>Ga0255057_10002267_pt1 | contig 10462 bp, 9 predicted proteins | sample Cases_109_6_MG_FD_189022 | JGI IMG/M metagenome (GOLD analysis project Ga0255057, IMG submission 189022) | Seawater microbial communities from Amundsen Gulf, Northwest Territories, Canada - Cases_109_6 | ecosystem: Environmental > Aquatic > Marine > Gulf | place: Canada: Northwest Territories... | reverse complement strand
GTGCCGTCGGACTTGTGATCCACGTATTTTCCTGTGAACGCACGCTCCGTGCCCTTTTCCTGCGTTACCCGGTATTGCTCGTCATCGAGCTTGTCGCGAATTTCGTCGCCGCCCGAATCTTCATTAATCATGATTCGCTCCGATTATCGATTTGTTTTATCCCGTACTCTGGCTCGAATCAAGTTCGAGCAACAAGCTGTTCATTCGCCTGACATACTCAGCCGGATTCTCGAGCTGTGAACCCTCAGCCAGCAAGGCATGATCCAGAACTATGTTCGACAACTCGGTAAACCGCCCGTCTTCAGTCTCCGCCGATAGTCGGGCCACGAGCGGGTGCTGGATATTCACTTCAAGAATCGGTTTGGATTCCGGCACAGTCTGACCGCTTGCCTCAAGCATGCGCCGAATCTGTGGACTGAGTTCATCCTGAGCTGACACGACACAAGCCGGCGAAGCGACGAGCCTCTGACTCACGTTAACCGCTTCAACGCGCTCCTTGAGTACTTTCCGTATTTTCTTCAGCAACGGCTTGTGTTCGTCGTTGATCGCGTCCTGAGTGATCTCGCCGTCGCCATCCGGCAGGCTCAGTTGCTCACGCGCTACATCGACGAGCGAATGATCGTCAAATTCCGTCAGGTGATCTACAACCCAGGGATCAATCGAATTCGTCAGCAACAGGACTTCGATGCCTTTGTCCTGCAGTTGCTCCAGATGCGGACTCGCCGCTGCGGTCGCGTAGTTGTCGGCAAGCAGATAATAGATTTTGTCCTGACCCTCGACCATTCGCGAAAGATAGTCGTCAAGCGAATGCTCCTGTTTGCCAGTCGCGTCGTGGGTTGTTGCGAAACGCAGCAGCTTCGCGATCTTGTCCTTATTCGCGTGATCTTCGACGAGACCTTCCTTGATCACGTTGCCGAAATTGGCCCAGAACGCCGGGTAGTCATCTGCGTCACTGTTTGCGAGTTTCTGCAGCATGTCGAGCGCACGACGCGTCAGCGCACTGCGCATCGCCTGCAGTTCGGGGTTTTGTTGCAACAATTCTCGCGATATGTTCAGCGGCAGATCCGACGAATCAACGACACCCTTGACGAAGCGCAGGTACAGGGGCAGAAATTGCTCAGCGTCGTCCATGATGAAAACGCGCTGCACGTACAGCTTCAGGCCCCGCGGCGCCTCTCGATTCCACAGGTCGAAAGGCGGCGTCGACGGGATATAGAGCAGGCTGGTGTACTCGCGCTTGCCCTCAACACGATTGTGGCTCCAGCTCAGCGGGTCCGAGAAATCATGCGACAGATGTTTATAGAACTCCTTGTACTCATCGTCCGAAACATCGGCGCGCGGTCGGGTCCATAGCGCAGTCGCGGAGTTCACCACCTTCTCTTTGTCATCCTCGGACGCACCGCTGAGCGTGACGGGAAATCCGATGTGGTCAGAATACTTGCGTATCAGCGACTCGATTCGAAAGGCCTCGGCGAATTCTGCCTCGTCTTCCTTCAAATGAAGCGTGACGGACGTTCCGCGCTCAGGCCGCGTGATCGTTTCTATCGTGAATTCGCCTTGCCCATCCGATTTCCAGCGAACGGCGGCGTCATCTGCCGCTCCGGCACGACGAGTTTCGACGGTCACTTTGTCGGCTACGATGAACGCCGAGTAAAACCCGACGCCGAACTGGCCGATCAGATGCGCGTCCTTTTTTTCGTCGCCCGTCATCTGTTGCAGGAAGTCTGCCGTACCGGAGCGCGCGATTGTGCCGAGGTTGTCGATCAGTTCCTCGCGCGACATGCCGATGCCGTTGTCGGCTACAGACACGATTTTGTCGTCCTTGTTTAACTCGATTCGAATGCTGAGCTCCGGGTCACCCGTCAGTAAATCGGGGGCCGCAAGAGCCTCAAATCGCAGCTTGTCAGCAGCGTCTGAGGCGTTCGATATCAGCTCACGAAGGAAAATTTCCTTGTTGCTGTAAAGGGAATGAATCATCAGCTGCATCAACTGACGAACTTCGGTCTGGAAGCCGTGTGTCTCCGGCCCGCTTGCTTGGGTCACGCCTTAGTCTCCTGGAACGGGAATCAGGCCAACACCATAGGGTCTTGGCCACCCATTTCAAGGCCTTTTGCAGCCGACTGCTGGAGCCCGCATGGCGGGCTCCCAGGGGTCAGGCCAGGATGGAGCGACTACGCGGGTTCGTTGTCTCGCGATAGAGCAGCGTCACGAGCAGGATGGTGGCGACAGCCAGCGCCAGCGGTGGCTCGCTCAGCGCGAGCAGAATACCGCCGATTTGCAGTACGCCAACGCAGGTCGTGCAGGCGGCGAATAACAGCAGCTTGCGTATACGCTCCGCCATAAGGGCGAACGCTCCGACGACATCGTCGAGATTATCCCAGTACAAGAGAATTCTTTCCATACAGATTGCGACGCGCGTCTAACGCACTATCGACAGCAGCGGTCCGCCACTTTTGCCGTCACTCGAATCGCCGTCGGCGTCGAGCAATGCTTCGTCGTTGGATTGCTTCGCGTGAGCGATGGCCCTGTGAAACAAATCCCATCGCTGACGTGCCGATTCGTTTTTCAGGGAAGCGGTTGGCGCTTCATTTTTTGTGTGTTTGTGTGACATACCTTGACCGTTGAAATCCATTATCAAATATCAGTCAGTAACGGTGACTATAGGCACCTCAAAAAGGTGCCTCCGTGAGACAGATCACAGCTTGGATTGGAAGTGGTGAAAAACGGCCGTTTATGCTCAAAAACCAGACGTAGTACCGTTTTCGAGTATCAACCGGTCGGCGGTTTGACCATGCATCGGCGGCCACGAAAAACGCCGACATTGTGTCGGCGCATCGGAATACACTATAACCGCTTTTGTTCCGAATTATGCGTCGGAATCGTCGCTCGAATCATCCGTCCAGTTGCGCTTCACCTGCTCGGACCAATTGCGGTAACCCTTCCAGGTATAGAGCGACGGATCGATACCGATCCGACGTCCACGTGGCGCCGGTGCTTTGGAAATCCAGCGACGATATTGCTGCCAGCCGTCCGCGTCGTTGGCGGCCGGTTCTTCCGGCACGACTTTGCTGTCGGTCTTGGCGGTCGGCGAACTATCGTCCTTATATTCGTCGACCCATTTGATGGTCTTGCTATCGGCCATTGATATTGCTCGGTCAATCCTTTGAGCAAATGTTAAGTTCCTTAAGCCCCAATTCACAGGAACTGCATCACAATGTCGATGAGCATTTTTTTTAAGCTATTCAATATCTTACAGGCGCATTTTACTTAATCAGCCGGCGCCGCGCGGGCCGCGAAGCGCCGATTTGACAATAACGAACAAGATTCGCTGCGCCTTAAGTCAAGCCTTCGACGCGATAACATGGTACATAATCCGCGCTGGCGAGTTTCATTCGCCGTTGCTCAACGAACGCGGCAAGGAGTTTGTCCAGCAACGTCATGATGCGCCCGGAACCATTAATCGCAAACGGACCCTGCTCCTCGATGCGAGCCAGCGTGTCTTCGTGCACATTGCCCGACACAATTCCGGAAAACACGCGCCGCAGGTTTGCCGCAAGTTTGTGCTTCGGCAAGCTCTCGCTGATGTCGAGCGCAGCCATCGATTCATGTGTTGCCTTGAATGGCTGTTGAAAATCGCGATCAATGTTTAGCCGCCAGTTGAAATAGTAGGCATCGCCGTGTCCTTCTCTGAATTCGCGAACCTTGTCGAGCGCCTTGTCCATGACAATCGCAACTTCTTGCGGGTCGTCAATGACGATCTTGTAACGGTTCTGCGCTTCCTTGCCGAGAGTCGACGCGACGAAGTCGTCGATTTGCCTGAAATAAGGTTCTGCCGAAGCCGGCCCCGTCATTATCATTGGCAACGGTATGTCTTTGTTGTCGGGATGCAATAGCACGCCAAGCAGATAAAGAATTTCTTCAGCCGTTCCAACGCCGCCTGGAAACACAATAACGCCGTGGCCAACGCGCACGAATGCTTCAAGGCGCTTTTCCATGTCCGGCATGATCACCAGCGAATTTACGATCGGGTTGGGCGACTCGGCCGCGATAATTCCAGGCTCTGTGATACCGATATAACGGCCATCGCGAATGCGCTGTTTGGCGTGGCCAATCGTGGCCCCCTTCATCGGCCCCTTCATCGCGCCGGGACCGCATCCCGTACACACATTCAGTCCGCGCAAGCCAAGCTCGTAGCCGACGAGTTTGGTGTAGTCGTACTCCATCCGACTAATCGCGTGGCCGCCCCAACACACTACAAGATTCGCTGCGGCAGGTAGCTTAAGCAGGCGCGCATTCCGAATGATATGGAACACGGCATTTGTCGTACCCTGCGAGGTATTCAGGTCGAAGCGATCATCGCCTAAAATTTCATTGCGCATGAATACGATGTCGCGAAGCACGGCGAACAGCAACTCGCGGATGCCGCGAATCATCTTGCCATCGACGAACGCGTGCGCGGGCGCACCGGACAGCGACACTTTCAGGCCGCGATCCTTGTGCAGAAAGGTCACTTTAAATTCTCTGTAGCGCTCGAGCACCGAGCGTGCATCGTCAGTCTCGATGCCCGAATTCAGTACCGCCAGTATGCAGCGCCGCAGCAGAGGATAGAGGCCGCCCTCGTCGCTCGAGCGCAGCAAGTCGACTTCAACTTGTGAAAGAACTTCGAGGCTGCCTTCCGGCCACACCTCGGTATCGACGGTCTCGGCCCCGGCAGATATCAGATTCATTGCAGGAGCCTTTTCAGGGGCGAATGTCGATTGGCGTATTTTTGCCCGTCATGAGCCAGATGTCGATCATGTCCGAATTCGACACTGCGATGCAGCCATTCGTCCAATCCTGTGACCGGTAAAAAGCCTCCGATTTCTTCGGTTCGTTGGGCTGACCATGAATCATGATCGAGCCGCCCGGATCAACGCCGCCCTTTTTCGCCTCACGCCGATCTTGCCGATTCGGGTAGGAAACATGAATCGAGAGAAAAAACTCGCTATTCGGATTGCGGACGTCCAGCAGATACCTGCCCTCGGGCGTTCGAAAATCGCCTTCTCGCTCCTTGTCACCGTCAGGTTGAATGCCAAGCGCAATCTCGAAGGTGCGAAATGCCTTGCCGTTTCGCATCAGATGCAGTTTGCGCGCCGCTTTGTCGACGACAACCTGGTCGGCCTCGGGGAATTCGCCCGCGCTGAGCGGGCTCAGGCAGCCAATACCCAGCAGGCAAGTGAAAATAATGCCGCTCGTCGTCCGTTTTTTGTAGGTGCGCATAGGCTTTTCAATGACTCCGTGGTGCAAAGACTAGCAAAACTTGCGTTGTCGAAAATAGCCCTGTGTCACATCAGACACTTCGGCCTATTATCCAGCCGATCGCAAAGCCGATCAGGCCGGCAAAGAAAGTGTAATACGGCAGGTACCGGAACACCTGACCCGAGCCGCCATCGAACAATCCATCGAGATTGATCGAGTACGCATAGTGCAGGTAAGTCGAGAGCCCGATGGCGGGCACGGCGAAGCCAATGGTGCCCAGCGGCAATCGCCAGTCCGCGCCACTCCAGCGCCCGCCACCGCGTGCCAGCGCTAGCGCCGCCAGGACGACGACCGTGAAGGGCGGCACCAGGTTGCGCATGACATAGCGACCACCCTCCTGAACATCGTTGAACCATGCGGCCGCTGCCAGAACCAGCAGTATCACGGGCAGCAAACGGACCAAGACCAGCATCGGCTTCGCGTTCATCAACTCAGGTCAACGTCCGTCAGGATCGGAAACCTTACGCTAATTCCAGGGCGAACCTTGTGCAGATCCAGCCCTGGATTGTATTGCCGGAAAAGCCAAACCGGAATGTCGTACTTTCGCAACGACAATACCCAGATGGATTCGCCGCGCTGGATAACGTGTTCGGTGACGCCGGTAATGATGTGTTTCCGGAAGAAGCCGTCTTGCTCGCTGCGATGATAAGCGACGCGACGACTTTCGAAATTGCTTATGTCAATGCCTGTGAATTCGAGTTTGATGCGCTCACCGACAACGACCGGCGTTCTGAATGCGAGTCCGTTGATGTCTCGCAATCGCTGCGTGCGAATGCCTAGCCAGTCGGCGAAATGGCCCAGTGTTTCCAGCGGCTGCACTTCGATAGTGAGATTATCCGCAACGCTGTAATCACTTGGATCCGACAGCAACGCTGTTTGCAAAGTACCCATCAGGTTGGCAGTGAGGTCGCCACCCAGAGCCGCCGGCGTCACATCCTCGATAAGCGGCTCTGCGCTGCTCGTGTCGACGACGGGCTGTTCATCGACCGCGGCAACCACTGTCGCCTCAGCCTCTGCGGGCCGAGATGCAGCTGGCGAATCCACTGTCGGTATGGGCCCGGCCGCGGGCAGGCGCAGACGTTGACCGGCGCGAATGCGATTCTGGCTGCCGAGGTTGTTCAGCGCCACGAGGGTTGAAACGCGCGTCTTGTAAGTTTCAGCGATTTGCGACAGAGTGTCGCCGCGCGCAATCGTGTGAAACAAATCGGGCAATTGCTCATCTGACCAGCTGTCAGCCGGCATGGCGGCTAACAAGTCGTCCATAGGTCCGTCCAGCATCGATGTCGGAACTCGAATACTGAATCCTTTCGGCAAGTGTTTGCTCCCTTGCCAGACAGTTGATTGCAAAGCCTGATTGTGCCGTGCCAGTTGCGCCTGCGTTACGCCAAGCGCCGCGCTTAAATCAGAGACCGGCAGATACCCATCAAGCGTTGCAACCGAATATTTCGTTGGCCTCTCGCGAGTCGTCGCTGCAAAATAATTCCCGGGGTTCTGGTCGACTTCTTTTGCCGCAAGAAATGCGACGTAAAAATTTCGCGACGCGAAGCCGAATGTGCGGCCATCGTAGTGACGTAAAATTTCCACGTAATTCGTGTCGCCGTACTGACGCATCGCGCGCCGGACGCCCGCAAGACCGTGATTATAGGCCGTGATCGCCATCGGCCAGTTTCCGGTGATGGAATAATTGTAAGCCAGCAGCTTGCCGGCACCGCTAGTTGCTGCAAAGGGATCGTTGCGATCGTCGACGACGTGGTCGACGCGCATGAAACGTCTTGCCGTGCTGCGCGTGAATTGCCAAATGCCGGAGGCCCCGACGTGTGATCGCGCGTCCGGATTATAGGAAGACTCGACGTGCGGTAGCGCGGCCAGTTCGTTTGGCACGCCCAGGGCCGTGAATTCGGCATTGATGAAATCACGCCAGCGTCCCGAACGCGCAAGTCCTTGTTGAAAACGATCGGCCAATCCCTGTTGATAGCGAATTCGACTAACGGCAGCACGCAATGTCTCGTTGCTAACATCGCTCGGCCACAGTGCCAGCACGCGCGCCTCTTCCGCGCTTAAATTGTTGCGCTTGCCGGCGGCGAGCGATCGCAATACCACCTGCAATTGCTTGCGCCGATTTTCAACACGCCGCTGACGTTCACGCCGTGACACGCCGGACGGCATGTCGACGCGTTCATACACGACGCCCATATGTCGATTGTCGTGCAACACCCCCTCGTCGCTGCGGTAGCGCGTGAATATCGAAATCCAGAAATCGACGTCAGGCTGCAGCTCGGGAGGCTGGGGAAAGGTCTCATCGGCTGCCAGCAGCATCGTCGGCGAACTCAGGAAGATGAGGACGGTCAGTAATAATATTGGGCTTTTTCTTGTCATTTAGTTCAATTCAAGTTTCAATCGTAAAGTCTTGATTAGTTCACAGAAAGATCCGCGAAATTGTCGTATTTTCAGCAATGCTAAAGCGCTTTGCTGGTCGCGGCAAATTGTCGCGATTTTGCCCAATAAAGCGAATGCCATTTAAATTATGATCGCCGCACAACGAAAACCTGCCTTCAGCCGACTCGTCGTCGGATTTTTCCTGCTTTTTGCGACAGGAATGGCCCCTGGTGGTGAAGTTGCCGTCGATCCGGCGGACCAGGGAACCGATCTCCGAGACGATACGACCGAAGATCTGGACTCGCGTTCCAGCGAAGTCGCCGCCGCGGCCGAGAACATTACAGACATCGACGCACCTCCGCGAACCGAAATTCCGCTCGCGAATGCGGTAGAGACAGCCGATGGCGCTGCTGAACCGCTTGTTTTGCTTGGCGTCGAGGTCGCATCAGGAACTGCGCAAAGGCTCAGCTGGACAGCGACCGAATTGTTTGAGGGCGTACCCGTCGCAACCCCGGTACTCGTCGTCAATGGTCTAAAACCCGGACCGACACTCTGCCTGACGGCGGCCATTCATGGCGACGAGCTCAATGGGATCGAGACGGTTCGACGCGTCATGCATGACATCTCGCCGGAAAAACTGTCTGGCGCTGTTATCGGCGTGCCCATCGTAAACGTGCAGGGCTTTCGCCGCGGCTCACGCTATCTTCCTGATCGCCGCGATCTGAATCGCTATTTTCCGGGTAACCCGAAAGGCAGCGCAGCCGCACGCATCGCTCACTCGTTTTTCGAAAACGTCGTCGCCCAATGTGACGCGTTGATTGACCTGCACACGGGTTCCTTCGAACGTTCCAATTTGCCGCAAATTCGCGCGGACCTCAGAGACCCCGATGTCGTTACCTTGACTCAGGGTTTCGGTGCGACGGTCATATTGCACAGCACACCTGGCATCGGCACGCTGCGATATGCCGCGACGCAGGCCGGTATTCCGACCCTGACACTTGAGGCCGGCGGTCCGCTGCAACTTGAACTTTCTGAAGTAAAGCACGGGGTAAAAGGCATCGAAACCCTGATCGGTTCGCTCGGCATGATGCGCAAAATGCGTTCGTGGGGCGAAGCGGAACCTGTTTACTACCGTTCAACCTGGGTACGAGCCGACTCCGGCGGCATCCTGTTTTCAGACGTTAGCCTTGGCAGCTCGGTTCGTAAGGGCGATTTGCTCGGCACGATCACGGATCCCATGAGCAATGTCGGCGTCGAATTGCTTGCGCCCTACTCGGGGCGGATTATCGGCATGGCACGCAACCAGGTCGTAATGCCGGGCTTTGCCGCGTTTCACGTTGGCATTCAAACCGATGAGGCGCCGACCGACGACACGAGCGACGCAATTACCTCCGACGAGGATGACGCCGACGTCGACGGCATCTCCGAAGAATAAACCGACTGGACTACGGCCCCGACACTTCATAAGCTCCGCTCACTGTGAGTGATGACCGCAAACCATTGGCGGCCTTTTGGGCGCCGCGCTATTGGCCGACATGGTTCGGCATGAGTGTGCTGCGCCTCGTGTGCGCATTGCCGCATGCGCTGTCGATGGGCATCGGTCGCCTGATCGGACGCATCACGCACGCCGCCGGCGGTTCACGTCGCGCCATCGTAAGGCGCAATATTGAACTCTGTTTCCCCGAACTCGCGCCGGCACAAAGAAATGCGCTGGCGAAAGCGCATTTCGTGGCGCTCGGAATGTCAGTGATCGAGATGGGGCTCGGCCGCTGGGGCTCGGACGAACAACACCTCAAACTCGGCAAACTTGAAGGCATAGAACATCTCAATACCGCGATTGACGCCGGCAAAGGCGTCATATTGCTCAGCGCGCATTTCACGACTCTGGAGATCATGGGTCGTGTTCTTGCATTAAGCTGCCCGCCCTTCGACGCGGTTTACCGAAAAAACCGCAGCGAGTTTATTACCGAGCTGCTACGCACGGGGCGCGAGGTTTCGGCCGACGACACGATCGAAAAGCGCGACGTCAAGAAAATGGTACGCAAGCTGCGCAAAGGCCGGACCGTCTGGTACGCGCCGGATCAAAGTTACGATCGCAAGGGCTCGGAGGTCGTTGAGTTTTTTGGCGTGCCGTCGATGCATACAACGGCCACATCCGTACTCGCACGACTTGGCAAAGCAGTCACTCTGCCGTTTTTCCCACAACGGCTCGAAGATGGCAGCTACGTATTCAAAATACTGCCACCGCTCGAGGATTTTCCGAGTGATGACGAGGTCGAGGACACCCGCAAATACATAGCGGCTCTCGAAGCGCACATCCGCGAATGTCCCGAACAATACTTCTGGATTCATCGGAAATTCAAGAACCTACCCGACGGATACCCGGACTATTACTCAGATTTGGACGCGTTGAAGTAAGCCTCGAGTAATGCGTCCCATTGCGGTCGACGAAAATGAATGTTCGGATCCAGCTTGCGAATTTTCTGCAATGAGCGATGCAATCTGTCCAGCGTCTGTTGTTGCCACGACCCGGGCTGCATGAGTCGGCCGCGATCAAAATCCAGCATCCATAGTTCGCCGTCCTCGTCGATCTGCAGGTTATAGGCGTTCATATCCGCATGATAAACGCCGACACTGTGGAAGTGGTGAATCGCCGTGCCAAGGGCGGCCCAGAAGTCGACATCCTGAGGCGCCTCGCTGATCACTTCGGACAGCGGTCGAACACCGGGTATGCGAACAGTAATGATATCGGCCTTGTAAAAGGTTCCGACTCGACTGTAACGTGCGG
>Ga0255057_10002266_pt1 | contig 10463 bp, 7 predicted proteins | sample Cases_109_6_MG_FD_189022 | JGI IMG/M metagenome (GOLD analysis project Ga0255057, IMG submission 189022) | Seawater microbial communities from Amundsen Gulf, Northwest Territories, Canada - Cases_109_6 | ecosystem: Environmental > Aquatic > Marine > Gulf | place: Canada: Northwest Territories... | reverse complement strand
GCACAGAATAGGGGGCAAGCCCACCGCGCGCGACAACGTTTACCTGTGTTTCGTGGGGCATGCAACGAATTGACGTCGGTATTTCGAGAGCGCGGCCCGCTTCTACCCGAATGCGTCCGGGTCGGGGCTTCCCGTCGGCCGTGGATTGACGATAGTCCCCGTAATCTCAGCGTTTTCAGCTGAACAAGCGTTTATCTCCGAAACCAAGGCATCAAACGGCTCGTCGCGCGCTGGTAGTCGGCGTACGTAGGGTACTTCTGAAGTGACATCTGTTCGGTGAGCCCTGTCGACCCCTGAAAGAGCAAGGTCAACAACACCGCGCCCGTGACCGTCCAGTTGAGCCACCCGGCCCCCGCGGCGATCGAAAACACATAATAAATCCACCACATCGCCTGTTCGCAGAAGAAGTTCGGATGGCGTGAGTAGCGAAAGAGGCCCGTCGTGAGGAAGTCTGCCTTAGGCGTTTCGCCTCGCGCCTTCGCGGCGTACTTGGCGGTCTGGAATCGCCACTGTTGCTCGTCGGCGATCGTTTCACCAAGGAGAAACAAGGTGAACGCGACCACCGCGGCGTAGTCGAGGGTGTTGAGGGGCGTCCCTCCCCGTTGGTAGGCCGCGTACGATGGCACCACGATCAACAGCAGCAAGACGTTCTGAAAGGGGGCGAGGAAGGTCGCGTTCAAGACCTGAAACCACTTTGCGCCGATCCTTTGTTGAATTTCCTCCCAGCGATAGTCTTCGCTCCCCGGCGTGTATCCACCCTTGCGCGCGTAGTTGAAGGTGAGACGCACGCCCCACAGAGTGACGAGACCGGCCATCAAGTTGAGACGCGCATCGTTGAAGCCGACGTGCCCAGCGAAATGCACCGCGTACATCACCGGGGTGATCGACCAAAGGCGGTCGACCCATGAGTACTCACCGGTGACGATAGAGAGTACCCAACAGAGCCCTGCAAAGCCGACTGACGCCCAGAACGCAGTCACGAGCGGGTCCGTGGCTTGGTAGAGCGCGACCGGGTCCATCGTCAGCCGATGCCGTGCTCTTTGAGCTGCGCCATGAGCTCGCTGAAGTCCCAGTAGACTTTGAGTGAGCTCAGCTTGCCGTTCTCGTTCACTTCGTAGAGGCCAACCATGTCGATGACCGTCTTGATGCCACCGAGGTCGTTTGTGGCCTGGAGCACCGCCACGCAGGTGTTGTCACAGGGGATGCGCTGCGAGGCCACGAGGGTGAGGTTCGCCTTCGCGATCACGTTATCCCAGAAACGTTCGATCGCGGCCTTTCCCTGGTGCCCTTTGCCGTCAGGATCGAGCATCGACTTCCCCACGGGGTCAGCCAGGAAGGCATCTTCCGCGAACAGCCCGAGCCATGATTCTTTATCTTTGGCCATGGCGAACTTTGCGGAGTTTTCGCTGGCTGTAACGGCAGGATGAGCCTTGGACATGGTTCGCTTTCTTTTTTTCTATCGGGCCGCGGTTTCGACGGTCCGGAGGAGGGATTTGCTGTACACACCCCGCTGCGCCAGGCGTTCGCGCGCCTTCTTTGCCACTGCGTCCCATGCGGCTTGGTGGGCAGTCGTGTCGACGACTGCGATGCCACGGCCAACCAGGGTTTCGTATGCTCGGCCGTCGTCGCGCTGTACGATCTGATCGAGCTTTCGAGCAGCCCGCTTCGCCGTATCGAGCAGTGTCTTTTGGTCAGCAATCGTGAGCCCGTCGAATTTCTTCTTACTGATCACCGAGCCCCCAACGATGATGTTGAAGTTGCTCGATGTCATGGCTTTCAGCCGCGTGTACCATTGGAAGGCAACCGCAGCCATCGCGGACGCGGGGACGATCTGGAGCTCGTTGTCCCCGAGGCCCGGGAACACACCCGACGGGCCGACGCGCACGGGGTTGGCTCCGATCGCTTTGACGAACTCCTCGACGACGGCGTTGTCCTTGCCCGCCCACGCCGGCTTCTTGGCTAGGTCGGCCGGGCTCGCAAAGGAGGTCGAGGCAAAGACACGGTTCTTTCCGCCGTCACCCCAGGTGAGAAGCTTGAATCCGCCGTCCTCGATCGCCTTCTGAAAGCGCTTGTCGAGCTTCTTTCTGGCGCGGTCTAGCGCTGCGTCGGTGGTCAGCAGTCCCGGTGCGGCGAGGACCTGGATCTCCGGCACGATCAGACTCAGCCCGGTCGTCGCGACACCGGCCGCATCGAGCTTGCCTGCCTTGATCTTCCGAATCAGTTCGCGATCGTCGCCCTCGCTGCCGCCCGAAAAGACGCGAAGCTCGACGCGGCCCTCGGTTTCCTTGGCGAGGGTACGGCCCCAGGCTTTGAGGACCTTCACGAAAGACGAGCCTGGAGGCGCGAGCGATGCGATGCGAATCGTAGTGGCGGTCTCGGCGCCAGCACTCGATACCGTCGCGGTGCCCGGAATGAACAACGCGGCCACCGTCAGCGCCGCGACCGAGAACAGTTTTCCCCGATTCATCGTGAACCCCTTAGAGGCCCAGCGCGGGCACGAATCGACGCCTCAGGAAACCGCGCAACTCTTCCTCGTTTCGTTGGGGATCCGGGGAGGCGAGGAACGACATGATCAGGCGCAGCATGTACTCCATCACTTCGGCGGCCTCGTCCTCGTCCCAACCCGCCCAGTCGATGAAGTCGCCGAAGGCCACTCTACTGAACGCGATCGAGGCGGGCTGTGTGAACCCGCGCAACACCGCTGCATCGAAAACCGGTGGGTTCCAGACTTGCTTGAGGACCGGATTTTCTCGTACGCCTCGGAGCGTGAAGACCATCGCTTCGACCACACTCTCCGCCGGGTCGTCGAAGCTTTTCATGTGGGTACGCACCTCGTTTGCGAGGCGAAGGCCGGCTTGGAGCAAGACGGAGCGAAGCAGCTCGTCACGGTCTTTGAAGTAGCGATAGACGGTCGGCCGACTGACTCCCGCTTCGAGCGCCACGTGCGCGATCCCAGTACCGGTCAGGCCGTCGCGAGCGACACACTGCGCGGCGACCTCGAGGAGGCGTTCTCGAGCGGCTGTGCGCTGAGGCGGATCCCCATCCCACGCCTCACGATTGGTGGGCGCCTTCTTTTCGTTGGCAGAGCTATCTGTCATCAGGCGATCGAAGAACCTGATGGTTCCAATACCGCGGACCCGGGGTGCCGATCAAGCATGCGAATGATCGGCCGCAAAACAGGGGCCGTTCACCACAGTGACCAGTGTGCAGCGAGCAAGACTTGTCAGCACCGCGACGGGGAACAAGAGAAGCACGCGGGGGAATCCCCGACGAAGAGCCCGGTCACGAGTACGGTCGTCGTGCGACGCCTCACATGATTGCCGATTTACCTCCTAGAGGGCCCCGCTTCGCTTGCGTCAACGGAAAATTTCCGTGATTTTGTTGAAGAGGAGGCCCTCATGGCTTATCGATGGCTTGGAATCTTGCTGGTTTCGGCCGCTTGTGCGGTCGGCTGCGGGAACGAAGGTACAGGAGACCCGCTTAGCGGCACGGGCGGAGACGGCGGAGCAGGAGGCTCGGGTGCCGGCGGAACCGCTGGCGTCGGTGGGTCGGCGCCGTTGTGCATGACCAACTCGCTATGCCGTGCCTGTCCGAGCGAAGGGCTTTGCACGAATGACGACTGCTCGGACGGATTCGTATGCATCGAGTCCGGCTGCGACAGCCTCGAGGGCGCGCCGATCAAGCACTGTGTGTTCGGCGGCGGCGGCGCCTGCGTAACTAGCGACAACTGTCTCCCCTTCCCAGGGCGCGAGTGCATCGATGTTCCAGGTGAGGGCAAGCGCTGCGTCAAGACGACGCCCGGATGCGACACGAGGTTCGACTGCGTGCCTGGCTTCTCCTGCGAAAGCGGGGGCTGCGTGGACCGCCGGCTTCCTTGTGACATCGACGATCACTGTCCGAAGAACCACGTCTGCGTGGCTGGGACGAACGGGAGCTTCTGTTCGCGCGTCCAAGTCGATTGCATTGAGGACTTCGATTGCGTCGACCTTGCACCTCGCTGCGCAAACGTCGACGGCGACCTCGCTCAAAAGAAAGAATGCGCCGGCGTATTCGACGCAAATCAGTCGATGCCGGTCGCTTGCGTGAACGCGGACTGCACCGATGGGTCGGCGCCTGTCTGCGAAACGGCAGGTGCGGGAAGCATGACTCAGTGCGGGCAGTACGGGCTTTGCCTCGACGGCGCGGACTGTACGGCTGGCTTCAGCTGCGTTGGGCTCTGGCCGGATGGACGCAAGGAATGCGTACCGAGCGGCGGGAGCTGCTCGAGCTTCAGCGATTGCCCGGTGCGGGAGGTTTGCGCCTCCCCGAGGAATGGTGGCGCGCCGAGTTGCCAGGCTGGATTCCAACCTTGATCAAAATGAAACGAGCCGAACCCAAAGTAAGAAAGAGTGTCACCCGCTACGGGCCGTGGTCGCTTGCCGTGGTGTCGCTCGCGCTCCTCGTGGGCTGCGGTGATGCTAGTGCCCCGGTCTTTCAGGGAACGGGAGCCTCTGGAGGTGCTGGCGCCACCGGAGGCAACGGCACCGGCGGCGGCATGGGCGGCATGGTTGGAACTGGAGGAGCAACAGGTGTCGGCGGCATGGTTGGCACCGGGGGCGCTGGTGGCACAGGCGGATCGGCCGCGGGTGGCGGCAGCGGGGGAGCGCTCGGTCCTTGCGCCACGAATGCGCTTTGCCACACCTGCCCCGATCAGCTTCTTTGTCAGACCGACGACGACTGCATGTTCAGCGGGTATGTCTGCGTCGACTCGGGTTGCGATACTCTCCAAGGTGCTGCGATCAAACAGTGTCAGCCGTCGCGGGGGGGGTCGTGTGCCAGCGTCGCTGAATGTCCCAACTCTACGGATTACGCGTGCATTCCGGTGGGCGCCGCGTCACCTCGCTGCGTGAGGGTGACACCTGGCTGTGGTCCGGTCACCGAGAGCTACGACTGCGTGCCGGGCTTCTCCTGCCAAGGAGGAACGTGCGTCGACCGTCGCGTGCCATGTGACAGCTACCTCGACTGTCCGAAAAGCCACGTCTGCCACACGACTCCCACGGCGAACTTCTGTGTTCCCGTCTATCGCACCTGTCACGAAGATACGGACTGCGCCGGGTTCGGGGAATTCTGCGCGGACGTCGATAACGATGGGACCAAAGAGTGCGCCGGCAAGCTCGGCAGCACCGTCTGCGTCAACGCGAGCTGCGGCGGATCGTCGCCGCCCGTCTGCGAGGTCGGTGACGTCGGGACCATCGCTGCCTGCGGCGATTACGGCCTCTGCCGCTCCAACAACGATTGTGATGGCGCTAGTGGCTTTGAGTGCGTCGGCCTCTGGCAGGACGGCCGCAGAGAATGCGTTCGAACGAACGGCACGTGTGACCAAGTGACGGACTGCCCGCTCCAGCAGGTCTGTGCAGCTCCTCGAAACGGCGGCCCGCCGAGCTGCCAAGCCGGAAGTGTACCGTAAGGAGATAATGTGAAAGCCCAAGCCCTAACCCCATTGATTCTTTTCTCGTTTGCAGTCGCGCTGCCCGCGTGCCAGAGCGGCGAACCAACCTCCACGGGGGCGGGATACGAAGCGCTCATCGCGGTACCGGCATCTTGCGGAACCGGCGATCCAACCTGTAACCAAGCGATCGACTATCCCCTCACCCAGCTCGATCTCAGTGTAACCAACTCGAGCAACCTCATCTTCTCGAGCGCCGACAACGGCCTCGCCCTCGTAGGCGGCAGCGCAGGCCTCGTCGATACGGACGGCGACGGGGTGCCCGACCAGGCGGATGAGTGTCCGGGCCAGGGCTGGCGAATCCCTTGCGATAATGACAAGAGCAACGACGGCGCCTACCAGACGGCTTACTACAATTCCGCCGGCAATAACACCGTGTCCGCCGACATCACGGTGCAAGCCAATATCCGGAGTGCCGACTTGTACATTCTGATGGATGCCACAGGCTCGATGGGCGGCGAGCAAGCACAGCTCATCACCGACCTGACCAGCGGAAGCTTCGTCAACACGACGGAGTGCCCAGGGGGCTTGGGAACCGGCCTCGTCGGGGCAATCCGGTGCCAGATTCCGGATATCTGGCTCGGTGTCGGGGACTTCAAGGAGGTCTCGTATCTACCGCACAATAACCGCTACGACATGGCGCCCTATCACCACTACCTCGACACGACCGACAACATTCAACACGTGATCGACGCGGTATCCAACCTCCGCCCCGATAGCAACAAGGACTACCCGGAGGCGGCGACTCAGGCGATCTACTCGGTCGTGACGGGCAAAGGTCTCGGGGACTTGGTCCCGAACCGGGGGGCGTGTCCTTCGACGCCGCTAGGGCGCTGGGGATATCCCTGCTTCCGCCCGAGCGTGCTTCCGATCATCATGTTGTTCACCGACGCCGACATGTGGAACGGCCCGGCCGTAGGCAGCCCCACGTATGGCAATCCACCCTACGACGGGACCCTGGGTTTGGGGACTCGGCTACCGCCCGTCGAGATGTCCCCTGACATCCTTTACTCGAGCGATCCGTTTACAGCTTGGGACCTGGGCGACCTCACCAACAGGTCGTTGACCGTCATGGGGAGTAACATGAACCTCGGAAACGATGCGCAGACCTGGGACAAGGGGGCGTGCAGCCAGTGTGGTGGGTCTGGATGTTGGACCGACGGACGCGACGCGTTCTTGCGGTTCTCCCTCTCGGGTTTGACCGACATGTTCGTGAGCGGTGAAGGGACTGCCTACCATACGACCAACGTGGCGCTCCTCGATTCGGCGCTTGGGTTCGTCGATTGCAATCCCGGGCCTGGTGGTGGCGATTACTGGGGGCGAGTCACCCAGTCCCTTGGAGCAGGCGATTGGTATGCGGTGTCCGATGGTGCGGTTGAACCAAGCCAATCGGTCAGCGGCAGGCGTGGAAACTTTCAGCTTCGGTTTCACAACCTGACGGCCGACCCGCTCGGTTACCCGAGTTGGCAAACCGCTGATTTGCCTATTTCGTGGACGACGGTCGAAACCGAGCTACTGGCCGCGCAAGTGAAGTTCGTCAGCATCATCAGTCCGAACAGTGCAGGCTACATCGGGATTCCGGACGCCACCGCGCTCGGGATCGCCACCGGTTCAGTCGATACAGGCGGCAATCCCTATCTCGAGACGATTGCAGGTGACGGGTCAGGCCTTGGGACCGCGCTTCTCGATGCGGTGAGCGCTCTGGTGGGCGACACACGACGCGATGTCACCATCGCCCCGGAAGACAACCCGGCAACCCCCGCCGTCGACGAAACTCTTTTTGTCAGCGCGATCGAGGCCAAGAAATGCCCGACCACTGGCAACAAGAACTGCACTGGAGCGACGGCCACCATGTGTCTAGGGTGCCTTGCGGACGCGAACCTCAAGTTTGAGTTCCGCGTCGGCAACAACTTCGTGCCCTCCACCGCGACCGCGCAGATATTCGAATTCGACATGGTCGTGCTGGTCGATGGCACGACCGAGATCGACCGATTCCCGGTGCGGCTCATGGTCCCTCCGACGGGCTCCAGCTTCGGCTCCGGCTTCTACGAAAATACCTACGACTCCGATTTCGTCTGCGAGATGCCTCCCGAGCGACCTGACTGGGGCACGCTCACCTGGGTCGGATCGACGCCCTCGGACAGCACGGTCGAGTTCGAGTTCTTCACCGCCAACACGCTTGCGGAGCTCGATACTGTGATCCCGGTGTCGATCGTCTATCCGACCGACACCACCGCGCAGACCTACGATATCGGTGACGAGCTCATCGCGGGAGGCGAGCCGAACTTCATGCCCTTCCTTCGCGTGCGGGCCAAGATCAACGCGTCGAGCGACCAGTTGAGCACTCCGATCTTCGAGGGATGGTTGATGGAGTTCCACTGCGTCCCATTCGATTAACCCCACAGCTCGCCTGCGTTGATCCCACTTGCGTGGCGAATCTCGGTCTGATCTTGTCGGCCTAGACTGCCGCCTGGTCGCTCACGCGGGCTATCCGGTCCCAGGCGGTCCCGCGCCGCGACTGCGGCCTGACCTACCTGCTCAGTCTCAGTGCTGACGCCTGCCTCTGACGCCTGCCGACTCGGTCGCATCATTGTCGGAACTTCGACGCCCCCTCATCGACCATCCTCCCCTCCCGTTGCCTCTTAGGCTTCAGGTCGACAGAGGCAGGCTTCAATAAATAGGGCTCAGGGCTCAGTCCGAAGCCGCCGCCGCCCAAGCGCCCATCTTCGGGCTAAACACAAGCGATCGGTGGGGTTAGCTAGGCGATAGTGTGGGGGCGGTGGGGTGGGACCCATTGCCCGCCGAAGGCGCCCGGTGGTGAGAGGACCTTCTACCGCCCACCACCGCGGATCAGGGTCAACATCGGCTTCGGTGCATAGCCGGCGAGGTAGCCGCTTTCCTCGGCGACGTAGACCCAGCCGCGCTCGTCGACGCGCATCAAGTCGGGGACGAGGTCGCAGGGGAGGCTTGCCGAGAGCCGGCTTCCGTCGGCCGGTCGAATGACGTGGACGGACGACGCAGGGACGAAGAGGGCGCCTCCTCGAAGGACCGGCTCTAGGCGCCTCGGGATCTCATCAGCCAGAGCATCGGCAAGATTGGTAGACCATTGCACCTGGCCCGTGCGCACATCGAAGGCGCTGAGCTGGCCGAACGGCGCGTTGACGATCCAGGTATTGTCGATCGTCATGCCGGCGCCCCCGATGCCGAGGCCCGGGTCCTTCATGTCCCAGAGCTGTTTGCCGTCGTCGAGCGAATGCGCCGACAGCATGGCCTCCTCTCCTGCGGTGGAGATGAGCACGACATTGGCGGCGCTCGACGGGTCGGACGTGGGTGGGCCCTCGAGCTCGCGCTGCCACCGCGGTTGCCCGCTATAGAGGTCGATCGCATGGAGCGCGCCTTCCCGTCGGCCACGGACAGCGGCTGCCACGACCGTTTCGTCTTGGACTAACGGCTTGAACTGAAAGCAGCCTCGCTCGGAGAATCTCCAGATGTCTTCCCCGGTCGCGATGTCGATCGCGTGAATCGCCTCTTCGCCGCAGGTGACGAGGAGCACACGGCCGACCTTCGTCATTCGAAACTCGCCGCCCGTTCGTGACGCAAAGCGCCAGCGCGGCTCCCCGGTCCGGACGTCGATCGCCACCAGTCGGTGGCTGCCCTCGGTGATGACTGCGACCGGGGGGATGTTGCCTCCGCCGGCCATCAATCCGCTCGGAGGGCCGCCAATACGAGGCGTGATGTGTGTCGAGCAATAAGCCTCGCCGTCTTCGACGTTGCAGAGCTCGACCTCGCCGTCCGCCGACAACCGCATGAGCACCGAGCCCGCCATCAGGGTCGTCGAAGCTTGACCCGGGCGGGCCCAGAGCACTTTGCCGTCGTCCCTCGAGACCGCGACCACGTGGGTTTGAGTCGCGATGACCAGCCGGTCGCCGCACATGAACACCGAGTTGGCGTCGAGCCCCTCGAGGCAGATCCGCCATCGCTCGTCGAACTGGAGGGACGGCAACTTCTCGGCTTGCGTGGCGGGCGCGGCCTCCACCTCGTTGTGCATGCGAAGCCGGTCTGGGTCGAGGTTCACGAAGCTATCGGCGCTTCGGCGCGCCCGGATCTCCCGGCGCAACGCCCGAACCTCCTGTCGGAGCGCGCGCACGCGGAGGTTGCGGCTTTGCCCCCGGTCTGCGGCCACGAGGCTTCGAAGGAGGTCGCTTGCCAGCTTGAGGATCGGGAGCGCGGCTTCCGCGATCCCCAGAGAAGTCGCGGTGAGATCTCCATGGCCTTCGGAACACAGCTCGACGCTGACGAGTTGGTGCGACGACTTCCGCATCGCGATCTGAAAACCGCCTGCCCGCAGGCGCACGTGGGTCGGCCGGGAGCTATCCCAGGAATCGATGATAGTACGCACCGCCACGACCATTCGAAGCGCGGCCAGCATGATCGGACCCTGCACGAGGGACAGGCGGCGTCCGCGAATGAAGGCCCAGAGGTGACCCTCGAACAAAAGGGCGTGCACATCGGCCTGGGCGGACCGGCTCTGCGAAGAAGATGACGACGAGTAGATCGCCGCCTCGAATCCAAACGCCAGGGGCACTTCGGAAGACGGAGCATCGAGCTCTCCACCTCTTTGATTGACCGCGGCTATCGGGTCCGCTAGGTCGGGCGCAAGTTTGGTGGCGAGCGCCCGTTCGGCCACCCGAATGGCGATCTGCCTAGCTGTAGGGTCGAGCTCCTGGCTCGCCGTTGCGAGCATTGCCTGTGCACAGGTGTCTAGGAGCAACCTGAGTGGGACCGTGCGATCGAGCTGATAGACGACCGGGGCGCTGGCCGTGCCGTAGCAACTCACCAACACCGAGTCCCCGCGTCGAACCAATGCGTATTCGATCGCAGAGGAAGCCAGTGGCAGGAGGACTTTGCGTTTTGCGCCGATCGCGAGGGCTGCCGTGGCGGCGGTCAGCTCGGCGAGAGTGGGAACCTCGACGTCGAG
>Ga0255057_10002265_pt1 | contig 10464 bp, 8 predicted proteins | sample Cases_109_6_MG_FD_189022 | JGI IMG/M metagenome (GOLD analysis project Ga0255057, IMG submission 189022) | Seawater microbial communities from Amundsen Gulf, Northwest Territories, Canada - Cases_109_6 | ecosystem: Environmental > Aquatic > Marine > Gulf | place: Canada: Northwest Territories... | reverse complement strand
GGTTGCGCACAGCGCCCCGCTCGAGCTCGTCCAGGATGTCGCGTAGCTCTCGCTCGTACCCCGTGTCGTGATCGAGGTCGGCCCAGCCGTCACGGCCCCGCTCTGAGGGCGAGCCCGTGGGAATCGAGATGGGAACGCTCGAGACCACCACCTTCCAGGTGGCATCGGATCCGATCAGGCCCCGCAGCAGCCACTCGCGCTGGGCGCTGCCCAGCATCGTCTTGGGGAAGGGGCGTGTGTCCGGGGCATCACCGGGATCGCGGTGCTGCCTGGTGTCGAGGACGAACAGCTCCAGATGCCTTCCCCAGCGCAGGCGCCGGTGGAGCTGTGTCTCCTCAGCGGACTCGGGCTCGCCGGACCCCTCGAAGGCGATGGGGTTGTAGTCGAGGAACGCGCCCAGGCCGAGGGGCATGAGGTGGCGGTCTGGCGGGTACGCAGGCTCCTCGCCCTGATCGCGCTGGGGACCGAAGTCGTCGAGCACCTCGTGATCGTCCCACACAGCCACCGAGCTGGTCGAAGAGAAGAACTCCTGCAGCGCCTGGTCCTCCCGGGCGTAGCGCCAGTGGGCCCAGAACGCCTCCAGGTCCGCCGCGGGCCCGAACTCGCCGGGCAGCTGGGCGTTGCCGTAGCTGCCCTCCTCCCTGCAGACGCCGTCGGCATAGATCATGTCGCCCAGGGCGATGAATACGTCCGGGGCCCGTTTCTTGAGCACGCCGAACACGGGGAAGCCCTCTACAGCGTCGCGACAGACGTTCTGACCGGCCAGGTCTCCCCCGAAGGCCAACGACACGGGGGCCGCGACGTGGTGCTCGGGAGGAGTGCGGAAGCTTCCCGTGACGGGTCGGCTCCGCAGGTGAGCGCCCGGCACCTCGGTCACCATGCGCACCAGGTAGCGGTAGCGCGTCCCTGGCTCGAGGCCCGTGAGTCGGAGCCGGGCCGTGTGGTCGCGCCCGGCCTCGACGTCCGCGCTCCCGGACCAGGGCAGCGAGTCGGGATGGGCCGCAGAGCGCAGCTGCACCTCCATGCGCGTGGCGCCTTCGGCCCGCGACCACAGCACCGCCCCGCCGCTACTCACGTCTCCCACCACCACCCCATGGCGCTGAGCCGGTGGAACGGCAGGCGGCTCGGGCGGAAGCGGGTTCTCCGGTACAGCTGCAGGAGCCAGCTTAGGAGGAGGAGGCTCGGGTTCCGGCTCGGGCACCGTGGCACAGCCCATCTCGACCAGAGCCAGGGTCAACCCAAACAGCAGTGCCCACAGGGCACCGCCCAGGGTCAAGCGCAAGCGCCACAGGCGCGCGCAGCGAGCACGAAGTGTGAGCGGAGTGGGGTGGTCGCGGCTCTGCCGCGGCCGGGACCACAAGACCGGCAGGCGCGCGCAGCGAGCACGAAGTGTGAGCGGAGTGGGGTGGTCGCGGCTCTGCCGCGGCCGGGACCACAAGACCGGCAGGCGCGCGCAGCGAGCACGAAGTGCGAGCGGAGTGGGGTGGTCGCGGCTCTGCCGCGGCCGGGACCACAAGACTTACTCGATGAAGCTCTTGAGGAGCCGACTGCGGCTGGGATGGCGCAGTTTGCGAAGTGCCTTGGCCTCGATCTGGCGGATTCGCTCCCGGGTCACCTCGAAGTCGTGGCCCACCTCTTCGAGGGTGTGGTTGGCTCGCTCGCCGATGCCAAAGCGCATCTTGAGGACTCTCTCCTCTCTCGGCGCCAGGGTCGCGAGGACCCGGCGCGTCTGGTCCGAGAGATTCTGCTCGACGACGGCATCCTGGGGATTCACCGCATTCTTGTCCTCGACGAAGTCTCCCAGGCTGGAATCGTCTTCCTCTCCCACGGGCGTCTCCAGGCTGATCGGCTCCCGGGCGATCTTGAGCACCATGCGTACCTTGTCCAGGGGCATCTCCATCTTCTCGGACAGCTCTTCGGGCGTCGGCTCGCGGCCCAGGACCTGCACCAGGCCCTTGCTGGTGCGACCCAGCTTGTTGATCGTCTCGATCATGTGCACGGGGATGCGGATCGTCCGAGCCTGATCTGCGATGGCGCGCGTGATCGCCTGGCGGATCCACCAGGTGGCGTAGGTCGAGAACTTGTAGCCGCGCCGCCACTCGAACTTCTCGACCGCCTTCATCAGCCCGATGTTCCCTTCCTGGATCAGGTCCAGGAACTGGAGACCGCGGTTGGTGTACTTCTTGGCGATCGAGACCACGAGCCGCAGGTTCGCTTCGGTGAGCTCACACTTGGCCTGATGGGTCTCCTCCGCGGCATCCAGGTAGCGGACCCGGGCCAGGTGGAAGCAGTCGCGCGACGTCCTGGTCTCGGTCTCGACCTTGCGCAGCGCCTTCTCCAGCTCCTCGACCTTGGCGCTCACCCGCGCGACGCGCTCGGCGTCCCCACCCAGGCGATCCAGCGCCTCCTTCGCCCTCTTGCTGCGCCGCGTCGCGAGGAGGGACAGCTCTTCGAAGGCGGAGAAGTTCACGCCCAGGGGCCTGACGGCGCGCGACATGGCGCGCTCGAGCTTGGCCGCTGCCCGAGCTCGCGACCGCACCAGCTCGACCAGCTCGGCCAGACGCGCCTTCGCGAAACGCTGCTCCAGGAGCAGATCGATCACCTGGCGCTGTCTCTCGGCAACCTCCTCGCGCAGACGCTCACGGGTTTCCTCGGTGGTGCGCGCGTTGACGATGGCGCTGTGGCGTTTGGCAACCTCCGACTCGAGCCTGCGGATCCGCGCGAGTGCCTGGAGAAACGCCTTGCGCCGCTCCTCCGGCGTATAGAGGGGCTCCTCCTCGTCGAGCCCGTCCAGCAGATGCTTCGGCTCGACGGTACCCTTGCGCAGCTGGTCACCCAGTCCCAGGACCTCGCGGATCCCGAGGGCCGTCCCGATCACGGCGTACAACATCTTGTTCTCGCCGTTCTCGATGCGTTGCGCGATCTCCACCTCGCCCTCGCGGTTCAGCAGGGAGACCTGGCCCATCTCGCGCAGGTAGACGCGCACGGGGTCGTTGGTGTGACCGACCTCGTCGTCGTGGTTGCCTCGCGAACGACTCTCGCGAACCCGCTTGGCCTCTCGGGGCTTGGGCGAGTTGACCACGGCGATGTCGTTCTCACCGAAGAGCGCCATCACCTCGTCGAACTGGTCTGCGGAGAGCACATCCTCCCCGAGGGCTCCGCTGACGTCCTGGACGGTCAGGTAGCCCTTGCGGCGACCCTCCGAGAGGAGTTTGCGGACGGTCCTCAGCTCCCGGGTCTCGTCACTGACCGGGATCTTCCCGTTCGAGCCGCCGGGGGCGGGAACGGGAGCTGCAATCGTGGAAGAGGAAGGGCTTCCGGGCGCGCTCGAAGCCATGGGGGGTCTCCTTCTTCAGTGTCGAGATGCGGATCAGGCTCAGCCAAAGACCATCATCGGGGCTCAGCTGGAAACAATGCCTTGGGCCAGACGGCGCCGCTCCAGCTGTTGCTGCTTCTTCTCCAGGAGCGCGGGCGCTTCGGCCCGCGATTCGGTCAGGCGTGCGTTGAGTTCGCGCGCTTCGCGCCGGTCTTGCCGGCTGCGCAGCCAGGCCAGCGTATCGCGCAGGGCCTGGAGCGCTCGCTCGGCGTCGTCCAGGCCGTCGAGCGGGTCGGCTGCCAGGGCCACCAGGCGCTGGCGGGGCTCTCCCTCGACCTGGTCCACCAGGGCGGCCACGTCCAATCCCGGGGGCCTGGCCGTAGACCTGACCGAGGAGGTCGCGGGGGATGACGCGGGCGCCGCCTGGCATTCGCGAAGCAGCCGCTCGGCCAGGTCGGACCAGGCACGATCGGGCGCGTGCTCGAGGATGGCTTCGCCTTCAGCGGCCCCGTGATGGGGGTGATCGAGAAGGATGCGGAGCACGTCGGCGAAGCGACGCTCCTCAAGGGTCTGGCGGCGCGGCGCGACCACCTCGGGCTCCTCGGGAGATTCCCTGCGAACTGCCCGGCGCAGGGCCGCCTCCACGTCGGCAGCCTCGGTGCCCGCGGCCATGGCCAGGCGCCGGGCGAACTCTCCCCGCTCCACGGGCTCGGGAATCGCCGCCAGCAACGGCACCACGGCAGCCACGGCGTCGGCGCGCTCCCAGGGCGTAGTACAGCCGGCGGAGACCGCGCGCCCGATGGCCAGGTCCAGGGCCGGGCCCGCAGCCTCGATCAACCCAGCAAGCGCCTCCGCGCCCTGGCGCGCCAGGAAGTCATCCGGATCTTCGCCCGCCGGCAGTGCCACCGCCGACACCCGGAGCCCCTGGGGCAACAGCACCTCGAGCGCGCGCAGAATGGCGCGCTGACCCGCTTCGTCCCCGTCGAACAGCAACACCACATTGCGCGTGCGACGGCGCAGGTTGCGTGCGTGCTCCTCGGTCAAGGCCGTCCCGCAGGTAGCCAGGACCTCGGCAACACCCGCCCGCTGCAACGCGATCAGGTCGAAGTAGCCCTCCACCACGACGGCCCGTTCGCGCTGACGGATCGGCTCGAGGGATTTGGGGAACCCGTAGAACGCCTCGCGCTTGCGGAAGACCGGGCTCTCGGGAGTGTTCAGGTACTTAGGCTCCTGGCCCTCGCCCAGCGCGCGCCCGCCAAAGCCCACCACACGCCCGCGAACGTCGCGAATGGGGAAGGTGATGCGGCCGCGTAGGAGATCGTAGTGGCCGCCGCGCTCGCGCTCCTTGAGGAGCCCGGCCTGCTGGCCGACGCTGGCGGCGATGCGCTCCTTGGCCAGCGCACCCACCGCCCCGTCCCAACGGTCCGGTGCGAAGCCAATCTCGAAGTGCTCGACGGTCTCGGGATCGAGACCCCGACGCTCCAGGTAGGCAACCGCACCCTTGCCCAGGGAGCTGGACAGCGAAGCACGGTAGAACTCCTGGGCAACGGCATTGGCCCGGAAGATCTGCTCGGAGAGACCGCGGTCGCCGCCGCCACTCTCGGGGATCTCGATTCCCAGCTCGGCCGCCAGGGAGCGAGCGGCCTCGGGGAAGGTCAGGTTCTCGTGGCGCATCAAAAAGGCGAAGGCGTTTCCGCCTTCGCCGCATCCGAAGCAGTGATAGGTGCCTCGGTCGGGGCTCACGATGAACGAGGGAGTCTTCTCTTGATGGAAGGGGCACAGGCCCTTGAAGCTGCGGCCCGCCTTCTTGAGACTGACATGGCGACCGACCAGGTCGACGATGTCGACTCGGTCTCGGATCACCTGGATCGTATCTTCCGGGATTCGGCCCACCGCCTTGGCACCACCCCCCGGCTCGTTTGCCTACCGGGACATCCGCTTGAGCTTCTTGAGCGCGCGCTTGCGTGCAGAAGCGGCCTTCTTCTTCTTTCGAACACTCGGCTTGTCGAAGTACTCGCGCCGGCGGAGCTCGGTGAGGACACCGGCCTTTTCCACCTGCTTCTTGAAGCGCTTCATCGCGACTTCGAACGGTTCGTTGTCTTTGACCTTGATGACAGGCATCCGCGTCTGTTCTCCTGGGCCGGGATCTCTCCCGCGGCACGCGGCGCCGGTGTCATTCCACCTCGGGTGTCATTCCACCTCGAGCTGGGAAATGCCTCGCATTCCCAGGTGAGTGGCGTGAACCGGCTCCTTGTGTCGAGCTGCCGCTTGGTGATGGCTCCCATGCTGCCCGGCGTTGGACCGAAAAACCCTTGAAAATCGGGCCGATCCGAGGCATGGCCACAGCGGGCCGAAGCTAGCGCAGCCCCTTCGGGGCTTCAACTGAACCCTATCCGGGGCTTCAGCCAGCTGCGGGCGGGCGCACCGGAATTCCCAGCTCGAGCAGGCGCTCCTTCACGCTCCCCACCGTCTGCTCCCGGAAGTGGAAGATGGAGGCCGCCAGAGCCGCCTGGGCGTGTCCCCCCGAGGGCCCGTCGTCCAGGGCCTCGGCCAGGCTCTCGGGCGTCCCTCCCCCCCCGGAGGCAATGACCGGGATGGGGACCGCGTCGGCCACGGCCCGCACCATCTCGATGTCGTAGCCGCTCCTGGTGCCGTCCCGATCCATGCTGGTCAGCAGGATCTCGCCGGCCCCGAGGTCGGCCACGCGGGCAGCCCAGCCAACCGCATCGATTCCGGTGGGCTTGCGCCCCCCATGCGTATAGACCTCAAAGATGGCAAGAGTCTGACTGTCGGATCCGTGGGTGTTGACGCGATCGGCGGCGCGTTGGGCGAAGGCTTCGGGGTCGGTGATGCGTTTGGCGTCGATGGCAACGACCAGGTTGGCCGTGCCGATCTTGAGCGCAGCTTCGGCGACCAGGTCGGGGTCGTGGACGGCGGCGGTCATGATGGAAACCTTGTCTGCCCCGGCGTTGAGCAGATCCCGGATGTCCTCGAGGGATCGTACGCCCCCACCCACACACAGCGGCATGAACACACTCTCTGCCGTGCGCGCCACCACGTCGAGCAGAATGCGCCGTTGCTCGTGGCTCGCGGTGATGTCGAGGAAGGTGATCTCGTCGGCCTCCTGCTCGTCGTACATGCGGGCCACTTCGACCGGGTCTCCGGCGTCCACGTGGTCGACGTAGCGAACGCCTTTCACCACGCGCCCCTGGTCCACGTCGAGACAGGGGATGATCCGCTTCAGGAGCACGCCGCGATCTCCAGTGCTCGCCCCAGGTCGACGGCACCGGTGTAGAGCGCCCGGCCCACGATGAGACCCGCGACTCCCCGGTCGGCGAAGGCGAGTGCCTCCCTGACGTGGTCTTCGCTCCCCACGCCCCCCGACGCGATCACGGGAATCGAGACCGCCTCGGCCAGCTGCGCCGTCGCCTCCAGGTTCGGTCCCGTCCCCATGCCGTCTCGGGCGATATCGGTGTAGATCAGCGCCGTGACACCGACCTCCTCGAAGCGCTTCGCCAGCGCCACGGCGACGATCTCACTGGTCTCGATCCACCCGGAGACCGCAACCCGTCCGTCTCGCGCGTCGATGCCCACGACGATCCGATCCGGGAATCGGCCCGCGGCCTCCCGCACCAGCTCCGGGTCACGCAGCGCGGCCGTCCCCAGGATCACCCGGGCGACACCGAGCTCGAACCACTCCTCGATGGTGGAGAGCTCGCGAATGCCACCGCCCAGCTCGACCGAGAAACCGTCGGCGGCCGCCAGAATCGCGCGCACCGCGTCGGTGTTGGCGGGCCGCCCCTGCTTGGCGCCGTCCAGGTCCACCACATGGAGCCAGCGCACCGACGAGCCGCCGTCAACCGCTGGAGGAGCCGCCGCGACGATGGAGGCAAAGCGCGCGGCCGTTGCACCCGGGTCGTCTTCGTAGACCGTTGCCGCATCGTAGTTGCCCTGGGCCAGGCGAACGCAGCGCCCGTCCAACAGGTCGATGGCAGGAATCAGCTCGAAGCGGCCCATCTCACTGGCCCACGGGAACCGCTGTCGCGGTCTCGGTCGATCCCCAGTGGAGCAGCTCCTCGGCAGTCAGCCAGCGCAGACCGCCTCCGGGGAGGCGGCCGGCAGTGAGCACGTTCTCCCCGAGCGCCTGCTGGGTCTCGTCGAAGATGCTGGACCAGAGCTTCTGTCCGCTGGGCGCCTCGTAGAGCACGACCTCGAAGCCGATCGACGCGGGCCGCCGTGTGCCGGCCGCCTGTCCACTGCGTTCCACGTAGCGCCAGACCGACCCCAGCAGGATCGCGTCGACCCCGAACTGCTCGTGCATCTTCCGGGCCACGCCGCGCGGCACCAGGCGCTCGGTCGAGCCGGCCTCGATTCCCAGGGTCCGCGCCGAGTCTTCGGCCGCCACCACGTTGAGGCCTCGTTTGACCAGGGCCTCACCCACATGCCTGGAGACGAGAGCCGTGGCCTCGGCCGGAGGCGGCCCCACCCGGGAGTCCCACTGCTTCGGCAGGCTGCCGGTGGCCCGGAAGGGCACCACTGCGATGCTGCGGATGGGCGACTCGAGCTGGCGCAGGCCGGGATGTGTCTGGGTTCGCACGGACTCTGCGCAACCGGGCGCCGCAGCCGAGCCGACCAGGAGGATGACAGCGAGCATCGCGCTCATCGGTGCGCGCTTCACGATTCGGCCAGCCAGGTTTTTCAAGCTGCCAACCAGGTGGCAAAGGCGTCGAGGATCCGCTTCCCCGACGTCTGGCTCTTCTCGGGGTGGAACTGCACGGCGAACAGGTTGCCACGAGCCACGGCAGCCGCAAAAGGCTTCCCGTAGTCGGCGACTCCCACCACGTGGGCCTCTTCCTTCGGCACGGCCCGGAAGGAGTGGACGAAGTAGTAGACGTCCTGCTCGGGCAGGCTCGCGAGCATGGGGTGGTCGCCGGACCAGCGGACCGTGTTCCAGCCGATGTGGGGAACCCGCAGCCGCCCCCCGTCGGCGCCGCGTTCCGGAAAGCGCTCGACCCGGCCGGGCAGCAGGCCCAGACCCGCGGTAGTAGCGTGCTCGTCGCTCTCCTCGAACAGGAGCTGGAGCCCGAGGCAGAGACCCAGGTAGGGGCGACCCGACTCGAACACCCGTCCCAGGGCGTCGTCGAGGCCGCAGGCCCGCAAGCTCGACGCGGAGTCGGCGAAGGCTCCCACACCGGGCAGCACCACGCCGTCCGCCCGCTCGAGGGCGGCCGGCTCGCCGGTCACCTCTGCCGAGATGCCGGACCGCACCAGGGCCTTGGCCACGCTGCGCAGATTTCCGGAGCCGTAGTCGACCACGGCGACGCGGGGGGATCGCGACGCCACGGTCAGAGCGTTCCCTTGACCGATGGCACTCCGCTCACCCGGGGGTCGACTTCGACGGCAACCCTGAGTGCGCGCGCCAGGCCCTTGAAGATCGCCTCCACCACGTGGTGAGGACTCCGGCCGTAACGGAGCTCCACGTGGAGATCGAGGCCGGCATTCTGAGCCAGGGCATTGAGGAAGTCCTCCACCAAGGCGACGTCGAAGCTCCCGACGCGATCGTTGGTCAGCTCCACGGCGTAGACCAGATAGGGACGGTTCGAAACGTCCACCGACACCTCCACCTTGGCCTCTGCCATGGGCAGCACCTGGCTCCCGTAGCGGCGGACACCCTTGGCATCGCCCAGGGACTCGCGAAGCGCACTGCCCAACGCAATGCCAACGTCCTCCACGGTGTGGTGCAGATCCACCGCGACGTCTCCGCTGGCGCGCAGGTGGAGATCGAACAGGGCGTGCTTGGCGAAGGACTCGAGCATGTGGTCGAAGAAGGGAATACCCGTCTCGACGTCGTAGACACCCTCGCCGTCCAGATTCAGATCCAGCCGGATCTCGGTCTCGCGGGTCTTGCGCTCGATGGAAGCGCGCCGCTTCGACTTGCTCATACTTCCATCTCCGCTTCCCGCGCCGCCTGTCGGTTTGACTCCGCTCGGTCTCCGCGAGGCCAAGCCTCGCGGAGCCTCGCTGCGCGGCGGCGGGGGCTCTCGGCACGAACTCCCGGACTCATACTTCCATCTCCGCTTCCCGCGCCGCCTCGCGTTCTCTTCGCGCACGGCGGATCTTCTGGAGGCGGAGCTCGACCGAAGCACCGTGGGCCGTGAAGCCCTCGAGTTGGGCGAGGCGAATCACGTCGGCGCCCAGCTCGCGCAGCTTCGGGGGCTCGAATCGCACGAATGAGGTTCGCTTCAGGAAATCTTCGATCCCGAGTGGCGAGAAGAAGCGCGCCGTCCCTCCCGTAGGCAGCACGTGGTTGGGTCCCGCCAGGTAATCCCCCACGGCCACCGGAGAGTAGTGACCCAGGAAGACCGTCCCCGCGTTGTGCACCCGCTTGAGCAGTGCGTCGGCGTTGTCGATCGCCAGCACCAGGTGCTCGGGCGCGTAGCGGTTCGCCAGCTCCAAGGACTGCTCCATGTCCTTGGTGACCACGATGGCACCGTTGGTAGCGAGCGCCTGCTTGGCGATCTTTCCGCGCTCGAGACCCTTGAGCTGCTTGCCCAGCTGGTCCTGAACCCGCGTCGCGATCGACTTGACGTGGGTGATCAGGATGGCGCTGGCCCCTTCTTCGTGCTCCGCCTGGGAGATGAGATCCGCCGCCACCCAGGCCGGTGTGGCGGTTCGATCTGCGATCACGGCGACCTCGGTGGGCCCGGCCTCGCTGTCGATACCGACCTCACCAAACACGAACAGCTTGGCAGCCTGCACGTAGGTATTGCCGGGACCCACGATCTTGTCCACCCGCGGAACCGAGTCGGTGCCATAGGCAAGGGCAGCGATTGCCTGGGCCCCTCCCATCTTGAAAATGCGGTGCACTCCGGCCACGCGGGCCGCCATCAACACCTCGGGGAGAACGCTTCCATCCTTCTGGGGTGGCGTTGCCATCACGATCTCGGGCACCTCGACCACCGAAGCTGGCACCGCATTCATGATCACACTGGACGGATAGGCGCCCTTCCCCCCGGGCACGTAGATCCCCACCCTGTGCAGCGGCCGCACCCGCTGGCCCATGAAGGCTCCGCCTTCCTCCCGCATCTCCCAGCTGGAAGGAATCCGCTTGCGGTGGAACTCGCGCACCCGCATGGCCGCCTTGCCGA
>Ga0255057_10002264_pt1 | contig 10467 bp, 8 predicted proteins | sample Cases_109_6_MG_FD_189022 | JGI IMG/M metagenome (GOLD analysis project Ga0255057, IMG submission 189022) | Seawater microbial communities from Amundsen Gulf, Northwest Territories, Canada - Cases_109_6 | ecosystem: Environmental > Aquatic > Marine > Gulf | place: Canada: Northwest Territories... | reverse complement strand
GCCCACAAGGTATAGCATAAAGGCCTCGGAGAGAAGCGGCGGTAAGACGACCGGCCGAAGCCCCGCGGGCGGCTGGCCGGCGACCAGGCGGTCATAGAGCCGGTTGGTGCTGTCGCGCTCGCTATAAAAGGCGCGCTCGGCCGAGTCCGGGCAAAGCAGGATTAAATCCACGCCGCGCGCGCGCATCAATGCGCCGGCGGCCCGGTCGTCTTCGCTCGCCAGCATCGTATGGCTGTCGAGGATACCCGCGCCGTTGCGATGGTAGGGCGTGCCGATCACTCGCAGGCGGCTGCGATAGAGGATCTGCGGGCCCAGGTCCATAAAGGCGAGAACGGTCGCCGACCCGCCGCCGGCGAGGTGCGCCTTTTCGATGTGGCGCGTCATGGCCCCGACATCGCAGACGGAATTGGCGGTCCTTGGAGTATCGGCGTCGGCAAAGCCGTCGAAGCCGGAATTGGCGATAGCCTTGCCAAGCATGAGGGGCCCGACGAGCAAAAGCGCCATGACACCGCCCCGCACGAGGCCTCTTTGGACGTCGCTTCGTATCGAGCCGGCGGCGGCGAAGGCCGTGTCGATGAAGACGGCGACGGCGAAAAGGATCAACACCTCGGCAAAGGCGGCAAAGCGTAGGTGCAAGAAAGCGGTAAGGCCGAAGGCGGCAATCGCCAGGGCCAGCACGATCCAAGGCAACCGCGCGCCGATCCCTTGGGCTCGCTTGATGAGCCAGAACAGGAAGGGCAGGGCGATCGCCAGATGACCGAGGTAGACGATGGCATCGCCAAGGCTTTTCCGGTCACGTGGGATCAGGTCGCGCATCTCCAGCACCTTGTCCAGCCAGATGGGTACGACGCGCGGATCGACATCGGCCATGGGCCCGGCAAAGAATGGTGCGAAAAAGAGCGCCAGAGAACCGGCGGCGAGGATGGCGCCCGACAGCGCGACGGCCACGCGGCCGGAAAGCCGCGACACCGCGGCCGCGCCGCGCCCCTCGAGTACCAGGTGCACGACCGCCCAGAAGCCGAAGAGCTCGCCGCCAAGCAGCAGGTGAACCACGGAGACCTTGTCATAGGCGACCTGCAGGACGGCCCAAGGCGGATATTCGGTGAGGATCGCGGCCGCGAGCACCATGAGGAAGCCAACGGAATATCGATAGTTCTGACGCGCCCGTCCCTCGGGATCGAGCAGCCAGGCGATGGCGAGACCGCAGGTGGCAAGGCCCGCGGAGAGCAGGAACTCGACGCTCAGCCAAAGGCTCAATCCGCCCAGGGCGCCGGCCCACAGAGCGCTTTTCTCATCGCGTCTATCGATCACCGCGCGCAGCAGGAAACCCCACTGCGCGACGAAGACCAGCAGGAAAAGCGCATGATGGTCGGCGCGGCCGGGCAGCCCCATCGCCGCCACGGCCGGCTGGATCAAAAGCGCGATGGTTGGCAAGAGCCAGAGACCGGGCCGAACGAGCGGGCGTACCGCCCAGGCGAAGGCGAGCGCCGTCATGAGTTGCAGCAATGGCGAGACGAGGGCGCCGGCCCAGAACAGCGCCGCCTTCCAGCCGAGCAGGGGAGCCAGGGGCGCGGCGCCGGCCAGCAGCAGAAGATCGAAGGGCCGTGTCCAATGCAGCTCCTCGCCGAAGGGCGCGTTGCTGCGCTCGATCCGGTGGTCGTACCAGGCGCCGGTCTCAAGCAGGGTCTCGACACGGACCAGGCGCATGTAGCTGTCCGGGCCCAGCAAGTCGCCCTGCAGGATCGGCGTATCGTGGGCGGCGGCCAGGAGCAGATGGAACAGCATCCAGGCGATGGCGACGACCAGAAACAATGAGGTCGCACGTCCTTTTGCCGTGGCTTCGTTTCCGGCTCCCGGGAGGCTTTGGAGGTCCAGCGTCATGGGCTCGGAGAATGCGGTTCAGCTCTTAAGGATCGCTGAATGGGCTGGACCGCCTTACCCGGCACGGGTAAATCAAACGGCAAGCCTTTATCGGCCGGCTGCCGGTGGCGGCCTGGTCGTACTTTAGCGTTGGGGAGGTTGGATGAAGACCGAGAGCCATTGCGGGCTGGACGCCTTCGACCGCGCGGCCGCGGCGGGGATCGCCGGCGTCTTCACCGATCTCGACGACACCTTGACCACGGCGGGCCGCATGACCGCCGCCTCGCTCGCCGCCATGGAACGCTTGCGCGCCGCGGGGCTGGCGGTCGTGCTCATCACCGGCCGTCCGGCGGGCTGGTGCGATCATTTCGCGCGGATGTGGCCTATCGATGCCGTGGTCGGCGAGAACGGCGCCTTCTACTTTCTCTATCTTGAGGCCGAGCGGCGAATGGTCCGCCGGTATATTCAAAGCGCCGCGCAGCGGGCCGAGGGCCGTCGCCGCCTGGAGGCCTTGAAGGAGAAGGTTTTGGCCGAGGTGCCGGGCGCTGCCATTGCCTCCGACCAAGCCTACCGCGAGGCCGATCTCGCCATCGATTTTCGCGAGGACGTCCCGCCCTTGCCGGTCGAGCAAGTCGAGCGCATCGCCGCCATCCTGCGCCAGGGCGGGGCGAATGCGAAGATCAGCTCCATTCACGTCAACGCCTGGTTCGGCGACTACGACAAGATCGCCATGACCAAGATCCTCATGGACGAGGTCTTCGGGATTGACCTGGCGGTCGAAGAGGCGCGCTATACCTTCGCCGGGGATTCGCCCAACGACGCCCCGATGTTCGGTTTCTTCACCCATTCCGTCGGCGTGGCCAACGTGCTGGACTTCCGGGACCGCCTGGACGCCTGGCCGGCCTACATAACCAAAGCCGCTGGCGGCGAGGGATTTCAGGAGTTGGCCGACCACCTGCTCTCGGCGCGCCAGGGGTGAACGGATTTAGGGCGATGCGCAAGCCGGCGATCATGTTTCAGGGGACCGGCTCGGACGTCGGCAAGTCGCTGATCGTCGCCGGGCTCTGCCGCGCCTTCGCGCGGCGCGGGTTGGCCGTGCGTCCGTTCAAGCCGCAGAACATGTCCAACAACGCCGCGGTCACGCCGGACGGCGCCGAGATCGGCCGCGCCCAGGCCCTGCAGGCGCGCGCCGCCGGGGTCGCGCCGTCGCGCGACATGAACCCGGTCCTGCTGAAGCCGCAGAGCGATCGGGGCGCCCAGGTTATCGTGCAGGGACGCCTATGGGACACGCTGAGCGCGCGCGCCTATGGGCGCCGCAAGGCCGAACTCCTGCCGCAGGTGCTCGAGGCCTTCGAGCGACTTTCCAGTGAGGCCGATCTGGTCCTCGTCGAAGGCGCGGGCAGCCCGGCGGAGGTCAACCTCAGACAAGGCGATATCGCCAACATGGGTTTCGTCGAAGCCGTCGACCTGCCGGTGGTGCTGATCGGAGACATAAACCGGGGCGGGGTGATCGCTAGCATCGTCGGCACCGCCGCCCTCCTGCCCGATGTCGAGCGAGAACGTATTAAAGGTTTCATCATCAATAAGTTCCGGGGCGATCCTGACCTTTTCGATGATGGACTCGAGGTGATCGAGACGCGCACCGGCTTTGCCACGTTGGGTGTCGTGCCCTACTTCGCACCGGCCGGTCTGTTGCCGGCCGAGGATTCGGTCAGCCTGCGGGCGGGCGAAGAAAATGGGCCGGCGCGCGCAATCAAAATCGCCGTGCCGATGCTGGCGCGCATCGCCAACTTCGATGACCTCGACCCGCTCATCGCCGAGCCCGAGGTCGCGGTGGTCTTCGTGCGCCGTGGCGAGGCGCTGCCGGGCGATGCGGACCTGGTTATACTCCCCGGCTCCAAGGCGACCCTCGCCGATTTGGCGGTGATGCGCGAAGAGGGATGGGACATCGACCTCGCGGCGCATCTGCGGCGCAGCGGTCAGGTGCTGGGAATTTGCGGCGGCTACCAGATGCTGGGCCGCGAGATCGCCGACCCGGATGGGATCGAAGGACCATCCGAGACCGTCGCCGGTCTTGGCCATCTCGATGTCAAGACGCTGCTGACCGGAGAGAAACGTTTGCAGGAAGTCGAGGGGCGCGAGCGCGCGAGCGGCCAGACGGTGCGCGGATACGAGATGCACATGGGGCTCACCGACGGCACCGACGGCAAGCGGCCGATGCTCGAGCTGGACGGTCGGCCCGACGGTGCCGTATCGGCCGACGGCCGCGTCATGGGCTGCTATCTGCATGGGCTTTTTACCGCCGACGCCTTCCGCCGTGCCTTTCTCGACCGGCTGGCTGCCCGCGCGACGAGCGGTCCGGCATTCGAGCATCGTCTCGAATCCACCCTCGATGCTCTGGCCGATCACCTCGAGACGCACCTGGACCTGGACCGTCTCCTGCAAATCGGTCGCCTCAGGACATAACGCTTGTCGCGAAAGCAGCAAAACCCGGGGCATTCGGTCAACTGCGCCGGGCCCGGTGCTGTGTAGCGTATGCCAGCGCGTTGAGTTGAGGGATGAGGAGACGCCGGTGCCGGGTGCAGAGGGCTTGCGTGTATTGGTGACGGCGGGATGCGCCGGGATCGGGCGTGCGATTGCCGAGGCTTTCGCCGACGCCGGGGCTCGGGTCCATGTTTGCGACATCGACCCGGCGGCGATCGGAACCTGCCGTGAAGCCCGTCCCGAGGTTTCGGTCAGCACGGCCGACGTGTCTGAGCCGCGGGATGTCGACCGGCTATTCGAAGAGGCCGCCGACCATCTCGGTGGCCTCGACGTTTTGGTCAACAATGCGGGCATCGCCGGGCCCACCGCGCCGATCGAAGAGATCGAGGTCGAGGACTGGCGGCGCACCATCGCCGTCGACCTCGACAGCTTCTATCTCTGCGCCCGCCGCGCCGTGCCTCTCATCAAACGCGAAGGCGGCGGCAGCATCGTCAACATCTCCTCGACCGCGGGTCTTTTCGGCTTTCCCTTGCGCACGCCCTATGCGGTGGCGAAGTGGGGGGTCATCGGCCTGACCAAGTCGCTGGCCATGGAGCTGGGGCCGTTCGCCATCAGGGTCAACGCGATCTGCCCCGGCTCGGTCGCCGGGCCGCGCATGGATCGCGTGATCGTCGACGACGCCGCCGCCCGCGGCCTGGACGAGGCGACCGTGCGCCGCCATTACGAGGAGCAGGCGTCGCTGCGCTGCTTCATCGAGCCGCGGGATATCGCGCAGATGGCGGTCTTCCTGTGCTCGCCGGCCGGAGCGAAGATCTCCGGACAGGCCCTGGCGGTCGACGGCCATATCGACAGCCTGGCCAAGCCCGCGGCATGAGATAAGGAACAAGCGATTATGACTGGAGCCCCTGAAAGCAAACGACGAGGCGGCCGCGCGGCGCGGCACGAGCTGCGCGCGGCACCGATCCCGGAGGCGGAGCGGGCGGTCCAGCCGGGGATGAAGAGCGGCACCTTCCAACCGCTCAGCAAGGGTGAGATGGACCGCATCCACGAGGCGGCGCTCAATATCCTGGAGACGGTCGGCTTTGCCGAGGCGATCCCGAGCTGTATCGAGCTGGTGACCGATGCCGGCGGCAAGCTCAGCGACGAGGGCCGGCTCTTGTTTCCACGCGGCCTCGTCGAAGATGTCCTGGAACACCGGGCCGCCCGCAACTTCGTTTTGCATGCCCAGGACCCCAAGCACGATATGGAGCTGAGCGGCGCCAAGACCTATTTCGGCACGGCCGGTGCGGCGGTCCACATCGTGGATGACGAAAGCCGGGAATACCGGGAATCGCTGCTGGTCGATCTCTACGACATAGGGCGCCTGGTCGACCGGCTCGAGCACATCCATTTTTTCCAGCGCTCCGTCGTGGCGCGCGACATGGAGGATCCGCGCGACCTCGATTTCAACACCTGCTATGCCTCGGTTGCCGCGACCACCAAGCACGTGGGCACAAGCTGGGTCGAGCCGGCCCATGTGGAGGAATCGCTGGCCATGCTGCACATGATCGCCGGCGGCGAGGAGGCCTGGCGAGCGCGGCCTTTCGTGTCGATGTCCAACTGCTTCGTGGTACCGCCGATGAAGTTCGCGCAGGATGCCTGCCGCTGCCTCGAGGTCGCCGTGCGCGGCGGCATGCCGGTGTTGCTGCTGGCCGCCGGACAGGCCGGCGCGACCAGTCCGGCGTCCCTGGCCGGGGCCATCGTCCAGGAGGTGGCCGAGGTGCTGGGCGGTCTCGTCTATGTCAATCTGATAAAGCCGGGCGCGCCGGCGTTCCTCGGCACCTGGCCCTTCGTCTCCGATTTGCGTACCGGCGCGATGTCCGGCGGCAGCGGCGAGCAGGGCCTGCTCATGGCCGCTTGCGCGCAGATGGGCCGTTACTACGATCTGCCCAACGGCGTGGCCTCCGGCATGAGCGATTCCAAGCTTCCCGACGCGCAGGCCGGCTACGAGAAAGCGGCCACGCTGACCATGGTGGGCAACGCCGGCGCCAACCTGATCTACGAGTCGGCCGGGATGCTCGCCAGCCTGCTCGCCTCCTGCTATGAGAGCTACGTCATCGACAACGACATCATCGGCGCCGTGCAGCGTTCGATCCGCGGTATCGAGGTCACCGAGGAGACGCTCGCCGTGGAGGTGATCCGCGATGTCTGCATGAACGGCCCGGGCCACTTCCTGGGCCATGGCCAGACATTGGAGCTGATGCAGTCCGAGTACGTCTATCCGGAGATCGGCGACCGGACGAGCCCCAAGGAATGGATGGAGCAGGGCAAGATCGCCTTCAACGATCGTGCGCGGCTGAAGCTCCGGGAGATTCTCTCCACGCACTACCCGAGCCACATAGATCCGGCCGTGGACCGGGCGATCCGTGAACGGTTCCCGGTCAAGCTGGCGCGCGGCGACATGGAACCCGGCGGCGGTCGATGGAAGGCCGCATGAGGGGGTCGAGCGAGCAAGCGCCGGCGCGCCTGTGGAAAGAGACGGTGCGGCCGGAATGGCTGGATTACAACGGGCACCTGAACGAGGCCTATTTCGTCCTGATTTTCAGCCATGCCACCGATGCCTTCATGGGCCGGATCGGCATGGATCCCACCTCCGGGGAGCGCCAGGTCACCTCTCTCTATACGCTCGAGACCCACATCCGCTATCTGGGCGAATGCAAGGCCGGCGACCAGGTCGAGGTGGCGACCAGGCTCCTGGGGTTCGATGCCAAGCGCTATCACTGTTTCCATGAGATGTTCCTTGCGGGGGAGACAGGGCTGCTGGCGACCGCCGAGATGGTCATGCTGCATGTCGATATGTCCGGCCCCAAGTCGGCGCCGTTCCCCGATCCGGTGCGCGCCGAGTTGGAGGCTCTGTGGCGGACCCACCGGGATCTGCCCGCGCCGCCGCAGTTGAACGGCGCCATGGGTCTTTAGGCCCGGGCGTTCGGGCGCCCTCGACAATCCTCTCCTCCAGGCGCAAGAATTCACCCTGCGGATCGATAACGCGTCAGGGAAGCGGTATTTTGTGGTGACGACGAGCGAAAGATCCGATCTGAACGGCGAGGCCGAGCGCATCGGGTTTTTCCTGGCGCCGGAGTTCTCGATGATCGCGCTATTTTCGGCCGTCGAGCCGCTGCGCGTCGCCAACCGCCTGAGCGGCCGGCAGCTTTACGACTGGCGGCTTTTTTCGGTGGACGGCGGGCCGGTGATCGCCAGCAACGGCATGTCGTTGGTGGTGGACGCCTCGATCTCCGAGGTGGAGCGCTTCCCGGCGGTGGCGGTCTGCGCCAGCTACGGCGTGGAGCGCCATGCCGACCGCCGGGTACTTGCTTGGCTGCGGCGCCTCGATCGCCAGGGCAGCGAGTTGGGCGCCATCGAAACCGGGACCTACATTCTCGCCCGGGCCGGCCTGTTGAGCGGGCATCGGGTCACGCTCCATTGGGAGAACGTGCCGTCCTTCTTGGAGGAGTTCCCGGATATCGAGGTGACCGGCGAGCTGTTCGAGGCCCACGGCAAGCGCTTTACCTGCTCGGGTGGGACGGGCGCGCTCGATTTGATCCTCAACCGGATATCCGAACACCATGGACACAAGCTTGCCGTGGCGGTGTCGGAATCGCTGCTGCACGACCGAATTCGAAGCCGCGACGACCACCAGCGCATGGCGCTCGAGTTGCGCTTGCGCGTGCGCAACCCGGCGCTCTTGCGGATCGTCAAGGCCATGGAAATCAATCTCGAAGAGCCGCTGCCCCTCGACGATCTGGCGAAGATCGGAACCGTTTCGCGCCGTCAGCTCGAGCGGCTGTTCCGCAACCTACTGGGCGATACGCCTTCGAGCTATTATCTGAAGCTGCGCTTGCGGCACGCGCGCCATCTGCTGGAGCATACGTCGTTGTCGATACTCGACGTGTCGCTGGCCTCCGGCTTCGTCTCGTCGCCCTATTTCTCGCGCGCCTACCGCGCCTACTTCGGCCTGTCCCCGCGCGAGGACCGGCGGCGCCTGCAGGGTGTGTTCTCGCAAACCGGGCGCATCCATCAGGTCCTGAACTGAGGGGCGAGGCGGGGAAAAGGGCCTAAAGGTCGACGCTGTAGCGGTCGGCCGCGGTTTGCCATTTGGCCTCGTCGTCCTCGCCGAACAGGAACGAGTCTTCGGCCGGAACGTCGATCCAACTGCCCTCTTCGATCTCCGATTCGAGCTGCCCCGGGGCCCAGCCGGAATATCCGAAGGCGAAGAGGTAGCCGCCCGGACCCTCGCCGCGTCCGATGCGCTTGAGGATCGCCGGGTTGGTGGTCATGGCGAGGCCCGCGAAGAGCGTCGTGCTTTCCGGGTTGTCTCCCTCATCGCGGTGCAGGACGAAGGCCGCGCCGGGTTCGACCGGCCCGCCGATGTGCGCCATGACCCGGCCCTCGGCATCCGAGGTGTCCAGGCCCAAACGTTCGAACAGCGCCTTGACCTCGACGTCGCCGAGCGTTCGGTTGACGATCAGGCCGAAGGCGCCGTCGGCGTTGTGTTCGACCAGATAGATGACGGTCCGGTCGAAGAAGGAATCCTTCAATGCCGGGGTTGCCACCAAGAGCCGCCCCACCAGAAATTGGGCGGTCTCGTCCTGGGCCGAGCTTGGCCCGATGGCGAGGGCGAGAAGGAGCAAGCCCGCCAGGGCGCGCCCGGCGCAACGCATCGAAGTAGTCCTCAAAAGTCCGACCATGGCCGCGATCTTAACCTCAAACGGGCGTGGCATGGAAGACCGGCTAGTCGGCCAGTGCTTTTTCCATGAGGCGGAATTGTCGGCCTTCGATTGCCAGGATTTCGAGATTGCGCCAGCCGAGCTTTTCATAAAGACGCGGAGTGTCCGTGTAGAGGTAGAGCCGCGCGTGACCTTGGCGGCGGGCAAGCATCGTGATCGCACCGACCAGTCGCCGGCCGATCGTCTTGCCGCGCCACTCGGGCAGGACATAAAGGCTGGACAGCCAGGGGGTAAGCTCACTCCGCTCGGGCAGGTCGCAGGCGACCAGAAGCGCCACGCCGACAGGCTCCCCATCGGCAAAGGCGACCATCATTGCTTCTTCGGGGCAATGGTCGAGGACACCCTGCAACCAGACCCTCGTATCCTCGAGGTCGGCGCCATGAAACGCGCCCCATTCGCCGTGCAGCCATCGGGTGACCTGCGCCAGCGTCTCGCCGGCGTCTTGGGGTGCGGCGATTTCAAGCTTGCGGTATGTGGGCGGCACACTCATCGGGCTAAGCGACCCGCTCGGCCCGCACCAGGCCGCGCACCGAATTGCCGAGGTAGACCGCCTCGGCCGCCTCCAGGTCGTGCGGACGGAGGGTCGTCTCGCGCACCGGCCGCTCGTCGGACTCCAAGAGCTCGCGCCGCAAGGTCCCTTCGAGAATGCCGGCGTCGATCGGCGGGGTCAGAAGCTCGCCGTTTCGTTCGACGAAGAGCGTCGTGCGGCTACCCTCGGCGAGCTCTCCGCGCTCGTTCAAGAACAGCACCTCGTCGCAGTCGCTCTCGCGGCTGAGCCGGGCGTGCTCGCCGTCGTAGAGATCGCGGCGCGTGGTCTTGTGGTAGAAGAAAGGATCGCGGCTGTCGGTCCGCTTGTCCGAGATCACGTAGCGCATGCGGGCCTCGGGGCCGGGCGGCGCCATTGGTGTCGACGCGATGGCGAGCCTGCCATCGGCGCCGAGCAGCAGGCGTACGCGAAAGCAGGGCCCGCCGAACTCACCGGCCGCCGCGTCAAGGGCTTCCCGCACGGCGCCTGGCTCGAAGTCAAAGAGGAAGTGGCGGGCCGAGGCCTCAAGCCGGTCGAGGTGACGCTCCAACAGCCAGTATTCTCCCGACTGCCAGCGCAGCGTCTCGATCAGCTCGAAGGGCACGAACGGCCGGGTCAGGAATTCTGCCTTCAGCAGGCATTCCTCGTATTCGTCGTGGCCGTCGCTGTCGTAGACGACGCCGGAGCCGATCCCCATCTCGCCGCGCTGCGCGTCGTCCAGCCACAGGGTACGGATGGCGACGTTGAAACGCAGGTCGCCCCCCGGTGCGATCATGCCCACCGCGCCGGTGTAGACGCCGCGCGGCGCGGTTTCCAGCTCGCGTATGATTTCCA
>Ga0255057_10002263_pt1 | contig 10468 bp, 8 predicted proteins | sample Cases_109_6_MG_FD_189022 | JGI IMG/M metagenome (GOLD analysis project Ga0255057, IMG submission 189022) | Seawater microbial communities from Amundsen Gulf, Northwest Territories, Canada - Cases_109_6 | ecosystem: Environmental > Aquatic > Marine > Gulf | place: Canada: Northwest Territories... | reverse complement strand
GGAACATCCACAACGGCATTGCCGAGAAACAAACCTGTGATTCCCCCGTTCACAAACGTAACGATGAACGCTATGGAAAACAGCATCGGCAGCGTGAGGTGAATGTCTCCCCGCCACAGAGTCAGGATCCAGTTGTAGACTTTGATGGCTGTAGGGATCGCGATGATGAGCGTTGTGGTGGCGAAAAAGAACCCGAAATACGGATTCATGCCGCTGACATACATGTGGTGCGCCCATACGACAAAACTGAGCGCGCCGATGGCCACGAGGGCCCAGACCATCATCCGATAGCCGAAGATGTTTTTTCTCGCATGACAACTGATCAGGTCAGAAACGATCCCGAAAGCCGGCAGGGCAACGATATAGACCTCGGGATGGCCGAAAAACCAGAACAGGTGCTGGAATAAAATTGGGCTGCCGCCTCCATATTGAAGCTGTTCGCCGAACTCGACGATGGACGGCATGAAGAAGCTGGTCCCCAAGGTTCGGTCCAACAACATCATCACGGCGCCGACCAACAAAGCGGGGAAGGCCAGCAGCGCCAGGACTGTAGCCATAAAGATGCCCCAAATCGTGAGGGGCATACGCATCAGCGTCATCCCGCGCGTTCGCCCTTGCAACACCGTCACCACATAGTTCAAACCACCCATGGTGAATCCGACGATGAATAAAGCCAGAGAGCTGAGCATTAAAATAATGCCCCACTCGTGCCCCGGAGTACCGGCGAGAATGGCCTGAGGCGGATACAGGGTCCACCCGGCACCTGTGGACCCGCCCGGCATGAAGAAACTCGCCACCAGCACCAACACTGCCAGCAGATAGATCCAATAACTCAGCATGTTGACATAGGGAAATACCATATCTCTGGCACCCACCATCAGTGGGATGAAGTAATTGCCAAAGCCCCCCAGGAACAGCGCCGTGAGAAGGTAGATCACCATGATCATGCCGTGCATCGTGATAAACTGATAGTATTGGCTCGGATCGATAAACGAGAATGTATCCGGGAACCCCAATTGCAGCCGCATCACCCAGGACAACACAAGTGCCACCAGTCCGATTGCGATCGCCGTAAACGAATACTGGATGGCGATTACTTTTGCGTCCTGGCTAAATACATACTTCGTCACCCAGCTTTTCGGATGGTAAAGTTCTACTTCTTTGACTTCTGCAGGCGCAACATAGCCAACTGCGCCGGGTGTGACATCAGCCATCGAAATACTCTCCTCGCCTGTTTTCGTTACGAGCTATTGCTTGCGGTCTCATGGTTCAGATACTCATTCTGTGAAACCCGGCTTCTTCCCTCCTGAGGCCAGATCTAATTTGCCCTCGTGTCCCTTCGCGGCTTGAGCGGACAATTGCTGAAACGTCTGTTGCTCTTTGAGCCACGCCTGATAGGCGCTCTCCTCATCCACGATGACTGTGCCGCGCATGGTATGGTGCCCAACGCCGCACAATTCAGCGCACAGGACCTCGTAAGTCCCGGTTCGGGTTGGAATAAACCAGAAATAGGTGACCGAGCCAGGAATAATATCCATCTTGGCCCGGAACTGGGGGACATAGAAGTCATGCAGCACGTCTATGGAACGGAGCAACATCTTGACCGGCTTACCGACGGGGAGGTGTAATGCGTCGGCTTCGATCACGATGTCGTCCAGCGCACTCGGATCCTTCGTATCGATACCGAGTGGGTTGTCAGAACTGACGTTCCGCGTATCGGACTTGCCTAACACGCCGTCCTTGCCGGGCAGGCGGTAGTTCCACGACCACTGCTGGCCAACAACCTCGACATTTGTGGCATCTTTCGGGACCGTAACGAAATCGTACCAAACGATCAGGCCGGGCGTCAGCAGGGCCGCCACGGCCACCGCGGTACCTATGGTGAGCCACAACTCCAGCTTGTTGTTTTCGGGCTCGTAGGCTGCTTTTATTCCCTCCCTATGGCGAAAGCGAAACACGCAATAGGCCACAAACAAAATAATGGCGATGTACACCACACCGGTAATCCAGAATGTGATGTTGATTGTCGTATCCATGTAACCCCAATTTGAGGCGAGGGGGGAAAACCACCATGGGCTATATAGGTGAAATAGCACTGAGGCCACGACCAACAGAACCAGTACGAGTGCTACAACCATTTCCTCTTCCTCACTTGCCCCAATGAACGATTGCCACTGGACGATCAGACACCGATCAGCACTCCACGACCTTACGGTACAAATGCCAGGTCGAATGACCGAGCACCGGCAGAACGATGGCGAGGCCGATCAGAAACGGCAGGCTGCCGATCACCAGACCGCCGGCGACGACAAGGCCCCACATTGCCATCGTCATCGGGTTCGCCAACACCGCCCTTACAGACGTCCGAACCGCTGTCGCGGCGTCGACGTTCTTGTCTAGAAGCATCGGAAAGGACATCACGCTGATGGTCAACACCACGGTGGCGAACACAAAGCCGACGCCGCAGCCCACGAATATCAGTGTCCAGCCGGCGGACGTCGTGAACACCTGGCGTGCGAACTCGGCAATCGATGCCGGCACTGCGTTGCCGAAGATGAGATGGTAGATGGCCTGGGCTGTGACCAACCAGGCGAAGAAGATCGCCAGTAGCACGATGCCGAGCGTCACGATGGCGCCGATAGACGCATGTCGGTGCAATTTCAAGGCCTCCAAGCTGACACCTAGACCCTGCTCGCGAAGTCGGCTCATTTGGTACAGACCGATCGCGGCAAGGGGGCCGAGCAGCGTGAATCCGGCGATGAGGGGGAAGGCTAACGGCAACAAATCGTGTCCGAAAACAACTCTGAATAAAACAAGACCGATTATGGGATAGATAATGACGAGAAACAAAGCGAAGGTCGGCATCGCTTTGAAGTCGTCGAAGCCCTTGACCAAAGCGTCTTTGAGATCGGCAGCGCCAATCGTGCGAACCACAATCGGTCGATCGATGTTTCCGTCATCGTCGGCGGCGGTTTTTTCGATAGCCATGAGCGCGCCTCCCAACTCGCTCGCCCCAGTGATCGTGGCGCAACGTTGGCGCCGAGCACTTTGGTTGGCTCACAGTCGCGTCCACCGCGACAGGTAGCACAACAATTCCGACCTATATCAGATTTGATCTAGATCAAACAGGTCGAAATCTTTCATCAGCCCGCATTGCCCCAACAATTGAGTGAGTTGGAACTTTCGTTTCCGGATTCAGATATTAGATTCAGCATCTTATATCTTAGGACAAAATCTGATCATGGCGCACGTTGAGCGCTACAAAGAACCTGCCGCGCTGACGGCGTGAACGAAATCGCGCCGGGTAACCTGCATGATGTGACGATTGGAAAGCACGAACAGCACGTAGTGCAGATCCGCTCATGTCGAAGACATGCTCCCAGCATGGCCGGTGATCGGGACACCCCACTTGTGCCAGAGCATCTTCGAACGCGTGCTTTTGATTGGGGCCCGATTCGCGGAGGGCAATATGGCCAGCGGTCATGTGAATTGATCGGGCCCCACCCGAGTGGTCCAGGTCGAATGTTGGTGTAGGGTTGGCCGCAAGGCTAGGGCGAGCAGGGCCACGATGGAGCGGCTGGCAACTATGCTGAAGAGCGGCTAGATCGCTTGGCGTACAATCGCTGCGGCCCGTTTGTGCCACAAAAGAGTAGAGGAGGACACTGTGAACGGTGTCTCACTGAAGAAGTTAGTTCTGGGTTTCGTTGCCGGTGTCATCGCAGTCGTGACCGCACACGAGATCATCAATTTCATTCTCTACACCGGCGGCATCTTTCCGCGCGTCCCTTGGTCGACGACGCCCGCTGCGATGACAGGGGTACCGCAAATCGTCAGCGATGGGTTCTGGGGTGGCCTGTGGGGGGTTCTCTTTGCGCTGATTAGCGACAAGATCCCCGGTGGCAATCTGACGGTTAAGGGTTTGATTTTTGGCATCCTTGGCCCCGCCATACTGGGCGTCTTCATCCTGGTGCCGCTCATCACGGGCCGGTTCCCGCTGTTTTTCGGCTTCGATCCGCAACTGCTGGGCTCTGTCCTTTTGATCCTTGCAGGCTTCGGTGCGGCAATGGGCTGGATCTACGGCCTGCTCACCGCGCGAACCTGAGCGCGTATCGTATGCCGCTTGTTGGAGTTGGGAATGGGTGCAGCCGTTTGTGCTCGCAAGGGAAGCGCGCGCTGCGTTCGAGGCCTGGGGCGCCTGAGATCGGCCCCAAGCTCCGCCTCCGGCCGCTGCGTTCAACTCGCTGTGCGGCTTGCCCCCTCCAGGGCCTTGTGGCAGTGTCCCCGCGCTTCGCGACAAGCACGCAGGCTTTGCGTCCACGCGCCCTAGAGCAAGATCGTTCTTGATGGAATCGCTCGCCAAGCCAGGAAGGTATCCGCCAAGAACGTGAATCTTGCTCTAAATCAAAAGTGTAGAAACTGATTCACGTTTCACTTGGAAAAGCCAAGTGCATCCAAGTGACCCGATCAGGGTCTAGATCGCCCAATTCGCTGCCGTAGCTCAGTGGTAGAGCACTCCCTTGGTAAGGGAGAGGTCGAGAGTTCAATCCCCTCCGGCAGCACCAGCCAAACCCTAGAACTATGCGGCTATTTGCACGGCCTCATCGGGCGCACGCAAAGCTACGCGCGTTGTTCAGCGCGCGCCTCTGAGATGATTTCCCAGGCTACATTGATTTGCTTTAGGCGCAGCTCGCGAACGCGCCGATCGTCCTCACCCTCAGCATGATCGGGGTGCCAGCTCATGCGCAGGCCGTCGACGACCTTTTTGATCGCCGTCTGATTGGCATCGTATGAGACCCCGACCCCTAAGACCCGCAGTGCATCTTCGCGGGTTTGCGGGACGGTATCTCCCCAACTCGGGGTAGAGATTCTTGCTGGCGCCGACCGCTCTGGCCGCGCCCCATTTTCCTTCGTAACGATCAACGCTGAGGACGCGTCCACACGTCCACGGCTTTCGTCCAGCCAAACCGAGCCAATATCGCGTGACGTCACAACACGCGCCTGCGACGCGTCATGCCGGCGCATGAGCACAAAGCCTGCAATCAAAATGGCGGAGAGTAGCGCGAGGGCAGAAATGGCCACCGTCATAGGATCGCGCAAATAGGCTACCAGACCGCTTGCGCTGGCCTCGCTTTGATTTTGCGAGGCTTGTGTTGTCTGCTCGTTCTCCGCGGGAGCCGACTGCACCATTGCCAGTGTTTCGCCGTCATCGGATTTGGCGGTGGCGACGTCCGCAGCAGCAAGCGACGCTGTTTCATCGGGATCCAAATCCGTGCGTGCTCGCACCGGTGTGTCGCCAGCGTCGGAATCTCGCCGATTTATGATGGTCGGGGACGCTGGACTTCCTGCCGAGACGGAAGCAGCCTTCACATCCGCCGGTCGCGATTCTGCAGGAGCCTTAGCCTGTGCGTTAGCCGGCAGGGCATCTGTTGGCGTGTCCTTGGTCGCCGCTCGGCGTTGCGACAAAGAAAGGCGCGGAGGTAGGGGAGGCGTTTCGATGCGCACCTCTTCAGGGGCGACCCTTGGTACCGCCGCAGCTGGGTCCGCGACGGAGACACTGGGTGCTTGTGGCGGAACCCCGGCTACGAAGATGGCGTCGATCCCAAACTTCGGCGCGAAACCTTGTGGCATCTCCACGATGGAATCGGGAGCGCGCGCTTTTCGGAATCCACATCTGCGCGCAAGCCTGCGAAAGCGCGGCCGCCGTCGATCGAACTCAGATAGCCGCGCACATGGATCGCCCTGCGGCAGGGCCCACGTCCATGGCATCCTTACAAGCAGACGGCCGCCCTCGAACCGGGCGCGCCGATGTCCGTCGGCAGCTGCGACCACAGCCGTCCAAGGCACCCGTGCCCCGCTGCAATCGATGTCAAAGCGATGGACCGTCCAGCTGCGGCATTTCGTCGGGTCGGCCGGAGAACACGCCGAAAATTCTCGCTGCTCGCGTCCACCAATGATGCGGTAACCTTTATCCGCTGACGGGATAAGCACCGGTTCGCCGCCAGAGACGGAACACGAATATGGCATTACCAGCAGCTCATCGGCTCTGGAGGCACTTGCGACGACCATAAAGGACGCAGCAATGAGGAAAGAGAAACCGCCCCTTAGCAACACCCGCATGCGTTAACTCTGCCCCCGTGCGGCGTTATGACATCACAAAGATCCGACCTCAAACTCAATGCGCCCGGGACCTTGTCAGCTTTGTGGCGGGCGCTCAGTAAGGGGCATCGGGACGCCCAGGGGCGCAGCGATTGCCGCGGCACTTCAAGCTATTTCTTGCAAAAATGGCCTCGCGCGGCAGCTTCAGACTGACCAGCGTTCAGTCGCCGGCACGGCCTAGCGTACTACTCCTTGAAAATTCGACATTTTTAGCTTAGGTACTATCTCGTCGTTCGATGGATCTCGTGAACGTTCGATTGAACGCACGATTGAGCCAGCTGCCTCCAGACATTGAGAGTGCTTTGGCGCGAACGCCGCGACGCGTGCCCTTGCCCCGTTTCTTCTAACGAGAAGTGCGGGATGTCATGGGTGGAATGTCATGGGCGGGATGTCATGGGGCCGCCCACGACCGGATTGGTTACGAGTTAAGGATGGAGGATTATGGACAAGGTGGACACCTTTCTGCAGCGCCACAGCAGCTCTGAGGCGGAGCGCACGGACGCACGGGAGGAATGCGGGGACGGCGATATGCAGCTCCTGAACGAAGAAAAGGTCAGGAAATGCTTGATGTGCTTAACCACGTTTCCGAGCACCTGGTCTGGCGAGCGCATTTGCCGCCGCTGCAAGTCCTCAGCGCGTTGGCGCAGTGGTGGGCTTGATTGATAAGCGCGCGCCCCTGGCAACAATAGGGGCGCGCGGAAACACGCCTTTCGCAAATCGACACCAAACAATCGAAGGACCTCAGCGTCCCATCAAGCGGAAAGATGTCGCTGCCGCAATGAGGTTGAGGCACCGGCGCCCGAGCGCCTCGAACAAATGTGCTGGGGATTACGAGGCATACTGAGTTGCCACCCAGCACGAATCGCGTTGCTAAAGAGAGATGGGAAAATACCCATCGTTTGCTGGCCTCTCAGTTGCGGTCCTGGCGCTCGCCGGCTGCGCAGAAACGCTGGCGACCGGAACCATAACCCCTCCCAACCCGCCGGATTTCGTTCCTGGTCTGCCAAAGGGCTATCAATGTCCTCTGGTCCCGAATGGATTTGATCCCGCCGGATCCATCTACCGTCTTGATAAGAACGGCACCTACTACCGAGTGAAGGATTTCAGCACCGAACCCCAAATAATGGCTTTGGGCGGGTATCGAAAAGACGTGCCCATCTCCAACTACGTCCTGAGCGACAAGCAAGCGTCGTCTGCGGGTCTGTCATACAGCCTTCTTCAGAAAGCGCTGCCCGGTCTGTCTTCCAGTGGTTCGGCCGACGTCAATAAGGAGATCTCAGTTGACATTACCGTCGAGGACATGATGGGCGAGGTTATCGACGATACGCTCGCCGACCACATCGTCGACTGGTTCAGGTCAAACATCACCGCTAAACGTGGGAGCAAGTATTTCCTTGTGCGCGAGACCGTTAAGGCGGGCGCGGTGAGCTACCGGCTGAAATACAAGGACATTGCCAAGCTCGGCGGAAAAGCCCAGCTCGAGAAACTTGCCGAAGGCGAAGCGAACGTCACCATCCGGGACAACGATGGAACCCTTGAAATAAAGCAGAAGTTTTCTCCAGGCCGGATTGCTGTCTGCATAAAATCCGCTGAAATTGTCGTCGATACGAAAAAGAGCCTCCCGTGGGGAGGGGTGAATGTGTCGCTGAAGTCTTCCGACGAAACCACAGTGCCAACCATCAAACGTGTTGGTAAAAACTAGGGCCACTTCACAGCCGTCCTTCGAAAACGTCGGAGCTAGTAGCCGGGATAATGCGTGGTCGGCTGGTGTCAGAATTCCAACGTCTCGGGCAAGGCGTCGATCCCCAGTCGTGTGTTGGCAATCTCTGACGTCTTGAGAGCTATGATGGCGCCGCACGCGTGCGGAAGCAGACAATTGGGCGCGACCCGCAGGTTCCTTCCTATAGCTATTGTCGGAATTCTCGTTCCTCGGGCCAGAATGCTCCTGGGGGGATGTGCCCCTCCTCCGCATAAGCATGCTGTAGCGCGTCCAGCTGCGCCCACAGAAGATCGCATTTGAAGCCAACGGCGGCGACACAGGCCTCCTGCTCGTAGCGGCTCTTGGCGTTTTTCTTCACGTACTCGAGCGCGAACGTGGCATCACGCGGAGCCTGCGTTAAGCGCCGCTTGAAATAAGCCAGCACATCGTCGGAGATGAAATCGTAGTTCTCCAACATGCCAGCAATGCGCTCGCGATGGATCGACGGCGCGAAGAGCTCTGTCAAAGACGAGGCGACCGCCTCAATGAGCGGTCTCTCGCGAACGAAGCGCACGTAGGCCTCCACGGCAAAACGCGTCGCCGGCAGAGCGCCCTTCATCGACATAACGTAGTCGCGATCAAGTCCTAATGCGTCGGTGAGCACTAGCCAGCGCTCAATACCACCGGGTTCGTCGGGAGGCAGGCCGTCGTGGTCGTGCACACGATGCAACCACTCGCGCCGCAGCTCGCGGTCGTGCACGCGGCTAATCAATGCCGCATCCTTACGCGGCACCGCATCCTGGTAGCAATAGCGATTAAGGGCCCATGCCTGCACCTGGCCCTTGTCGAGTTTGCCGCCGTGCAGAAGTTTATGAAAGGGGTGCTTGTCGTGATAGCGCTCAGCGCCCACGGCGCGGATGGCGGCCTCGAATTCGTCGCGGCTCATGGGTGTGCCGATGGGTACGTCTACGGAGCACCGTTCGCTCATTGGTTTTTCCTCCATCTTCGGCCGCCTCTTCCATGCGACGACGAACCCGGCTCGTTACGATGTAGATAGGACACGTTCTCTTTCGGGAGTGCTGCCCTGCTGGCAATCGTTGTGCGAGATGCACCGGAATTGCGCCTTGACGCAGTTCAAGCGATCCTGCGGCGGCTCGTCGCAAAGGCCACATGCGTCCCGACTATCCGTGAGTGGGCATTGCCAGCGATCAAGCCGCTTCTGGGTTGCTTCGGCCGATCTCGGTCGCGTAGGGCTCGCAAATTTTTGAGGGGACCCGAACCCTTCAAAAGACTCCATAAGGGCAGGCGTCGGTTTTGCCGGAAATCTTCCAAGCCGGACGGCAACGCCCATATAGTCGGAAGGCCCCGAGCGGGCGGCGCAAGGTTAAGTCTCCGGAAAGCGCGGCGCGGCCTAGCTCTCGGCAGAGCCGGGCATATAACGTATAAGGCACCAAGAACAAAAGGCATGACTCTCTTGAAAGCAAAGCACAAAGAACTGCCCATGGACCAAGTCGTCCGTCCCAGCCGTACAGAAGTCGAAGCGGCATTCCGCACCATTATTCGCTGGACCGGTGACAACCCGGACCGCGATGGGCTGCTCAATACACCTGCCCGGCTGGCTCGCGCCTATGAGGAATATTTCCGCGGCTACAACGAAGACCCCGAGAGGATCCTCTCTACGACCTTCGAGGAAACCGAAGGCTACGATGAGATGATCGTACTGCGCGGCATCCGTTTCGAGAGCCATTGCGAGCACCACATCGCGCCGATCATTGGCCGCGCGTGGGTTGCATATATTCCCAACGGCCGCGTTGTCGGCATCTCCAAGTTGGCCCGCATCGTCGAAGTGTATGCCAAGCGTTTGCAGATTCAGGAGAAGATGACGGCCCAGATCGCTAATGCGATCAACAATGTGTTGCAGCCGCAGGGCGTCGGCGTCATCATCAAGGCGGAGCATCATTGCATGACCGCACGCGGCATCATGAAGCCAGGTACCGATCTGGTGACCAGCCGCATGCTTGGCATATTCCGTAGCAATGCGGCCACGCGTCAAGAATTCTTGACGCTGATCGATTGAGTTCGGCCACTCGGCTCAATCATCGTCTTCGGCGATCTCTTCGCTCGTCGTGATCGGCTGCCCGTAGTCGACACGTACGAGATAGAGGCCAGAGGCTGGCGCTACCGGCCCGCACGCCGCACGATCTCGTGCCAGCAGCGCCGCTTCCAGGTCCCGCACATTCCACTTGGCCTCGCCGACGAGCTTTAAGCTGCCGACAATGGACCGGACCTGGTTGTGCAGGAAGGATCGCGCGGAGGCTTCTATGTGAATCTCCTCGCCACACTTCGTGACATCGAGCCGGTCGAGCGTACGCAATGGCGACTTTGCCTGGCATCCGGCAGCGCGAAACGTTGTAAAGTCGTGGCGTCCGAGGAGAAGCTGCGCTGCGGCACCCATCGCTTCATAATCGAGCGACGAGATAGGCAACCACCACACGCGGCCGCGATCGAGTATAGGCGGTGCGCGGCGGCACAGGATGCGATAGCGATAGTGGCGCGCTGTGGCGCTGTAGCGCGCGTCGAAATCATCTGATACCGCTTCACAAGCAAGAACGG
>Ga0255057_10002261_pt1 | contig 10473 bp, 10 predicted proteins | sample Cases_109_6_MG_FD_189022 | JGI IMG/M metagenome (GOLD analysis project Ga0255057, IMG submission 189022) | Seawater microbial communities from Amundsen Gulf, Northwest Territories, Canada - Cases_109_6 | ecosystem: Environmental > Aquatic > Marine > Gulf | place: Canada: Northwest Territories... | reverse complement strand
ACTTTCACTTCCACAGGCTCGGTGGTTGCCGTGCCCGAATTGTGGACCCGGAAATAGTAGGCTGTTTCCGTGCCGGCGTATTTCCGATCGGGTCCACGCCAATCGATCTCCAATTCAGGTTTTCTGCAGAGTACTTGCTTGATAACTTCGGTCTCGAGACCTCCCTCGGCGGTGGCGATGGCCTGCAGGATCAACTCCCCCGCCTCACGGGCCGTGAGTTCCAATTTGAGTTCCCTGACTTCCTCTGGTCCGAGCGTGCCCACCGTGTGCGTGATCGCAGACGCCGAATCGCCGCCAGGAGGAATCAGACTTACCGCAACGCCTTCAGCCGGCCCGGTACCCGGATTGCTCAGTATGAGCCGGTAGCGTTGGGGCAAGCCGAAGAGGACTTCCTGGGGACCGCGGATGGTCATCTCCAACTTAGGCTCCTGGACTACCACTGTTGTGTGCGATTCGGCGGTCTCTTGGCTCCATTGGATGCCCAACTGAAATTCGCGACCGCTGCGCGGGATCAGACGCAAACGAAGCGTCTGCGAAGAATGAGCCGCCAACTCCGGCAGATGCCATTCCAGATGGCCGGAGCCTTTCTCGCTTTGCTCGACCACACCGCTCGTGGAAGTCACGTCCACCAAATCTGCCCAGTCCGGCACATGAATTGCTGCGGAAAGGTTTTGAGCCGGAGTTCTGCTCGTGTTTTCCAAGGTGACCCGATAGCTGGCTTCGCGTCCGACGAGAATGCTACGCGGTCCCTCGACGTGGGAGACGATGACAGGTTGCTCGGTGCTGACCAAGACGTCGCTGCTCGATTTGCGGAGCCGTGTGATCGGGTTCGGGACTTGTGCGACTCGGTTGAACGGAAGTGGTTGTTCCTGAGCAGCTTCGGGAATGTTGGCGTCGATCAATTCTTCAATTTCCAGCGAGTCCTCAATCTCGGCTGGACCGCTGTCAGCTATCGGCGTAGCGGTCGGTTCCGCTTCCTCGGCTGCCCAATCCTCGTAGAGTTCGTCGCTGAGCAGAGCGTCGTGCAGGTCGATTTGTCTGTGTGCTAGTGGTTTTTCTTCTGCAGCTGCAGATTCGCTGGCGGGGTAGTCGCTAGCGATGGCCGTCGATTCAGGGCTCAGTTGCTCGGTCGCTCCTTGATTGGCGATTGCGACAGGCTCTTGGCTGGCAACAACTGATTGCTCCGGCTTCGCTTGACTGGCATCTGACTGAAGATCGTCAGCGGCCGCGTCCTCTGTTTCGGTGGCAACCTGTCCGGAGATGATGGCTTCGTTATCCAACAGGTCGAAGAGTGTGTCGCTCAAATTATCGTGGCGACTGATTGTTGGAGATCTTCTAGGCTGGGTCCGCAACGACGGGTTCCGGATGTCACTTCCCATGCGAGACTGGCTTGCCGTGCGCGACGCCGGTCGGCCGCCGGTCGAGTTGTCGTCGCCGACTCCGTTTTGGGCCCACTGATTGCCAGGGACTGCTACCGGACGTTGTCGTCGCTGATTGCCGCTCGCGGAGGATGATTTCTTGCGAGTGAAGTTGTTGTTGGGCAGCAGATCATTGAGGCCAATTCTCGGTAGCGAAGCACCGGAAGAATTCGTCCGCGAGTTACTTTTCGCTGCAGACTGCGAACGCGAACCATACGTGGGACGATCTTGACTTGTCCGGCCGGAGGATTGGCGCGAGAAGTTCGACGCCGATTTACGTTCGCTGGATTCATTTCGCTTGAAGGCGTTTTTGAACGCGGAGAATCGGTCCATGAGCGTAGGGCTGCTTGACTTCTGAGCGTGAACCGCTGAGGTTCCACTCATGGAAATCGTGATCGCGACAACCGTCACCCAGACGATGGTAGGTTTTCGTCCACTAGACATGATTGCATTCCTGCACAAGGAGGTACTCGACCAGACAAAGTCCGTCGTGGACTTTATCGGTAGCGGGTGTTGGGGAATATGAACCGATCTTCTGAAAGAATCCGGTAAAACCAGCTGGGCAATCTGCGGGGCATAGAGAAACCACCCTCCCAAAGCCCAGGGGTTGCAACCCCTGGGCTTCTGGATAATGAATCACGAAGCGACGATAGCAGACGCCTCACCCGACTCGACAACCTCGAAGCCCAAGTCGCGAATCATCGCGTAGTCGGCCTCGGGGAGTTGCCCTTTGGTTGTGAGATAGTCGCCCACGAAGATCGAATTGGCCGCATAGAGGCCCAGTGCTTGCAGGCTGCGTAGATGCAACTCGCGGCCGCCGGCGATGCGGATTTCTCGATCGGGGTTCACCAACCGAAACATCGCTAGCACCTTCAAGCAGTAGTTTGGCGTCAGGCGGTTTTGGCCGGCTAACGGTGTGCCTTCGATCGGATTGAGGAAGTTCACCGGGATCGAGTGGACGCCCAACTCGCGGAGTTCCAGAGCCATCTCCACGACGTCGCGCGGCCGTTCCCCCATGCCGACGATGCCTCCCGAACAAAGTTCCAAGCCGGCATTGCGCACCGCATGGAGCGTGTCGAGTCGGTCTTGATACGTGTGCGTGGAACATATCTCGCCATAGAATTCGCCGCCCGTGTTGAGGTTGTGGTTCACCCGATCGACTCCGCAAGCCTTGAGCCGCTCGGCCTGTTCGGGCGTAAGCAGTCCCAAACAGGCGCACACGTTGAGATTGAATAGCTGTTTGATCTCCGGAACGATCTGTTCGAGGGCGGCCATTTCGCGTTCGTTGGGTCCGCGGGCCGAGATGACGATACAGTAGGTGCAGGCCTGCCGCTCGACGGCCGCATGGGCCCCAGCCAACAATTCTTTCCGATTCAAGAGGTTGTAACGCGGAATCTCGGCGGTCGATGTCTTTGACTGGGAGCAGTAGCTGCAATCCTCCGGGCACAAGCCGCTCTTGGCGTTCATCAGCAGGTACAACTGCACCTTGCGTCCAAAATGGTGCGCGCGGACGCGATAGGCCGCGTGCATGAGATCGAGAATCTCCCTGTCGGGGGCAGCCAGCACCTCGAGCGCGTCGTCGGCCGAGAGAGTACCGCCTGCCAGGACGTGCGTCGCCAGAGTTTGCCAGCGACTAACTCCGGCAGATTCGGCCGAGGACTGGGGGGCAGGGTCTTTTAGTCGGGGTGTCTTCATATTTGGGTCGGTCAACGAGAAAAGTGGACAGAACAAGGGCGATTCAGTTGCTTGGAAACTCCTAGTATCAAAGACTTAGCCCAGATACGCAAGGCGATTAGCCCCTGATCGAACTTGGCACGCGGCAGTGCAGGCGTAAGAATAGAGGTGTTGCGAGAGCACTTCTAAATTCGTCGTAGCGTCTTAGTGCTAGCCGCTGGCGGGAGCCAGTGGTTGTCAGCCCGTAACCACCGGCTTCCACCGGCGGCTGAAACGCTACATGGATTTCGGACATGCTCTAGTCTCCCTTCACTTTTTCGGGCGTTGTTCGATGGGCTTTCACCTGGTTCGCTACAGTCTGCTGGGGCAAGTTGGCCGGTTTGTCGCGGCGGATGCCATGCGCTACCCGCGGCACTCGCGGGTGATCGTGCGTAGCGCGCGGGGCCTGGAAATCGGCACCGTGCTCTGTGGACCGGCGGATGGCGACCATGCCGAGCAGATTGACGGCCAGATCCTGCGACGGATGACCGTGCAAGACGACCTGTTGGAAGCCCGCTTGGAAAAGCACCGCCACAACGCCTTTAACGCCTGTGCGTCACTGCTCCAGGAGCATCAGGTGCCGGCAGCGCTCGTCGACGTGGAACACCTGTTCGACGGCCAGGGGCTGTTTTTCTATTTTCTAGGCGAGGTGCCCCCCGAGGCGGATCGGCTCACACAACAGTTGGCCGACACGTATGAAACGACCGTCGAATTTCGCAAGTTTGCCGAGACGCTGGCCGAGGGTTGCGGTCCCGGCTGCGGCACCGAAGAGGCCATGGGCCAAGGCGGCTGCGCGAGTTGCACCACCTGCGCAGTGGCGAGCGCCTGCGGTACGAAGAAAACATAGAACGCGGATGAACGCAGATTTGGCGGATATGCGCCGATCTAATTTCTTTCTGTCTTCTATCATTCAGATCAGTGATTATCCGCTAAATCTGCGTTCATCCGCGTGCTATTCTCCCAACTCGCCCAGCGAAGATAAAAACTCGCTCATTTCGCCGGCGGCGTGGGTGTCGTTTTGTTGGCGGGCCGCTTCGATGCCGTTGCAGAGATACGTGCGGGCTTCACTGACGCGATTGAGACGCACGAGTTGCTGGCTCGCCATGAAAAACGCCGGCACGTAGGGGGGTTGGTCGCGGGTCAGCTCCGCCAGCTTTTCTAAACTGGAGTCATTCGCGCCCTCTTTGTCGAGTTCCATTGCCAGGCTGTAGCGGAGAAACGTGGCGCCCGGTTCGTCGGCCAGCATGGCTTCGATTTTTTCGCGTCGCGTCGTCATTGTTTCCTTTCAAAACGTGCCGGTGATCTTTATGACAGTTCCCTGTTTGGCATTTTCGCCTTCGCCGAGGGCCGTCACGTAGAGCGCGCCGTCCGGGGCAAATGCCAAGGCAATGCCACGAGCGACCGAGGCGATTTTTGCGGCGCGACAAACTTGCCGGCCTTCCTGGCGGGCATCGTCCAAACGATAAACGCCCCCCTGCCCTGTGTCGTGCCAGGCGCAGTCGACCGCGTAGAGTTGCCCCGTCGGGCTGTAGGCCAGACCCATGATGTCGTGCAGCCCCGTGATGAGGCTCAACGCCAGGCGGCCAGTCTCCAAGGCATAGAACGTGAGACGGCTGTCGTGCGGCGTGTTGAGGCTGCCCTGTTCGGCGACGACCAGAAACTGGGGCCGATCGGAGGGCGTAAATGTGATTCCCGCGGGAGCGGCCAACCCGTTTGATTTTTGGTGGGAAACAAAGGGGCGCAAAGTTTCCAGACGATTCTTTTCGATGTCGGCTTTGAGAATCCGGCCCCCGGCAGAAGCGCCTCCTAAGGTGACAAACGCCGCCGTCTCGTCGGTGGCGATAGCCAGCAGGTCGCCGGCGGAGGTCTTGGAGGGATCGCTAGTTCGCATGGGGCCGACCGAATGATCATGCTCGTCATAGGCCAACTGGGAGTTATCGCCCGGCAGCACGTAGACGCGAACTTCCCGATCACCCTCTTCACCGCGACTGCCGGTGACAATCAGTTTGGTGCGCGTCAAGAACGTCAATCCCAATGGACCGACGCGCACCGCCGGCGAAGACGCAAGCGAATGGACGGGGAAGCCGACGATCGCTTCCTGGATCTTGTCCGGCTGGTCGGTAGAGATGCGAATCACCCGACCCGCTTCGCTCTCGGCAACGAACAGCTCATGTGGCCCCAACGGGTCTCTGCCGGCGCGAATGACCAGGCCCCACGGATTGTCCAGACCGCTCAGCACGGCTTCCGCGGTGAAGCCGGCCGACTCGTCTTCCGCGGGCAGATAGTCGGTCGTTTGTGCCACCGCGATTCGCGAAGCAAGCACCAACGCGACAACAAACTTAGCCCGACGGAGTTGCTGCATCTGGTGTTTCCAATCCCTGGGTTTGTGGCAGATCAGTCGGCACTCAAGCGGAGGGCGCGGCCCCGTGTGAGGTCTCGTAGGCGGCGATCTTGTCGGCGTGCTCCAACGTGAGACCGATGTCGTCCAGGCCGTTCAGCAGGCAATGACGCCGGAACGGTTCGACCTCGAACTTGGTGGTAAAACCGTGCGTGTCACTGAGTGTGCACGTTTCCAAATCGGCGGTTAGCTCGTAAGGGGCGTCTTGAAGGGCACGCGAGAACAACTCGTCGAGGTGCTGTTCCGAAAGCCGAATCGGCAACATGCCGTTCTTGAAGCAGTTGTTATAGAAAATGTCGGCAAAGCTGGGGGCGATCAACACGCGGAAACCGCGATCCTCCAGGGCCCAGGGGGCGTGTTCCCGGCTGGAACCGCAGCCGAAATTGCGCCGCGTCAGCAGCACGCTCGCCCCTTTGGCTGCGGGTTGGTTCAATTCAAAATCTGGATTCGGCGACCCGTCGTCCCGTTGGGCCCAGTCCCAGAACAGAAACTCGCCAAAGCCAGTCCGCTCGATCCGCTTGAGAAACTGCTTGGGAATAATCTGATCGGTGTCGACATTGGCCCGATCCATGGCGACCACGAGGCCAGTGTGCTTGGTGAATGCTTTCATGAGATTGCGGAATTCGGATTGCGTTGCGGAAGGAGGTGAATACGTTGTCAGCGGAGGAGGTGCGTGGATTGCCGGAAGCTGTTTACGAGCAATTCTACTCCCAATCACGAATATCGACAAAGTGCCCGGCGATCGCCGCGGCGACGGCCATGGTGGGGGAGACGAGGTGGGTGCGGCCCCCCTTGCCTTGCCGGCCTTCAAAATTGCGGTTGGAAGTCGACGCGCACCGCTCGCCGGGCGAAAGCTTGTCGGGGTTCATCGCCAGGCACATGCTGCAGCCCGCTTCGCGCCAGTCGAAACCGGCTTCCTTGAATACGCGGTCGAGGCCTTCCTGTTCGGCTTGTTGTTTCACCAGGCCGCTGCCGGGCACGACCATCGCGTTGACGTGCTCGGAAACCTGACGTCCCTTGGCCACGGCCGCGGCGGCGCGGAGGTCTTCGATGCGAGCGTTGGTGCAGGAGCCGATGAACACGCGGTCGAGTTTCAGCTCGACAATCGTTTCGCCGCCGGTGAGGCCCATGTACTCCAGTGCACCAGCTGCCATCTTCTGTTCGGTGGGATCGGTGAAATCGCCCGGCTTGGGCACGTGGCCGTCGACCGGCACCACAAGACCGGGATTGGTGCCCCAGGTGACTTGCGGGGAGATCTGGGCCGCGTCGAAAGTGAGCGATTTTTCATATTTGGCGTCGGCGTCGGTAGGCAGCTGCTCCCAGCGCTCGACGGCAGCGTCGAAGTCTTGCGGTACGAACGGGCGGCCGCGCAAATAGTCGTAGGTCGTTTGGTCGGGAGCGATCATGCCGGCCCGCGCACCTGCTTCGATCGACATATTGCAGACGGTCATCCGGTTTTCCATGCTGAAACCGCGAATTGCTGAACCGGTGTACTCAACGCAGTAGCCGGTGCCGCCTTCGGTCGTGATTTGGCCAATGAGATACAGAATGAGATCCTTGGCAGTCACGCTGGCGTGAAGCTCGCCGTCGACGCGCAGCTCAAGCGTTTTGGGTTGGTATTGCAGCAAGGTTTGCGTCGCCAACACGTGCTCGACTTCGCTCGTGCCAATGCCGAAAGCCAGAGCGCCGAACGCGCCGTGCGTTGAAGTGTGGCTGTCGCCGCAGACGATCGTCATGCCCGGCTGGGTGTAGCCCAACTCCGGCCCGATCACGTGCACGATTCCCTGCCGAGGGTCATTCAGATCGTAGTGGGTAATGCCGAACTGTTGGCAGTTGTCGCGCAGCGTGTCGATCTGCTGTTTGGAAATCGCATCGAGAATCGGCAGGCTACGGTCGGTGGTGGGCACATTGTGGTCGGCCGTGGCCACGGTCCTCTCGGGCCGGCGCACCCCGCGACCGGTCTGCCGCAACCCCGCGAAGGCCTGCGGACTGGTAACCTCGTGCACCAGGTGCAGGTCGACATAAAGAATCGTCTGGCGACCTTCCTCGGCAAGGACGACGTGCTCGTCCCAGATTTTTCTAAATAACGTGCGGGGCTGTGTGGATGCTTGGATCATGTGAGCAACTGTCGTAATGGATGGGCAAGATCGGCGAACTTGAAACCCTTCATTCTACGCATCCGGCGGCGGCATCGAAAGTGGACCTTCGGGCGTACTCAGCACGACTGACACTCTTCCTGTGGGGGAAGTTCGTAGGAGGCGTCTCTGACGGCGATCTGGTCGAGCAATCCACAAGGTTATCGCCCCCAAATTCGCTTGTGTTTGCTCTGCTGGCACCAGATAATTTGATTGCAGAGGGGTAGTCTCACTGTGGATGCCCATCACTACCCAGACCTGCCGACATTGTGTCGGCTGACAACCAGTTGGTAGGGCAACAATGTGGCGTCCGTGGAAATCTCAAACCGACAAATTCCTTGCTATACTGCTTCGCAGCGGCCTTCTCGATGAAACGGGGATCCAAGAAGCAACTGAACGTTTCCGCTCCTGCTTGACCGGAAACAACAAATTGGACCAACTGTGCTCATACATGGTTGCAAATAGCTCAATTACGCAATGGCAGTGCGACAAGCTACGGGAAGGAAAATTCAAAGGTTTTTTTCTAGATAATTTTAAAATAATTGGTCACATCTGCATTGATAAGTCAACCAGTACTTATTTGGCTGAGGACATAGAGTCTGGAACTAAAGTTGGCCTTCGTGTTGGCGTACCAGTAAGAGGGCAGGCAATTCAATACGAAATAGTTGAGGTCACGGCTGACTAGCATGTCAACAATGAGTGGCCGCTGGGCCGCCTTACTAGAAAGTAGGGTGCGTGCAGCGCAGCGTAACGCACCATTCGCTCTCACAGTGGGTTTCGCTGCGCTGCACCCACCCTACGCACTCTTTTTCATTTCAGCCAGGAATCCAGACACCTTCAAACCGCAGCCATTTCGATTGCCGCGGCGGCCAGCGCTTTGCGCTTGGGGCAGCCGTAGTCGTTCCACCAACTGGCTGCATGCGCGGCCGACCAAGGTTGCGAGAGGGGAATCTGCTCCAACGTTTCGCGTAGCGCGGCGACGTCCTGGAAGCGATCTTCGGGTTGCTTCTCCAGGCAGCGGAGAATGATTTCTTCGAGTTCCTCGGGAATGTCGGGATTGAGTTCCCGCGGAGGCCGGGGCTGTTCGGTGGCGTGGGCCACTATCACCTTGATCGGCTGCGGATCAGAGAACAGCGGTTGACCCGTCGCCATGTAGTACATCACTGCCCCCAGCGAGTAGATGTCGCTGCGGGCGTCGACCTGGTCGCTGCCGGTCGCCTGCTCGGGAGACATGTACAACGGCGAGCCGGTGACCGAGCCGGCCTGCGTCAGTTCGGAATCGTGTACGTCCGTGAGCGGTTTGACCAGGCCGAAGTCCAGGAGCTTGGCGACGTCGAACATCCCGCCGCGATACGCGCAATAAATGTTGGCCGGCTTGATATCGCGATGGATGAGACCTTGGCCGTGCGCCTCGGCCAGCGCGTCGCAGACTTGCTTCATGAGATACACGATCCGGGCGGCGGGCAGCGGACCATGGCCCTCGACCAACTCGCCCAGGTTGTGCCCGGGCAGAAACTCCATCACATAGTAAAACGTGCCGTCTTGCGTACGGCCGTAGTCAAAGATGTCGATCGAGTTCCAATGCGAGAGCTTGGCGGTGGCACGCACCTCGCGTTCAAAGCGGGCGAGCACCTGGGGATCGCCGGCCTTCTCGGGACGAATCACCTTGACCGCGCATGGCCGTTTCATCATTTCGTGCTCGGCCAGGTAGACCTCTCCCATGCCGCCGCTGCCGAGCAACTGCTTCAGGCGGTATTGGCCCAATTGGCGAGCGACAAACGCTTCGCGTCTGAGCGAGCCGATGGTGGCGACGCCTACGGTCGCGATAAACACGCTCAATCCCATCATCAGCGGCACTTCATAGATATAGCTGCGGAACTGTTCGTGATGTAGCAGTTCCGCAAACGCCGGCACTCGAACATAGGTGAACGCCATGCCAAGGATGGGTCCCAGTCCCATCAATCCCAGAACGACTGCCGACCGTTGCCACGTGTTTGGTACGAACAGGGCATAGCAAAAAATCAGCAATATCCAAGGGCCGATGCAGTTGGGAACGTGGGCATGTTCCGCGTCAACCAACGAGCACAACATCAGTCGATAGTAGTCCGAGAAGAGAAAAAAAGCGGCCGGACTGCCAATGATTAGAAGTTCCGACCAACGCAGATGTCTCTGAACGAAATCGCAGTGGGTACAAAGACGCTGTGCCATTAGTGCTAGCACAAGTGTTACGGCGATATGCGCATAAAACACCGGTGCGCCCGGACCTGTAACGTAAGTCTCATGCGACCAGAAGGCCCGGACCAAGAACGCGGCAAAACCGGCAAATAGTAGAAGTGCGACCATTCTCAGCCGATCTCGCAGCAACGCGAGGGTCTCTTGGCTCAAGTGCGGGGAGCTTCCTTCGACGAGTGCCACTTTGCCGCGCGCGGCCGCGCGACCAGGGGCCCCGTCACTGTGGAACAGGTCCAGCGAGATCGAAGCCTCGATCGTCTCTTCAGTATCTGGATCGCGAGCTAATTCGGACATGTTGTCAACCTTGGCGTTTGGTGACCGAGATCCTGAACGAGATCCTGGACATGGCCACCTGAAGAGTGGATACTGCCACACGTTCACGGAGGACTATCGGCCGGTTTGGCAGCCTGCTGCCGTCCGCGATTGGACCTACCGCCCGGGATCGACGCCTGTTGAACCATTCTCTCCGGCAGACGTACATGCGTAAAGGTGTTGCGACAGGACAACAGAATGTTGTCGAAATTCACCGCGGTTGGCGTCATAGTGGAGGGCCGTCAACACGCTCTGCAAAAAGGGC
>Ga0255057_10002260_pt1 | contig 10473 bp, 10 predicted proteins | sample Cases_109_6_MG_FD_189022 | JGI IMG/M metagenome (GOLD analysis project Ga0255057, IMG submission 189022) | Seawater microbial communities from Amundsen Gulf, Northwest Territories, Canada - Cases_109_6 | ecosystem: Environmental > Aquatic > Marine > Gulf | place: Canada: Northwest Territories... | reverse complement strand
GACGGCAAACAGGTGCTGGTGCTGGGCGCCGGTGAAATGGCCGAGGAAACGCTCCGCTACCTCCGCGACCAGGGCAAGCCTCGCATCCACGTGGTGAATCGCAATGCTGAGCGGGGCCGGCAGCTGGCCGATATGTGCGACGGCGCCTTTCATACTTGGGAGCAGTTGTGGGATCAACTGGTTCTGGCCGATCTGGTGATCAGCACCACGGCTGCCGACGAGCCGATCGTCTCAGCCGCGGCCTTTGCCGAGCACGTCTCGCCCCGTCGCCATCAACGACCCCTGTTTATTTTGGATCTGGCCGTACCCCGAGATTTCAGTCCCCACGTCGGTGAAGTGCTGGGCGTGTACCTGTATTCCCTCGACGATCTGACGGAGGCCTGCCAGCGCAATCTGGCGGCACGTGCCGCGGAAATGCCCGCGGCGGAGAAAATTGTCAACGAAGAAACGGCTCGTTTCGTGGCCGAAGCCTTGCACCGTGCGACCGCTCCGGTGATCAGCGGTCTCTGCCGGGGAATGCACGAACCGAAGCAGGCCGAGCTGGAGCGGCTGTTCCGCAAACTCCCCCAGCTCGACGAGAACAGCCGAGCAGAAATCGAGCAATTCGCCGAGCGGCTGGTAAACAAGATGTTACACCCGCCGTTGGAGTCGCTCCGCCATGCGACACAGAATGGCACGCATCACGGGCTGCTGGATGCGGTGAAAAGACTGTTCAAACTGGAGGAGTAGAGCACGTCTGAATTCGTCGCAGCGTCTTGGTGCTAGCCGCGATCTTACAGATCGCCAGCTCCAGCGATCTGTAAGATCGCGGCTACACCAACCAACAAAATTGAATGTCATGAGGCACTAGTGCTTCGTCATTCTTCGTCGTCGTATTCGTATTCGTACTCATACTCCTCGCCATCGGAGTCGTCTTCGTCTTCCGAATCGACGTCATCGGCCTCTTCCAACTCCGAGTCATCGTCGACTTCTTCCCACTGATCTTCGTACTCTTGGTCGACCTCCTCGTCGAGTTCCTCTTCATCAGTGTCGTCGTCATCGTATTCGTCGTCGTCGAGTTCGTTGGGTTCCCCCTCGTCCTCGTCCTCGTCCTCGTATTCGTACTCGTATTCGTCGCCATCCTCGTACTCTTGTTCGGTCTCTTCTTCGGTAAAACTGCGGGGGGCTTTTTTCTGCCCAGCGAGGTTCTGCTCGAAGGCCCTCGACGATGCCATGATCGAAGACGATGCCGTGTTTGAATACGGGCCCAGGCTCGAGTCCGGAAGAATCTTCAGAGCGAGACTTTCGATGGACTGCACGTTCTGCTCCTTCACCAACTCAGCAACGAAAAAAACTGCGTCGGCCCGGGGCCTCTGCTCCGACGACTTTCAGCCATTAACTTCAACGCTACGAATTTGATCGATCTGAGGCAATTGTTCCAAGCGTCTAAAGCCAAAAACTTGTAAAAATTTCTTGGTTGTGCCGTATTGGAACGGTCGGCCTAGCTCTTCGGCTCGTCCGACAATACGCAATAAATCGCGTTCCATCAACACTCGCAAGATTTCACCGCACTGAACGCCCCGAATTGCCTCGATTTCGGCTCGCAGGACCGGTTGCCGATAGGCCACCACGGACAGGGTTTCCAGCGCCGGTGCGGAAAGTCGCAAGTCCTCGCTGGCGCCGTGCAAACGGCGAATCCAGTCGGCCAGTTGCGGTCGCGTCAGCAGTTGGACCCCGCCCGCCACGTCGACCACCTGCATGGCGCTGGCGCGCTGATCGTAGCGCCTGTTGAGCTGTTTGAGCAAGGTGCGAGCTTCGGTACCATCAGCCAATTTGGCCAATTTAGCTAGCTTTCTTGTCGAAAGGGGCTCGCGCGCCAGAAACAGCGCGGTTTCCAACTGGGCCAATTTAGCTTCGATTTGCTGCAGATCACCTTGCTGCGGATTGTCGTCGCCCTGATTCGCCGGGGCAGATTCGAACCTCCGAGCCGGATGTTGCTGAGAAAGCCCCTCGAGATGTGTGGACCGGTAGCCATAGCAGAGGGCGACGCTCGGGTATCGCTGTAAAAAATTGCTGATTCGACGCATGGCTGGTTTCAACCCCTGTTGCCCTACTGAAATCGCTGCTGATCAAGGCGAGCCGTCTGCCATCGGGTTACTTCGCTCACCACCTGCTCGATCGAAGCCCGCGGGGTCTCGGCCACGGCTTCAAACTGCTGCGTAAATTGCTTGTCTTGGGCAAGCGGCATCGCACAGCGGAACCGAAAAAACTCTCCCTCTCGACCCCATGCCTCAAGGGAGTATTCCGTCGACCCCAAAGCCCGCAATCGTTCGAGCAAGGGCTCCACCTGCTCGGCAAGCCCCGTAGTGGTCGGCAGCGGACCGGTTTGCGCCATAGGCGTCGGTGTTGTGGGCAGTAAACCGCTCGACTGTGTCCGGGCTGATTGGGGCGAGAATTTGGGGGCTGGAGCGGCAGCGACGCCGGGTCGAGGCGCGGCTTTTGTGGCGACCGTCTCTGCTGTTGGCTGTTGCCAACCTGTGGCGTTTCTTACGACTTCCACTGCCCGATCAACCGCCCGTTGAGCCCCCGACGGCAGCGGACCGTAGTAAATCCAAGCCGCCGGCAAGGCGACCAACACTGCCAACATCACGACAGCACGAAAGAAGACAACCATGGCACTCGCTTTTCAGGGGTTCGGGGGGAGAGGCCCAGCAGCGGCGAATGGTAGCCACAGGGGTTTTCCGCCGGCAATGGCAATTTTGGAGAGTTGTTGGTCGCTAGTTGCCAGTCATCAAGCGGCAAACTGGCAAACTGGCGACTAGCAACTAGCGTCTTCCCCCTATAATGCCAATATGAGCCGCTCGATCTACCTCGATCACAACGCCACTACCCCGATTCTGCCCGCCGTGGCCGAAGCGGTCCGCGAGGCATCACTCCGTTACGGCGCAAATCCCGGCAGTCAGCACGAGCCGGGCCGCCAGGCGCGGCGCGCCCTGGAGGAGACCCGCGAACGGATCGGCGAGCTGTTGGGGGCTCGCCTAGGGGGAGTGCACGCCGATCACGTGATATTCACCAGCGGTGGCACCGAGGCGAACAACCTGGCCCTGTTCGGACTGACGGCAAATTACTCCGCAGCGCCGGGGCAGCTAGTGATCCCAGCCATCGAGCATCCCAGCGTCGCCCAGCCCGCTACGGAGTTGGAGCACCAAGGCTGGCGAGTCGCTCGCCCCGCTGCCAACATCGACGGCGTCGTGAGTCCCCAGGAGATTGAGTCGCTCGTGGAGCCCGACACGCGGCTGGTGAGCCTGATGCTTGCCAACAACGAAACGGGGGTGCTGCAACCGGTGGCCGCAGTCGCGAGGTTGTGCGCTGATCACGGCATCCTGCTACACACAGACGGGGCGCAAATGGTCGGCAAACTTCCGGTTGACTTTGCTGCGCTGGAAGTGACCACGCTGAGTTGTGCTGCGCACAAGTTTCATGGCCCGCTGGGCATCGGCGCACTGATCGTACGACACGACGTCCGCTTGCGAGCGTCGCAATTCGGCGGCCACCAACAAGCGGGTCTGCGGCCCGGCACCGAAACACTCGCCCTGGCCGTCGGCATGTGCACGGCGTTGGAGTGCTGGCAACAGGAAGCTGATGATCGGGCCAAACGACTGGGGCAACTTCGCGACCGGCTGGAGCAAGCCATTGTCGGGAAAGTGCCGTCGGCCGTCGTCATCGGCCAGCATGCCGAGCGTCTTCCCAACACGTCGAATATCGGCTTCATGGGGCTTGATCGGCAGGCGTTGGTGATGGCATTGGACATGGCCGGCGTGGCGTGTTCCAGCGGCTCGGCATGCGCCAGCGGCTCCAGCGAGCCGTCGCCGGTACTGGTGGCGATGGGCCTGGAAAAGGCCGTGGCGGACGGGTCCGTGCGGTTCAGTTTAGGGGCTCCGACCAGCATCACGGAAATTGACGAAGCGACTAGTCGTATCTTGCGTGTTTGCCAGCACTTAGGGCGAGGCTCAAACCACTAAAAATTCGCTTTCGGTCCTCCCTTTGCCGAGCTGAATCGGGTAAACTTACGGTTTGCTTATTCGGCCGAAAAAAGCGGCTGATTCTGACGATATACCTGCGGGGCTTTTCCCGCTCTACTACGAACTAACAAGGGTTTCGAAGCGGGTAATTGCCGATGCTTCACACCACGGTTTTTCGCATCAGGCGCCGTTTGGAATTCTCTTGAACAACACACGGATTCGGACGGAACCATTGTGGTCGACGGAGTAACACTGATCGATTTTTCGAGTTGCGATTGGGACGCGAACGAACTGTCCGCAACGCCCACCAACGCGTTTGTCGCGGGGCCGGAAAACCGGCTAGCCGTCGTGGCGCTGGAGCGTTTGCTTCACGGCGAACGGCTGGGTGGCAATCTGTCGTGGTGCAACCCGTTGGTTCTAACCGGGCCAACTGGTGCGGGTAAATCGCATCTGGCTCGCGGCATTTCGCGGCATTGGATCCGACTGATTGGCGAGGAGTCGGTCAGCTATTTCACGGCGATCGATTTTGCCCGCCAACTGCGCGCCGCCCGCAACGATGGGAACTTGGAACTGTTCCGCGAGCGGGTGTCTGGGCTTCGCTTGCTGGTTGTCGAGGATTTGCAGCGGTTGCCACAACGTCTGTTTGTGGAGCGGGAGCTGCGGGACACGATCGATACGCTCGTCGAAACGGGCTGCGCGGTCGTGCTCACCGCCCGCGAGATTTCGCCCCTGGATGCCGGCCTGCGCGATCGGCTGCTGGGGGGAATGAGCATTCGGCTCTCCCCGCCCGGGGTCGAAGCCCGTCGGGAAATCCTCCATCTGGCGGCCAACTCGCGGGGAATTGCCCTGGCCGACGACAGGCTGCAACGTCTGGCCCAACGCATCGAAGGTTCCGTGCCGCTGCTGTTGCGCGCCTTAGCTGAGTTGGATTTGCAGTCGACGACCGATCAAGACATTGCCGCGGCCTGTCGGCAGCCCGTAAAATTAAGACAAATCATTACCGTGGCGGCCCGTTACTACTCGCTCACCCAGGCGGCCCTGTTGAGTTCGGCTCGTCGCAAGTCGCTGGTCCACGCCCGGGCAATCATCGTGTATCTGGCCCGGCTGCTGGCCGACCTGAGCTATGCCCAAATTGGCCAAGGCCTCGGCGGCCGCGACCATTCAACGATCATGCACGCGCATCGCTGCATCCAAAACCTTGCGGCAACTGACGCCGCCACTCAACGAGATCTCGAAGAACTCCGCCGCATCCTTACCTCCGTCTGAACTATGATGTTCATTTTTTCGATGCTCAATTTGCTGAAACCAATTACTCAGACAGATGTGGATAACTTGTTAGATGCGTGTCGACAGGTATCGCCGGATTTCCGCTATTTGCTTGGTTTATACCCTTTCGCTGTGAATGACGCTTATTGTCGACAGGCTTACGACAACCGACCAACGTCCAGCAAACCGTTTTCCCACAACAGTGCATGCCGAGAAAACATCCAGCGTGATGGCAGCAATGTTTTTTCCTCAATCGTTCTCGACATTTAGGCTCAACACATTACTACTACTAATATCAAAATACAGATATCTAAGAACATAACAACTCAAACAGGAGGTGTCCGTTGACTACGACTCTAGAAGACAAAAACGCTGCAGAAACGTCTCGTTCCAGTGCTCAGGCGAACCAAGCGATGAAGATCTCTTGTGATCGTGAGCAATTGCTGCAAGCTTTTCAGACAGTGGCGACGGTGGCTCCTGCACGGAGTCCGAAGCCAATTTTGCAGAACGTAAAGCTGGAAGTTACCGCAGATCAGGTCACGCTGTTGGCGACCGACTTGGAGATTGGTATTCGCCATCAGGTTTCGGGCGTCGACGTTCAGGTGCCCGGCGTTGTGGTACTCTCCGTGACACGCTTCGGCTCGATTCTACGCGAAAGCACTGACGAGACGATTCACATCGAAGCTGATGACCAAGGGGCGATCATCCGTGGCGAGCGTAGCCAATTTCGGCTGTCGGCTGAGAACCCGGCGGAGTTTCCCCACGTCAGCAGCTTCGACGAGACGAGTTTTTATGAGATCCCGGCACGCTTGCTACGAGAACTGATTCATCGCACCGAGTTTGCCACGGACAACGAAAGCAGCCGTTACGCCTTGGGTGGCGTGAAACTGGAATTCGACGAAAGTGAGGTCACCGCCATCGGCACCGATGGTCGCCGGCTGGCGAAGATGGCTGGCCCGATCGTCACCTCCGGGCAACCCTCGGCCGATCAACAAGTGACAATCGTTCCCACCCGAGCCATGCAGTTGATTCATCGGGCGATTGCCCCGAACGATGCGGAAGTGCAAGTCGCGATTAAGGGCAATGAGATCCTAGTGCATACACCCCGGACAACTATTTCGTCACGATTGTTGGAAGGCCGTTTTCCCGACTGGAGAAAGGTTTTTCCCGAAACGAGTCCGAGCGGCGTGAAGCTGGAATTGGCCGTGGGCGCGACGTACGCAGCAGTGCGCCAGGCGGCGATCGTCACCAACGAGGAAAGTCGCGGCGTCGATTTCACATTTGGTGAAGGGATGTTGGTTCTCTCCGGTCGAGCCGCCGAGGTGGGACAATCGCGTGTAGAATTGCCCATCAACTACGATGGCGAGGAGCTCACGATCACGCTCGACCCGCGATTCGCCATCGATTTCCTCAAGGTGCTCGACGCGGAGAAGACGTTCATCTTCGAGGTCAAGGATGCGGAGAGCGCAGCCGTGTGTCGCACGGACGACGGCTACGGTTATGTGATCATGCCCCTGGCGCGCGACCGATGAACCGACCCCCCCTCGACCTGCTGAGCGAGCAATTGGCCAAAGAGAGGTTGGCCGACGAAAAGTTGGCAGACCTTGATCGGCGTCGCGAGGTCCAACGACGCAGATTTTACGCTCGACGCCCCAAGCGGATCGGCAACATAGTCGCCCAACTCGTACAGCGCAAGGGCTATGCCCAGATCCGTGCCGCGGGGGAGCGAGAAGAAGCTTGGCGGACGGCCCTGGGAGAACAGGACGGCAACCAATGGACGGGCGCGACGCGGGTCGTGGGATTGCGGCGGGGAGTGTTCCAGGTGCAAGTAGCCAACTCGCTGCTGATGCAGGAACTCACCTTCCGCAAGGAGACGCTCTTGGAGAGACTGCAAGACGCTCTGCCAGAGGATGGCGTCAAACAAATCAAATTCACCGTGGGGCAAATTTCCTAGAAAACCAGCTTCCCCTTTTCTCGTGGGAGAGGGACCTTAAATTCATAGATAGACGAAATCACAGACCGACAGCGGCCCTATTTAGGTGCACAAACAAACATGGCTATTGAAAACGAACCCACCAACGACGACGACAACAACAACGGCGACTACAGCGCCAAAGACCTCGAGCACCTTAGCGACCTGGAGCACGTTCGCGAACGGCCCAGCATGTACATCGGCGACACGACCGCTCGCGGCTTGCACCACCTGGTGTACGAAGTGGTCGACAACTCGATCGACGAGGCGATGGCAGACTTTGCCACCGAGGTGCTGGTGTCGGTGAACGTCGACGGTTCGGTGACGGTCGAAGACGACGGCCGAGGCATTCCCGTCGAAAAGCACGACCAGCTTTCCGAGCAGATGGACCGAGAGGTCTCCACGCTGGAAGGCGTCATGACCGTGCTCAAGTTCGGCGGCAAGTTTACCAAGGGCGCCTATCAAACATCTGGCGGATTGCATGGGGTGGGTGTCACGGTCATGAATTTCCTCTCCGAATGGTGCGAAGTGGAGGTCTGCCGCGACGGGCACGTCTACCATCAGGAATACGAACGGGGAGTGCCCAAGAGCGATGTCCGCCGCGTCGGCACCACCGCCAAACGGGGCACCAAAACCACCTTCAAACCCGACCCGCAAATCTTTCCAATCACCAAATTTGTCTACGGTACGTTGGCCAAACGGCTGCAAGAATTGGCGTTCTTGAATCGGGGCGTGAAAATCACCATTTCCGACGCCCGCAACAATGAAACCGACACGTTCCAGTACGAAGATGGTATCCGCCAGTTTGTCCAGTGGCTCAATCGAGCCAGCGAGGCCGTGCACCCAGATGTCCTCTATGTGGAGCACGAGACCGACGGCGTAGTGGTCGAGGTTGCCCTGCAGTACTCGGGCGAGTACACCGAAAACGTTCACACCTACGTGAACAACATCAGCACTACCGAAGGCGGCACCCACCTCTCCGGCTTCCGCACCGGGTTGACCCGCTGTTTGAACAACTACGGCAAGAAACAAGGCTTGTTCAAAGACCTGGTGCCCTCGGGCGACGACGTCCGCGAAGGGCTCACCGCGGTGATCAGCCTCCGCGTGCCCGATCCGCAGTTTGAAGGCCAGACGAAAACCAAGCTCGGCAACAGCGAGATCGAGGGCATCGTCAACTCCACGTTCGGCGATTTTCTCGGCAAATACCTGGAGGAAAACCCCAAGACGGCCAAGCAAATCATCCGCAAGGTCATCGTGGCGGCCGAGGCTCGGGAAAGTGCCCGCAAAGCCCGACAACTAATCCGCGAACGCAAGGGAGCCCTGGCCGGAGGCGGCTTGCCCGGCAAGCTTCGCGACTGTTCCAGCCGCGACGTCGACAAGTGCGAGCTGTACCTGGTGGAGGGCGACTCGGCCGGCGGCAGTGCCGAGGGCGGCCGGTTCCGTGAGTATCAGGCGATCTTGCCCTTGCGCGGAAAAATCATCAACGCCTACAAGTCGCGCGAGGACAAGGTGCTCGCCAACGAGGAGGTCCGCAGCATGATCGCCGCCGTAGGCACCGGCATCGGCGAGGAGCAGGATCTGAGCAAACGGCGCTACGGCCGCATCGTGATCATGACCGACGCCGACGTGGACGGTTCGCACATCCGCACGCTACTGCTGACGTTCTTTTTTCGGCAGATGTACGAACTGATCGTCCAGGGCCACATCTATGTCGCCCAGCCGCCCCTGTTTCGCGTACGCAAGGGTAAACAGGCCCACTATGTGCAAACCGAAGACGAGATGAAAACCCAACTGCTCGAACTGGGCCTTGGCGACAGCGTATTCGATCCCGGTAATGGCGAGTTGGTCGAAGGGGAGAAAATGCAGCGGCTCTGCCACACACTCGCCGCACTGGAAGAGGCGCTCATCGCGTTGGAGCGCCGCGGCATCAGCCTCAAGATCCACGCCGAGCGTCAGGACCCGGATACGCTGAAATTGCCCGTCTACCACGTGTTTTTGGGGATCGAAGAACACTGGTTCACCACTCGCGAAGAGCTCGACGCCTTCGTGGCCGAGCAGGAACAGGCGACCGGACACGAGCTGCGCATCGACGCCGGCACCCTGCCCGGCGCATCGGCCAATGGTGAGGCCCCGCCGGACGCCCCGCTCCACGCCCCCAAGCTGAGGATCATCGAGCTGCACGAGGTCCGCACGATCAACACCCTGCTGGGCGACCTCCACGACCTGGGCTTTTCTATCGAAGCACTCATCCCCCAGGACCGCACCGGCGAGGAGGGTTCCCGCTACAGCTTGCGCCGCGGCGATAGCGAGACGGGCCTGGAGGACTTGCGGGGCCTACCCACCGCCATTCGAACCGCCGGCGAAAAAGGCTTGCAAATCACGCGCTTCAAAGGCCTGGGCGAAATGAACGCCGAAGAGCTCCGCGAAACGACCCTCGACCCCGCCAACCGCACGCTCTTGAAAGTGAAAATGGAAGACGCCGGCAGCGCCGACGAACTCTTCCGCGTCCTAATGGGCGACAACGTCGAACCGCGGCGGGAATTCATCCAGAAACATGCCCTCGATGTCAAGAATCTGGATGTGTAGCCTAGCGATGATAAGGGAGCATATGCTTGACACCCAATGAGCGAATCACGGTCGATCCATCGGTCCTTACGGGCAAACCGATCATCAGGGGGACGCGTATCTCCGTGGAATTTGTCATCGATTTGTTGGCCCGCGGTTGGTCGACCGAGGAAATTCTGCGAGAGTACGACCATCTTTCGCAGGAGGACATTCAAGCATGCTTGGCTTACGCCAGTGAGGTTCTCCAATCGGAACGGGTCTATCTAGCTCCCAATTGAGCGAGGCCAATGCGGATCTCCCTCCGGGAGTTCATCCAGAAACATGCGCTGGATGTCAAGAATCTGGATGTGTGAGCCACTCTATTTCATTTTTTTCGGCGATTTTCTCGCCTTTTTCAGTAGTTTTCAGTGAGGCCTTGACGAAATAGTGTACATGTGTATATTTTAGCCTTTGGGTTGACACTTTGAACGCATCTTCTCTACGCTACCCAGCTACGTTTTGTATGACGCAAGTACATGGCTGCAAACAAGATAAGGGTTAATCACTGGATTTGCTGTCTTCAAGACTTGGCTAGACATTTCTTTAGAGGGCATCTGGGAATCTATGTAATATGCGCAAGCAGATTTTCGTTTTCGTATTGGCGCGTCGGCGGCTTGGTCAGCCTGCGGA
>Ga0255057_10002259_pt1 | contig 10479 bp, 7 predicted proteins | sample Cases_109_6_MG_FD_189022 | JGI IMG/M metagenome (GOLD analysis project Ga0255057, IMG submission 189022) | Seawater microbial communities from Amundsen Gulf, Northwest Territories, Canada - Cases_109_6 | ecosystem: Environmental > Aquatic > Marine > Gulf | place: Canada: Northwest Territories... | reverse complement strand
GGCAGGAACTTGTGCCGGTCGAGCAACGGTACCCCCTTCCCGACCTGTTCCATGCTCTGAGGGACTACCAGGAAGCGAAGGGCCGCAGGATCACCTTCGAGTACACGCTCATCGAGGGCGTCAACGATTCGCCCGAGCTCGCCTCGCGTCTGGCGGACCTGCTGTACGGGCTGGACAGCTTCGTGAACCTCATTCCGTACAACCCGATCCCGGGACGCGACTGGCGTCCGAGCCCGAGCGACAGGATCGCGTCCTTCCTACAGATTCTGGACTCCCGGGGCATCGAGGCGGCGGTTCGTCAACCGCGTGGGCGGGACATCGCTGCGGCGTGCGGACAGTTGCGGCTCCAGCGCGAAGGACTGAGTTCGGACAGACCCGGATAGTCGAGGAACCTTCAGCGACCTGGTGGAGCCTACTCGAGCGCGCGCATCCGGCGGCGCCAGTCACGACCGAGGATGATCGTCGCGTCCAGATACAGATCGGGCCGTGGCTCCGACCGGACCTCCGAGACCCCGAGCGCCTCGGCTACGGATCGCGCAGCACCGGCCCGGTTCGATCGGTCGATCACGAGGGTGCTGTCGTACTCGAAGCTCGAAGCGTTGCCGAACGTCTTCACGTCGAACCCGGCATCACGCAGGGCCTCCGTGATCTGAGCGGCCGCGCCCGACTCTCCCGCACCGTTCAGCACCTCCACACTGATCCGGCGCGCGAACGACTCGGGCGAGATCGACGAAGGCAGGCCCCCGAATTCCGAAGATTGATCCGGCGTCTGCAGCGTCCGGCCACGCCACTCGAAAAGGTACGAGCCCAGTAGAACACCCACCGTTAGCAGGACGGCGACGAGCAGCATGGTCTGCGCCCGGGCGATCACGGCCCCACCAACTGGTTCCATGAGTCCACGGAACACTTCATCAGCGGGCGCCTCTTCTCGAGAAGGCGGGTCAGTCGCTGACCTACCACGACCGCGAGCACGTCGTCCCCATCGGCCGGAAGTCGGTCCCGGAGCGACGCGCGCTCCACGCTCTGAAAGTCCCGTCCCGGCTCCAGGTAGTCAGCCAGGATCAAGTACTTTCCGAGATCGTCCAGGTCCGGGTGACCGATCGGGTGGTATGCGATCGCATCCAGCAATGAGTCATCCTCGACGCCGTCCGCCCTCAGCCGGACCGCGCACGCGGGAGCGTGAGCCACCGGTTCCGGCCAGCCGTCGCCCGCCAGGGCACGGAGATCCTCGTCGGAAGCGTCCTTGAGCGCGTCATGAAGAACACCCGCTGCCCGCCAGCGGATCCGCTCCCCTTCCGGGACGCCGAGGCCGGCCGCCCATGTCAGGAGGAGGTCGCCTACCCGTACGCTGTGCGCGTAGCGCTTCTGGCCACACTGCGCCCAGTCGGGCAATTCTGCTGCGGATCCAGCGCGCTCGACCAGCGTGTGCATTCCGAAACGGCTCCTCTGGTTTCGAGTCGATCGAACGAATCGATGCTCCGTCCGACGGGGCTGTCCCGTGGCGACCGTACAGATAGATATTCATTCAGAGCGGCCGCATCAACGGGTCGGCCGGACCGAGCCGTGAGAACCGTGGCACGGCGGACCGAAGGAACGGAAACGGGGGAGCGAAGCGGTGGCGATTCGCTACGATCCACTTCTCATCTCGGGACTCGCCAGGCAAGCGCGCGAACAGTGGACGGGTCGGCGGGTCGAGGGCCTGTGGCTGGATCGCGACCGCCGCGAGGCGTGGCTGGTTTTTGCCGATGGCGCCGACGAGGATCGAGCGGTGGGCTTTCTGCTCCACCCGACCAGCGGCTTCATCATCGCCGCACCGACGGTCCCGCCCGAGGATCCACTAGCCGGACGGCGGGTTTCGTTCCGGAAACTGTTCGTGACCGCGGTCGAGGCCCCGGTCGACGAGCGTCTGATCGTGGTGGAGCTGGCTGGAGGCCTCCGCGATGTGCACACGGATCTTCCCCCTGTGTATCGTCTGTTCGTCGAGCTGCAGACCAACCAGTGGAACGCGGTGCTCACGCGCGGGAGCGACGACGCGATCGAGGCGGTCCTGTGGCAGCGGACGGCCGGCGCACGCACCATCCGACCCGGAGCCATTTACGCACGACCGGAAGGAGCGCGCGACTGGGCTCGCCGGTGTCCCGACACGCGCGAGTGGTCGAGCCTCCTCCTGGATCACTCACCGGACCAGCGGCGCCGCGTGCTGCTCCAGTCGGCCGCGTTGACCAGCGCCCTCAACGTCGACTGGGTCCTCGGCGACGCGTCCACAAGCGACGACCCCGCGAGCCTGGGAGCGGCGCTCGAGCGCTACCGGAGTCTTCGTGATGCGCCCTCGGACGAGGCCTGGTTGATCTCCCGTGGAGAGACGGCGCAGCCATATCCCCTTCCCCTGGAGGCTGGATCGGGACCGTACGCCGGGTTGCTGGCGGCCATGTACGTCGCGGCGAGCCAGGCATCGGTGTGGCCCCGCGACGACGAGCCCGAAGCCGGTGCCACGATGCCGTCTGACGAAGCCCGGGAAGCAGTGCGACTGGAAGGTGTGCTGCGCGATAAGATCAAGGGGCTCGAGCGACGACGTTCGGCACTTGGTCGCCAGCTCGAGGGTGAGTCCGCCGAACATCTGCGAGAGTTGGGACATCTGCTGCTGGCACGCCAGTCCGATGTTCCGCGCGGCGCGGCCAACGTCTCACTCGAGGGCTTCGAGGGATCCCGGGTCCAGCTCGAGCTCGACCCGAGGCTCAATGCGGTTCAGAACGCCGAGCGGTACTACAAGCAGGCACGCCGGCGTGACCGGGCCGCACGGGCCCTGCCGGGACGCCTCGCGCGCATTGCGGACCGAATTGCCAGACTCGAAGCCGGTCTGGCCAGCCTGCGGGATGTGGGGCCGACGGCCGAGACGTGGAATCTGGTCGGAGGGCGACCGGAGCCAGGTAGCTCGGAGAGCGGACGGCGCGACGGGCAGACACCCGGGATTCTGCCGTATCGCCGGTACCGCACGTCAAGCGGCCTCGAAGTCCGTGTCGGACGATCGGCCCGGGGCAACGACGACCTGACATTTCGCCATTCGGCCCCGGAGGACATCTGGCTGCACGCTCGCCAGGCGGCCGGCTCGCACGTGATCCTGAGATGGGAGCGGCGCGACCAGAACCCGCCGCACTCGGACCTGGTGGAGGCGGCTGTCCTCGCGGCACTGAACAGCGAGGCGCGGCACAGTGGCGTCGTGGCCGTGGACTGGACTCGGCGGAAGCACGTCCGGAAACCGCGGAAGGCACCCCCGGGAACCGTGGTTCCGGAGCGCGTAACGACACTGTTCGTCGAGCCCGATCCACAGGCCGCCTCACGACTGGCGATGGACGACTGAACGAGGCGGGCCCACCATCCTCATGGAGGCGGGCCCGTTGGCGACCTGGCAGGTCGCTGAACAACTTCAGAAGGCTGTTGCAGGACTTCCGGTCAGTCCGTCGTCGGTCGCTCCACCGGCTTTCGCGGCATCATTTCATCGCGCATCGCCAGGTGATAGGCCGTCGCCGCTACCACCACGGCCGCCTGCTTCAGGTCGTCAAGCATCAACCGCTCGTACGTGTCAGCAGCGGTATGGTGGGTAAAGGTTGCGTACTCGATCGGGTCCTGGATGAAGTTGAAGCCCGGGATTCCCGCCGCGTCGAACGCCAGGTGATCGGTGCCGCCCGTGTTCCCGTGCTTGACGGCAACCACACCCAGGTCACGGAAGGGCCACAGGATCTGCTCGAAGACGGGGATCGCCGCTTCGTTGCTCTGGTCCCAGATCCCACGGAGCCGGCCGGTGCCGTTATCCACGTTCAGGTAGGCGGAGATCTTCGGGTGAAGGTCCTGGTGATTCTCCACCCAGCCCCGAGACCCCAGCAGCCCCTGTTCTTCACCAGCCCACAGCGCAATGCGGATCGTCCGGCGCGGCTGCAGGTCCAGTTCCGTCAGGATCCGCATGGCTTCCATCATCACCAGCGATCCGGCGCCGTTGTCGGTGGCGCCCGTGCCGTAGTGCCAGGAGTCGAGGTGGGCTCCGATCATCACGTACTCGTCGGCGAGATCCGAGCCGGGAATGTCGGCCACCGTGTTGTACGACTGGAGGTCGTCTGAGAAGAACCGGTTCTGGACGTCGATCTCCAGCTCGACCGGGATGCCGCGCATAACGTTGCGGTAGATCTGGTTGTACTGCTCGCCGGACACGTTCAGCTCGGGCGGCGGCTCGGGGTTGGCCGGATCGCGCCCCGCTCCGCTTCCGCCACCGCTCACCAGCGTGTGCTCGCGAGAGGACGGCACGAGGAGGCCGCCGATTCCCTCCTCCGCCAGGAACTCATTGATGGCTTCGCGGACCTCTCTCAAGCGCCGCCATTCGGCGATCCTCCGCTGCCTCTCGGCCGGGTCCCTCTGCGGACGCCCCTCGCGCTCCTCCTCCGGCTCGAGAAGGTCCTCGAGCGGGGTACGCAGGGGACGAGGATCCCAGTCCGGGCTCATCTCGACGGGGGACCTGGAGAGGATCCAGGCGCTGGTCAACTGGCCGCGGTACTTCTCGAGGTCGGCTACGGAGTCGGCCTCGATGATGACGGCCGGACCGGTAACCATGCCCGGCGTACTTCCCGTCCATCCCGACGGCTGCGCCACGAGCGGTTGGACGAATGGAGTAACGATCCTACCGCTGTACGACACGCGCTCCCAACCGCGTCCGAATTCACCCCACGGCTCAATCTGGACATTGGAGAGGCCCCACTCCTCGAACATCTCCGCCGTCCACTCGTTTGCCCTCGTCATCCCGGGCGAATTGGTGAGGCGAGGACCGATCACGTCTGTCAGGTAGCCCGCGAGCTCCTCGATCTCAGAGTTCTCCAGACCCTCGACGCGGATACGCTCGACGGCGTCCATGTCGACGGCTTCCTGGGCGATTTGCGCCGGCGCGGTAGGCGCCATGACCAGAACCGCCGCGGCCGCGACGATTATACGAACCATGCGTCGCTTCACGAGATGCCTCCATTGTGCGGTAGCTGCGTTCGACCGACTTCCGACCGGCCACCCGCCGGATCCGGAATGGTGGAGATGACTCCACCTCTTCTATCTGCAAGCATGAATGCCCGGGACTACGAAAACGTTTAATGAAGGCTGCTCAAGAGCGCCGGGCAATCGCGTCAGTGGACGATCATGAGCCTGCCGGATCGCACCTCGTCAACGAGCTGGAACACGTACAGGTAGGCTCCCGACGCAGCCTCGAGCCCGTCTGCGAGCAGGCCGTCCCACGTTACACGCGGCAGGCTGCCTGTCGGTGAGAGCACGTTCGTCTGACGGACGAGTCGACGTCCCGCTACGTCGTAAATTTCGAACACCAGGGTCCGTCGGTCATCCTGCGCGACCTCGGGAACGCTGTAGGGGAAGGTCATCACCCGGCCGCCGCCCGTCCGAAGGGGATTCGGGAACGGAGGCTCAATCTCGAATCGCGCGTCAGGGCCCGGCGGATCGACCGGCTCGTCCCGCAGCTCCTCCAGACGAGACGCTGCGGCCTGCTCTGTGTCCGCCGCGAGCAGCCAGAATCGGACGGTCCGACTTTCTCCTGCGGCCAGGTCGAACGGGCCGACGCTGAGAAGGGACGCCCTGTCGGTGGCCGTCGCAAATCCGGGGAGGGTGGATGGATCTCCCCCTCGCACCAGGTCGAGCTTCACGACCTCCTCGAACGTGTCCCACAGGACGCCGCTGTCGGCCTCGTACGCCCCTCCCAGCACCGGAGTGCCCAGCGGGACCGATACTCGCCCGACGACATCTCCCTCCGAAGCGAGCACGACGAGCGGCCCTCCCTCGTCTCTCGATTCGGCGATGAGAGCGCGCATCTCGTCCGACCAGCGAACGGTCTCGCCTCCGGTCAGATCCCAATCCGCCAGGAACGCCGGGATCGCATCGGGAATGCGTCCACCGGTCACGTTCCGGAAGGTGGTCGTTACGGTCAGGGCTCCCACCGATGCGACATCGCTCGCCTCAGCAGTCGCACGCACCTCGAGCCCGACCGGACTCAAGGCCTCCAGGTCGTCAAAACGGAATTCGGCCCGCGCCGGCTGCACGTCGGTTTCCGATCGAGACGGTGCCCAGTCCGTTTCCGCGGCGGGGGCTGACGACTTGATGTCCGCCCGGCCGAGCACCGTCGTGTACATGCCATCCGACAGGCGGCCAACTCCCGCGACGGCGAACCCGCCCGCTGGGAGGAGTTCGGTTCCCTGCCACACGAAGCCCTTGAACGCCGCTACGCGCCCGAACCGGCCGAAGTCGTTGCCCCCGGCCTCAAGGTCCCCGGCCTCGAGTATGTAAGCCCCGAACAGGTTGGGGGGACCGCTGACCAGAACCCTCGAGAGGACGATCCCACCGGACGCATCCGTGACTACCACACGAACCTGCCTGAGCCCCGACTCCGGGTCGATCGAAAAGACGAAAAGGGCGTCGTCCGAAGACGCGAGCGCGGGAAGATCGCGGGCAACCGGCGCCCTCCCCTGGGGAACGACCCACAGCTCACCACCGGGCCAGGTCGCCGCTCCCCGGTTCCCGATCGCCACGTACAGGCTGTCGAGCGTCCGGCGCGTGAGGGAGACCTGCAGGAATCCGCCGGCGAAGGACGCGTTGGCCCTCTGAACCGCGCGCGGCACGTCCAGAAGCCCGTACCCGGCGTCGTTGTCCGGCCCGGCGACACCTATGTCCTCCGCGGTGTCGAGCAGAATCCGCTTAGCCTCCTCCGGACTGGCCGCCGGGCGGATCTGCGCTAAGAGAGCCAGGGCACCCGATACCTGCGCGACCGAAAACGACGTGCCGGTCACCTGGAAACCCGTGAGGCGAACTGCCGACGCGCCATCTGCCCTGACCTCGGGGACCTGGCCCGGTGCCACGATCTCGGGTTTGATACCGCCGTTGCACGGAGATGGGCCACGCCCGCTACTGCCGGCGACCGCTATGTTCCCCGGCACTCCCGCCGTCGCACCGACGGCCATGCTACGCAGATCGGGGTCATCTCGCGCACCAGGGGGCGTCACGGATCCAGGGTCAGACCCGAAGTTGCCGGCCGCGAACAGCACGGCGATGCCGGCCGCTTCCGCGGCGTCGATCGCGTCGTACAGGATGTCCGAACATGGGTCGAACCCGTCCGTGCCCGGAATCAGCCCCCAGCTGTTGTTGATCACATCGGGGAAATCAGCCGTCGCCGGGTTCCCGTCCGGATCAAGCGCCCACTGAAACGCCTGCAGCAACACGGAGCGCCGCGTGTACAGGTCACCGCCGAAGCGCTCGAATACGCGGGCGGCGATCCACTCTGCCCGTGGCGCGGGTCCCGTAACGATGTCGATCGGCGAGGAGGCCACGACAATACTGCCGTCGGAGAATTTCAGGGTGTCACCGGTCGCCAGAGCGCCGATCGATGAAACGGCCACCTGCGTTCCATGTCCGATCAGATCCTGCGGCACGGAGGCTCGAAGAAACGGGTCGAACCAGGCGGCGCGGATGTTGGAGTGTCTTCCCCTCCACCGGGACGAGACCATCGCGTTAGTTCCGTCCACCCCGGAATCGAAGAACGCGATCGTGGTGCCCTCTCCCGTGACCCCCTGATCCCACACGGCGTCGGCGCCGATCGTACGCATCGCCTGGGACGTGAAGCTCGGATCGGCGACCGACCCAGCGATCGGTGAAAGGCGTACCGGCAGTCGCTCGTCCAGATAGATCCGAAGCACCGTGGGATCGGAAGCCAGAGCCTGTACCGCGGCCGGCGTGGCGTCAGCCACCGCCGCCGGAACCACCCACAGTCGCTCCCGGATCTTGAGCTGATCTCCCAGACGATCTCGGGCCGAGTCGAGGCGCACCATCGCATTCACGGACCGGACGTGGAGCCGGGGGACGAGATCTCCGGGCACCCCGGCGGGCACAGGCTCCGCGCGGAATTCCACGATGATCGGCACGGTGTCGGTCGACACGGACCGATCCAACCGGGCCGCCAGCGCCGGGGCCAGCCGCGCGCCGGGCAGCGACTCGACGTCCTGTCCGAACATCGCTCCGGGCAGCGCCAGCGTCGCCAGGAAGAGTGTCAGGAGGATGGGTCGACAGCGATCCGCGGACGCCTCGAACCCTCTGTCTGTCGCTCTCTTCGAGCGTGTCCTCATGGTCCCCCTGCGAGCTGCCTGCCGCGCCTCTGATATGCGAAGGCGAGCAACATAGGTGGGGCCGAGCCGGATTCCAACCACACCCGGCTTGCATTTCGGTTCCTGTTCGGGTAGCTTGATTTCGGTTTCCGTTCGGTTCCAGACATTGGCCGGCAGGAGAATACGCCATGGCCCTGACGCGACGGCAGAAGGAAATACTGGATTTCATCGAAGGCTTTCTCGATGATCGAGGCTATTCGCCGAGCTTTGAGGAGATCGCGGGTTTCTTCCAGTACCGTTCCCTCGCAACGGTGCACGAGCACCTCTCAAACCTCCAGGCCAAAGGCTACATCCGGAAAAACTACAACGAAAGCCGTTCCATCGAGCTCGCCCGCACGGAGATGCGACTCGCGGCCGTGGATCTGCCGCTTCTAGGAACGGTCGCCGCCGGACAGCCAATTGAGGCGATAGAGCAGAAGGAGGCGATCTCGGTGCCGGAGGACATGGTATCGGGGCCCGTCGCCCACTACGTCCTCAGGGTGCGGGGCGACTCGATGATCGAGGAGCAGATCCGGGACGGTGACTACGTGATCGTCAGGGCGCGCGACACGGCGAATAACGGCGAGATGGTGATCGCCCTGGTGGACGGCGAGTGCGCCACCGTGAAGAAGTTCTACGCCGAGCCGGACGGGAGCGTGCGTCTCCAGCCCGCCAACCCCGACCTGGACCCGATGTACTACGCGGCCGAGCGCGTGATCGTCCAGGGTATCGTCGTCGGCGTCATCCGGAAGTACTGACTGACAGATCACCGAGAATGAAGCCAACCCGATCGCAGCGCATTTCGACTCTCCGGTAGCTTGCCGCCGTGCACTCTGCAGATGGTACGCGTTACCGCGCTACGGTCCACTACGACGGGTCGGGGTTCTCGGGCTGGCAGGTGCAGCCGGGCGTTCGAACCGTTCAAGGTGAATTCGAGGCCGGGCTGAGCCGGCTGGGCATCGGAGGGCGGGTCAACGGAGCCGGACGCACGGACTCAGGCGTTCATGCCGCCGGTCAGGAGATGTCCTTCGAAGCCCCGCGGCGCTGGGTCATTGAAGAGTTGGCTCGCGCTCTCGATTCCGTGCTCCCTGATGACGTGTGGATCGAGACGCTCCGGGAGGCCGCTCCCGATTTTCATCCGCGGTTCCAGGCCACGGGCCGGAGGTACGAGTACTACGTCGCCCCGGGGCTCGCCGGCCGGTCGCCTCACCGCCGACGCGGCACGTGTTGGATCGCTGAGCCACCGGATCTGGAGGCACTGCAAGCGGTCGCTCGCACGGTTCTGGGTCGTCACGACTTCGATGGCTTGTCGAAGTCCGGGCAGCCGGATGTGGCGACCGTGTGCACGATCGAGAAAGCTGAGTGGGTGGAGACTCCGCTCGGTGATCTCCGCTTCACGGTCGTCGCGGACCGATTCCTACATCGCATGGTACGATACCTGGTTGCCACGATGGTCGACGTCGGAGCGGGGAAACGGCCTCCGCACGACATGGACCGGCTCCTGGCGGGATCGGACGACGTACGGCCTCCTTCGCCAGCGACGGCCTGCGGACTGTACCTTACGGGCGTCCGATACCGGGAGGGTTGGAATCGTCCCCCCGGGGTGCCCGGACTGTGGCCCGTGCCCCGGTCCGATTCCTCGGCGCCGGCCGAAACGTAACCACCTGCGCATGGCAGGCTTCTAAAGAACCATGATCGGAGTGCGGCCGTCTTGACCCGACGCGACTGGCGTGTCTGGATTCCCCTGCTGCTCGTAGCTGCGTTCCCGGCCGGGCTTCTCCTGGGGTCCCGGTTGGACGAACGCGAAAGGGGTCATGCAGACACATTTCCGGAAGTAAGTCTGGCGGATCCGGCGGGCGGCTCGGCCGTACGAGCGTCCGCCGCGTATTCCCCTGCAGCAGAAGGACCGGCGGCAACCCCCCTGCGTGCCGAGCCTGCCGCAGCAGGCCAGGTCCAGGAATCGACCGGCAGTCGCCGCCTGACGCCTATCGTACAGGCGGCGAACCGCGTGGCGCCGTCGGTCGTCAGTATCAGCATTCTGCGGATCGCTCGATCCGGACGCACCAGCCTCTTCGAGGACTTCTTCAGCCGCAGGGCCCCGCGATCCCAGCTGCGGCGTTCCTATGGGTCGGGGTTCGCGATCGACGAGGACGGTTTTCTCGTGACGAACGAGCACGTGGTGCGGGGAGCGGACTCGATCGTCGTGACCGACGCGGAGGGCCGCGTCCACCCCGCGACAGTGGTCGGCGCCGACGAGCTCACGGACATCGCCGTGCTTCGAATCGAAGCAGGCCGGGTACCGCCGGCCCCG
>Ga0255057_10002258_pt1 | contig 10480 bp, 14 predicted proteins | sample Cases_109_6_MG_FD_189022 | JGI IMG/M metagenome (GOLD analysis project Ga0255057, IMG submission 189022) | Seawater microbial communities from Amundsen Gulf, Northwest Territories, Canada - Cases_109_6 | ecosystem: Environmental > Aquatic > Marine > Gulf | place: Canada: Northwest Territories... | reverse complement strand
CCATGTCTGAGAAGGTTTATCGTATACCCGGAGAGAAATCACGCGACTCGATGAAGGTTGTTTCAATCTTGACGATGTTGCTGGATCGGCACAAACCGGATGTTACTTTTAGTGACGTAGGCTCAATGGGTGGTCCGATAGGTGATAGATTGCGGCAGCTTGGATACCATTGTATTGACGTCGGGTTTGGACATGATGCTGACAATAAAGCAAGATACGCAAACAAGGCTACAGAAATGTGGGCTAGAATGCGCGAGTGGTTAATGAATGGCGGTTCTATTCAAGATGACAATGCATTGGACGAAGAGCTGACAAATAGAGAATATGGTCACGATAAGAAAGACCGGCTTATACTCGAAAGCAAAAAGGAAATGAAGAAGCGTATCGGTCATTCACCGGACTGGGCGGATGCTCTTGCTCTGACGTTTGCGTTTCACGTTCCGCCGCGCGTTGTATCTCGTGGGCATCTTGATAATTTACCAGGGCAGAGAACAAAGAAGGCAGATTACAACCCATTAGAAGATATGTGACAATATGCTACACTAATGCAATTAATAGAGAGGTACTACCCATGTGTTTCGGCGGATCACCTAGCGCACCACCACCACCACCACAATTACCTGAAGCACCCCGCACGCCGGACGTATCCTCGGCAACCGGCAAAGGAGACGCAGACAAGCGGAAGAGAGCTGCTGCGGGAGGCGGAGCATCAGGGACAATTCTCACCAGCCCTCAAGGCGTAGCTTCAGGCGCAGCGACTACAACCAAAACATTGCTAGGCGCTTAAATGGCTACTGGTGAGGTTGCGCTAGACTTAACTCAGTATGTGAGAATCAACGCCGGGTTAAATCCGTTAATGTTGCAGGCTCACCGTGACGCTGTGCGCGTGGCGTTCAGTGATCAGAAGCCCGTCTTCAGCAATTCCGCGTTTCACATGTTGAGCGGTGAGGCGGATTTACCTTATCATATACCGACTATTGACACGAATGTGTGGGCGTTGGCGGTAACGGATAGATCCTCCCTTATCGTCACAGAATTCTCTGGTGAGCAGGTTGATACTCTCTCCGAGCTGGCGCACCTGTTAAACAGACAACTGCTGAAAATGACTTCAAATCAGCATGAAATGAACAGGGAGCTTTCGTTACTGAATGCCCGGATAGAAGAAGCGTTTGAGACGACAATTGATGAGGATGACCTATGACAACTGTTATTAAATCTGGAAGCGACGGGAATACCGCCCGAGTAGATGATAAAGCGCGACTGCATACATTTTCTGTGGTTCAGCCTCAGAACGTAAATTCTGGCAGAGAGGGACAGACTTTTTTCATAAGGTCGCCTATCCTCAATTTAACGTCTGAATCTGAATCTTTTATTTTATTCGGCAAGAACGAGGATAGTGTTTCTTGGATAATCGAGGAGTTAACTACTCTAACCGGCGTATCAGCTGGCGGCTCAGGTGAATTGAGTTCACGTTATGTAATTAATCCGTCAGGCGGAACGTTGTTGTCTTCGGGTAGTGAAGTTACGCCTATAAACTTGAATATCGGCCATCCGCAACAGCTAGGGTCAAAGGTTTTAAGTGGCGTCGAGGGATCGACAGCCACGGGCGGAATACCTATTGAGCCGTCAATGATTGTTTCAGATCAATCTGAAAAAAAGTTCACAGGTTCGCCAATCGTGATACCAACAGGAGTTTCTTTCGCTTTCTCGATAACTCCTCCAACAGGCAACACAGGTATGAACGTTCAACTCGACATTGTTCTCTTTAGGGATGTGGAAATATGAATATTAAAGGGATTAATGGGGCTGTTGCTGATGTTACTGATGCCGGGTTTCTGAAGACAACCACGATAGCCCAGACGCTTGAACAAGTTTTAGCTATTGAAGGAAAGCGTTTTTATGTCAGTCTTATAGAGACACCAACTGGCGCAGGTGATGCTTTTTTCTATTTAAAGAATACAGGTACATCTGATCTTGGTCTGGGGTTTGTAGTCGCTTCAAGTGATGTAGATACAACTGAAATAGCTGCAAGCGTTGTCACTGGAGACGCATCAGCAGGTACACCCATCGAGGCTATAAACCTTAATCTCGGTTCGACTAACACACTAGACGCTACTATTCTCCATGCCCCAGCAATAACAGGTTTGACAGATCAATTAACGTTTGGCGCTTTACAGTTGACAGTAGCGAACACGGCGTATGCGGTTGGAGCTGCTGGGGAGCTTTTAGTCCCACAAGGAAAAGCGGTAGTTATGCGTCGCTTGGGCGCAACGGGAACCATCAAACTTTCTCTGAACGTTGGGGTATTGTAATATGGCTACACCCGTTAATATCATAGGTTCTCGCAACAGTAATAGGGCGAAGGTAACGAAGTTCGGACAACTTGTGACGGCTCCATTGCAGTACAGTACGCCAGTTTCAGTGGAGCTTGATGTCATAAATACAGCGTTTAACCTGTTGACACCGGCATCAGGTCAGTCTGTTGTAATCACTGATATTATCGTTAGCGCTGATAGAAACGTGAGCACTACGACGCCTGCCAACATTGTGATATACCAAGCGCTAGAAGCTGATTTGCTCTTACCGGATAAGACCATAGTTAGGCCTCAACTTGTTAGATCTGGTAACGCATCATACATAGGTCTGAATATGATAGTTGACGAGGGAAAGTGGGTAAATGCAAGAACGGATGATGTCGGTGTGCTGGTGACAATTATGTTTTATCTGGTGCCACAGGATTTAGTCTAATGACAACAATACGCAGTTACAATAAGCGGCTGGAATCGTTGAAGTCTGAGCGCTCATCATTTATACCGCTTTACCGAGAGCTTTCGGATTATCACTTATCCCATCGCGGCCGGTTCTTAACATCAGATAGAAACAAGGGCCACAAACGCAATACGCGACAGATAAATAATACGAGCAGGTTATCAGCGCGAACTCTAGCATCAGGAATGATGGCCGGTATAACTTCACCAGCACGACCCTGGTTCAGGCTTGGCACAGGGAATTCTGATTTAGCAGAGATAGCATCTGTCAAAGAGTGGCTGCACAAAGTCCAAAACATAATGTATAGGGTATTTGCTGGATCAAATATCTATAACTCTCTGCATATGCTTTATTCAGAGCTGGGAGTTTTTGGCACTGCACCAATGGGCGTGTTTGCTGATTTTGATAGCGTGATTTGGTGCAAACCATACACGGTTGGTAGTTATGTGCTAGGCACCAATGAAAAGAATATTGTTGATACATTTTATCGAGAGTATGAGATATCTGTTGCGCAATGCATTAAACAATTCGGCAAGGAGAATTGCAGCAATCAAGTAAATCAGATGTGGGACAAAGGAAATTCAGAGTCATGGATTAAGATTGTTCATGCTATCGAGCCAAACGACGACAGGGACAGCAACAGTCCGCTAAGCACTGACATGAAATTTCGTTCTGTTTATTACGAAGCGGATAGGGGGCATGGTGCTGATGAGGATAAGTTTCTCAGGGAATCAGGGTTCAAAACATTCCCTATACTTGCCCCTAGATGGGATTTAACAGGAGAGGATATTTATGCTCCTGATTGCCCAGGGATGACTGTATTGGGCGATACAAAGACATTGCAGCTTGCAGAAAAGCGTAGCTATCAGGCATTAGATAAAGTTGTTAGTCCACCATTGCAAGGCCCGTCTAGCCTGAGAAATAAAATAGAAGGCGGCGTAGTTGGGGCAAATGATATTGTCTTCAATGACGAGGCCGGAAATGGGTTGAAAAGCATTTATGATTTTAGGCCAGATATGGCGGCGATTGACAGAAAGATTCAGGATGCAGAGGACAGGATCAAAAGGGGATTTTACGAAGACCTTTTCTTAATGCTTGCTAACAGTGATCGAAGACAGATTACAGCTAGGGAGGTGGCAGAAAAGCACGAAGAAAAGCTTTTGATGCTGGGGCCAGTGTTGGAGCGGTTACATACTGAGTTGCTTGATCCGTTGATTGATCGAACGTTTCAAATGCTTCAGGAAGCAGGCGTATTACCCACTCCACCAGAGGAACTGCAAGATCAGGAGCTAAACACCACGTACATCTCTGTTTTGGCACAGGCGCAGCGACTAGTTGCAACTGGAAGCATTGAGCGAGTGAGCCAGTTTGCAGGAAATTTAGCGGCAATATGGCCTGAAGCTAGGCACAAAGTTGACTCATTACAGGCCGTTGATGATTACGCTGAAGCATTGGGCGTTAATCCTAAAATAATCCGAAGTGATGACCAAGCAAATGCAATTGTAGCAGCAGAAAAAGAAGCGTTGGCAAAAGCCCAGGCTCAGGAGCAAGGACAGCAGTTAGCAAATACAGCTAAAACCATGTCAGAAACAGATATGAGCGAAGAGAATGCACTGGGTAAAGCAGCCCAAAACGCGGGGATCTTATGACGGGCAAAGACTCACAAAATGCTCGAAATTTGGAATTGATGGCGATTCAAGATATCATGAGCAAAAAGGATGGCAGAGCGTTTATGTTCAGGTTAATGGAGCACTCAGGCGTATTTCAAGATACGTTCCATGCTGACTCTGCAATCAGCGCATACAAATCAGGAAGACGGTCTAACGGTCTATTTTTAGAAAGCGAAATTAAACAAGCTGCACCAGAGAACTACATTAAAATGATACAGGAACACATCTTATGAGTGATGAACCACAAGTAATAGCGGCACAAACAGAAGATGATGCCACTGATCAAGGTCAAGAAAGCACGTTGGCCGAACAAGCTTCAAAGCCTGAAGATGATAAATCTACAGGAGAAGAGAGCACTAGCGGCGATGATGCCAGCGGTGATACTGATGATAACGGTAAGACTGTAACTCAAGATACCTATGCCGATTTTAACGTTCCTGAAGGTTCTTCAATTGATGAGACGGTTTTGGGCGAGGCTACATCTTTATTTAAGGATGCAGGCTTAAGCCAAGAGCAAGCTCAGAAGTTTATAGACCTTCATGCAGGGTTGGTCCAGGCGGGTTCAACGGGGCAGGTTGAGGCTTTTGATCAGATGAAAAATGACTGGCGAGAACAAGCAGCCAGCGACAAGGAATTTGGGGGTGATAAATTTGACGAGAGCGTGGGCTTAGCGCGCACTGCTATCGAAAAGTTTGGTACACCTGGATTATCTGAAATATTGTCGGATACAGGGTTGGGAAACCATCCTGAAGTTATCCGCTTTATGACTCGCGTGGGAGAACTTACTAAAGAGGATGTGCCGGGTAACGGTAATCCTTCGGCGGCTAAGAAAGATCACGTTTCAATTCTGTACCCTAAAAAATCAGCTTAACTAACTTGAGGTAGCATATGTCTACTATCGGTAATACATTTGTCGATTTGATCGACATCTACAAACAGCAGGACGGAGATGGTCAGTATATACCGATCATTGAAATTCTGAACGAAATGAACCCAATCTTGCAGGATGCCATTGCGGTCGAATGTAACAAGGGAACGACTCACTTGCATACCGTTCGCTCTGGCCTTCCGTCAGTCGCTTGGGGAAAGCTTTATCAGGGCATTCCTAACAGCAAAGGCCGACAAGCCCAAGTTGAGGACACCACTGGTTTTGTTGAAGGTCTAAGCACCATCGACAAGCGATTGCTGGATCTGTCTACTAATGAAGGCGCGGTTCGTCTGAGTGAAGCAACGGCGTATCTTGAAGCAATGAACCAGGAAGTTGCAACCAAGATTTTCTATGGTAACACTGCGTCCGATCCTGAAGAGTTTATGGGCCTTGCGCCTCGGTTCAATGATTTGTCAGCTTCAAACGGCAATCAAATTATTTCTGCGGCTGGTGCGCAATCAGATAATACTTCAATCTGGTTTGTAGGTTGGGGCGATAATCAAACCCAGCTACTTTACCCCAAAGGCACGCAAGCAGGTGTCCAGCGTGAAGATATGGGTATGCAGCGACTTACCGATGGTTCCAGCAATGCTTATTACGGCATGGAAGAAAAGTTCACTTGGCATGTTGGCCTTGCTGTTAAAGATTGGCGCTATGTGTCACGTATTGCGAACATTGATGTTTCGGACATGGCTGCCGGTTCGGTAGCTTTGTTTGACTTTATGCGTAAGGCATATTGGCAGTTACAGAGCCGAAGAATACCAGGTGGAAAATTGGCAATCTATTGTAACCGTGATGTCATGGAAGCGCTGGATGCATTAAGTTCAAACGCCGGAGCTTCGGATAGCTTTATTCGTCTCACGCCTAAAGAAATTCAAGGCGAGGAAGTGCTAACCTATCGAGGCATTCCGATCCGCGAGACGGATGCCATCATCAACACGGAGGCGGTTGTATCATGATCTTTTCAGCACAGCAGTTATTTTCAGACGATCAAGCAATTACAGCAACAGCAGATTCTACTAACGTTATTGATTTGGGGGTTCCAGGCACGCCATTTGATGCTGCCGCACCACTAAATCAAGATGTTGGCAAGGGTGCTGGTATTCCGATTCTGATACAGGTGACGACTGCGTTTAACACGCTGACCTCGCTCGATATCAGTATCTCAACGGGCGCTACCACTGCACTAGGCACTAAGATTGTAACGCAAGTTATTCCCTTGGCTGACCTTGTAGCGGGAAAACAGATGGCCATTGTTATCTTGCCCAATGAAATCACTGAGCGATATTTAGGTATCGAGTATGTGGTTGTGGGCACTGATCCTACGCTTGGTAATATCACTGCCGGTATTACAATGGGCGTTCAAACTAACATTACAGGCGCTTAATCGTGATGGGTGGCTTCGGCTGCCCTTCACTTTGACGGAGGCATAATGCCAAGATACGAAGTTTTAAAGCCAGGGTTCATGTATGGAAAGCTGTATAAACCAGAGCACCCTAGGAACAACGTGGTTAACTCTGATATGCCATTAAAGCCTGTCCCTTCGTGGTTGAAGTTAATTAAAGATGAGACTTCAGCACAAAAGAAGGCACGCAAAGCCAAAGAAGCAAGCCAAGAAAAGGCTAATGCAGAAAAGACCAAAGAGGATAAGATAGATATTGATTCAGTCATTTATCCATCGGAATCATCAGGCGTAGAGACTCTATAATGCCTAAATACAAGCCACGACCAAAGCCAGGAAAATAATATGCCGGAAGATATGGTGGAGATTAAGAAAGGCTCTCAGAGCGATTCGGTGCCATGCTGTGATGGGAACGATTACCCATGGGGAACGCAAATCAGAATGTCTGACGATATGATTGATGAGCTAGGCATTGGTGAGTTGTCTCCTGGTGATGTCGTGAGAGTTAACGGCTTTGCCTTCGTTGAGAGCAAGTCCGAACATGCAGACAAAGAAAATTCAGAAAAGAATATGTCTCTTCAAGTTACGTTCTTAAAAGTTAAGCGCGAAGAAGATGACAGAGCAAAGCAATTGTACGGCGGTTAATCATAGGGCTAACCCTTAAGGATGGTGCGTTATCACTTCTGAAGTTGAAATCTGCAATTTGGCATTATCGAATATCAGGGCAGGAAGCATCAATTCTCTTGATGAAGCCAGTCTTCAAGCTCAAGTATGCAAGCTGAAATACCCTATATTGAGAGATCAGCTTCTTCGTGACGTCCCGTGGCAATTTGGGCATAAAGTGAAGGCGCTTGCTGTCCTCGCGGATGACCTTTTCAATTGGGCTTACACCTACCAATACCCATCGGATTGCCTGCAAATTAACAGGCTGATGATTAATTTTGAAGAAGTCGGACAGGGCGGTGATGCGTTCTTTAGTCGATTCTTGGACCGTGGGCTTCCCCAGCCTAATCTCAGGCAACAGGTTAAATACGAGATCCTTAATGTAGATGGAAATCGCGTAGTTGGCGCTAATGAGTCAGAGCTGCGCATTGATTACCGAGCAAAGATAACTGACCCTAACCTTTTCGACTCTCAATTTGTAATGGTAATCTCTCACCTTTTGTCTTCTGAAATCTCCATCCCTATTGTAGGCACTGAGAAAGGGCGGCAGCTAAGGTCTGACTCGCTAGTGATATACAAAGAACTCCTAAAGGCTGCTGTGGCATCCAATCTCAACGAGCAATATCATCCTCCCTCTGATAGCGAATTTGTAAGCATAAGGGCATAGCATGGCAACCACTATAATGCGCAGTTTTACCTCTGGTGAAATAGCACCAGCGTTAAGGTCGCGCGCTGATATGTTGAAGTATGCAACAGGACTGGCTTTGTGTGAGAATTTTCTAGTCAGGGCGCAAGGTGGCGTTTATTCACGACCTGGATTTAGATTTATTGGTGAGGTTGACGATTCGACGCGAAAAGCTCGCCTAATACCATTCAGCTTTAACACTGAGCAGACTTACATGCTGGTGTTTGAGCACCTAAAAATCAGGGTTATTAAAGATGGCGGCTACGTTTTAGATGGGGGTGGGCCTGCTATTTTTGAGCTTGTCACGCCTTACACTGAGGCAGAGCTTCCAAGATTGGGATTCACCCAGTCTGCTGACGTAATGACGATCGTTCATCCTGATCATGACCCAGCCAATTTAAGCCGAACTGATCATGACGCATGGTCACTAGATGATATCGATTATGCATCTACGGTCGCAGCACCAACGTTCATCGCGGATACTGTTGCGGTTATAACGGGCATTAGCAATGCATCGCCTGCTGTAGTCACAGCTACAAACGGTTTTGCAAATGATGACACAGTGTTTATCACTGGCGTTATCGGAATGACCGAGGTAAATGATCGGAATTTCACCGTAGCATCTGCGTCAGGTAGTAACTTTGGGTTATCTGGCGAAGATAGCACGACTTATGGCGCATACAGTTCAGGCGGTACAGCGACAAGAACCAATAGCGTCAAGGCGATAGGTGAGGGTGCTGGTGACTTTGAAAAAACTTATACGTATGTCGTGACTGCTGTGGATGACAGCGGGGTTGAATCGTTGCCTTCGAGCAGCGCATCAATTACAACAGATTCATTGTCTGTAACTGCCGGTGTAAGAGTTTCATGGAACACTGTTGCGGGAGCTGATCACTATCGAATTTACAAAGACCCGTCTAATAGTACGGGTGTTTTTGGCTGGATTGGTGACAGCAATACTGCGATATTCGAGGACTTCAACATTGCACCTATTTCAAGTGATGCGCCTCCTTCTGACCGGCAACCTTTTACTGATACTGACGACAAGCCTTCCGCAGTAACTTACTACCAGCAGCGGCAGGTTTTCGCTAATACGAACAATGAACCGCAAACAGTATTCACCACACAATCAGCTAACTATCAATCACTGAGAACGTCTACACCGGCACGCGATGACGATGCAATTACTTTTACTATTGCAGGCAGGCAAGTAAACGAGATTCGGCACCTTGTGGCGTTGGATGCCCTGATTCTTATGACATCGGGGGGAGAATGGCGCACAACTGAAGGACAGGATCAGGTTCTCGTTCCTTCCACTGTTGGCGTTAGGATTCAGACGTATAATGGCGCTTCAAGAGTTCCGCCGGTAGTGATAAACGATACCGTTGTTTATGTGCAGGAAAAAGGCGCGCGTATCCGTGATTTGAACTATGCATTCAGCAATGACAAATACACTGGCAACGACCTTTCAATAATGTCAGAGCACCTATTCGAGAATCAGGAAATTGTAGAGATGGCCTTTGCCGCTGAGCCTTATGGAATTTTGTGGTGTGTGCGTGATGATGGCGTTTTGCTTGGGTTGACGTACCAGAGAGAGCACCAGGTTTGGGGGTGGCACCAACACTCAACAAATGGCGAGATTGAATCTGTGGCTACCATAAGCGAAGATGGTCGCGATGCCGTTTATGTAATCGTTAACCGTACTGTTAACGGCGCTTCTGTCCGGTATGTTGAGCGAATGGAAAAGCGAATAGTTAACGCTGCTGAAGATTCATTTTTCGTTGACTCAGGCTTATCATATGATGGAGCCCCTGCTACGGTGATTTCTGGCTTGGATCACCTGGAAGGTGAAGCGGTCGACGTGCTGGCAGATGGCAATGTTTTGACGGGTCACACAGTGTCGTCAGGGCAGATAACCCTTGTTAGAGAAGCGTCAAAGGTTCATGTTGGCTTGTCATATCTTCCAGCTATTGAGCTTCTTGATTTGGATGTCGCGTCATCATCTGAAACGTTGAAGGACAAAAAAGTATCAGTATCTAGGGTTACGGTTGAGTTTGAAGCTTCACGCGGCGGTTTTGTTGGGCCAAAGAAAGACGATGGAACAACAGGTACTATGTATGAAATTAAGCCAAGATTTGATTCGGACGGTTACAATTCTATTACACTAAAGACGTACAAGGGCGATGTTATTATTGATCCGTTGTGGAGTCAGGGTGGAGGCGTGAGGATCGAACAGCGAGCGCCTTTGCCTATGGCGATTTTATCAGTAATTCCGGAGGTGGCCATTGGCGGCAGTTGAGTTTATAGAGCCAACCAGTGAAGACTTGCAGGTAATAGCTGATAATATGCGAGAAGCTGATATA
>Ga0255057_10002257_pt1 | contig 10482 bp, 6 predicted proteins | sample Cases_109_6_MG_FD_189022 | JGI IMG/M metagenome (GOLD analysis project Ga0255057, IMG submission 189022) | Seawater microbial communities from Amundsen Gulf, Northwest Territories, Canada - Cases_109_6 | ecosystem: Environmental > Aquatic > Marine > Gulf | place: Canada: Northwest Territories... | reverse complement strand
TATCGATGATCAGCGCCGAGCCGAACACCAACGGGGCAACGGTATCGAACTCATCGAGTGCGGCCATCTCTTCGGCGAACACCGGGCTCATCCCCAGCTCAGGGTTGGTCGATGTAGCTGTGAGATCGGCGAGAAAGTTGTCGGTCACTTGGTCCTGGATGGTCGACTTGATCGAAGCGGCGAGGATGGCGACAAAGACGACGAGCGCGATGCCGATCATCAGTGCCGACGCCGTCGATGCGGTGCGCCTCGGCTGGCGAGCGGTGTTTTCCTGAGCCAGTTTGCCCGTGGTGTTGAACAGCCGGGGAAGCGGCCAGCCGATGGTGAAGGCCATCGGCTTGGCGGCAAGCGGAGCCAGGATCGACACCCCGAGGAAGAAGACGAGCGCTCCCAGCCCGACGATGGCGAGCGGATTTGCCAGCGAGCCAAACAGCCCCATAAGGAGTGCGAGCACACCCGCCAGCGTGACCACCAACCCGGTCGCTGCCCGGTTGCGCAGCGACTTGCGGGGGACCCTGGCCAGCTCGGCGTGCATTGCCGCCACCGGCGGCACCGAGGCTGCCTTCCTGGCCGGTACCACCGCGGAGACCAGCGTCATCACCACGCCGACGCCCACGGCGATCAGCACGGTGCGCGGGGCCAGGGTGAGTGGTCCCTCCGGCAGATCGATACCCAGCGCGCTCATGGCGGCTGCCAACAGCTGGGCGAGCAGCACACCCGCAAGCACGCCGATCGCCGAAGCCACCAGGGCGACAATGAAGGCCTCGAAGACCACCAGCCACGTCACTTGACGGCCGGTGGCGCCGATGGCGCGCAGCAGCGCAAGCTCACGGGTCCTCTGCGCCACGATGATCCTGAAGGTGTTGTAGATGATGAAGGCGCTGACGAACACCGCCACACCGGCGAAGGCGAGCAGCGCCGTGGTGAGGAATCCGAGATCGGAGGCGATGTCGGCGAGCTGCTCCTGGTTGGAGGCTTCGGCGGTCTGGACCTTGAAGCCGCCACCGAGAGCATGGTCGATGTCGGCTGCGAGAGCATCGGCGTCAACACCTGGTTCGGCGGCGACCGATATCTCAGAGAGCCGTCCCTCCAGGCCGAGAACCCGCTGCGCTTCGCTCAGCTCGAACACCGCCGTTGTTGCCCCGGCAAGATTGTCCTCCTCGCCGAAGTTGGCCAAGCCAACGAGTGAGAACTGCTCAGGCCCGCCCACCGAGATCACTGTCACCATGTCGCCAAGAGAGAACCCGGCGGTGTCTGCGGTGCCGACATCGGCAACGACCTCGCCACGTGCGGTCGGTGGCCGTCCGTTGCCCTCGGCGATCCGCAGCGGATTCAGCTCTTCGACCTCGCCCCAGGAGAAACCAAACGTTGGAGGTCCCTGACCGCCAACCGGCTTTCCATCAGAGCCGACGAACTGGGCGACCCCGCCCACCGCGCCTTCTGCGATCCCTACCCCGGGAACGGCGAGTACATCGGTCAGGGTGTCCTGCGGCATCGAACCACCCTCGAGAAGGTCGCTGCCGGTTTCGGGCGGAATCGGTCGCACATAGACGTCCACACCTGCGGAGACATCGGTGAGCAGTACCTCGAATCGGGCGTTGATGGTGTCGGTGAACACAAAGCTCGCAGCAACGAACGCAACGCTGATGACGATGGCGAATCCGGTGAGTGCCAAACGCAGCTTGTTCGCCAATACGCCTTTGAGAGCCGCTCGGATCACGCTGATTCCCCGAGATGCTTCATGTGTTCGAGGATGGACTCGACGGTTGGCTTCATCAGCTCATCGACGATGTCGCCGTCGTCGAGAAAGATGATGCGGTCCGAGTAGCTCGCCGCCACCGGGTCGTGGGTGACCATCACGATCGTCTGCGACAGCTCGTCGACGGTACGGCGCATGAAATCGAGCAGTTCCGCTTCCGCCTTGGAGTCCAGGTTCCCGCTTGGCTCGTCGGCGTACACGATCGTCGGCTTGGTGATGAGAGCCCTCGCGGCTGCCACGCGCTGCTGCTGGCCCCCGGAAAGCTCCGACGGACGGTGGCCGAGGCGGTCCTCCATGCCGACCGCGGTGACGACCTGATTGAACCATTCCTCGTCCGGGTCTTCTCCGGCGATGGAGAGCGGGAGGTTGATGTTTTCTTGGGCGTTGAGCGTCGGGATCAGGTTGTAGGCCTGGAATATGAAGCCGACCTGCTGGCGGCGCAGCACGGTGAGGGCTTTGTCTTTCAGGGTGCCGAGCTCCGTGTCACCGATGAAGACGCTTCCCGAGGTGAGGTCGTCGAGGCCGGCGAGGGTGTGAAGCAGCGTCGACTTACCCGATCCAGATGGCCCCATGATCGCGCTGAATTGCCCCTCCCCGAACTTGGCTGAAACCCCGTCGAGGGCGCGCACTTCGGCGTCGCCCATTCCGTAGATTTTGACGCCGTCGTTCATCCGTGCCGCGATGCTGTTGCCGGTAGTGCCTTCCATCATGATGCTCCTTGGTGATGTGGCGTGGCTGGGTGGTGTCAGACGGTAGGTGCTTTGGCGACCCAACCATCAGCGCTGGGGTAGACGCGCCGGAGCCCCGAGATGGCGCTCCCGGGGCTCCTTGCAGCCGACTGAGCCAATGGGAATGTGTTCCCTACGCGGCCGATCGGAGGCTTTGCGGTATCTGTCCGCACGGATCGAGGAGCACGACTCGCCCGATCACTGCCGACTCCTCGCCGTGGAGCCTGGCGCCGGTCAGGACGAGACGCCGCGCTAGGAGAAGTCTGATGCCTTGGATGGGGGATCCGCGGCTCTTCAAGCGTCTCTGGTCGTCGCGGCGGGCGGTTTCGATGTACTCGCTCATCCGGGCGTTTCCAAGGTCGGTCTGGTGCAGCATCATTGTTCTCCCCTACTCGGGCTGTTCTCGATGTACGCCTCCAGGACCGCGGCCGTTTCTGGCACGACGTCCTCGCGGAGTGCGTACTCCTTCTCATTTCCGATCAAGATCTTCACCAAGCCGGCGGTTCGCAGCAGCATCATGTGGTGGTGCAGAGTCGACTTGGAGATGTCGAGCTCTTCCGCAAGCTCGTGGAGGGATGCGGGGCCCCGTGACAGGCGTCGGAGGATCCGCAGCCGGCGCTCATCGCCGAGCGCCTTGTAGGTCTTGATGAGCCAGTTCGGCGGCGCATCCGGATCCGCGTCCATGTACTCGTCGGCGACCGGGTAGGCCATGATCAGCTGTCCGGGCTGTCCGTGTGCCTCGGTGAAGATCACCCAGGGACGGCCGGTGACCGTCGGGATCAGCAGGATCGGCTTGGTGTACCCGCCGGCCTCGATTGAGATCCCGTTGGTGGTGAGCTCGACCAGCCGCTCCGCCGATAGCTCGTTGGCCATCAGCCGGTGCGCCTTGATGTCGCGCTCCAGGATCTTGCGGAACTCGGCCTCGTGCTCGGCGAATGCGTCCTTCTGAACCATTCGCATGGCATTGACGACAAGGTCGGTCGTCTCCTGCGGCGAAATCTCCAGCAGGTGCTTGACCGTGTCGTGCCAGCGCTGGTGGCCCTCGAACATGGGGAGGGCGAGGAACCGCTCGAGCGCCTGGGCATCTCCTTCGGCGGCGGCCTTGAGTAGGTCGGCGTCGGCGGATCGGGAGCTCTTCAGCTCAACCAGGCGGCTGCGCAGATCCACCGAGTCCATCGCCTGGACGTGGTCGATGAACTCGTCGACCGTGCTGCCGTCCGGGAGGTCGGCGAGGATCCCCATGACCGAGATCCATACATCTCCGGCGCCCACACGCTGTACCGAGGCGGTTGCCTCGTCGGAGAGCTGGGCGGTGATGGTGTCGAACCAGTCCGGGCCGAGCCCGTATTCGTCGTAGTTCTGGAGCGCCTCGTTGCAGCCTTCCAGCAGCCACAGCACGACCAGCAGATCGGTCGCGGAGTGGAGCGCTAGGTCGACGACTGGCTCGTTGCTGTCTTGGGCGGTGAAGTCTCGCACTCTCGGTTCCATGTTCATCGAGTTCCTCTCAGACTTCTGATTGTATTCGAAATATATCGAATTCATTGAAGGAAGTCAAGTACTTTTGGTACTTTTCCGAAGATTCGTGTCATACAAAGAGATTCGCCTCCCTGGGTGGGGGAGGCGAATCCCTATTCCGGGCGGCGGGTAGGTGGGAAGGTCTACCGGGCGCCCAGTTGCAGCGTGATCGATTCGGCGTCGACGAAGTCGAGGGTGACGGTGTCGCCGGCGGCGTAGTGGCGTAGCACGGTGATGAGCTCGTCCATCGTGCGGACCGAGACACCACCAGCTGCGGTGATGATTTGGCCTTGCTGGACGCCGGTTGTCGCCGCGGCGGAGCCTGCGGTCACCTCTTCGACCGTGACGCCGACCGGTGCGACGCCGTCGTTGCCGATGGACTCGTATGCGGTGGACCCAAGGATGCCGAGGAGTGCGTGGGAGGCGCTGCCGGTTTCGATGATGTCACCGGCGATCCGGTCCACGATCTCGATCGGGGTGGCGAACCCGATGCCCTCGATCCCGAGCTGGCTGGCTCCCACGGCCGTGGTGATGCCGATGAGTGCGCCGTTGCGGTCCACGAGGGCGCCGCCGCTCGAGCCGTTGGTGATGGGGGCGTCGGTCTGGATCATCCCGTAGAGGATGACGTCCGGGCCGGTCTGCACTTCCCGGCCGAGGCCTGAGATGACCCCGACCGAGAGTGAGGGACCTCCTTCGAGCCCGAGCGGGCTGCCCACCGCGATCGCGGGAACGCCCACGGTCAGGCCGATGGTCGAGCCAAGCTTCAAAGGCTCGAGGTCGGGCACCTCCACGGACAGGACGGCCACGTCGGTGATGGGGTCGCTGCCAAGCACTTCCGCCTGGTAGACCCGCCCGTCGGACAGTACGACCTGGACGGAGTCGGCTCCCTCCACGACGTGGTCGTTGGTGACGATGTGATTGGCATCGATCGCTACACCCGAGCCCGACGCGGTCTGAAGGAACTGACCGTCCTGGGTGGTCCCCACCTCGACGGCGACGACGCTGGGGATGACGGCTGCGCCAATCGCAGCGGGGTCGAGAGCCCCGGCCACGGGAATCTCCTCGTCGGCGGAGAGCGCCGGCTCACTCGGCGTCGGCTGTTCGGCCACTGCGGGCTCGGAGAGCACGACGGTTGCCGGCTCCTCCATCAGGATCGCGGTGCCGGCGCCAAAGATGGCTCCGACAAAGAGGCCGGCGGCGATGAGGGCCACGATCCACGAACCGCTCCGTTGAGGGGGACGCGGCGCCGGTGATGCGCCGCCGCCGGGTGCGTACCCCGTGTCGGTGTGCATCGACGGGGGGTTGTAGCTCATGTAGGCGCTGGCTCCGGTGTTGGTCATTCGTGTCCTCTGTGGGTTCTGGTGAGTTCACTAGGACAACGTTGGACCAGCGTGAAACGATCCTGAGAAGCAAGTAAGAAAATGGGAGGTCGAGCTCAGCCTTTTGGGAGCAATGCGAGCTGCCGGGATTGGGCGATGAGCCGCCCACTCGAGTCCCACACCTCGCCGTCCTCTTCGAGGAATCCCCCGGTGATGAATCGGGTGGTGAAGGCGCAGGCGAGCCAACCCTCGCTCATTGGTACTGCCCTGACATGGGTGGTGAGCTCGACGGTTGGGGTCCACGCAGGTTGCTCGTTCGCATTGAATGATGCCGGCGGGAAGCCATCGACGGCGGCGAGCAATGCGAACGTGTCGATGGGCTCGTTGTCGCGGAGCCGGAACCACCCTCTGATCCGAGGTTCGGGCGGGCTGTCCGAGAGGAACGGCACATCGTCGGGGTGAAGTCGAACCTCCACCTTGGCGAAGTAGGGCGGCGGGAACGTGTCGGTCGGTTCGACCGCGACGCACTCTTCTGGCGGTGGAACGTCCGGTGGACCTGCTTCGAAGCGCTTCGAGGCGCTCGATGGCTCGAGCGTTCCGAAGGTGCCCTGGACGGCAACGAGCGGCCCCGCCGGGCTGTTGATGCGAGCCTGGACCGTGGCGAAACGTTTGCCCGACTTGAGCAGGTTGGTTCCGATGGTGACCCGGCCCGGCTGTACGGGATTGAGATAGTGGGCGGTGACCGTCACCGGGTGCGGACGCTCGGCGATATCTGCCATCGCCCGGGCCGCGATCGCCATGAGGTACCCGCCGTTGGCATTCCCGAAGATGTCCCACCCGGCCGCAACTCGACCCTGGTACACGTCGCCCATGATGTGACTGATGGCAGTGGCAGAGGCGAAGGACATTCAGTCGGCCATTGAGGCTTCGGGGAAGCGCTCGTCGAGGAACTCGGTGAGCGCGGGCTCGAGCATCTCGTAGGGGGCATAGCCGCGTGCCACTAGGTGTATGTCGCCCCCGGCGCGAAGGAGCGTGGTGGGGAAGCCGTTCGCCCCGAGGGCCCGAGCCTCGCTGAAGTCGCGGTAGGTGGCCTGCTGCATCTCGTCGGAGGCGAGGCGCTCGACGAACTCGTCGAGGTCGACGTCGAAGCCCTCCAGGAGGTCCGGGTAGACGGCCGGCTCGGTGATATCGATCCCTTCGGCATAGAAGGCGCTCTGGAGCCGGACGAAGAAGGGGATCGCGGCGTCAGGGTCGAGCTCGCGCATCGTCACCGCGGCAGTGTCCGCGGTCAGGGTGTCGTAGGTCCAGTCCTCACGGTCGAGGCCCGCGAGGTCGAATGGCTGTCCAGTGCGCTCTCCGATCTCCTCCCAATGGTGCCGGAGGGTGCTGGCCAGGCGGTCATCCAGAACCTCGGCTGCGGGCCCGGGACGAAGCCCGCCGACCACCAGGCGCGTCGGAAAGTCAAACCGCTCGTCGAGGCGCTCGAGGACCGGCCCAAACCCGTAACACCAAGAACACATCGGATCCCCGACATAGATCAACTCAAAGTCGGTCATAGACGTAGTTTCGTCCGTCGCGTGCGCCTACGACCACCGTGAGGGTGGTTCCAAGCGCACGCGACGTCACGGAGCTGGCGCTAAGATTGGGGGACTACGGGACTCGGGTCCAGATGACGTCGAGGTCTCCCGGGGGATTCCGCAGTTCCTTGATCACGCCATCACTGAGGAATTCGAACTCGATCGGCAGTCCGGCGATGCGAAGCCCATTGTCACCGGCAGGCGTCGCGGGTGTAGTTGTGCCCACCAGAGGTGCACTTCTTCGCCATCTAGAGCATGGAGAAAGGGGAGCCCTCCCCCGACGGCTCCCCTTCTGCCACAAACGGCTCTCTGATGATGGTTCTGAGATCGAGTCCTTACTTGCCAACGGCTTTCGTCTCGATCTCAGAAACCATCATCCACCACTAGCTGCAGCCGGTCGTGTCTCCACAGGTCAAGCACACATAGCATGACCCATTCCGAACGGTCATATGACCGCACGCCTGGCAGGCGGGTGCATCCCCCATCATTTCCCCCAGCGATGCCTCCGCCGCCACCGTCGCCACCGCTGCCGCAGTGACGCCGCCGTTGAGCGACGATGCCAGCGCCGCTCCGGGCCCATCCGACGCCCGAGCCGTCTCGGATGGACCAACGTCCACAAACTCCGCATCCACGAACTCCGCCGCTGCCACCTGCGCCTCTATGTCCGACTCCATGGCGGCATCGGTGAGATCGAGCTGCATGCCCGCCTCGACGGCCACACCCTCCGGCGGCTCTGGGAGGTCCCCGGAGCGGTCCGGCGGCACCTGCGCCAGCTCGTCGCGTTGCAGGTACTCGATCCCGAGGGCACGGAACACATAGTCGATGATCGAGTTCGCCATCTTGATGTTTGGATGACCCTCGACCATCCCTCTCGGCTCGAAGGTCTGGAAGGTGAACGTGTCGACGAACTCCTCGAGGGGAACCCCGTACTGGAGCCCCTTGGAGACGGCGATGGCAAAGCAGGACAGGATCCCGCGCAGCGTCGCCCCTTCCTTGGCCAGATCGACAAAGACCTCGCCGAGGGTGCCGTCTTCGTACTCGCCGGTGCGGAGGAAGACCTTGTGACCCCCGACCCGTCCTTCCTGGGTGAATCCCTTGCGTCGCGACGACAGCAGGAAGCGCGGCCTTGGCAGGTCGTGATACGCCTGGGTCGGCGAGGTGCCCGGCTGGAACATGCCGGCATGGACCCGCATCTCCAGATCGACCGCCTCGGCCAACTCGGCGCTCATCTCCCCGGCCGCCGCATCGTCGGTAGTCGATGACAACGGTTGTGAGGCCTTCGACCCGTCCCGGTACAGCGCCATGGCCTTGAGCCCGAGCTCCCAGGACAGCCGGTACGAGCCTTCGATGTCTTCCACCGTCGCCTCGTTCGGCATGTTGATCGTCTTCGAGATCGCCCCGGAGATGAAAGGCTGGGCCGCACCCATCATCTTGATGTGCCCGTCGTGATGGATGAACCGCTTCCCATGACGGCCGTTGCGGTTGGCGGTGTCAAACACGGACAGGTGCTCCTCCTTGAGCCCCGGCGCCCCCTCGATCGTCTGCCTCCCGCACACCACATCGTTGGCTTCCCGTATGTCCTCGTGGCTGAAGCCAAGCTCGTGGAGCATGGAGAAACCGAGCCCGTTGTACTGCTCGGGTGTGAAGTCGAGGCGCGCCATGGTCTCCTCACCAAGCGTCCACTGGTTGAAGGCGAAGCCAAGCTCGAAGACGGATGGCAGCACCTCTTCGATCTTGCCGATGTCCTCGGCATTGAACCCCTTTGCCATCAGCGTCGCCGCATTGATGTGCGGAGACCGCTGCAGGTCGAGGGTGCCGATGACGTACTCGATGATCGACCGGACCTGATCTGGGTTGTATCCGAGCCGCTGCAAAGAGGGGGCAACCGATCGGTTGGCGATCTTGAAGTATCCGCCGCCCGCCAGCTTCTTGAACTTCACGAGGGCGAAATCGGGCTCGACACCGGTGGTGTCACAGTCCATGAGCAGGCCGATCGTGCCGGTCGGAGCCAACACCGTCGCCTGCGCGTTGCGGTAGCCGTGCTCGTCACCGAGCTGGACGGCCCGGTCCCATGATTCGCGGGCGGCGGAAACCAGCTCGTCGGGGGTGTAGGCCGGATCGAGCCCGGTTACCACGTGAGATACGCCGACGTACTCGCTGTGCCCTGCGTTGTATGCGGCGCGGCGATGGTTGCGCAACACCCGCATCATCGAGTCTCGGTTCTCCTCGAACCTCGGGAAGGGCCCCAGCGCACCCGCCATCTCCGCCGAGGTGGCATAAGCGTCGCCGGTGAGGATGGCGGTCAGCGCACCGGCGATGCCGCGGCCCTCGTCGGAGTCATAGGGGATGCCGATCCGCATGAGGAGCGACCCAAGGTTGGCGTAGCCGAGGCCGAGGGTGCGGTAGTCGTACGAGCCCTCAGCGATCTTCTTTGCAGGGAACTGGGCCATCGTCACCGAGATCTCGAGCACCATCGTCCACAACCGGATGGCGTGGCGATACGCCTCCATATCGAAGACGCCGGTCGGGTCGTCGTAAAACTCGCCCAGATTGAGCGATGCCAGGTTGCATGCGGTGTTGTCGAGAAACATGTACTCACTGCACGGATTCGATGCACGAATCTCGCCGCCCGCCGGTGACGTGTGCCACTCGTTGACCGTGGTGTGGAACTGGACTCCTGGATCGGCGCTTGCCCACGCCGCATCTGCGATCTGGCTCCACAGGTCGCGGGCCCGCACCGTCTTGACCGTTCCCCCGGTGCGCGCCTTCAGCTCCCAGTCCTCGTCGGCAACGACCGCCTCGACGAACTCGTTCGTGAGGCGCACCGAGTTGTTCGAGTTCTGCCCGGCCACGGTGGCGTACGCCTCACCGTTGAAGTCGGAGGAGTACCCCGCAGCGACCAGGGCGCGCACCTTCTCTTCCTCGCGCGCTTTCCAGGCGATGAACGTCTCGACGTCGGGATGGTCGATGTCGACGATGACCATCTTGGCGGCGCGCCTTGTGGTTCCGCCCGACTTGATGGCGCCCGCAGCGCGGTCGCCGACCTTGAGGAAGCTCATCAACCCGGATGACTTTCCTCCGCCGGAGAGCGGCTCTCCCTCGGCACGGATGCTGGAGAAGTTGGCGCCGGCGCCGGCCCCCATCTTGAACAGCCTGGCCTCGCGAACCCACAGGTCCATGATCCCGCCGGGATTCACCAGGTCGTCGTCGACCGACATAATGAAGCAAGCATGTGGGGCGGGGCGGGTATACGAGTCGGGCGACTCGACGCTCTCGCCGGTCTCGGGATCGACGTACCAGAAGCCCTGGGCCACACCCTCGATGCCGTATTGATGGTGGAGCCCGGTGTTGAACCACTGCGGTGAGTTGGGAGCCGCCATCTGGTGGAGCAGCATGTAGGCGAGCTCATCCTGGAAAGCATCGGCGTCTTCGGTCGCGGCGAAATAGCCGTGCTTCTGGCCCCACCACCGCCAGGTGGTGGCGAGCCGCTTGATAACCTGGCGCGCCGATGTCTCTGGGCCGAGGAGGGGGTTGCCGGCATCGTCGAGGATCGGATTGCCGGCCTCGTCGACCTGGGGCACGCC
>Ga0255057_10002256_pt1 | contig 10488 bp, 7 predicted proteins | sample Cases_109_6_MG_FD_189022 | JGI IMG/M metagenome (GOLD analysis project Ga0255057, IMG submission 189022) | Seawater microbial communities from Amundsen Gulf, Northwest Territories, Canada - Cases_109_6 | ecosystem: Environmental > Aquatic > Marine > Gulf | place: Canada: Northwest Territories... | reverse complement strand
GATTTATTAGTCGGTCCACGCGGTTCAGCTGTTGAAACTGCTTTTTGTAATGGCTTGGTAAATAATAAGGACGGCTTTTCAACTTTATTAGCTGTTGTTGCACCAAACCTACCTTGTAAGCCAAACACTATGATGTTCAATAAAGTGACCATTAAAGGTGGCGAGCAAGCTGTACAAATGTTTGGCCCAGCCCAAGCAGCGGTAGCTAAAGCAGTAGCTGATAGTGTTGAAGACGGCACTATTCCTGCAGACGAAGCGGATGATGTATTCATTTGTGTTGGTGTTTTCATTCACTGGGAAGCTAAGAGCAACGAAGCTATCTACGAAAACAACTATAAAGCAGTTAAAGAATCATTAGAGCGCGCCGTTAAAGACGAGCCTAAGGCTGCTACAGTTGTTGCACAAAAAGACAGCGCGGAGCACCCATTCAAGGGCTTCTAGGCTACTTTCAGAGCAAATTGTAGAATTGCCCCGACATTTGTCGGGGCATTTTTTTGCCTATTGGTTTTTTTCTTAACCAGTTAAACTTTTCTTATATACTGAGCCACATTCAGATTCGAGGGTTTTTATATGCAATGTAATGAATGTAATAAAGAGCTTGGTAATCAAATAGACAATGCGCATTTGTATGCTTGTTGTGGTTTAACGTTACAAGAATATGCTCTGCGATACCATTTGCCTTTAGATCTTCTGCTTAATGCTGACCAGATTAATCAACAAGATGATGTCTCGAGCTATATAAAGCCCAATAATTCATCCAACCAACAGGTACAAGATGTGCTTGCAGGTTTATATATGGCGGATGCGATTCAACAGCAAGGTGAATTTACTTATATAACGCTTGGTATACGTAGGCTAGAGCAGCTACTTTGGTATCAGCAATCGCTGCAAGTAATAGGATTTCAGTTTAAACAAGAATATTTTTATGAAAATGACAGTCATCGAGTTATAGCAAGGAACTCAATTAAAGTTCCCACTACGTTTCTTCCACCTAGAATTGTAAATAGTTCTGATGAATCGTTTTTACAACAAATCGCAGTACTGATTGGGCATATAGGTGAGTTGCATGCGGGTTATTTATTTATAGATTTTCCAAGTATCGATGACGCACAGCACATTGAAGTTGAGCTGGCGAAAAAATATCAAATTCGATTAAAGCAGCTTGCGGCATCTAGATATGTAAATGGCCAATTGATGAGGTGTGAAACATTAGAAGATACTTCGCGATTAACAAATCTTTTGTCTGAGCATTTGCAAGCTATTCCTAATGCATGTGAACGATTCTTTGAGCAGCATGAAGAGGCTACAGTAGTTAAAGAACTGGTATTTGATTCAGCACATTTTATTACTGATCATCCAGATAAATGTGTAAATCTTCATGGTGGAAGATATGCGATGAACGTTAAGGTCAAAGGTTATATCGATCCATTGACTGGATTTGTTCTGGACTATGGTTATCTGAAGCGTATTGCGAAAGAAAAAATTGTTAATGATTTAGATCATCATAATCTAAATTATGTAGCAGCTGAACTATCATGGCGTTCTAGTACGGAGTTGCTAAATGTTTATATTTGGGAAAATTTAATTGAATACTTGCCAGGTTTAACAGAATTACAAATTTATGAAACCAGTCAATCGCACTGTTGCTATGTGGGGCCAAGTTTGGATGAGTTACAAAAGAAAGGGAAAAGTACTTTATCGAGATATTTTGTTTCTGACGAGTTAGGTAAATCGCAATTACGAAATACTTTAAGTCATAGTTCTCAGCGTAGACTTAAAGCTATTAGTTAAGTAAGAGAATATCGTCACTAGTTATTTCTTGGTTATGTAATGCAGTTGAAACAAGCGCTCCTGTCAGCCCAAGTGACTTTAGTTTTTCAATGTCGTTTAAATCTCTTATTCCTCCGCCATAATAAGTATTAAATTTACTAGTTAATTCATGCGAATCAAGCTCGGTGGGAAATTGATGGCCACGTTTAGCACCAACATTATTCAGGTTTAATACAATTACATCTTCTGGCCATTGCTGTTTGTGTTGTAAAAGCTCATGTGGACCAAGTAATTGGTCCATTTTGTAGTCTAGAGATAAGATAAAATTATGTTGAGGATACTTGTTTAAAAATGAGGAAAAGACAGCTACTGAAGATAGGGACTCTGAGGAAAGGATTAAGCGTAAATTGTTAAAATTAGCGTTATGTAGATAATGTTTTATAAGTGTAGAACCTGTATCTAGCCAGATTTCTAATTCTGGATGCTTGTTGCATATAGATTCAATTGTTTCCACATGATTGTCATGTTGCTCTAAAGCATCTAAATCAGCGATATATATTGATTTAAAATTGAATACTTTTAAAAAGCCACTGATAACGTCTAATGGTGTAGGTGAAGAGCAAAGATTAGAGTCAACCGCTTGATATTTTTCTCTATTCCCTTTAATTGCATGAACAACTATGCCTTTGCAAAGATCTATAACAGGAACGATTAGCATTACAAATTAAATGAATATATTGATCTTCGAGTATATCACTGGCGGTGGTTTGGTAGGAGAAGTTTTGCCATCTTCGTTGCTGAGTGAAGGTGAATTAATGCTTAATGCTGTAGCCAAAGATTTTTCCGAAATGACTGATGTGCAAGTCAGTGTAATGCGTGATTATCGATTGCAGCGTAATAGTTATGTTGGGGACGAATATGTTGTGACTGCTGAGTGTAGTTATACACAAGTGATTGATAAAGTAGCTAAAAGTATTTATGCATTATTGATTATTGCGCCGGAAAGTGAAGATATTTTATCAACTTTATGTAAAAAATATTCTGATCGAGAATTTATATTACTCAACAGCACATCAAAGAGTACTGAATTAATGGGTAATAAATTTAATACATATAAATATTTGCAAAGCTACGATATTGCTCAGATACCCACTTATGAAGTGACTGATATAAAATCAATTACTTCAGATAAAGTTATCATTAAGCCTAATGACGGCGTAGGTTGCGGAAATATACAATTGTTAACTGCGTCGGCGAATACGAATCTAGCGGCAGATCAGTTAGATACTAAGAATTATATTGCACAACCTTACCTTCAAGGACAAAGCGCTAGTTTGTGTTTGTTATGTTGGAATGGTGAGTGCATAGTATTAAGCGCTAACACGCAAAATATTGAAGAAATAGAAGATAGCTTAGAACTCAAGAGCTGTATTGTTAATATACTGGATCGTCAGCAGTTTGTGGGATTTTGTAAAAAACTAATTAAAGTATTACCTGGGCTGAGAGGCTATGTGGGTGTAGATATTTTAATAATTGAAGATGAAGTGTTGTTAGTTGAAGTTAATCCAAGATTAACTACCTCATACGTTGGGCTAAGATCCGCATTAGGCGTGAATCCTGCAGAATTAATATTGCAAACATTTGCTAATCAAAAATTACCAGAATTTACAGCACCGCTTGATAACAGTGTTACCGTTGAGATTGGAGCAGAGCGTGGAGCCTAAAATTATTGGCTGGGATATAGGGGGAGCGCATGTAAAAGTTGCAATCTCTAATAACCAAGCTATTACCCAAGTCAAACAATTTGCATGCCCTCTTTGGAAAGGGATTGATCAATTGAGTATATGCATTGATATAGTGCAGCAAAATGTAGATTTTGAGCATTATAGACATGCGATAACCATGACGGGCGAGCTAGTCGACTGTTTTAAGGATCGCGAGCGAGGCGTGCTCTCAATAATTGCCGAGATATCTAATAAATTAAATGCAGCTAAAGTGCAATATTATGCAGGTAGCGATGGTTTTGTAGAAACATTTCAAGCAACTGCTGAGTGTAATAAAATTGCTTCTGCAAATTGGTTGGCAAGCGCTCAATATGCAGCAGCTAATATTGCTAACGCTGTATTTATTGATATAGGCAGTACTACAACCGATATTATCGAAGTACGCGACCATAAAGTGGTCTACACCGGTTACACTGATAAACAAAGACTCATTGCGAGAGAGTTGGTGTATTGTGGAGTAGTTAGGACTCCTGTTTTTGCAATTTGCAAGTCTGCACAAGTCAAAGATCAACAGATACCAATCATTAATGAATATTTTGCAAATACCGCAGACGTTTATCGGTTAACTGATGAGTTATTAGCACATGTTGATCTAACTGATACGCTTGATGGGCGCGCTAAAGATATACCAAGTAGTGCTGCTCGTATTGCACGGATGTTTGCGAATGATGCTAGTAATAATGAGCTTGATATTTGGTGTAGTGTTGCAAAACAAATTCGCAATTTACAGGTTCAAATGATTAAAGATGCATGTCGGCATCAATTTATGAAGAAAAATATACCATTATCAACTCCGATTGTAGGTGCAGGTGTTGGACGTTTCTTGATCAAGGATCTGGCGAAACAATTGGGTAGAGAATATATTGACTTTGAAGAATTTTTTGAACTTGGCTCACTAAATAGTGAGTTTGGAGTGAGTGATTGTGCGCCAGCTGCATCAGTCGCATGCTTAGCATCCACTAGTTCTTCTTTTATGGATAGTGCTTAATGAGTGACCACTTAACTGCTGAGATACCTTATTCACAAGATAGCAGTGTATTGTTTGATAAGTTCGTTGATGAGCCATGGGCGGTATTTTTAGATAGTAATCAGCCTAATGCTATTCACGGAAGATATGACATTATTAGCTCAAGACCAAAAGTTTGTATAACTAGTAATAATAATATAAATCATATTGATTCATGGGCTGAATCATTATCAATTCCTGGTGAACCATTTTCTATACTTAAAGAATATCTCCAAGTTAATAAATGCAAAGACGATGAACTAAAGCTTCCTTTTGTTGGCGGTGCAATCGGTTACTTTAGCTACGATTTAGGAAGGTCATTAGAAAAAATCCCTTCAATCTGCCAAAATGATTTAGCACTTCCTGATATGAAAGTGGGTATCTATTCATGGGCGATTATTGTTGACCATAATAAGAAAAAGTCTGTATTGGTTGGCGATAAATCTGATTTACGAATGCAGCGTGATTGGAATGACTTAGTAAATTATATTACAGACAAGACTTCACTTAGAAAACGCCAAGAATTTAAAGTATTGAGTGGCGTAGAATCCAATATGAGTGAGCATACATATGCAAAAGCCTTTGCAAAAATTAAAACTTATATTAAGGAAGGAGACTGTTATCAAGTAAATCTTGCACAACGTTTTAATGCATCTGTAGAAGGCAATGTTTGGCAAGCGTATTGCATGCTTCGTAATATTAATCCTTCTCCATTCAGCGCATATTTGAATTACAAAGATTTTCAAATTCTTAGTAATTCACCTGAACGTTTTCTATCGGTAAAAAATGATGTTGTGCAAACTAAACCAATTAAAGGCACTCGTCCACGATCAAATAACAGTCATGAAGATAATTTATTGCTGCAAGAGCTTGTAAATAGTAAAAAAGATCAATCAGAAAATGTCATGATTGTAGATCTTCTGCGTAATGACATTAGTAAAAATTGTTCACTTGGGTCGGTTAAGGTAGCTAAGCTATTTGATATAGAGAGCTTCCCTAATGTTCATCACATGGTGAGTACAATTACCGGAAAACTACGAGAAAATCGAAGTGCAATTGATTTGCTGCGTGGCAGTTTTCCTGGAGGTTCCATTACTGGAGCGCCAAAGCTTCGTTCAATGGAAATCATTGAAGAATTAGAACCACATCGACGTGGTATATATTGCGGTGCTATTGGTTATATAAGTAATGGTGGCAATATGGATACCAATATTGCCATCCGTACTTTATTACATAAAAACCAACATATGTATTTCTATGCTGGTGGGGGGATTGTTTATGATTCTGAGATGAGGGCGGAATATAAAGAGACCTTTGATAAGGCTGCTGCCATGATGCATGTCTTAAATCAAGACAAACAATATGTTCTAAACAACGAATGAGGCAGTAATGGATGCTTGGGCGATAAAAATTGGCGGTAGTATGTATGGTAGTCAATATCTTGTAGAGTGGTTGCAGGCTATCAGCGATCGGTCAACAAAAAAAATAATTATCGTTCCAGGGGGAGGGCCATTTGCAGATCAAGTTAGACAGGCAGATGAAAAATATAACTTAGATCAAGTTCGCACACACAATATGGCTATAATGGCCATGCAGCAATATGGCACTTTACTTGCCTCTCTTTGTCCAACCGTGGTTACTGCAGATACTAGAAATAAAATTCAACTGGCTTGGCAAAATTCTAAAGCAGTAGTTTGGGAGCCTTATAATATGTTGAGAGATGAATGTGAGTTAGAGAAATCATGGGATGTTACATCAGATAGTATAACGATTTGGTTAGCAAGCAAGCTCGGTCTGAAAAATGTCATACTCGTTAAGTCAAGTAAATCTATATTAGAGCACAAAGACATAGATGAATTAACAAAAAGTAATTGTTTGGACCCAGGTTTTAAAGAATTGGTGAATCAAGCTGGAATCACCCTTCATATTTTACATAAGTCACAAGTAAAGGAATTTGGGCGCCTGATCGAATAAGCACAATTAATATTTATTTCTTAAAGAATCAATTTAATAAAAAAAAGTAATAAAAAATGTTTCCAAATATTATCAATGCACTAATTTCTGTAATTGTTAGAAAACCTATTGTGGTGTTGGTATTAATGTTTTCGCTGGTTTCGGTATGTAGCATTTACATAAAGAATTTAAATATAGATGCTTCACCAGATTCACTCATGCTAGAGGGTGACCCCGATCTTAAATACTATCGAGAAGTACATAGATCTTATGGCACGGATGAGTTCATCATTGTTGGATTTAAACCAAAAAAAGAAATTCTAAATACACACACTATTTCATTTATTGAAAGCATATCCGATAAATTTAATAAAATTGAAGGTGTGTCTTCAGTTACAGCATTGAGTAATGTACCTCTCTTGTTGCAAACACAAAGAGATAAAAAATCAGGTCAAACAAGTTTCTTAAACTTGCTGTCTCCGCAAGTTGATCTTGCAAAAGCAAAAGATGAGCTCACTAGCAGTCCCATATACGTAAATAATTTGGTTGACGATGATTTTACTACGACTGCTATAAAAGTAGATATTCAAAAAAACAAGACTCTGGTCGATTTATTAGAGAAAAAATACTTATTTCTTGATAAACAAAAAAATCAATCATTAGATGGGTCTGAAGAAATGGAATTGGAAGAGATTCGTAACAACATCTTGTTAGAGCGGAAAATTATTAACCAACGATATAAAGATGTACTCAAGTCTGTGCGAGAAATAATTAGCAATGTAGGTAATGAAGGAGAGTTCTACTTAGCCGGAGCTCCTTTAATTGGTAATGATATGAAAGTATTCGTTAAGAAGGATATTAAAACATTTGGTGTTGCTATTTTATCAGTTATGATATTTGTTCTGTTTTTATTTTTTCGAAAACCTGCATGGATATTTTTGGCACTTGTATGTGCAGTTTTGAATGTACTATTAGTTGCTGGTTTAGCATCTTTACTAGGTTTTCAGCTTACAATTATATCCTCCAATTTCGTTGCTTTATTGATCATATTTTCTGTTACTTTATCTATACATGTCATTATTCGTTACCAAGAAGTTCAGGAATTACACCCGAATAAAACGCTCGACAACAACTTAGAAGTTGCACTATCACAAATTATCACACCATGTTTTTATATGGTGCTGACTTCAGCAATCGCATTTTTCTCTTTAGTTGTGAGTGATATTAATCCTGTAATTATATTTGGCTATATTATGATTCTTGGGCTTGCATGTGCGTTTTTACTCACCTTCACAGTATTGCCCGCTTTGATAAAAATTATTAAGCCAGAGTCTAGAGAGCTTGATGAAGATAGGTCTGCTACATTGTTAGAGAATCTACTTAATGCCATTGTTGATCATAAGGCATTAACCATAACAATTGTGTTAGGCATGTTTTTCCTAAATATGGTTGGTATTAGCCAAATTACAGTTGAAAATCGTTTTATTGACTATTTTAAAAATACTACAGATATCTACCAAGGATTAGAATTCGTTGATCAAAATTTAGGGGGTACTGTGCCACTAGAATTGGTGTTGGAAGCAGGCCCTGATCATGAAGAAGAGGTGAACGAGGATGTTGAAGAAGATGAAGAGTTTGGTGATTATCTAGCTAATTTAGAGGGTACTCAAGACGACTTCACAGCAAAAAGCTATTGGTATAATCGTAGTGGTATTAATAAGATCAATAAGATCCATAATTATTTAGAAAGTTTACCCCAAGTGGGCAAGGTGCTTTCTTTGTCGAGTACAGAAGAAGTGTTTAGGACGCTCAATAAAGGAGAGCCGCTCGAAGATTTTCATCTATCACTAGTATATACAAAGGTGCCTGATAACGTTAAAAAAATATTAATCTCTCCTTATGTTTCTAATGATGGAAAACAAGCGCGCATATTGGCGCGTATTAAAGATTCTGACCACACCTTGATTCGGAATGATTTATTGACAAAGATTCAAACCGATTTAAATGCAGACTTTATTAATGATGGGGAAACGGTTCGTCTAACTGGAATCAGCGTATTGTATAACAATGTATTGCAAAGTTTGTTCCGTTCCCAAATTTTGACTCTCGGTACAGTCTTCGTATGCATATTTATCATGCTTGTCATTTTATTTCGAAATTTTAAGTTAGCAATAATAGGAACTTTACCAAATATATTCACAGCATTATTTATATTGGGATTAATGGGAGTCTTTGGTATTCCCTTAGATATTATGACTATTACTATTGCGGCAATTACTATTGGGATAGGAGTAGATTATGCAATTCATTATATACACCGTTACAAAAAAGAATTTGCACAAAATGGTGATAATTTTCAAGCTATTCATAAATCACAAACTACTGTAGGCAAAGCGCTTTATTTCACATCAATAACTATTACACTTGGCTTTATTATATTAGTATTGTCAAATTTTGTTCCGTCGATATATTTTGGCATGCTCACCAGCATTGCTATGTTAGTTGCGCTATTTGCAACCTTTAGTATTATTCCCCTCCTGCTTTGTACGATGCAACCACTTGAATCTTAGATTACGTTAGCGAGTCAATCTGATTTTGGTATAAAAATACGTTTTCATTATTATTTAATCCAGCTAATTTAAAAATAAATATATATATCCATTTTTACGAAGTTATTGTTATGTTATTTTGTTACCAAAGTAATTGCATTTCTAACTTAGTCCCTCCAGGTATAAATAAATAATGAAATTTTGGGAATCTTCCGCTAGTTATGTAGTGCGAGTGGTTACAGAGCGACCGTATTGGACAATATTAATTACTATAATCGTAATGTTGTTTATGTCATGGCCAGCAACTAGGTTGATCATAGATGCTTCACCAGACTCATTGTTGCTTGAGAACGATCCTGATTTAAAATTTTATCGAAATATACATTACAAATATGGATCAGATGTTTATGTAATCGTTGCTATAGGTTTTTCAGAATCTATATTAACTCCATCTTCTTTATCTAGAATAGAAGAAATAACAGGAAGAGTTAAAGAAATAGAGGGTGTTTCTAATGTTACTAGTGTTACTAATATACCTCTGATTTACCAATCTTTGGAACAAGATGAAAAATCAATGCTAGCTTTTCCTACTTTGTTATCAAAAGATGTAGATATTAGACAAGTAGAAAACGAATTATTGACCAACCCCTTATATGAAAGAAATTTTGCAAGTAAGGACTTACAAATGGCAGCATTCAAAATAGATTTCATGGAAACAAATAACTACAAAGAGCTTTTTGATCAACGTTATTTATTAATAGAAAAGAGAACGAGCGGTATGCTTGCTCTGCAAGATCGATTGGAATTAAAAAAGATTAATAAAAAGCTTGAAAAGTTGCGTAAAAAAGATAATCAACGTTATGAAATTGCATTAACCGAGATAAGAAAAATTTTAGGTGCATATAAGGATACGCAACAATCTTTTATAAGTGGGGCCCCTTTGATTGCAAACGATATTAAGCATTATGTGCTACAGGATATAAAAATATTTGGCATCGCTGCACTACTGACTATGGCGATCATTTTGCTTATCATTTTTCATAAATTTACATGGGTTGCAATAACTCTTTTTTGTTCATTTGTGAATGTATTGGTTGTGTCTGGATTAATAGGATTGTTAAACTTTAAATTAACGGTTGTTTCATCTAATTATGTGGCTATATTACTAATATTTTCTTTGGCAATTGGAATACACGTTGTAGTTCGATATCAAGAAGAGGAAGCCACGCAAGGAGCAATAGATTTTCATCAAAGATTATGCATTGCTATTCAACATATCAGCACACCTTGCTTGTATATGGTGCTGACTTCTACGATTGCTTTCTTGTCTTTGATTATCAGCGATATAAAGCCGGTTATAGTTTTTGGCTATATTATGGTAATTGGTTTATGTGGTGCATATATAGTCTCATTTACTATTCTACCT
>Ga0255057_10002255_pt1 | contig 10488 bp, 8 predicted proteins | sample Cases_109_6_MG_FD_189022 | JGI IMG/M metagenome (GOLD analysis project Ga0255057, IMG submission 189022) | Seawater microbial communities from Amundsen Gulf, Northwest Territories, Canada - Cases_109_6 | ecosystem: Environmental > Aquatic > Marine > Gulf | place: Canada: Northwest Territories... | reverse complement strand
TGCGTTGGGAAGTAGGGAGTGTCCAGCCACCTTGGACGCTGTGATTTTCGCGCAGGTCTCCGCATCCGCCTCCTCCGGCCGCAGCCACTTCGTGGTGACGGCCTCGTGGCGTTCGTCGATTCTCGCGCCCGCGAGGAACGGCCATGGCTGAGGTGCTGCCGCTGATCGGCGTCGTGGAGGACGACGCGGTCTCGCTTCGCGAGCTGCGTTGGAGCTTCGACTCGTGCGAGGTTGCGGGGGCTACGGACCGGGCGCAGGCGCTCGAGCTGGTGAAGACACGCCGGCCGCCTGTTGTGGTGTTGGACCTGGGCAGCGCGCAACACCCCGGAGGTGCTTCGGAGGGTCTCGCCGCGCTGAAGGAGATCCTGGCCCTGGCACCGGAGACCAAGGTCATCGTGGTGACGGGTCGGGGAGAGCGGGAGCAGGCGCTCGAGGCGGTGCGGCTCGGCGCCTATGAGCTCTCCCGCAAGCCAATCGATACCGATGAGCTGCGCGTCCTCGTGGGCCGGGCGCTGCGGCTGCGTGAGCTGGAGGTCGAGAACGAGAGGCTCGCCAAGACTGCGACCTATGAATCACTGCCGGGCGTGATCGCACGCAGCAGGTCCATGGGAGAAGTCTGTCGGCTCGTCGCGCGGGCGGCCGCGAGCGAAATCCGCGTGCTTCTCGCCGGGGAGAGTGGCACGGGCAAGGAAGTCCTGGCTCGCGCACTCCACGCTCGCAGCCGGCGAGGGACTGGGCCCTTCGTGGCCATCAACTGCGCTGCCATTCCCGAGCACCTGCTCGAGAGCGAGTTGTTCGGACACGAGCGCGGAGCCTTCACCGGCGCCGTGCGGCGTTCAACCGGACACCTCGAGCTCGCCCAGGGAGGTACGCTGCTGCTCGACGAGATCGGCGACATGCCGGCGGTGCTTCAGGCGAAGGTGCTGCGTTTCCTCCAGGAGCGGCGCATCCAGCGGGTCGGCGGGCGCGAAGAGATCGAGGTGGATGCGCGCATCTTGAGCGCCTCGCACCGAGACTTGCGCGCACTCGTGGCAGAGGGCTCGTTTCGAGAGGATCTCTATTACCGGATCAGCGAACTCGAGATCGCGATTCCCCCGCTGCGTGACCGCGCGGAGGACGCGTTGCTCCTGGCTCGACACTTCTTCGAGGAGCTGCGCGGCGGTGCGGCGCGTCCGCTCCGCGATCTGGGTCCCGAGGCGGTCTCCGCGGTGCTGCGGCACAGCTGGCCGGGCAACGTCCGCGAGCTCGAGAACCGCGTGAAGCGCGCCATGGTGGTCGCCGAGGGACCCCGGGTCACGGCCGCGGACCTCGATCTGCGTGGGGCCGAGGCCGCCGGCCCGGCGACCCTCCACGATGCCGTGGCGCGGGCCGAACGCCTGGCGGTGGAGCGAGCCTGGGCGGAGGCCGGGGGCAACGTGTCGAGAACGGCCCGCCTGCTCGCCGTGAGCCGGCCCACGGTCTACAAGCTCCTGCGGGGCTACGGAATCAGGGATTGAGCCGCGGCCGATCTCTCGCTTGGGCCGCTTTCAGGGCGCGCGAAGGTTTTTTGGATCGGGGCCTTGCAGCTCGTTCTGCCGGCCTGCTGCGCATCGGCACTTGCGCCTTCTCGGCTCTCTTCCACTCATCCGTAGAACACATGAGGTACGCCTGCAGAAAACCCTGGGCAGGGGCGTCGCTACATGGGAAAATGCCCCCGGACGCCAGGCCGCTCGACGGAAGCTGTTCCAATCGACGAGGAAGTTGCATGAGGCTCGATTGCCCCTCCGGTCAGAGGCTACGTGCGCGCTTCACCCCGATCCTGCTGCTGGGAGTGGTTGCGCTGGCTCTGGGCACGCCTTCGCTGGCCCAGGCGGACGACCTTCAGCCGAGCACCGTGACGGCGACCCTTCCCGAGGGCGGGACCTTAACGATCAACAAGACGGTGACCGTGTCGGCGGAGTCCGGGGGGAGTGGCGAGGTCGACGTCTTCTTCCTCTTCGACACCTCCGGGAGCATGTCTGGGGAGAGCATCGACGCTGCGATTGCGGCGGCGAACGACATTCTGGCCGGCGTCGATGGCATGGGCGACCTTGCCTACGGGGTGGGTAGCTACGTCGATTTCCCGGTCCTTCCCTATGGGTCCCCGGGCGTCGATGATCCCTTCTTTCCGACCCCGCCCGATGAACCCTTCACGCTGGTACAGAGCTTCAGCTCCAGTGCGACCGACACGTCGAACGCCATCAGCGATCTGTCTTCGGACCTGGGCTTCGGCGCCGACCCGGAGGGCTCCCAGCTCTACGCACTCGACCAGGTGGCGATCGACACTGGTTGGCGCGAGGACTCGACCAAGATCATCGTCTGGTTCGGCGACGCTCCGGCTCACGATGGCGATCTCGACCTCAACTATCCATCCGATGTCGGTCTCGACGATGCCATCTCCGCCCTGAACGCCGAGGAGATCATCGTCGAGGCCTTCGAGCTGGGGACCCTCGACGGCCTGGGCCAGGCCACCGACATCACCAGCGCCACCAACGGCGACCTCTTGCTTGGGGTGACTGACGACAACGTCGATAGCGTGATCGATACCATCAAGGAGGCGCTGGGCTCGGCGGCGACCTATAGCGAGGTCTCGCTAGAGGTCGTGGGCGACCTCGACCACACACTGGTGGAGATCACTCCCAGCGAGATCACCGGTGCCTTCGACCGCTCCATCGAGCGCACCTTCGAGTTCGAGTTGAAGATCACGGGTCTTTCGAACGGTGTCGACGAATTCGAGGTGCACGGCCTCGTGGACGACGTCGTGGTCGCCGTGGAAACCGACAAGATCACCGTGGGCGCTGCTGTTCCCGAGCCCCACGCCGCCGCCCTCTTCGGCCTCGGCTCCCTGCTCGTGGGCCACAGCGTGCGCCGGCGCCGAGCTCGGCCGGACGTTCGCGCTCGCTGATCGCTCGCACTCCGGCTGCCGGCCCTTCGCTCGCGTTCCGCTCGCTGCGCGTCAGCCGGCTGTAGCCAGCCTGCTTGCCCGGCGCAGTCCGCGGGCTGGCCTGCCCGCACGCGGGCTATCATCCGGTCTTGCGTTTCCAGCTCCTCGCGCAGCTCCTGGTGGGTTTCGCGCTGGCCGGCGCGGCGGCGGCGGTGCCGCTCGAGCCGCGCCTCGACGAGCCTTCGGCCCTCGACCCCTTTCACGAGATGCGCGCTCCTTCCGCGGTGTCTGCACATCTGGTAGAGGCGCTGCGGCTGCTCAACCAGGGTCTCTACGACGAAGCTGTGGCGGAGGCGCGCCGCGCCCTGGAGCAAGAGCCCGACTCCGCCACCGGCTACGAGATCCTGGGAGCGGCGCTGGCCAAGCGCGGCGATCTGGAGCCGGCCCAGGCGGCCCTGGAGCGGGCCGTCGAGCTCGCACCCTCCGGCATCACGGGGCTGCGCAAGCTTGGAAACGTGCAGCTGGCGCGCGGCGATCTTGCGGCGGCGCGCAAGAGCTTCGAGCGGGTCCTGTCCAGGGATCCAGCCGATCGCGTCGCGCACCAACGCCTCGGGATGATCGCCCAGCGCGAACGGCGCTACGCCGACGCGATTCGCCACTACGAGCAGGGCCTGGTCGGCACGGCGCCGGAATACGTGGGAGTGAAGGTCGACCTGGCGCGCCTCTACAATGCCAGCGGGCGCTTCGAGCAAAGCGTGCTCCTGCTGCGACCGCTGGCGTCCCAGGCGAAGGCGAATCCAGCCCTCTCTTCACTGCTCGGCACTGCCTACCTGGAGCAGGGCGAGCTCGAGTTGGCGGTGCGCTACCTGCGCCAGCTCGCCGGGCTGCGGCCCGAGGAAGCGGCCGCGCCGTATCTCCTGGCGACGGCCTACCGCCTCGACAAGAAGCACGACGCGGCCCTTTCCGAGGCTCGCCGTGTGGTCGAGCTCGAGCCCGAATGGCCACGCGGCCATCTGCTGCTGGGAGAGGTGCTGCTCGAGGCCGGGCGCCCGCAGCAGGCACTGGCCGCCTTCGAGCGCTCCGCGGCGCTGAGCAGCAACCCGGATCTTCCTCGCCTGCGGATGGCGCAGGTCCAGCGCTCTCTTGGCGATACCGAGAGCTCCAACGCTCTGCTCGCGGAGCTCGTGGCTGCACAGACCCGGCTCGGAGACGTGTACGTGACCCTCGGTCGCGCTCAGCAGGAGGCGGGAGATCTCGAGGCGGCTCGGGCCACCTTCGCGCTGGCGCTTGCGCGGGCCGGCGAGGACCCCGAGGTGCTGCTCGCGGCGGGAAGCTTCCACGGCCTGGTACGTGAGTACGAGCGCGCCATCGTCTTGCTCGAGCGCGCCCTCGAGCGGCGCCCGGGTGATCCACAGGCGCTGCGAGCTCTGGCCTGGGCCTGCGCGCGCTCGGGGCGTGACGAGCGGGCGCGCGAGGCGGCCTGGACCCTGTTCAAGCAGGAGGGCAGCCTGGAGAACCGCCTGCTGCTGGCCAATGTGTTGCGTGAGACCGGGTCGAGCGCCGACGCCGCCCAGCTCTACGAGGAGATTCTCACTGATTCGCCGGACCAGGTGGTGGCCCTCGCCAACTTGAGCCTGATTCGCGCCGAGCAGGAGCGCTGGGGCGACGCTCGCAGGCTCGCGAGACGCGCGGTGGCGCTGGTGCCGGCCGACTCGCCTCTCCGCCAGTCCCTGAACCCCATTCTCGACGCAGAGACGACGCCCTGAGCGCCGCCCGCGTCATGATCCGCGCGGGCGGCCCGCCGCCGGCGCAAGGAGCTCGCGATGATTACTGATCTCTTCAGAATGGACGGCAAGGTGGCAATCGTTACCGGGGCAGGTCGCGGCATCGGAGCCGGCATCGCGCGGGCCTTCGCCGAAGTGGGCGCCGACGTGGTAATCGGCTCGCGCACCGAGGCACAGCTCGACGAGGTGGCCGAGGAACTGCGGGCTCTGGGACGCCGTGCCGTCGTGGTACCCGGTGATCTCAACAGCCGCGAGGCCATGCAGGGCCTGGTCGATGCGGCCCTCGAGAAGCTCGGGCGCGTAGATGTCGTGGTGAACAACGCGGGCGGCAGTGTGCCGGGCCCCTTCCTCCAGACCAGCGAGCAGGCCTTCAACGAGGCCTTCCGCTGGAATGTCGGCACCGCCTTCAACCTCACCCAGCTGGCCGTGCCCGCCATGCTCAAGGTCGGCGGGGGCAGTGTGATCAACATCGCTTCGGCAGCCGGGCGCTTCCACGACCGCGGCTTCACCGCCTACGGCACGGCCAAGGCCGCGATGATCCACCTGACCAAGAACCTGGCGAACGAGCTGGCGCCCAGGGTCCGGGTCAACGCCATCGCCCCGGGCGCCATCGAGACCTCGGCGCTGGGCATCGTGCTCCAGAACGAGGAGATCACCCGCAAGATGGTGGAGGGCACACCGCTGCGACGGCTCGGGAAGGTGGAAGACATCGCCGCGGCCGCCGTCTACCTGGCCTCACCCGCGGGCGCCTACGTGACGGGCCGCTGCCTGGACGTCGACGGGGGCATCCGACGCTCGAACCTCGACATGGGCCTGCCGGACCTCGAGTAGAGGCGCGGACAGGGCCTCACTCCCGAATCACGTACCCGAGCTGCTCCAGCTCCTTCAAGATCTCGGCCGGCAGCTCCACCTGCACGGCGGAGCCGCTGGCCTGCTGTGCCGTGGCGTCGTAGCGCCGCAGTTGGCGGCGTAGCGGGTTCGCGATGTCGGGCCCTGCGCTTCGCGCGAGGCTCTCGAGCTGGGCGGGGTCGGAGAAGACGTCGAAGAGCTCCGCGCGGTTCGGATCCTTGAGGTCGCGGATGTAGTAGTGGCGGCCCAGCAGCACCGAGGCGATGGGATCGGCTTCTCGGGCCAGGTCCGACCACCTGCGGTCCAGGTGCGAGAAGACCGGCACGGGTCCTCCCGCGGCGTCGGGACCGGAGAGGATGATCGGGAGCAGGGAGCGGCCGACCAGTCCGGGGGGTGGCCCTACGCCGAGGATCTCGTAGAGCGTGGGAAACAGGTCGATGCTGCTGACAGGGATCTTCACCTCGCGCGGCCTCTCCAGCGGGAAAGGCGGGGAGATCAGCAGCGGCACCTCTACTTCCTGCGCGTAGAGGCTGAAGCCGTGCCCGTCGAAGCCGCGCTCCGAGAGCGACTCGCCGTGGTCCGAAGTGACGACCACGAGGGTGCGCGAACGCAGTCCCAATTCTTCCAGCGCCCCCACCACGTTCGCGACCTGGCGGTCCGCCTCGGCGACGGCGTTGTCGTAGCGCGCGTCCGGCTCGCTGCCGAAATGGGGAGGGGCTGGATCGCTGGCGTGGTTGTGAACGCCCATGTAGTGGAGGTACAGGAAGAAGGGTGCCTCGCCGACCCCGCGCAGGAACTCGATCGCCGACTCCGTGATGTCTCGGTCAGCCCAATGGCCCGACGTCGTCGACTCGGGGTCCCGCCTCTGACGTCGCAGTACGAAGTCGCGAGTGAAGCGCTGGTAGACCTGGAATCCCTGCTCGAAGCCGAAGCGCTGGCTCAGCCAGTGATTCCCAACCACCGCCGCGGTTCGATAACCGGCATCGCCGAAGACCTCGGCGGGCAGCCGTGCCGTCTCCGGGAGGGCGTCGTTGGCGCGCAGGACGCCGTGGCGCGCCGGGTAGCTGGCGGTGAGGATCGAGGCCATGGCGGGCTTGGTCCAGCTCGATGGGCTCAACACGCGGCGAAAGCTCACGCCGCCGCTCGCCAGCTGGTCGAGGAAGGGGCTGGTGGGCCGGCTGTAGCCGTATCCGCTCAGGCGATCGGCGCGCAGCGTGTCGACCAGGATGACGAGCAGGCTCGTGGGCGAGGCGTCCGCGCGAGCTAGGGCCGCGAGCTGTTGCAGCGATCCCGGCTGGGGCTCGCCAGGCCGGCCGCAGCCCGCCAAGGGGGTACCGAGGGCCAGCAGCAGCAGGGCCGGTCCTGCGATCCGCCAGCGGGGCCTCGAGTGCACTCCGCTCGCCCCTAGTACCCGAACGATCGCCAGCCCAGGTAGGAGAGGTACGCGAGCAGCAGGATGGCTGCCTCGGCGCGCAGGATCAGCCGCCGGTTGGTGACCGATACCACGAGCAGGGCCAGTGACAGCACCGCTGCGAAGACCAGGTCCGTCATGCCCCCGGCGGGAACCTCGAGGGGACGGATGCAGGCCGTCACCGCGAGCACCAGCAGCAGGTTGAAGACGTTCGAGCCCACGACGTTTCCGATGGCCAGCTCCATGTGGCCCCGCAAGGTGGCCATCAGGCCCGCTGCCAGCTCGGGCAGGCTGGTACCGATGGCTACGACTCCCATGCCGATCACGACCTCCGGCACCTGGAACTGGCGAGCCAGCGCCACGGCGCCGTCGACAGTGAGACCGGCGCCGTAGAGGAGGGCCCCGAAGCCAGCCAGGGCCACCAGGGAGTCGCGGCCCAGCGCGACTCCCGGCCGCACTCCGGGAAGCTCGCTCGCGAGCAGGTCCTCGAGCACCGGATGCTCTGCGCGCTGACGCAGCAGCTCTCCCACCGTGTAATACAGGAAGACCGAGAAGAAGAGCAGCATGATGATGCCGTCGCCCCGGTCCAGCAGGGGCGCGTCGCCGTCCACCGCGCGATCAGCGGCCATCACGATCACCGCGATCGTGGCGAGCAGCATCATCGGGATCTCCCGTGCCACGACCACGCCTTTGATGGGGAGTGCCCGCACCAGGCCACAGCAGCCCACGACCAGCCCGATGTTGGCCAGGTTCGAGCCGATGATGTTCCCGAATGAGATGCCAGGCTGGTTCTCGAAAGCGGCCGTGATGTTGACCGCGAGCTCCGGAGCACTGGTGCCGAAGGCGACGACCGTGAGCCCGATCGCCAGCGGTGAGATCCCGAGGTGGCGGGCCACGGCCGACGCGCCGCGTACGACAGCCTCGCCGCCTCCGACCAGCAGGGCCAGTCCGATCACCAGTCTGAGGACGTCCATGCGTCGCGGGATTCTATCCCCTGAGACGGCTTGGCATCAGGGCGGAGATCGAGCTCCCGCCCGCGAACAGCTTGGCGACCCTGGCAGTGCTGGATCTACACCCTGCTGGCTCCGGCCTTCCTGCCGGCTGAACGACTCGATTAGGACGCCTGAGAGCGGGCTCGAAGCGCGCCCGCTGCAGCCATCCCCACCACCAGGAAGCTCATCGCGAGCGGACCCAGGGCGGGCACGTTGAGAGGCCCGGCGTCTCCGACAGCGTCGATCTGCCGGGTCTGCCCGTTGAAGAGCCCCGTCCCATTCAGCGCGACGCTCCCCGAGTTCGGGTCGTCGGGGTCGAGTGACACCACGTTGGCGAACATGTCGTCGGCCAGCCCGTAGGCCACGCCGGCCACGCTGCCGGTGCCGTCGTTCCGGATCGAGATCATCAGGTTGCCGGTCGGCTTGTCGAAGTGGAGCCCATCGATGTCCTGGTTGGCTCCGCTGAAGAGCGCAGCCTCGTCCAGATCGCGGAACAGGCTGGCATTCTGCCCGTCGGGATCGACCAGCACCACGTCGCCGTTCGCGAACGGAAAGCCGAAGAGCGCGGCTCCGGTCGCTGTCGACACGAGGAAGCTCCTTCCCCATCCCATCGAGAAGGCGTCGACGTTCTCGGAGGCACCGAACTGGTCCCCATCGAAGAAGAGGCTGTAGCTCTCGCCATCGTACTCGATGAGGTCGGCTGCGCTGAAGGACTGGGAGTCGACGAAGACGGTCGTGGTCGTGGAGAAGATGATGCTGCCGTCATAACGTTGGTGATAGGCGTCGACGTCCTCGGCGTCGATCAGCTCGCCGAATGTGATCTCGGGAACGCTCAGGTCGATCACGTCGGCGGGCCGCACGGTCAAGCCGTCGAGGGTCTCGGTCGAGGGTAAGCCACCCTGGACCCCGAAAGAGATCACCAGCTGCTCGGGTGCCTCGGCACCAGCTGCTGACACGATCAGAAAGAATCCGAAAAGGGCGACCAAGTACAAACGGAAGGAGTGCGTACGCGTCACGGGAACCTCCAAGGGTTTCGCCAGACGAAAGTCCGCGGGAGCCTGAACCTGGGCGCGCAACCTGCGCGCTGGCTCACCAATCGCGCATGCTATCACCGGAGCACGCTGCACGGAGAAGAAAAATACGTAAAAATGTGTATAGATACACCGACGAGAAAGGCGACACTAGGCAGTTCGCGAGTACTCGTTCGGTTGCAGAGATGGAGAAGACGACACTCCGCGAGCCGCGGAGTTCCCAGGGCTCAGGGGCGCCACTCTCCGCGCCGCTGCATCGCCTGGGCGGCCGCGACCAGTGCCTCGGGCCGGGCGAGAGCCGCGAGATAGCGGCTGGTGGTCGACGCGTTCGCGTGCCCCAGATGAGCCTGGATCACGCTGACGGGAAATCCCTCACGGGCGAGCTCTGCGGCCAGCGTCCGTCGCAGGATTTCCGCGGAAACCCGCTTCTCGATCCTCGCGGCCTGGGCGAGACGCGCGAAGAGGGCTCTCACGTAGGAGGTGCGCATCTCATCGCCGCGCAGCGTGCAGAAGAGAGGGGCCGCGAACGGCAGCGAGATCTCCCGCCTCCTCTCGACCCAGCGTTCGAGGATCTGGAAGGCGCCCGGATCCAGGCCCACCGCGCGAGACCTCCCGCGGCGCGTGTGGCGAATTACACGCGACAGCCGGTCCAGGTCGGCCTCCACGAGGTGGAGTGCCTCGGAGACCCGAAAACCGCCGCGGTAGAGCACGGTGATCAGCGCCCGGTTGCGCAGACCGGTGGACGAGCGTTTGGAGCAGGCCCGAACCAGCCGGGTGACCTCAGAACTCGTCAGGGTTCCGACTTCTTCGATGACATAGAGCTCAGCGTGCGCCATTTTGCGACTCCTGCCCGGGTGGGCGTCTAGAGGTCGCCGAGGCGAACGTCGAAGCGCGTGTACTGGCTGCGGGGGCCCTCTCACGTGGGCCCCCGCGCCAACCCTGGTCAGGTGCGGTCCCGGACCGCACGGCGAAGCTCTGCCGTCCGAGTAATTTGTTCCCAGCGGGGGGACTGGGTACGGGGGAGCATCGCTTGCAATCTCGCTACGGTGTCCGACTGGGCAATGCCCGTTCTACAACTTACACACTGAGATGTCTACTTTATATCGGGTTGGATCAACAAAGTAGGTCTCCAAAATGCCTACTTCGCTCTGATTCCACCGTGTCCGCGCGTTTCATTCCCGCTTTCGTGGGAAAGTTTTTTCTCAGTGTGCTTCCCGACGACGGAAAACTATTTCCAAGTGGGTCCCGGCGTTGGCGAATGGGGCTCATAGTCACGTGCGCTCGTCTAGCTCCGCTCGGATCGCTCGGTGACGTTCGCGGTCGAGGGCGTAGCGCAGAAAGTAGAGGGTCCCAGCCCCAACGAGGACGGCGATCAGAAGACCGCTGGCGAGACCGAGCTGCGAGCCCGCCGCCGCGGGTGCGTCCGTCGGTGAGACGCCCTGTGTGAGCCCGACCAGGTCGTAGAGTTTTCCGCCGAGCGCAGCGCCCAGCCCATACGCGACCTTGGTCGAGAAAGAAT
>Ga0255057_10002254_pt1 | contig 10490 bp, 10 predicted proteins | sample Cases_109_6_MG_FD_189022 | JGI IMG/M metagenome (GOLD analysis project Ga0255057, IMG submission 189022) | Seawater microbial communities from Amundsen Gulf, Northwest Territories, Canada - Cases_109_6 | ecosystem: Environmental > Aquatic > Marine > Gulf | place: Canada: Northwest Territories... | reverse complement strand
GGTCTCCAGCGCCTCCTCTCCGTAGGCCAGGTGATAGCCGAGATCGATCGTCGTCAGCGTCCGCGTGCCGAGCGCCGCCGTACTGACGAGTACCGAGCCAACCGCGAGGAAGGTCAGGACGCGGGTGCTTCGGGACACCGCGACGGACGTGGGAGAAGGGATTCCACCGCTCGCGCCGCTATCTCCTGCGCCTGAGAGCATGCAGCAGTGCGACACCGGCGATGCCGCTCACCAGCTGGAGCCCCATCGAGGGTTCGGGCACGAAGATCAACTCGGGTTGCACCCGTTGGTGGGAGCCGGACCCGTTGGATGCCTCCAGGCTCACCGTGTAGATCCCCGGTACGGTGTACACATGGGTCGGGTGCTGGCTGCTCGACCCACCGGTATCGCCGAAGTCCCAGCTCCAGCCGGTCGGCGCCTGGCTGGACAGATCGGTGAAGTCGACCTCGTGCGGCGCCACGCCCCCGATGTCCCACGTAGAGAAGTCCGCCACGGGAGCGCCCGCAGCGGGTGGCCCGCCCGCATCGGCATCGGCCTCGCCCGCCGCACGCTCGCCCGACTGCAGAGCGCCCGGAACCGTCGAAGACGCGGTGTTGTGAGTCGCTTCGCCCGCGAAGTAGAGCGTCGTGCCCACCTGCGCCGCGAGCTCCTCACGCATGCTGGTGCCTCCGGGATAGGCTCCGGGTGCCGGATAGGAGTAGCTGCCGCGCACGTAGGGCTCGTTCGTCCAGTCCTGGACGACGCCTTCAACGTAATTCGTCGTCGCCGCCCCGCCGAAGGCCTCATCGAGATCGGCGAGCATCTGGTCGATTCGCGCTGCATCGCTGGGAAGATCGCTCATGGCCTGCGCGTTCTCTCCCATGCTGAAGCAGGTGATCACGTGGTCCGTAGACGACGGCTGGTACTTCCCAGGAACCCAGCAGTTCCCCGACGGTCCCTCCGTCAGCACGTTGAACATCTTCGAGTCCCAGAACTGGGTCGAGAAGCGAGCCGAGAGCTTCAACCCCCGGCCCATTCCGATCGTCGTGTAGGCCGCGATCTTCGCTGCGGGCAGATCCGGAATGAAGTCGATGATCTCGGCCTTCAGCACTCCCACCGACACGGTCACGATGATGGCGTCGGCGTAGTGATATACGCCGTTGGCATCGATCGCGACCGGCTTGCTGCCGCTGGTGTCGATGGTCGTGACGGGACTGTTGTAGCTGATCTTCGAGGTGATCGCGTTGAAGTAGAGGCTGTTCAGCGCGTCGAGATAGCCCGTGGGGTCGAGCCCGTAGACGTTCCCCGAAAGCGACCAGAGGTTCTCCTGACGGGAAAGGCTGCGAAGCCCCAACCTCTCGACGGTGGTCCCGAACTCCCCGCCCGGGGAGCCGGCTTCGTAGAGGTGGTAGGCGCGGTGCATCGAGTCGACGCCGAGCTCCAGGTCCATGTGGTCCGACACGAGCTCGTCCGTCGGATCGTTGGAGTGGTTGCTGGTGTCGTAGTAGAAGTCCCAGTAGTCGTAGATGTCGCCGTCCTGATCGCAGTTTCCGGTGGCGACCCAGCAGGTGCTGCCGCCGTCCATGGAGATCAGCGTATCCTGGCTGCTGTTCTCCTGGAAGATCTCGATCTGCGCCTTGTTCCCGTAGAGGTTCTTGACGTCGTTGAAGACGAAGTTGTTCTTGGTTCCGTACAGCTCCTCGGCGCCATGCTCGATTCCGACGTCTCCCAGCGTATCCGAGAACACCCGGCCACCGTGTCGGTCCGTAGCTTCCAGGATCAGCACGTCGTAGCCGAGCTGATCGAGCTGATAGGCAGCGTAGAGACCAGACGCTCCAGCGCCCACGATCACGACGTCGTGGTCCGTCGAAGGCGTGTACGACAGCGACGGGACAGGCAGGCCGATCCCGGCGATGAGTCCGATGAGCAAGGCCCCGAGCCGGATCCGAATTCGAGCAGGCAGATGGTGTCGCAACATCGGGGCAGTCTACCAACCCGTGCAGAAGCCCGTCCAACGGGAACCGGCGAGCCCGTGCAGTCCTACGCGCGGCTGCGTGTTAAGTGGGTCCGCCGCGCGTGATCCGTCGAGGCCCTGCATCGGATGCGCAACGGGAGCAGAGAACGTGCGGAATTCCGGCCAGGATCGGGATCGGCGTCAACGCGCCAGCCACGCCAGCTCCGACTCGTCGATGCGCTGCATCGAGTAGATTCCCGCCACCCGGTCCCGCTGGGCTCCGGCACGGTACGGGCTCCGATACTCCCAGACGATCTGCTTGTCCGGAGTCAGCTCGAAGGCGCGTCCGCGGTCGGTCTCGACGACCAGCAGATTGCCGTTGGAGAGGAACTCGGCGCCTCCGGACCTCCTGGAGTGGAGGGGGTCGGCTTGCGAACCTGCGTACTCCCAGATCGCCCGGTGGGTGCGCGGATCGAAGATCTTGACCGCCGACCGCTGCGGGGCGTGGCGGTTGTCGAAGACGACGATGCCCCCGTTCGGAGCCACGCGCGGGTGGTGCTGCATGCCGAAGGGCCCCTGTTGCCACCAGCGCACTTCGCGGGCTCGAGGATCGATCACCGCGATCGTGTCCAGCATCGCCATGGACACCAGCAGGTCCCCTGCCTGGAACGGTGCCCCGAGAACGGCCGCGTCGATCGCCGAGAGCACGTAGAGCGAGTTGGTATGGAAGAGATCCGATTGAGCCCGTTGGGTCAAGCCGTAGCCTCGGGCCCGATTGCGTTCCCAGAACACACGGCGCAGATCGCCCCAATCGATTGCACGCAGCACTGCCGAGATGGTCAGCCGGCGGATCTCCCTTCCGTCGGCCTCGCGCTCCACGAGGAAGTCGTCGATTGCCTCCTGGCCCGGAGTCTCGGGGAGCTCCCGACGCGCGGCCTCCAGATGGTGGATCCTGCCATCCGGGGTGATCTGCAGATCGTGGTGGGCCCTCACAGGGAGGGACCAGAGGATGTTCGAGTCGCGGTCGAGCTTGAACAGGCCGTAGAGCTCCCAGATGCCGATCAGGTCGCCGTTCGGAAGCAGGCGCGCCACGCGCCAGAAGTTGCGTGCCGGAACCGGGCCGTCGGCGGCCTTCGGATGCTCTGGAAACAGCTCTCCGAACTCGGCCTGCCAGGTGTGGAGCACCTTCCCGTCCAGGTCCAGGAGCAACGCCAACGGATCGTGGCCGGACGTCATCAGGTTGACGCCCGGAGCCGCCCCGGGCTCGCGCACGGTGACGCCGGATGGACCGGTCGGCCGCTCGCCCCCTGCGACGTAGCCGATCGCGCTGAGTCTCTGGATCAGCTCCGCCTCGTCCTCGGCTGGCGGCGAAGGACCGTCGCAAGCCAGGCAGACGAGAACGAAGGCGACCGCGAGGACGGAGGACGCCCGCTCAATCGGTCTCGTGGCGAGTCTCCCCGAGGTATCGGGCCGCCGCAAACGCTTCGAACCCGGGCGTCTCCGCCGGGCTCTGTGCGCCCTGTTCGCCCCGGAGCTTCACCTGGTAGTAGCGCCAGACGGGCAGCTCGTCTCCGAATACCTCGGCCATGTCGTATTTGTCGGCGTAGCGCCGGTCGAGCCGCTCGCTGAGTTCGGCATCCCCGACCGGTGTTACGGACACGTCGTAGATCCGGTCCCCGATGCGGAGCCTGGCTTCGGGGTTTCGAGCGACGTTCTTCTCCCAGTACTTCACGTCGTCAGCGTAGTAGGAGCCGATGTAGAGGTTTCCGTCCAGGTCGGCGCACCAGATCGTGGTCGAGTGCCGCACGCCGTACCAGGTGCCCGTCTCGATGAAGATCTCCTCGACCTCGCCGGTGAAACGCCAGTCCGAGACGGCTTCGCTCGAATCTTCCCCCGCAAGCCAGAGGCCCGGCCGCTCGTCCTTCGGTTGGCAGGCGGCGAAGAGAAGCCCGAGGCCGAACATCGCCGCGATCGAGGCAATCCGAGTGCTCATGACACTCCCTCCAACGGGTTCGCGGCAAGGTAGTCGAGATCGAAGCCGTAGATCCGCGCCGCGTTCCCGGCCAGAACGGTGTGTGCCCGCTCCGGCCCCAGCGAATCGCGGATCGAATCGATGACCGGACGGCTGTCCGGCCAGGTTCCTTCGTCGTGGGGATAGTCGTTGCCCCAGAGCAGGCAGTCGCTACCGATCGACTCGACGTTTCGGAGCGCCACCGCGTCATCGGTGATCGTGATGGCTCCCTGTCGCTGGAAGTACTCGCTCGCGCGCAGCTGCAGCTTCCTGTTGTAGAGGTGGCGGCGCTCCTGCATCTGGTCCATCGCCTGGAGCGCCCACGGAAGCCAGCCGCACTCCGCCTCCGTGACGACGAAGCGAAGCTCCGGATGACGCTCCAGCACGCCGGAGCCGGTCAGCTCGATGATAGGCGCCATCCCGGCCGCCATCCCAACGACGGTTTCGAGCCGCTCTTCACCTGCCCGCCGCGCCGCTCCCGCCTTCCTTGCCCTCTCGAGGCGCTCGGCGCTCATGTCCGCCACATCGCCGAACTCGCCACCCATGGCGAGATTTCCGCTGAATACGTGGAAGCTGAGCGGAACGCGTGCTTCGGCGACCACGCTCCAGAGCGGCTCGTACACGGCGAGTCCGTAGGGCTGCCACGGTACGACGCAGGGAAGAAAGAAGGTGGCAAAGCCGCGCTCGATGCAGCGAGTCGCCTCCGCCACCGCCTCGCCCACGTCGTCGACGGGAAGCATCGCTGCGGGCTTGAAGCGCTTCGGCTCGGGGGAGAAGACCTCCCACACGAAGTCGTTGTAGGCCTTGGCGAGCGCCACCTCGAACTCTCCCGAGGCTTGACCGCCGCCGCAGTCCAGGAGGACATTCGGGAACACCACCTGGGCTTCCACCTCTTCACGCGCCATGTCTCGCAGGCGCTGGCCCAGATCCGTGCCGCGCGAGGGATCCGATCGGAACTCGAGCTCCTTGTCGCGGCCCGAGAGATCGGCGACCCCATAGGGAGAGGACGGCACGATCTTGCCATCGACTTCCACGTCGACGTCGCCGTGGGCGGTCTGAACGAGCAACGGGACGTAGCGACGCAGCCGCTCCGGAAGCCGCTCGCGCAGACCCTCGGTCTCGCCGACGTGAGTGTCCGCGCTGATCGTCACTTCGGTGCGCGACCTTCCGCCCATCAGCCCATCACCTCCCGGAACCCGGCGTTCTCGGTCGCGCGGTACTCGAACCAGCTTCGACTTCCCGGCGTGACGAAGCGCCGCGGGATCGAGTCACGGTACACCTCGGAGAGGCTACCGACATCCGGGGGTGAATCCGTGGAGTCGACGCCTGGCCACGCAGCGATCTCGTCTCGCGCTGTCGCCGCAACCCTCGCAACCGGGAACTCCAGGCTGTTAGTTAACACGTTCATCACCACGCGGGTCGATTTCCACCGAATCGAGTCTGAATGCTGAAGAACAGCATTCCATTCGGGGCGAAAGGGAAGTTATTATTCCCTTTCTGCCAACTGTGTCGGCCGCGCCCTGCGGGCCAGTACTCCTGCCTGGCCAAAGCGCGGCAAAGGAGCGTTGCAATGAGCCACACCATCGTGAAACCGAGTCGCGCCAGGCTCAACCGCTCGGAGCTGGCCGTTCCCGGCAGCAACTCGCGATTCATCGAGAAGGCTGCACAAGGGGATGCGGACATCGTTTTCTTCGATCTCGAAGACGCGGTGGCACCGAGCGAAAAGGAGCGGGCGCGCCGCCTGGTCATCGAGGCGCTCGGTGACGGCGTCTGGAGAGACAGGACCGTCTCTGTGCGCATCAACGGCCTCGACACGCAATACATGTATCGCGACGTCGTGGAGGTGGTCGAGCAGGCCGGCGATTCCTTGGATCTGTTGATGATTCCCAAGGTGGGAACGGCTGCGGACGTCTACGCGGTCGATACGATCGTCAGCCAGATCGAGGCCGCCAAGCAGATCCGCCAGAGGATCGGCTTCGAGCTGATCATCGAGACCGCACTCGGGATGCAGAACATCGCCGAGATCGCGGCTGCCAGTGATCGTATCGAATCGCTCCACTTCGGGGTGGCCGACTACGCGGCTTCGACCCAGGCGAGAACGAATACGATCGGTGGGCCCAACCCCGACTACGGAGTGCTGTCTACGCCGGACAACGATGGAATCCGCAGCGCGCACTGGGGTGACATGTGGCACTACGCGTTGTCGAGGCTCGTGGTTGCGGCGCGGGCCAACGGCTTGCGCCCACTCGACGGCCCGTTCGGCGAAATCGGCGATCTCACCGGCTTCGAAGCCCGCGCTCGCGCGGCCGCCGCCCTCGGCTGCGAAGGAAAGTGGGCGATCCACCCATCGCAAGTCTCGGTCTCCAACGCAGTGTTCAGTCCAACCAAGCAGGAAGTCGAGTACTCACGCCGCGTTCTCGAAGCGATGGACGACGCGAAGCATCGAGGTGCAGGAGCCGTGTGCCTCGATGGGCGCATGATCGATCTGGCGTCGATCCGACAGGCCGAGACGATGGTCTCAAAGGCGGATTCGATCGCATCGCACCGCTAGCAGCGCGTACAGCGCGGAGTTTCGGCGTGCCGGTTGAGTCACGCGGCATCAGCGCCGCGATGCGGGGAACGCAGGAATGCCCTCGAGACAAGCCCACGGGGCCCGATTCGTGCTGACGACCGCCGGCGCCCTCGCGGTGGTGGTGGGTCTGGTGGCGATTGCCTTCGGCTCGATCTGGGCGTCCGGCACCCTGGAGTTGTTCTCACGCAGCTCGATCGGCCGAGCACTCGAGCTCTTCGTGCCCTTCCTGCCGATCTTCCTGATCACGTTCGGCGCGTTTCTCCTGGTCAAGTCCCGAGAGTAGCGGCGGCAAGCGTCGCTCCGGGCCTCCCGAGTCGGGCTCCTAGCCCGGCGCCGGCTGCCAGCGTCTCCACGTCCACGCCGACAGGCGCATCCCCCAGGCCAGGAATCCGGCCCAGTAGAACAGGTAGTCGATCAATTGAACGTCGTCGTAGTAGTAGAGCTCGTACCAATACGTGCTCCAGACCGTCCCCCACAAGAAGTAGATGCCCGTCTTGTGGAGCGCCCGCCACTGCGTCGCGCTGAGCTTGCGACGGACGGGCATGAACGAGGTCGCTGCCATTGCGATCAGGAACAGATACCCCGGAATCTGGACCACGATGTCTCCCAGCAGGTAGACCTCTTCCTGGTAGTAGCCCCAATGACCGATCACCATCCACAGGATGAACGCCAGCTGCCAGGCCATGCCGGCAGCGAAGCACAAGCCGAATACGCGGCGATTGGGCATCAGCCAGCGACTGAATTCACCCCGATACAGCACGTGAATCGACGAAGCCGCGAAAGCCAGGTAGAGCCATGGCACCGAGCAGCGAACGGACAGCTGGATCATCGAGGAGATGTCTGTGGCACTCGACAGATCCACCTTCGTCATCGCCATCCCGACGCTGAGGCAGATCGGGATCACGATGATCGAGAAGAGGCTCCAGCCATTGAGCACGCTGTTGCGAAGAATCACGATGATGTGCTCCGTGCAACGACCTTGGGAGGGATTCCGGATTGTTAAGGAGCGCCCGCCCGGTTCGGCTGGAGCGCTTTGCGCGCTCGTGGCGGGTTGATCGAGGCTCTCTCGGAGACACGCCGGTTAACACGATCCGCGTTTCGCGCCGAGAGCCCTCGAGCTTCGCGGGCTCTCGGCTTCCCCTCGCAATCCTCCGCCCGGTCCGCGGGATCAGCCAACCACGACGTCCCAGGCCTCGGAGAGCGCCTGGCGCAGAATCGCCACGATCTCCGCGAACTCCTCCGGGCCGGCCACCAGCGGCGGCGCGAGCTGGACGACGGGCTCGCCCTTGTCCTCGGCGCGGCAGATCAGGCCCAGCTCGAAGAGCCGATGCGACAGGAAGTCGTGCATGAGGCGCTTGCACTCCTCGGGTGAGAAGCGTTCCTGCGTCTGATTGTCCTTGACCAGCTCGATGCCATAGAAGTATCCGGCGCCGCGAATGTCTCCCACGATGGGGAGGTCCTCGAGGGTCTTCAGCTCCCGCAGGAAGGCGCCCTCGTGCTGGAGAACGCGGCCCGGAAGGTCTTCGCGCTCGAGGATCTCGATGTTCGCGAGCGCGACTGCGCAGCCCACCGGGTGCCCACCGTACGTCATTCCGTGGAGGAACATGCGGTCGCTGTCGACGAACGGCTCCACGAGGCGGTCGCTGAAGAGGGTCGCGCCCACAGGGGCGTAACCCGACGTGAGCCCCTTCGCGCAGGTGATGATGTCCGGAAGGTAGTCGTAACGGTCACAGGCGAACATGTGACCCAGGCGTCCGAAGGCGCAGATCACCTCGTCGGAGACGAGCAGGACGCCGTGGCGATCGCAGATCTCGCGGACCCGCTGGAAGTAGCCGGGCGGCGGCGGGAAGCAGCCGCCGGAGTTCTGCACGGGCTCGAGGATGACCGCAGCGACGGTGTGGGGGCCCTGCTCGAGGATGATCCGCTCGATGTCCGCGGCGCAGAGCTCCGCCAGCGCCTCGCCCTGCACCTCTGCTCGGTAGGCACAGGTGTGTCGCGCGTGGAATGCTCCCGGTGTGAGCGGCTCGTAGGGCGCCCTCATCGCTTCCACACCCGTGATCGCGAGTGCACCCATCGTGGTCCCGTGGTAGGCGAGCTGCCGTGCGATGATCTTGTGCCTCTCGGGCTGGCCGATCGCCTGGAAGTACTGCTTCGCGAGCTTCCAGGCGGTCTCCACCGCCTCGCCACCGCCAGTCGTGAAGAAGACGCGATTCAGGTCGCCCGGGGCCAGCTCGGCCAGCTTCGCCGCCAGCTCGATGGCACGAGGATGGGTGTAGGTCCAGAGCGGGAAGTAGTGGAGCTCCGTCATCTGCTCATAGGCGGCGTCCGCGAGCTCCTTGCGACCGTGCCCCACGTTGCTGAGGAAGAGGCCCGCGAGACCGTCCAGGTATCGCTTGCCGTTCGCATCGAAGACATGGCAGCCCTCGCCTCGAACGATGACGGGCACCTCCGCGCTCGAGCTCAACTGCGCGAAGTACACCCAGAGGTGCTTGCGGGCCAGCTCCGCGAGTTGATCAGGGTCGAGATGCTTCGCCATGGCTCTCCTCCGGGTCGGCCCGGGGCTGCGCAGATTGCCAGTATATGCTCCCCTTCGGAGGGGATGCCAAGCATCGAGCCTTCTGCGGGGCGATCGGTCCTACGACCGATCAGTTCTGCTTGCTGAGCACCCGTGCGAGCTTGCTGATGGCAGGGCCCCATTCGGGGGCCAGCTCCAACGCCTTGCGGTAGTCGGCCTCGGCGGCTTCCAGGTGACCGAGGAGCTCGTGCGCCATGCCGCGGTTCAGGTAGGCGACCTGGTACTCGTCCATCTCCACCGCGAGGGCCTTGGTGTACTCGGCGATCGCGCCGTCGTACCAGTTGCGGATGAAGAACACGTTGCCGCGATTGACGTAGATCGCGCCGTAGCCGGGATGCAGGACCATGGCGGCGTCGAAGTCCGCCAATGCGCTCCCGTACTCCTCGAGCGCCATGCTGAGGATCCCCCGATTCACGTGGGTGGCTGCTGTGTCTCGGGTGTGGAGCTTCGCGGCTGCGAGCGCGTGGGTGCAGGAATTCCTCGCGTACGCAGTCGTCTCGCCGAACTTCACGGCCTTCTTGGCAGAATCGAAGCATCGCTGAGCGTCGGGATCCGGACCGAAGATCCGGACCGCTTGCGCGCTTCCGCGGAGCGGCAGAAGCATGCCAATCGCTATCAGGACCGAGCAGACGGCCACATGACCAATCATGTGGTCCCTCCACTGTTGAGAAGGCTTCGACCCCAGTCTACGCCCCCAACGACGGGATTTCGAGTAGTCTAGGAGACGGCAGCAGGAGGGCGCGATCTGAACGGGATCGAGCGAGTGACGCTCTCGCGCGTCGAGCCGACGTTGGCGACGGGTTTCTACCTCGACTCCGGCCACTACGAGCGTGAGCTGCGGGCCATCTGGTATGCGAGCTGGGTCTATCTGTGTCGCGCCGAAGAGCTGCCCCGGAGCCGCGATTTCCGCGTCTTCGAGCTGGGGAGCCAGAGCATCCTCGTCGTGCGGGCCTCCGACGAGCGGCTCCATGCCTTTCACAACACCTGCCGTCACCGGGGCTCGGCTCTCTGCACCGAGCAGGCCGGGCGGCTCCGCGGACCGGCCATCGTCTGCCCCTATCACCAGTGGACCTATGAACTCGACGGACACCTGCGGAGCACCCCCTACCGCCTCGAGTCTCCAGACTTCCGCAAGGACGACTACCCGCTCTATCGCGTGGCGCTCGAAGAGCGGGCTGGCTTCGTGTTCGTACATCTCGGCGCGAACCCACCCCGCCTGGAGGATGTGCTCGCACCGGAGACCGTCGCGAACTGGCAGCTCGAAGACCTCCGCGTCGGACACCGCCTCCGCACTCGCGTCCAGTGCAACTGGAAGATCTTCTGGGAGAACTACCACGAGTGCCTGCACTGCCCGAGCACCCACCCAGAGCTCGTGAAGATCGTCCCTACCTACGGCAGG
>Ga0255057_10002252_pt1 | contig 10497 bp, 8 predicted proteins | sample Cases_109_6_MG_FD_189022 | JGI IMG/M metagenome (GOLD analysis project Ga0255057, IMG submission 189022) | Seawater microbial communities from Amundsen Gulf, Northwest Territories, Canada - Cases_109_6 | ecosystem: Environmental > Aquatic > Marine > Gulf | place: Canada: Northwest Territories... | reverse complement strand
CATCGTATGACAGAAGCCTTTATCAATAATAAACAGGGGAGAGTGCATGCAGTGCATGATCATCGCAGCGGGCAAAGGCAGCAGGCTGCTACAGAGGGGTGACAGCAAGCCCCTCGTTCCCATCTTGGGCGTACCCCTGATTGAGCGCGTCATTCGCGCCGCATTGGAGGCCAAAGCGGAGGAATTTTATGTCGTGATCGGCTACCAGGGCGAGCAGGTTCGCCTTTTTCTCGAACGGCTGGCGGAACGTCTTGCGATTCGGATCACTCCGCTGGTAAATGACGATTGGGACAAAGACAACGGCCTTTCGGTACTCAAGGCGCAAGGGCACCTACAGGATCCTTTCTTGCTGCTAATGGCGGATCATCTGTTCGAGCCATCACTCGTTCGTACATTGACAACGCTTACCCTGACCAGGGAGGAGATTGCACTGGCGGTGGACAGCGATACCGGCAATCCCCTGGTCGATATGGGGGATGTCACCCGAGTCAAGATGGAGGACGGAAAGATCCATGATATCAGTAAGGGGCTGGCCGACTTCAATGGCTTCGACACAGGTGTTTTCCTATGTTCTCCCGCTATATTTAAGGCGCTGGAGCAAAGCAAAGGAAATGGTGACAGCAGTTTGTCCGGGGCCGTGCGGATTTTAGCCGCTAAAGGACACGCCAAGGCGATCCCGACGTCGGATTTTTGGATTGATGTGGACGATCCCCAATCTTTACAAAGGGCAGAGAAAGCCTTGCTGAATCGTCTCCGCGACAAGGCAAACGACGGCCCGGTAGCACGTCATTTAAACCGCCCGATCTCCGCGCAGTTGTCACGTCATTTGGTGAATTTCGATATTACCCCTAATCAGATTTCGATGTTCTCATTTGTGTGTTCCCTATTGGCAGCCGGACTTTTTGCGTTGGGCGGGTATGTTGCCCTCCTCACTGGCGGTGTCCTGGCTCAATTCGCATCGATCGTCGACGGTTGCGACGGCGAAGTGGCCAGACTCAAATATCAAAGCAGTAGATTTGGCGGCTGGTTCGATGCAGTATTGGACCGGTACGCAGACGCTTTTCTGCTGTTCGGTTTGACCTGGCATTGCCTTGCGGAGCAAGCGAACGGCTGGGTTCTGCTAACTGGCTTCATGGCTATTATCGGCTCGTTTATGCTGAGTTACACGGCAGATAAATATGACAACTTGATGCGTGACCGCATTGCGGCTAGCGGCAATGTCGCATTGCGTATGGGACGAGATGTGCGCGTGTTCCTTATCTTTCTGGGTGCGGTGAGTAATCTGGTGTTTCCAGTACTCGTGGTGATCGCCGTGGTGATGAATGTTGAGACCCTACGTCGGGTCATGATTGCGCGCGATGCGTAACGTCGTTCGCGCGAAACGCAAGATCAGGGCGCTCATTGCGGGCTCGCGAGTTCCTGAGGACCCACGTCACGCTGACAACACCTTAGAATGGCTATTGCGTCTGGAACCGGATGCCGACCAGGCCCTGCAACTGGCGGCCTTGGCCCATGACATTGACCGGGCCGACGACGTGAGAAAGGTCAAGCGTGCTGACTTCGACGATTATGACGCTTTCAAGTCTGCCCATGCCCACAACGGGGCCGAAATACTACGCTCGATTCTGATTCGATGCGACGTTGAGGGGGATACCGTGGACGAGGCCTGCCGCCTAGTGGAAGTTCATGAGGTGGGTGGCGATCCCCGCTCCGATATGCTCAAAGATGCAGACGGTATCTCCTATTTCGATGTCAACCTCCCACTCTACTACCAACGCGAGGGTTTGGCGGAGAGTAAGCGGCGATCAAGCTGGGGCTATCGGCGCCTATCCGCACGAGCAAAAGAGCTCGTCAACAATACCTGCTATCAGGATGAGACGCTAATACAGCTGCTGCGAGAGGTGATTCATGAAGATATCCGCTAACGGCTTTGCCGCATCAATGTGTACATTGTGTCCCGGTCAGACAGGCTATGCCAAGAGTACCACCTAGAATCGGTCGTTTCTTTTGTTGGTTGGGGCGGCATGATTTTCGCGTCATCGATACAACTTTCGGGTTCGGTGCAGCAGGCAATATCGAGAAGGTAAAGTGCCGACGTTGCGGTGTGGTTATCACCCGCCAAGCTTGATCGAATTTACTCATGCTGGACTCAGGACGAGTTGAACGCTTTACGAGTTCCACCGGGGGATCTTGATCGATGTACCAAAGGTTTGGCGATTGAGGGACACGTATATAATTATGACGCTTAGTTGGTTATAAAAAAAGCTCGCCACACAGGCAGGGGTTGACCTGATGTCAGCTATTGGCCGAAAGCGGACATTCAATACGCCTATGGAAAACGTAGTTGTTCGATTAAACAGATGCCTTATTGTTATGTGAAGCCTGGTAATTTAAGCGAGTTATAATTTTTGTTTGCTCATATATTCATGTAGAAAGTCACTAAATGCTCTTATCCGTACGACATGTCGTAAGTCTGGATGAGTGAGTATCCATAATTCAGAACAAATTTCTGGTTTGATTTTAAATAATCTTACAAGCTTGTGCTCAGTATAATCTGAGGGTAGTAAGGTAATTCCCAAATTTTGTGCGCATAGTGAAGAAATCGTTATCATGTCATTTGCGTTACAAACAAAATTTTCAGCTGGATAATTTTCTGTAAACCATTTATAGGCATCGACTCGAAGTAATGATTCTTCAGCCCCCACAAGCTGGTGATGAATTAAGTCCTGTGTCTTTTGTGGACTACCATGCTTTTCCAAATAGCGTTTACTTGCATAAGCATGCCAGAACAATTCGCAAATTCTGCGTCCAATTAAATACTCAGGTGGTTTGTTTGTTGCACGTAAAGCGAGGTCTGCTTCACGTCGGGAAAGATCGTGTTCTGCATCACTGACAATCAGATCAATCTTAATGCCTGTATGCTTAGTACGAAATTTAGCAATACAGGGTACTAAATATTTTATGGCGAGTGTGGGTGGAGCTGTAATCCGTATCTCTCCAGATAATTGATAGTCCTTACCTGCAACGGCACGCTCAAAACTGTGTATTGAACTTTCAGCCAAACGAGCATGTTCTACAACTGATGCCCCTGCCTCTGTTAGGGAGTAACCATCCGGTAAACGATCGAATAATCGAAGGCCTAGCTTGTTTTCAAGCGTATTTATCCGCCTGAATACTGTTGAGTGATTTACCGAAAGCTTGCTTGCTGCACCTGTAAGCGTTCCGCTGTCAGCTACCGCCAGAAAATAAGGAATATCGTTCCAATCTATCATTTGCATTTATGCAAGTTAATTTTGCATATATTGCTAATATACTTGCAGAGATGCAAGTACTAATCTACTCACATATACAGAACGTCCTACGGAGAACCAGCATGAATCGATTAGAACATGCGAATTTAGTGGTAAAAGATATCGAAGCAACTCTGGATTTTATCCAAACAGCTTTCCCTGATTGGAGAGTGCGTGGCCAAGGTGAAAATTCTTGGAATGGTAAAGCACGACGCTGGTTGCATGTCGGCGATGACAACTACTACATCACCTTGAACGATGGTGCCGAAGGTGAAATCCGCGATTTATCCGGGTACGCACCCGGGTTGGCCCATTTGGGTTTTGCAGTGGATGACGCAGATGGAATCGTTGCACGATTGGAGGCTAAAGGGTTTCCGATTCGAGTCAAGGATGCAGAACATCCATTTCGTAAAACTTATTATTTCATTGATCCAGCAGGCTTCGAGTTTGAGTTTATGCAGTATTTGAGCGATAGAGATGAAGAGCGTAATCAATATGTCTCTACAGGAACGACAAAGGTAGACCACAAATATGAAATTCACATTTCTAGTACACCTGATGTTTATGCGGAGAACACACTATGAATATGACCACATCAAAAATTTATTCAGCCGTAGAAACAATGGAAGGTAACGGTGTAAAAGTGAAAAGACAGTTTCCAATTCGTGCTGATCTAATGAACTACGATCCGTTTGTATTATGGGATCATTTTGAACTAACACCCGGATCTGGTTTTCCAGAACATCCCCATCGTGGATTTGAAGCAATAACTTATCTATTTTCAGGTAGTGTTGAGCACAAAGATAATTTAAATAATCAATCTACCGTTTATGCAGGTGGTGCACAGCGTTTTACCGCAGGCAAAGGAATTGTGCATTCAGAAATACCTGCAAGAAACATTACAAGCACTGGTATACAACTGTGGGTCAATTTACCACGCAAACTAAAGCGAATTGAACCAGCCTATCAACAAGTAGATGCTGAAAATATTCCAGAACAAATAATTAATGGTGTTCGCGTGCGAACGATTGTTGACACAAAGGTGGGCATTCAGTTACACACTCCTGTGCAATATTTGGATGTAACGTTTGAGCAAACATCACAATACAACGCACATATTCCAACTCATCAACGTGGATTTATATACGTAGTAGACGGTGATATTCAAATAGATAATCAAACTGTTAAAGATGGAGACGCCTATTATTTTGAAGATGACAATGTTTTACAGATAAACGGTGCTGAAGATACGCACATTATGATACTCAGCGGGCAACCTCATAACGAACCCATTCATCAACACGGCACTTACGTCGATTAAAACCTGGAACTAATCATGATTAAAAAAGCGAATACCGACCACCCTATACATGAACTCATTACAAATCGATGGAGCCCATACAAATTTGCAGATCGTTTGGTTTCTAAAGAAGATTTGCTTTCGCTATTTGAAGCCGCTCGCTGGGCACCATCTTCTTATAATGAGCAGCCATGGCGTTTCATGATGGCTACTAAAGATCAAGCACAAGAATTTGAAAAGTTGCTGTCGTGTTTAGTGCCAGCTAATCAAGAATGGGCAAAACAAGCCAGCGCCTTAGTGCTAGGAGTATCGCATCTAGTATTTGATAAAAATGGCAAAGAAAATAAAGCTGCTATCCATGATTTAGGTGCAGCGGTTTCGCATTTATCATTTGAAGCTACAACTAGAGGAATTTCGGTGCACCAAATGATTGGGATCGAACCAGAAAGTGCAAAACGAGCCTATAACATTCCGAATGATTATGAGGTGCTTACGGCTTTTGCGATTGGGTATTCGGATTTAAGTGAGAAGGCATCAGATGAGTTGTGTGAACGTGATCAAACACCTAGAGCAAGAAGGAAGATTTCTGAGTTTGTATTTACCGAAAAATGGGATGTAGGTCTTCAAACTTATGCCATTTAGAAATGTCCGCTATTGGCCGAAAGCGGACATTAAAAATTTATAAAATAAATATTCTGGAAGCAGCCTAATTTAGGTCTAAAGAAGGGCATCGGAAAAACTCTAAAAATTAATCCAAAGGTAGCACCAGAGTAGCACCAAGGTATAATAAAAAAATGTCAGATTGGGTATGTCTTTGATTTTAATGGTGGGCCCGGTAGGACTCGAACCTACGACCAATGGATTATGAGTCCACGGCTCTAACCAACTGAGCTACAGGCCCTATAAGTATTAACCAGAAAGGTAAAGTTAGAGAAAAAATTTTACTCTAATTCTTTGCACTATCTTGCTTATTCAACCTCTAAGAAACTACGTAATTGTTCAGAGCGACTGGGATGTCGAAGCTTTCGTAGTGCCTTGGCTTCAATTTGACGAATACGTTCACGAGTTACATCAAACTGTTTACCTACTTCTTCCAACGTATGGTCTGTATTCATATCAATGCCAAAACGCATACGCAGAACTTTCGCTTCACGAGGAGTTAGGGAAGCTAGAATTTCACGCGTTGCTTCACCTAAACCTTCAAATGCAGCCGAGTCAACAGGTGATTCGATAGTAGCATCTTCAATAAAGTCACCAAGGTGTGAATCTTCATCATCACCAATTGGAGTTTCCATTGAGATAGGTTCTTTTGCAATTTTAAGAACTTTACGCACTTTGTCTTCTGGCATTTCCATGCGTTCGGATAGTTCTTCAGGTGTAGCTTCGCGTCCCATCTCTTGTAGCATTTGACGTGAGATACGATTGAGTTTGTTAATGGTCTCAATCATGTGCACTGGAATTCGAATTGTACGCGCTTGGTCTGCAATAGAACGGGTGATTGCTTGTCGTATCCACCAAGTTGCGTAAGTAGAAAACTTGTAACCACGGCGGTATTCAAATTTATCTACCGCTTTCATTAGGCCTATATTGCCTTCTTGAATTAAGTCTAAGAATTGTAAACCGCGATTGGTATATTTCTTTGCAATCGAAATAACTAGTCTGAGGTTAGCCTCAACCATTTCTTTCTTAGCGCGTCTCGCTTTAGCTTCACCAATTGACATACGGCGGTTTATGTCTTTGATTTCCATGACTGTAAGGCCTATTTCATTTTCAATTAAAATAAGCTTTTCTTGTTCTTTCTTAATTTCAGCCTTGAATTCTGTAAGTGCGTTGGAGAATTTTGCACCTGCTTTTGTTTGAGTATCTACCCATTTAATATCTGATTCATTCCCTGGAAAAGTTTCAATGAACTTGTTACGCGGCATTTTTGCATCATGCACACAAATTTGCATAATATTGCGTTCATGAGACCGAATGCGGTTCATCATTTTGCGAACATCTTCAGTAAGAATATCTACTATCTTTGGTACTAATTTGACCATAGTAAATTCTTCAGCAAGCTTTTCGCGCGCCTTGACAAGTTTCTTCTCATCGCCTGCAATGGTAGTGTTTGCAAGCTTTTTGAGTAGTTTATCTAAAGCTTTAAAGAAAGCGCGCGCTTCTTCAGGATCAGGACCAGTATCAATCTCTTCTTCTTCATCTTCATCTGTTTGATTCTTTTCTCTTTCTGCTTGCTGTTGCGCTGCAGGGGGCGGGATAGCATCGGTGTCTTCATCTGGATCAACAAAGCCAGTGATTAAATCCGTAAGTCGAAGCTCTTCTGCCTCAACTTTGTCGTATATAAATAATAGTTTTTCGATGGTTGCAGGGTAGTGACCAATCGCGAATAGAACTTGACGCAAACCATCTTCAATACGTTTAGCGATTTTGATTTCGCCTTCGCGTGTTAATAAATTGACGATGCCCATCTCACGCATATACATGCGAACTGGATCTGTGGTGCGACCAAATTCACTGTCTACTGTTGCTAGTGCAGCAGCGGCTTCTTCTTCTACATCATCATCTGTCGCAGCACTATCTGAAATACTTAAACTATCTGCATCGGGCGCTTGCTCATGAACTTTGATACCCATGTCGTTAATCATGCTAACGATGTCTTCTATTTGTTCAGGGTCAACAATACCGCTAGGCAGATGGTCATTCACCTCAGCATAAGTGAGATAACCTTGTTCTTTGCCTTTGGAGATAAGTTGTTTAATGCTGGATTGTTGATTATCGTCCATTTTGTATAAATCTCAGATTTGAGGGCTCATTAAGTGAACCGGCGAGTTTATCAGAAAAGACTGATATAGGTAGTATCCATCTGTACTATCTTATGATGCTTTTTGGTGCAGTAAGTTCTTAATTTCTTGTCGCTCATCCTCTGTTAGTCCATCAGTGCTTTCTTTGTTAATGAGCTCCTGCACGCGTGAGGTCTGGGCCTTTTTTGCTATCCAGGCTAGGGCATCATTCAGAGCTTCTTTGGGTTCAGCAAGTTCGGGTGGATTCCAGGTCATCAATTTCTGGATTTGCTGTTCTTCTGTCTGACCACGAAAGCGTTCAATTAGGGCTGCATGACTCAATTCAGGCTCCTGCTTCCAGGTATTGATAATTTTAGTCAATAGAGGGACACCAGAAAGCCCACAATTTTCTAGATGAACAATAGACTCGATTTCCAAAGCCAGCGCAGGTTGATGTAGCAGTGCTGCCACCGCTAAGCGAACAGGCGTTACCTTGTTATTTGATGCTGAAGTGGTTTTTATTGGTCTAGCAGTAGTTATATCGAAATGTATTGGCGCACCTACCTTTTTTTCTAATTCTTCAAACACCAATTTCTTAAATACGCCATCCGGAAATTTTTCTAATAACGGCTTAGTAATTTGCGCCAACCTAGCTTTACCAGATGGAGTCCTAGTGTCTATATCTTCACTTAGTTTTGAAAATATAAAAGTAGACAAAGAGTCACCTTCACCTACATATTGTAAAAATATTTCTTTACCACGTGTTCGGATTAAACTATCTGGATCTTCCCCTTGTGGCAGGAATAAAAATTTTGCTTCAAGGCCATCTTTAAACAATGGAATCGTTTGTTGAGCAGCACGCCATGCGGCTTCTCTCCCTGCACGATCTCCATCAAAACAAAATATTATTTCTTGCGTACAACGATATAGCTGTTGTATATGTTGTGCAGTAGTTGCTGTGCCTAATGTAGCCACCACATTGTCAATACCGTGTTGTGCTAGAGCGACGACATCCATATAACCTTCAACAACAATTAATGACTTAGTTGTATATTGAGATTTGCGTGCTTCATATAGACCATAAAGTGCGTCGCTTTTATGGAATACTGGTGTTTCTGGTGAATTTAAGTATTTGGGTACAGCATCATCTAATACCCTGCCGCCAAAACCGAGTACGCGACCGCGACGATCTTTAATTGGGAAAACTATACGGTTTCGGAAACGATCATATAAACTTCCTTTATCACTTTTTTTTATTAAACCAATTTCAATGAGTTGTTCATGTGTTGCAACGTTATCAAACTGTTTAAGTAGGTTATCAAATCCATCTGCGGCATAGCCCAAATCATACTTAGCAGCAATCTCACCACTTACTCCACGGTTTTTTAAGTAATCTATAGCATGTTGTTGTTGGCGTAGATGTTTTTGATAATAGGTGCTGGCATTTTCGAGCAGAATGTATAAATCTTGATGATCATTTTTTACGAAATTAGTTTCGTCCTTAGGTATATCTAGACCGTGTTGCTGTGCGAGAACTTCAACTGCTTCTATGAAGTCAAGTCGCTCATATTCCATTAAAAAACCCAATGCTGTACCGTGTGCGCCACAACCAAAACAATGATAAAACTGTTTCTCAGGACTTACTGTAAAAGAGGCAGTTTTTTCATTATGGAATGGGCAACATGCAGCATATTCCTTACCTTTCTTTTTCAAAGAAATATGGTTATCTATAAGCTCAACAATATCAGTGCGTGTAACCACTTCGTCGATGAAAGCTTGTGGGATTCTCGATGACACTATGATCTGATTAAGGTGTAAAGGATAACAAAAAACATATAAGCCAAGATGATGAACCTATCGTGGCAAAACTTAAAGTCTGCTGTGTCTAATAGAACCATTATTTTTTTTCAGGTTTATCATCATTTGAGTAAAACTTAGGCTCCTGAAATGGTTGATTTAGACACAGCAGACTTTAAGTTTTCTAGATACCAATGTGAAGCAATTATTGTTGGCGTATGACTTTCTGTAGGTATTTTATTTGTGTTGGGTAAGGAGTATTTTTTTTCAGTGAATCTGTAAGCGATTCAATACCACGAAGCGCATCCTCTCGTGAACTATAGATTCCATGAACAAGAACAAACCAATTCTTATTTGCAGAAGTTTTTTTATAGTAAGCCGTATTTTCATTTAAAGAATTATTTTTAGCAAAATAGAGCAGATTATTTTCGTTTGTAGATGCCACTATTTGAATAGTATATGCATTCGGATCTTGTTCTAGAATCCAATCTGATGAGTACGATGATACTTTAGCTGCCGCCTCATTCTTAGATTGTACGGATGTAGTTTCAGTTTTTTTAACTAGTATTGATTCTTTGTCTTGGGTTTTAGTATTCAGCTTCTTGTCTTGAAGAGGTCCTAGTACTAAAGGAGCTACATAAGGTTTAGTGATCGGTTGTTCACTAGGTTTAGGGATAGAACTTGTTAGCTTTTCTTCAACAGAAGCTTTTGTATCTGATACTAGATTTTCATGATTTGTATCTTTTTTTTCTAACTTAGGCTTGCCTAAATCCAGAAGCACAGACTCATCAGAGGTATCTGGTTTATTGGATATGGCTGCAAAAATTGCAGCTAGGCCAATAAGCCCAGCTAAAATCAGACCAAGTCTCATAGTTGCGCTAGATTTGAGTTTTTTTGTGGTACTTATTCTTGCTGTGTTTTCTTCACACAACCTAGAAATTTCTTCTCGTGCCAACTTATTGATGTGTTTGGGTATGCCTTTTGATCTTATATAGATCTCAGTTATTTTTTCAGAACTTAATAAGCTCTCACTACTAGCACCCGCTTTATCCATACGGTATTGAATATATTCTTCACACTGTTTTGCATCAAATGAACGCAAATGTATTTGATAAATTTGCGTTGCTGCGGGGTTTATTCGTTCTAATTCGGCAAGTTGGATTTGCAAAGCTGGTTCTGAAGCCAACACCAAGCCCAGTGTATGCGGAGATTGCAGTCCCACATGGTGTTTAAGTTTTAGTAATTCATCGAGCACACTATTTTGTAGTCTATGCGCATCATCGATGATTAATACTGGTTGTTTGTTATTTTCAATATACTTCTTTATATG
>Ga0255057_10002250_pt1 | contig 10501 bp, 7 predicted proteins | sample Cases_109_6_MG_FD_189022 | JGI IMG/M metagenome (GOLD analysis project Ga0255057, IMG submission 189022) | Seawater microbial communities from Amundsen Gulf, Northwest Territories, Canada - Cases_109_6 | ecosystem: Environmental > Aquatic > Marine > Gulf | place: Canada: Northwest Territories... | reverse complement strand
TTCTAAAACAAGCGTTCGGCCGCTGGGTCGCCCTCACCGGCGGCATCCTTCTTGCGGCCTCCCACTTTCATATCCACTTTAGCCGAATCGGGTTGAACAACATTTGGGACGGCCTATTTGTCGCATTCATCTCAGGTGCCTTTTGGTGGGGCTGGACCAAGAACAATCGCCTCGGCTACATACTAGCGGGGCTCGGGTTTGGCCTCGCCCAATATTTCTATGCCAGCAGTCGCATGTTATTCCTGTTATTTCCGATATGGCTCGCATTTTCGGCAGTGCGAGATTGGGAGGGAGTTCGCGCCCGGCTCAACCACCTGCTTGTTATGGGATTGAGCACCCTGGTTATCACGTTGCCGCTAGTAATGTTCTACCTGGGGAATATTCCAGACTTCTATGCCCCGATGTCGCGGGTGTCATACCTCGGCGATACGCTGCGATCCGACGTAATTGCGACCGGGAAGACACCGGCCGAGCTGCTGGCCGCGCAGTTCATCACCTCTGCACTTGCCTTTACCAGCGCCAACTTGCGTCACTGGTACGTGCCAGAGACTCCCATGCTCTTGCCACTCTCGGCCACCATATTTTTGATGGGCGTAGTGCTCCTGCTCTTATATTTCCGAAAGCCAGCCGAACTATGGCTCATCCTATGGCTCGCGGGTGCCATTGTGATCGGGGCCTTGAGCGAAAGCACGCCGGCCGCCCAAAGATATGTCTTTGCTGCCCCAGCTGTAGCGGCAACAATGGGTTTGGCATTGGTCAGAATCAGCCAATGGCTTATCGAGAGCTGGCCAAGCGCACGCCCGGCCGTGGCGGCGATTGTTGGAATCGTGGTGGCTCTGGCCTGTTGGGCTGACCTGAGTTTTTATTTCGGAGACTTTTCCGCAAACAAGAAATTTGGGGATCTCAATACGGAAACCGCCATTGCTGTGGCTCAAATGCTGGATGAGAAGGAACCCGGGGTGGAGGTTTATTTCTTCGGCGGTCGCATGGGATACTATAGTCACTCGTCGATCCCCTATCTCGCTCCACATGCAAATGGACATGACGTACTGCAACCGCTCACCGCACCGCCAGATTGGGAGCTCCAGGGTCCAACCATCTTCGTATTCCTCCCAGAACGATCTTCCGAAATGGCGATGGTCCAAGAGTGGTATCCCGGTGGAAACGTATTCCAGGAAACTGGCAGAGACGCTGACCTTTACCTGGCGTACGAGCTCCCCACCGGCTGAACCAAACCCTCCCACACAACTGATATGAAGGCTGTTTTTTTCCGCGAGCAAGGCGGGGAAATTGAGTATGGCGAACTTCCTGCGCCCATCCCTGCGCCGGGCGAAGTGCTTATCCGCCTAGAGGCCGTATCGCTCAACCGGACCGAACTCATCACCTGGGTGGGTTGGCCCGGTCTCGAGTTGGAAATGCCACACATTCCGGGAGCCGACGGAGCTGGTCGTGTCGTAGAGGTTGGATCTCAAGTCACTCAATTAGCCGTTGGCGATAGGGTAGTAATCAACCCAAGTCTATTCTGTGGGGAATGTGACTTCTGCTTAGCTGGCCAACAAAACCTTTGTACAAGCTGGCGTTTGCTCGGTGAACATGCCCCAGGCACGTTCCGTGAATTGATTGCCATTCCCGAACGGAATTTGGTCAAGATGCCGCAGGAATTTGATGCCGCGCAGGCAGCGGCTGCGGCGCTTGTCTACCTCACCGCATGGCACTCTCTGATTACGCGCGGGCAGCTCAAAGCTGGCGAATCGGTTCTCGTCATTGGCGCCTCTGGGGGTGTCAGCACCGCCAGCATCCAGATTGCGAAGTACGCCGGTGCGTCGATATTGGTGGTCGGATCTAGTGCCGATAAGCTGGCGGTCGCCGAAGCTGCGGGAGCCGATGTGCTTATCGATCGTTCTCAAGACGAGGCATGGTCTAAAACGGCATATCGAGCGGATGGTCGGCGAGGCGTGGATGTGGTCGTGGACAATGTTGGCGCCGAAACAATGCCCCTCAGCCTTCGCGCGGCCCGAAAAGGCGGCCGTATCTTGACCGTCGGAAATACGAGTGGCCCGAAGTTCGAACTCGACAATCGGTTTCTCTTTGGAAAACATCTCTCCATAATTGGATCGACCATGGGTACAGCCAAAGAGTTCGGCACCGTAATGGGCCTGGTATTTGAGGGCAAACTCAGCCCAATCATGGATCGACAGTTTCTGTTGCAAGACGCGGCCAGCGCATTTGAACATATGAAGGCCGGCAATCAACAGGGTAAGATCACGCTGACGGTTCCATAGGGCTTGCTTCCAACCCGCCAGCATGGTGGATCAGCTCGTTCAATTCATGCCAGAATTCAATCACTCTTACCCGGACCCCCCGAAATTTGACCCAGACGCCCAAATCTAAGCACAGGCCAGCGCACGTAACTTGGCTTAGCCTCGGGGTTATAACCGTAGCGATAGTGGCCCTCAGCGGGCTTTTGGCGTGGTTTTCACTCCCTGATCTACCGTACACCGTTCCGCCGATCTATTTGTTAATCCGCAACGGTCTCTGGGGAGTCTGGGGCCTTCTGGCAGCTTTTGGCGCCTTCTTTGGCAAGTCTTGGGCGCCGCGGCTAATTCTCTGGGGAGGCTCAGCACTTGTGATCTGGTATTGGGTGGATCGCCTCTTCCTTGCTCAGTCGGGTTACTCTCGCTCAAACTGGCCGATATCAGCAATCGTCACCGTGCTTGCTGCGACAGGCGTAGGCTGGGTACTTAGCCGGCCAGTCGTCCGCACCTACTTTCAGGAGAATGGCAAATGAGCCACGAATCCAATCTTGAGGCACTTCGAAAGCTCCGCGAACAAGCTCGTTTGGGCGGCGGGGAAGATCGTATTGAGGCTCAGCACAAGCGCGGTCGCCTTACTGCTCGTGAGCGGCTGGACTTGTTGCTCGACAAAGGATCGTTTCGTGAGACCGACATCTTTGTCACCCACCGCACTCATGATTTCGACCTGCAAGATCGCAAATTTTTATCGGATAGCGTAGTTACGGGTTGGGGGACAATCGAAGGGCGACTCACCTATGTCTTTTCACAGGACTTCACTGTCTTTGGAGGCAGCCTGGGAGAGGTTCACGCCGAGAAGATCGTCAAGATACAGGAGATGGCGATCAAGAACGGAGCCCCTTTGATTGGACTGATCGACTCGGGCGGCGCCCGCATCCAAGAGGGCGTGGTCTCGCTGGGTGGATACGCGGATATTTTCTTGCGCAACACAATGGCTTCTGGAGTGCTCCCTCAGATCAGCGCGATTATGGGACCATCGGCGGGCGGTGCCGTGTACTCCCCCGCCCTCACCGATTTCATATTTATGGTCCGAAAATCCTCGTACATGTTTGTCACGGGGCCCGATGTGGTGCGCTCGGTAACTCATGAGGAAATTGATTTTGAGGGACTTGGCGGAGCCGAGATTCACGCTGGGACATCCGGTGTGGCCCATTACACCTCGGAGACCGAAGCTGATTGCCTCTATATGATCCGTGTGCTTTTGTCTTATCTGCCACAAAACAACATGGAAGATCCGCCATTTGTGCCCTCGGGCGATGACCGCCTGCGCACCGACGCCGCACTCGATTCGATTGTCCCTGATGACCCCACCAAGCCCTACGACATTCGGGACGTCATACATCTTGTGGTCGACGACCGAGCTTTTCTTGAAATTCATGAGGCTTTTGCCCAGAACATTGTTGTCGGATTTGCGCGGCTCGGAGGGCACAGCGTTGGGATCGTCGCCAATCAACCCGCGGTGCTGGCAGGTGTACTCGACATCAATGCCTCCCTGAAAGCGGCCCGGTTTGTTCGATTTTGCGATGCATTCAACATCCCCCTGGTGACCCTGGTGGACGTCCCGGGATTTCTTCCCGGCACTGCTCAGGAACACGGAGGCATTATTCGTAACGGGGCCAAGCTGCTTTATGCATACTGCGAGGCAACCGTTCCCAAAATCACCGTAACCACAAGGAAAGCCTACGGCGGTGCATATTGCGTCATGAATTCGAAGCACATTCGGAGCGACTTGAATTTAGCCTGGCCCACAGCAGAAATTGCTGTCATGGGACCGGAGGGCGCAGTAAACATCATCTTCCGTAGGGAGCTGGCCGATGCCAAAGATCCCGACAAGCGCAAAACGGAGTTGGTCGAAGAGTACCGGCAGAAGTTCGCCAACCCCTATGTCGCCGCCTCCCGCGGGTATATTGATGACGTTATCGAACCACGGTTCACGCGGCCCAGGCTGATCAACGCGCTCGAGATGCTGGCCAACAAACGAGATGTCAATCCAGCGAAAAAGCATGGGAACATCCCCCTCTGAGGCCGCTCCAAATTTGATCTTCTATAATTCAAACCATGTTTACTAAGGTACTTGTCGCAAATCGAGGCGAGATAGCGGTGCGTATTATCCGCGCCTGCCACGAGCTCGGGATTGAAACCGTGGGGGTTTATTCCGAGGTCGATCGCTCCGCCATGCACGTTCGTCAGGCCGGAGAGGCCTACCTGCTGGGGCCAGCTGCCGCGCGCGAATCCTATTTGCGGGGAGACAAGCTCATAGAGATTGCTAAGAAATCAGGCGCCGGCGCCATCCATCCCGGATACGGATTTCTTGCTGAACGCGACGACTTTGCGGAGGCCGTCCAAGAGGCGGGGCTGGTCTTCATCGGACCACGCCCGTCCGCCATCGCGGCAATGGGAGATAAGGGAGTCGCGCGAGCAACAGTGGCCGCGGCTGGAGTAACTGTGGTCCCAGGCACCGAAGGTGAAGGCGACCTAAGCGACGAGGACTTGCTCAAAGTAGCTCCTGACATTGGGTTTCCGCTCTTGATCAAAGCCACTGCAGGAGGCGGAGGCAAGGGAATGCGCGAAGTCGGAAGCTTGGAGGAGATGCCCGACTTGCTCCAATCTGCCCGCAGGGAGGCGGAGGCCGCGTTCGGAGATGGGAATGTTTACCTCGAGAAACTTCTATTGGATGCACGGCATATCGAATTCCAGGTCATAGCTGACTCGCACGGAAACATCATTCACCTTGCAGATCGCGAATGCTCAATTCAACGACGACATCAAAAATTGCTCGAGGAAGCGCCCTCCCCCTTTATGGATGAGGATCTACGCAAGGAGATGGGTGAGCTTGCCTGTCGAGCTGCAAAAGCGGTCGACTATCTAAACGCGGGCACCATCGAGTTTTTAGTCGATAAGGACCGCAATTTTTACTTTCTAGAAATGAATACCCGGCTGCAGGTGGAGCACCCCATAACCGAAATGGTCACTGGCGTAGATATCGTCAGGGAGCAGATCCGCGTTGCGCGCGGCCGCAAGCTGCGCTACGCGCAAGAGGACATTACGCTGAATGGCTGGGCCATTGAATGCCGTATCAATGCCGAGGATCCGTATAATAACTTCCTGCCCAGCACGGGGCAGCTCACCTCGGTTATTCCACCCAGCGGTCCTGGCGTTAGAGTCGACACTGGCGTCTACGCTGGTTTCACAATTACTCCCCACTATGACTCGCTTATTTCCAAACTAATTTGCTGGGGCGAGACGCGCGGAGAGGCAATCCTACGCATGCGGCGCGCGCTGGATGAGTTCCGCATTCTTGGCGTGCGAACCAATATTCCATTCCACCAGAAATTACTCGCATCTCCGCGTTTCATGGTGGGTCAATTTGACACGCGTTTTGTCGAAGAGCGCTTCAAATTCGAAGAGGACGACGAAGAACAAGAGAATCTCGAAATCATTGCGGCCCTGATGGCTACGCTTGTTGCACACCGCGAGTGGCAGGAGGCAGCCGAGATCATTCAGCACAGCGAGCGGGACACTAGCAACTGGAAGTGGGTTGGCCGCTGGGAGCGCATGCAGCGGTGATGAACTCGATCCAAGTGGAAGCTACCCGCGCCAGGATGAGCCGGTCCCATTGACATGAAATACATCGCAACCATCGATGACCGATCCTTTGAGATCGATATCAATGAAGAGGGCGAGATCATCGCCGACGGTAAGCGTCTGTCGGTTGATTTCCAATCCGTCGCGGATCAGCCGGTTTATTCCATGCTTCTGGACGGAGAATCGTTCGAAGCCAATGTATCGTTGCATGAAAAGGGAGTTGAGGTACTACTTCGCGGCCGTTTATTCTTGATCGACGTCGAGGATGAGCGGCAGCGCAGACTGCGCGAGACAACCAGTATTGAGCTAAACCTCGAGGGAGAATATACGCTTGCCGCGCCGATGCCTGGCATGGTGGTTGCGGTTCCGGTTGAAGTAGGACAAAGTGTGCAAAAGGGTGACAACTTGATCATCCTTGAGTCAATGAAGATGCAAAACGAGCTAAAAGCCCCGCGCGACGGGGAAGTATCAGGTATTCGAGTCAGTTCCGGTGACAGCGTGGACCAGGATCAGCCGCTGCTGACGCTTTCATGACGGCGCTAAGTAATGCATTTCGAACCCACAGGCAAACGACATGTCGGATGAAATAAAGCGCGCCAAGAAGGACTGGGAGGATGGCGCCCTAAAGCAGTCGCCTCCGGAGCGCAAAGAGCAATTTCAGACTGGCTCCCAAATTCCCCTCAATCCAGTTTACCTACCGCACGATTCAGCGGACACTTACCTTGAGTCGCAAGGCTTTCCTGGAGAGCTGCCTTACACACGAGGCGTACAGCCCACAATGTATCGCGGGCGCACATGGACCATGCGCCAGTACGCCGGATACGCGAGCGCTAAAGAGACCAATCGCCGTTTCAGGTATTTGCTAGAGCAAGGCCAGAGCGGCCTCTCCGTCGCCTTCGACCTTCCGACCCAAATTGGCTACGACGCGGACGACCCGGTCGCGGAAGGAGAAGTGGGCAAAGTGGGTGTCTCCATTTCCTGCCTGGAGGACATGCAAATCCTCTTCGACGGCATTCCACTGGATAAGGTGTCCACGAGCATGACCATCAATGCGCCGGCTGCAGTTCTGTTGGCCATGTACATTGCTGTCGCCAAGGCGCAAGGCGCGGACCCTTCCGCCTTGCGCGGCACCATTCAAAACGACATTCTCAAGGAGTACATTGCGCGCGGGACTTATATCTTCCCGCCTACACCTGCCATGCGGCTGATCACCGACATCTTTGCCTACTGTCGCCAGAATGTACCAAGGTGGAACACGATTTCCATATCGGGATATCACATGCGCGAGGCGGGCTGCACCGCAGTGCAAGAGGTGGCTTTCACACTTGCCAACGCAATTGCCTACGTGGAGGCGGCGCTGTCAGCCGGGATGGAGGTCGACGAATTCGCGCCGCAGCTGGCTTTCTTCTTTAACGCGCACAACGATGTATTGGAGGAAGTAGCCAAGTTCCGCGCCGCACGACGATTGTGGGCCAAGCTAATGCAGGAACGGTTCGGCGCCAAAGATCCCCGCTCGCTCCGCCTTCGTTTTCACACTCAGACAGCGGGGTCAACCCTAACTGCGCAGCAACCAGAGAACAACGTGGTGCGGGTGGCATTGCAAGCGCTCGCAGCCGTTTTGGGCGGCACACAGTCATTGCATACCAATAGCATGGACGAGGCCTTGGGACTTCCTACCGAAACTGCCGCGCGTCTCGCTCTTCGCACGCAGCAAGTTATTGCACATGAGGCGGGTGTGGCTGATACCGTAGATCCGCTGGCAGGATCATATTTGATTGAGAATTTGACGGACGAGATCGAGAGTCGATCGATGGATTACATCGAAAAAATCGACGGTTATGGAGGGGCACTTGCTGCCGTCGAGGCTGGCTTCATGCAGGCCGAGATCCAAGAATCTGCCTACCAGGCGCAGATGCGCATCGAGAGGCAAGAAGACCTGGTGGTCGGGGTCAACTCTTACGAATCGGAGCAGGACTCCGATTTGGAAATCCTATCTGTGGCCCCTGAAATCGAGTCGGCCCAACGGGAGCATCTTGTTCATGTGCGATCGAAGCGAGATCAAGGCCAGGCAGACAAACTAATCAAGCGTCTGGGGAAGGCTTCCCGAGGCACAGAAAACCTCATGCCGGTCTTGATCGAATGTGTGGAAGCGGACATCACCCTCGGAGAAATTTGTAACGAATTGCGGGCGAGCTGGGGCGAATATCGGCCGCCGGTGGGGCTGTGACCAGAGCGGCCAGCCGGCGCATCGCGGCCTATGGTGCGGGCACCTGCGGATGTGAGATTCAAATTCGAGGCCGGGTCATTACTTTGGAAGGGTTGTGGCAATGAGTAGGAGCCAGGTGAACCGCATCGATCATTTGGCGATCGTTGTGGATGATGTCGAGAAGGCCTTGACATTCTGGCGAGACGGCTTGGGATTAGAAGTCTCGCATGTTGAAGAGGTACCCGAACAAGGTGCGGAAGTAACCTTCTTGGCGATTGGGGATCAGAACGTAGAACTCGTCAAACCAATCGATGACGAGAGCGGTACGGCGCGTTTCTTGGAGAAGCGTGGTCCTGGGATGCACCACATCGCTCTTGAAGTAGAAAACATTGAGAGCAGTCTCGAGCATCTTGGTGCCGCTGGTATTCGATTGATCCACGATGAGCCTGTATTAGGAGCCGGTGGAAGGCGCATCGCTTTTATTCACCCCGAGAACACACAAGGGGTGCTTGTCGAGCTCTACGAAGAGAAATCAGACTAGCCGGATCTCAGACGGCGCGACCGCCCAAGTCGTTGCCTGCTGGATTTAGGCGATCGCTCAATCCCCGATCCACTCGAAGATAGTCGCCTCTCCTTGTCCTACGCCAACGCAAAGGGTCGCTAGCCCATAGTACGGACGCGTTTCTTTAGGGGCGCGCCTTCGCATCTCGTGCATGAGAGTACTGACGATCCTCGCTCCAGTGCAGCCTAAAGGGTGGCCCAAGGCGATGGCGCCGCCGTTCACATTTGTAATTTCTTCCCTCAGCCCCAGCTCTTTCATCACCGCAAGCGACTGGACCGCGAATGCTTCGTTGAGCTCGATCAAACCAATGGCATCCAATTCGATCTCAGCCCTGGCGAGAGCCTTACGAGTGGCCGGTATAGGCCCGTAGCCCATCGTGCGAGGTTCCACTCCCGCCGCGGCAGAGGCCACCACTCGAGCCCAGGGTTTGAGTCCAAGCTCTTCTGCTTTGTCGGCGGACATCATCAAAACCGCTGCTGCACCATCATTGATTCCGGAGGCGTTGCCGGCCGTGACCGTCCCGTTGCTGCGGAATGCTGGTCGCAATTTAGCCAGTGCATCAAGCGATGTCTCCCGTCTGGGACGTTCATCGACTTCCACTAAGATAGGATCGCCACGTCGTTGGGGCACTTCGACCGGGACAATTTCCTGGGCGCTTCGACCGGAGTCAATCGCTGCTAACGCCCGCTGATGGCTCTGAAGTGCGAAGGCGTCCTGCTCTTCTCGGCTGATGGGCATCTCTTCGAAGATGTTCTCGGCCGTCTCGCCCATGCTATCGGTGCCGTACTTCTCTTTGAGTGCCTGATTAGGGTATCGCCATCCGATGGTGGTATCCCACATGGTTTGGTTTCCCCAGGGAAAGGCGCGATCAGATTTAGGAACCGACCACGGAGCACGCGACATCGATTCGACTCCACCCGCGACGTAGACATCTCCTTCTCCAGTTTTAATGGCGCGTGCGGCGGCGTTGATGGCGTTCAGACTTGATGCACACAATCGATTAAAGGTCACCGCGGCGACGGAGGTTGGCAGATCTGCTAACAGCGTGGCCATGCGGGCTACGTTGCGGTTGTCTTCCCCGGCTTGATTGGCGCAGCCAAAGTAAACCTCTTCGACGAGGGCAGGATCGACCTCCGCCCGCCGCAAGACCTCTTTGATTACGATTGCGGCCAAATCGTCTGGCCGCACGTCTTTGAGCACGCCTCCGTGCGCTCCGATTGGTGTTCGCACTGCGTTGACAATTACAGCTTCAGTCATAGCAAAAGCTCTCCCGTCTGATCGTATGCCAGCAATATCTTACTGCTCTTCGGTGCCGAAGAGCAGTATTCGCAATTCCAATGGAGATTAAAAAAGCGGGCTCTCGCCCCACCTTCATCATTGAAGAACGCGTTGAAACGGGAAGGACTGGGCCGAATGCTATAATCGCCCACGAGCCACGGAGCGACACTTATGTTCGATGAGCAAGAGCTCGAAGAGATACGCGAAGCGCTTGAGAAGTGGGAGGAAACTACTCTCCAACAGGCGATGGCAAACATGCCGGAGCGCCGCGAGCGGTTCATTACGACCTCTTCTGAGCCCGTTGACCGCCTTTACACGCCCCTTGACATCGCCGACATGGACTATGTCCGAGACCTGGGATTGCCGGGCCAGTATCCCTATACTCGCGGCATTCACCCCACCATGTACCGCGGCCGACCGTGGACCATGCGCATGTTTGCTGGATTTGGTACGGCGGAAGAGACTAACGAGCGTTTTAGCTACTTGCTCGATCAAGGCCAGACTGGACTCTCGATTGCTTTCGATCTGGCCACACTCATGGGATACGACACCGATGCT
>Ga0255057_10002247_pt1 | contig 10508 bp, 9 predicted proteins | sample Cases_109_6_MG_FD_189022 | JGI IMG/M metagenome (GOLD analysis project Ga0255057, IMG submission 189022) | Seawater microbial communities from Amundsen Gulf, Northwest Territories, Canada - Cases_109_6 | ecosystem: Environmental > Aquatic > Marine > Gulf | place: Canada: Northwest Territories... | reverse complement strand
AAGAGAGGCCCTGCGCGCGTTCGCAGAGAAACGCAAGCCGAAGTTCAGGTTCCGCTGATCCGTACCAGCACCACCTGACCGGTGAGGGCCGCCACCCCGGACCCGAGCCTCAGAGCCAGGGCGCCAGCTCTTCGGGTGGCGGCGTTGCCGGCTTGCTCAGATCCACCTCCCAGGTGCGGCTCCGGAAGGGGCCGGCGTCCCGGCTGCTCAAGGCAGCGCCGAGCAGGAAGGGCAGCCCGACGAACAGGATCTGGAAGCCCAGGAGCCAGACGCCGACGTGGCGACGCAGCGGCTCGGACAGACCCGTGGCGAATAGGTGGGCGGCGAGGGCCGCCAGGAACAGCGCCGTGATGGAGAAGAGGTCCCAGTCGAAGGGGCCCCAGAAGGGACGCAGCAGGGTTGCGTAGAGCGCCAGCGGCACGCAGGCCACGAGCAAGAAGCGGGCGCGCGGCGTCGCCACGAAGCGGCGCGGTTCGCCCAGAATGAAGCCCAGCAGCACTGGGAGGCTCGCCGGAATCATCAGCGCGAAGGCGTTCACCAGGTACTTGAGGTGCGGCGGAGACAGGAATACGACGTCCGTGCCGATGCTCGGCGCGCCGCCCCAGCCACGCACCCACCAGCGCACCGCGTCCGGCTCGCTCGAGCCACCCAGGATCTCCAGAGCCTTCCGCGCGCCGAGTCGGATCTCCTCGGGTCGGACGATTCCCACCAGCACCAGAAAAAGGGCCGTGGGCAACCCCGCCACACACAGCGCGCCTGCCACCCGCAATGCAGGTGAGCGCGCCGGGCGTCGCGATTCATCCCACCAGGCGAGCAGCATCAGGCTCGGCAGCAGGCACACAGCGGAGGCGTGTACCCAGATCACGAGCCCGAGCGCGAGGGATGCAGTCCACAGCGAGGCCTTGCCGTCGAGCGCGGCAAGCGCCGCCCAGAGATAGACGAGACTCGCCGCGATCAGCACCGCGTACACCTCCACGTGTCCGGCGAAGAGCCGAAGCATCCCTCCGGAGAGCAGAAAGAGCACCGCCCACGGAGCAGCCCGGGGCCCTACCAGCTGCCGTGCCGCCGGGATCGCCAAGCTGGCGGCGACCACCCCGAAGACGCAGCTCATCACCCGCACAGGCGACGAGGCTCGGAGGCCGTTCTCCACGCCCGCCATCACGGCGTGGTGGATCAGGAAGGTCGCTCCGATGTCGGGGAACACGAACTGATTGCCGCGGCGCGCCGCGAGAACCAGCAGGCCCGAGTCGCCTTGGAACTGGCTCTCCCGCAGCAGCCACAGGCTGGTGCCGAGGATCCCGAGCCCGAGCAGGGCAACGGGAAGACGCGGAAGGCCGGCCACTCGCGCCCCCAGGCGGGTCGCAGCGCCAAGCACCGCTTCGCGCCCGGCGCGAAAGCACAGGGACAGCGAGATGGCCGCCAGCAGCGGGCCGACCCAGGCGGGCAGGTAGCTCCAGAGGTTGAAGGCCCACGCGTAGCGCGCGAAGGGAAGCCAGCCCAGCTGGGCGGCAACCCATAGGACCCAGGTCGCCGAGGCGGCGATCGAGACCAAGTCGTAGCGGCGCAGCTTCCCGAGGACCTCCCCGCCGAAAGGGAAGCACAGACCGCGGGAAAAGCGAGCAGCGTGTAGGGCTGGGGTATGCTCGACCCGAGCCCCGTCATGCGTTCTCTCCTCGCCCGTAGCCTGCTCGTCGCTCTGGGGCTCGTCATCGGCGCCGCCTTCGTGGAGGGGGGCCTGCGGCTGCTGGGCCCGGCACCCACTCACGGCCTGCGCGGCCTCCATCGCGCGGAACCCAACGAGCCCTGGCTCTACCGCGGGCGACCTGGCGCCGAAGCTCGCGTGGGCGATACGGGAGAGGTCCTCTACCGCATCAACGCCGAGGGCTTCCGCGATGCGTCGCGACGCCTCGAACGCAAAGACGGCGCGTACCGGGTAGGGGTCGTCGGTGACTCCATCGCCTTCGGCTACGGCGTGAACGTCACCGAGCGCTTCACCGAACGTCTCGAGGCGGAGCTGGCGCACGAATCGGGGCGTGGCGTGGAAGTCCTGAACTTCGGCGTGGCCGGTTTCAACGCGTACAACGAGGCCGCACTGGTCGAGGGGCTCGTGTCCGAATACGAGCTCGACCTGCTGCTCGTGCAGTTCTGTGTGAACGACCTGAACGACCCCACGCTGCACTTCGACGCCCAGACCCGCGTGGCGCTGGGCGAGCTTCCTGACGCGGCCTTCCCGAATCCCGACACCCGGGGGCAGGTAGGCCCCCGCAGCGGCCCCGAACGCGCCCTCGACCGCTGCCGCCTGCGCCTCTGCTCGCTGCTCCGGCGCGCCTTCCCGGCGGACGAGGCGAGGCAACTCGAGCCCCGCGAGCTGGCACTGGCCATGGCCCCTCGGTCTGACCTGGGAGACGGGCCCGAGAGGAGCTGGCTCGAGGGCCACTACGCGAACATGGCTGCGGTGGCCGCGGCGGGCGGCGCGCGTTTCGGAGTCCTGGTGTTTCCCTACTCCGCGCAGCTAGAGGCGCTGGAGGAGAAGGCCCGAGGCTTGGGCCTGCAAAGGGACCTCGCAACGCTGGCCAAGCAGCGAGGCTGGTTGCTCATCGACCTGTTTGCGAGCTTCCGCGACGCTGGACCCGGCGAGGCGCTCTTCGTGGACATGTGGCACCCCACGGCCCGCGGGCACGCGATCGCTGCCGAGGCCGTGGCCGCGGGCCTGCGGCGCCACGGCGTACCGGAGCGTTCGGCGGACGCGGCGACTGGCCGGAACTAGAGCGTCGGAGCGCCCCGCAGGATGACCCGCTCCGAGTCGGTCGGCAGGCGCGCTCGGCGGCGCATTGCCTCGAACCCCCAGGCGACGAGGCCGATCACGCTGGCCCCCATCAGGATCCCGCCGACGCGCCAGACCGCGCTGGCGACGCCGGTCTGTGCGGCGAGGCCCGTCGCGAGGCCAGAAGCGGCTTCGAGCACAGGGCCGCTCAACACGTAGTAGGCGCTGAGAGCGGCAATGGCCATGGCGGCGCCCAGCCCGATGGCGGCCGCAAGACCGGCCGGGCGGTCATGGGCAGATCCTCTGGAAGCGAGGGCAGTGGGGTCCATGGATGGGCTCCTCCAATAGAGGAGTGGGATCGTCGAGGCTCGGGTGTCGGGAAAAAGCTTGCGCACCAGTCGATTTCTCTCACGGATCTCCCCGTGGGGATTCCGGGGATCGGCGTGGTAGGCTCTCTCCCCGCTATCTCCGGCACCCCATGACGCGAGCGCCCACCGCACCCCGGCCCAGGAGGCCCTTTCTCCCACTCCTCCTGGTGGCGTTGGGGGCGGGCATCGCACTTCCCTACGCGGCGATGCCGGCGCTCTTTCCGCGCATTCCCACGGATCTGTCGCGCGTCCGGCTGGTGCTCGAGGCCCTGCGCGATGCTGCGCGCCAGCCCGAGGTAGTGGTCTTCGGCAGCAGCCGCGTCATGTCGGGCGTGGATGCTCGGCAGCTCTCCCAGGCTCTGCCCAGCCGCCCCCTCGCCTACAACCTCTCATCACCCGGCCAGTCGCTGGCCGAGTCCTATCTCTTCTACCAGGAGCTTCCGGCCGGGGTGCGGGTGGTCGTGCAGATGGCGTCGCTGGCCGAGCTGGCCAGCCCCCACACTCTCGAGCGCCAGAAGTTCAATGCCTTCTACCTGAACGGCTACCGCCCCAACGCGCGCACGCGGGAGGTGCTGGGTGACGCCTTCGGCGATCCCCTGCTCGAGATCCTCGACGCCTCGGACGCCTCGCAGCGCTTCCAGGGGCGCTGGGCCCTGCGTCAGCTGGTGGACACCTCACTGCGGCGTTGGCTGCGCCGCGACCTGACGCTCAGCAACGCCGAGCGCGACCTCTTCCACCCCCAGGGCTACACCGAGCGCTTCCCCCCCGACAAGCGCGCACGCGCCATCGCGCGGCGGGTGAAGACCGTGAGCGGGAACGACCTGGTCATCGACACCCACAAGAAGCAGCTCCTGGACGCCATGGTGGCCGACGCAGCCGAGGCCGGGCGAACCGTCGTCCTGTTCATCCCGCCGACCCACCCCACCGTCCACGAGGCCATGCCTGAGGCTTCCTTCGCGAAGCTGGAGGAGCTGCTGGCAGAGCTGAGCATGGGCAGCGGCGTCCGCGTCGCCGACACCACTCACGTGCTCACGGCCGAGCACTTCGTCGACGACGTCCACCCCACCAACGAGGGGGCCGTGCTGGTCACGCGTCGGCTCGGGGATGCGCTGGCCGGCGAACTCTGATGCTCTTCTACACGCCGGAGTTTCTGGCCTTCTCGATCATTCTGCTCTCTGTGCTGGGCCTCGTGCACCGCGATGCCCCGCGCAAGGTGGTCCTGCTGATCGCCAGCTACGTCTTCTACATGTGGTGGAACCCGGCATTCATCCTGCTGATCGTCTTTTCGACCGCGCTCAACTACGTGATCGGGGGCATGCTCGCAGAGCAACGCGAGCCATCACGCAGGAAGTTCCTGCTCGCAGTCAGCGTGACGGCCAACCTGGGCCTGCTTGGCTTCTTCAAGTACGCGGGCTTCTTCAGCGACGCGACCCTGGGCCTCGTGAAACTGCTGGGCGGAGACCTGCACTGGAGCATCGCCGAGATCACGCTTCCGGTGGGCATCTCCTTCTACACCTTTCAGGCCATGAGCTACGTGATCGACGTCTACCGCGGGCGAATTCCATCAACACATTCGCCTCTGGACTTCGCACTCTACGTCGCGTTCTTCCCACAGCTGGTCGCTGGCCCCATCGTGCGCGCCGCAGACTTCCTGCCCCAGCTCCAGCAACGGATCCGTCTCTTCTGCGACCAGGGAACTTTCTTCCTGATCCTGCGCGGGCTCGCCAAGAAGGTGCTCGTGGCCGACAACCTGGCGGCTCTGCCCGACGCAGTCTTCGTCGACCCCGCGGCTTGGCCGAGCCTGGTGATCTGGATCGCCACCATCTGCTTCGCGGTGCAGATCTACTGCGACTTCTCCGGCTACTCGGACATCGCCATCGGCGTGGCGCGGGTCCTGGGCTTCCGGATCCCGCTCAACTTCGACCACCCCTACATCGCGCGCAATCCGTCCGACTTCTGGCGCCGCTGGCACATCAGCCTGTCGAGCTGGCTGCGCGACTACCTCTACATTCCCCTGGGCGGCAACCGAGGTGGGCGCATCCTGACCTACCGCAACCTCATGCTCACCATGCTGCTGGGCGGGCTCTGGCACGGGGCCAGCTGGAACTTCGTTCTCTGGGGCGCTCTGCACGGCGTGGCGCTGGTGGCACACCGCATCTACAGCGAGCTGCGCCTGGGCCGAAATCCCGGCTACCGGCCCTCGGAGCACCCCGTGGTGCGCGTGGCCTCCATCGCGGCGATGCAGTACTGGGTGCTCCTCACTTGGATCGCCTTCCGAGTGGAGGATGTGGCCGGAATTCGTGCGGCCATGGCGAAGTTCGTGTTCTTCGACTTCGACCTGGGCCTGGCCGACCTCGGCTTGGGTGCGCTCTCCTTCTTCAGCACGCTGGGGGTGCTGAGCGTATTCGTGGCCCTACACGCCGTCTCGCTGCGCACCGGCCGCATCGATGAATGGTTGGGTCGCGCGCCTCTGGGGTGGGCGGCGGCCGTGTGCATCGCGCTGGGTGCGGCGGCCTTCCTGCTGTGGCCGCTTCAGGACGCCCCATTCATCTACTTCCAGTTCTGATGCCCGATCGAGACGTCGCCACCACCTTCATCCGGTGGAGCTTCATGCGGGCCATCTTCCACCGCGGCTGGTGGCTCGTCACTAGCCTCTACCTCGTCGTCGAGGCAGACCTCTCCGCCTTCCAGCTCGTGTTCCTCGGTACGGCCCAGAACCTGACGGCGCTCGCGTTCGAGGTTCCCACCGGGGTCATGGCAGACACGATCAGTCGCACGTGGTCAGTCGTGATCGCGCGTTTCGTGATGGGGGCCGGCATGCTGGCTACCGGCCTCGCTACCGCCTTCCCCGCACTCGTGCTGACGCAGATGACGTGGGGTCTGGCCTGGACATTCTCGAGCGGTGCCGACGTCGCGTGGCTCAGCGATGAACTCGACCAGCCAGAGCGCGTCGCCGGTGTGTTGACGGCAAGCGCACGCTGGGAGCAGCTGGGAGCAGCCTGCGGCCTGGTCGGATTCGGCGCGCTCGCCTGGGCAACCAGCCTCTCCACGTCGATCGTGGTCGCTGGCCTCTCGATGATGTTGCTGGGGCTCTTCGTGGTGGCAAGGTTCCCCGAGCAGCACTTCAGCCCGGCTCGGGAGCGCCGCTGGCGCGAGTCCACATCGATCTTCCGGCGCGGCGTCGCGCTAGCACGCCGCGATCACCAGATCCTGCTCGTCTTCGCGGCCACGCTGCTGATCAACGGGGCCGCCGAAGCCTTCGACCGGCTCTTCCCCAAGCGGCTCGTCGAGCTCGGCCTTCCGCAAGAACCCGACCCGATCGTCTGGCTGACGGCACTCGGCCTCGTTGCTTTGGCGCTGGCTGCGCTCGCGCTCCGCATCATCGAGGCCCGCATCGACGGCGTCGGCGCGGCGCGGCGCCTCTACGCAGCGGCGTGTTTCATCGGCGCGCTCGGCCTGGCCGTGCTCGCCGTAGCACCCGACGACATAACCGGAATGGCGGGGGTCCTGCTCGTGAGTGGCATCGCGTGGACCGTCACCCGCTGCGTCAGCGTGATCTGGGTCAACCGACGCACCACCAGCGACGTGCGGGCGACCGTGCAATCCTTTCTCGCCCAGGTCGAGTATCTCGGCGAGATCTTCCTCGGAATCGGGCTCGGCGTCCTCGCCCAGGCAACCAGCATCACAATCGCCATGCTGGGCTCGTGCGCGCTCGTGGCGGGCGCTGGTGTGCTCGTCGTTCGCTGGCGCACCGGCACATCGGAATGCCCGACGAAGAGTTCCGCGCAAGACTGAACCGGACCCTCGGCCCGCTGGAAGTCGCGTGGTGGCTGGCTCGGCGTCACGGAAGTCCGGCACTGCGCAGGTTGTCTATTGCCTCGTCCCTGTCGAATCCCACCCCCAGGGCCAGCCCAGTCGCTGACTCCGCCGTGAGATCCTGGTTCACGCGCAGGATCTCCCCCGCGAGTGCGCGAGCTTCTTCGTGCTGCCCCTCGGACTCGTAGAGAGCCGCGAGCGGGATGCGCGCGAGAATCATTTCGGGATTGGCGGCCCGAGCCTGCTCCCAGAGCTCCACGGCCTCCTCGGTGCGGCCCGCGGCGAAATTCACGGAGGCCGCGACAGCCAAGAGCCCCGAAGAGGCCCTTGGATTGAGGCGCATCGCGCGAGCGACCGATTGCATGGCAGCCACGAATCTCCCCTGGCGAGCCAGCGCCATCCCCAGCACCAGATGCGGGCCTTCGACGTTGGGGGTCAGCTCCACGGCCCTCTCCGCAGCAGCCACTGCCTCCGCCGGCCTGCCCTGGTAGAGGTGGACCAAGCTCAACACCCCATGGGCAGGCGAAGTCGATGGGTCGCGCGCGAGCGCTTGCCGCGCCAGCTCCGCGCCGCGATCCAGCAGCGCCGGATCGAGCTTCCAGCCAAAGGTGTACTCAGCCACGTAGCTAATCCCGGCGAACGCGTAGGCCACCGCGAAGTCCGGGTCTTGCTCGATGGCGCGCTCGTAGAGGCGGCGAGCCTCCAGATTGTCCTCGCGGGTGAAGCGCTGGGCGTGAGCGAGCCCTCTCCACAGGGTGTCGATCGCCTTGGGATCGCGGCCCGTTCTGCGCAGGACCTGGTCGATCGCAGCGTCGCGCAGCTCCACCTTCAAGGCGACCAGGATCTCCTTGGAGATCTCGGACTGGAGAGCCAAGATGTCGGAAAGCTCGCGATCGTAGCTCTCGCTCCACTGGTGAAAGCCACTGGTCGCATCGATGAGCTGTGCCGTGATCCGCACCCGCCCCTCCACCTTGCGAACGGTGCCTTCGAGCACGTATCGCACTCCGAGGTCACGCCCCACGTCTCGCACCCTCACGGGTTGCCCCTTGTAGGTGAAGGCCGAGTTTCGCGAGATGACGAACAGCTCCGGAACGCTGGCAAGATCGTTGATCAGCTCCTCGGTGATCCCGTCGCTGAAGTACTCCTGCTCCGGATCGCCGCTCATGTTCTCGAAGGGCAGCACCACGATGGAGGGCTTCTCGGGCAGCGCGGGATTGACGGGGGGGCCGGACGCGCCGACGAGATCGATGACGAGACCGAGCGGGCGGGGCCAGCTCGCCCAGAGTCCGAGCGCGAGCAGGACCAATACGGCTGCCGTCACGATGGACGCGCTGCGGAGACGTCGCGTCGGCTCGCCCGGTAGGGCCGAAGCGGGCGTGGACGCTTCCGGTTGGCTTCGTGCCTGGACCCGGTAGACGCGGACCTGATCCGGGATGTTCTTGACCGTCTGGTCGCCGAGGTCTGTGAAGCCGGCGTGGAGCTTGTTGCGCACCTGCTCGTGCACGGTCGCGGAGATGCAGACGCCGCCCGCCTCGGCCAGCGCCTCCAGGCGAGCGGCGATGTTGACGCCGTCCCCGTAGATCCGCCCTCCCTCCGCGGCGACGTCACCCATGTGGACGCCGATCCTGAAGTCCATGCGGCGCTCTGCAGAGAGGCTCGCGTTGAGCGCCCGGAGCACCCCCTGGATCTCGACGGCGCAGCGCACCGCGTCGAGGGCGGTCGGGAACTCGGCCAGGACGTTGTCGCCCGGCGTGTCCACGACGCGACCCCGGTGCTGTCGGACGCGCATCGCGATCTCGTCGCGGTAGTCCGAGAGCGTCCGGATCGTGGCCGCCTCGTCCTCGGCCATGAGCCGGCTGTAGCCGACCACGTCGGCACTGAGGATCGCGGCGAGCTTGCGTTCGACGGGTTCGGCGGCCATGTCCCTCCCGCTGCGGATCCTACACTCCCTGGTTGGCGAGAGCCGATGCGAGTACCGGCTTCTCTACTTTCGCTACCCGCTCCCGTCCGAGGAAGCCTGGTGACCCGCGGGCGATCTGAACGTTGCAGCCGGCGCTCGTCGCCAATCAGGCTCGTAAGTGGTCGTTTTCACGAGCTGTTTTGCTGGAGGCGGCGAGAATTCAGCGGTGGACCAGGGCGCGGCGCGCCGGCTTCAGCCGGAGATCGAAGGCGAAGGCGAGCGTGATCGCGAGCGCCGTCAGCAACTCGAGGGTCTTGATGCTGATAGCGCCCGAGAATCCGTATATTCCACACTACCCCCTCTGGCGACTGGAGGCCTCGCACATGGCAGATCCCTTTCGAAATGCCCCGACAGCGGCGACCCGCCTGGGGCGCGTGCTGCGCTCGAAGCGCGTGACCACCTTCGAGGCCCTCGAGGACCTGCTCGCCTGCTCCGGGGACATACGGGCTGTGCGCGAAGAGGACGTGCGCGCCGTATGTGCCGCCGCGGCGGTCGATCTCAAACGCAAGTTCATCGGAGACCGGAAGGACCTCTACCGGCGGTATCTCGCTCACTGCCTAGACGACAAGATAATCACCGAGGAGGAGAGCGCGGATCTCCAGCACCTGGCCGCCCTGCTCCACCTCGACGAGCGGGAAATCGCACCGATCCATGAAGACCTCGCGCAAGAAGTCTACGGAATGGCGATTCAGGAGGTTCTCGACGACCTGCGCCTGGACCCGGACGAGGAGGCCTTTCTGCGGCGGCTACGGGGCGAGCTGCAGATCTCCGACGAAGTCGCCCAGCGCCTCTACGAGCGCGGGGAGTCTCAGGCACGCGATCGCGCCTACAGCAAGGCAGCCGCGGGCGACGAGGAGTTCGTCGGCTTCCGAGCCTCGGCGGGCGACTTCACCGGGCGCTCCACCAGTTCGCTCGAGATGGCCGTCACCGACGCCCTCACGAAGGCCGCCGTCGCAGTTCCGAAGCTCCACTGGTTCGAGCTGACGAACATCTCGGGCTACGTCGAGGACGGAAGGCCCGAAAGCTGGCACGTGACCGTCCGGGCAGGCCTCAAGCCAGGTAGCTGACTATCGCTGGCCTCGGCCCCGCTACTGCTTCGGCTGGGACGGCGGAAACTCCTTCAGGAGCTCGGCCACCTCGGCGGCCAACCGGGTGCGGCGCTGGGCCTCGGTCAGCGACATGTCGACGTCTACTCGCACGAACCCGAGCCAGACCCGACGTCCCGAGTCTGCTTCGGTGAAGGCGTACGAGACCGAGCCCACCGCCCGCGCTGAGCTCGGGGAGATCACCTGACCGATTCCCACCTCGTAGTTGAGGTAGTAGTCGACGGACTCGCCCGGAGCCGCCTCGCGATAGCCCCTCGCCGCGAACGCATCACGCGCGGTGTCGCGGACAATCGAGTCGAGGTTCAGGCGCGCCAGCCGCTCGTCCGCCGGCAGCGTGTTGGCCTTGTCGTTCCACGCCCACTTCGCCTGAGCCGGAAAGACGGCCAGCGGGTCGAAGGTCGCCCCGATCCTGTCGTTCGCGCACCCCAATAGGAAGGCGAGGCAGAGGGTGAGACCAAGTCCTGTGAGCCAGCGCACGCGTCGCCTCCTGGGTT
>Ga0255057_10002245_pt1 | contig 10514 bp, 11 predicted proteins | sample Cases_109_6_MG_FD_189022 | JGI IMG/M metagenome (GOLD analysis project Ga0255057, IMG submission 189022) | Seawater microbial communities from Amundsen Gulf, Northwest Territories, Canada - Cases_109_6 | ecosystem: Environmental > Aquatic > Marine > Gulf | place: Canada: Northwest Territories... | reverse complement strand
TGACCAGCGCTCGTCCAGTTCACCCCAGAAGACTCGTTGAATCATCCAAAGAATGTAGCCGGCCGCGAATACGATCCCGACTACGCCAATGATCGTCGCCACCTCGTACTTCTCGAACGTTCCGAGGAAGACCGTGATTTCTGATACGAAGCCGGCCATCGCCGGCAATCCCAGTGACGCAAACCCCGCGATTACCATCATCACCGCGATGAACGGCATGCGTTGAGCCAAACCGGACAACTCGCCGATCTCGCGAGTGTGTGCCCGGTCGTACACCATTCCAACAAGCACGAACAGCATTCCCGTAATCAGGCCGTGAGTGAACATCTGCATAGATGCGCCCTCCAGACCCACGAGGCCGACGGCGGACACGCCAAGGAGCACGTATCCCATATGGCTGACGCTGGAGTATGCGATTAGCCGCTTGAGGTCCGTCTGTACCAGAGTCATTACGGCGCCGTAGATGATGCTGATGGCAGCCAACGCAGCCAGGTAGACCGCTGCGTCTTTCGCGACGTCAGGCATGATCGTCAGGCTCAACCGCAGAATGCCGTACCCGCCCATCTTCAGAAGAACGCCGGCAAGGATGACGCTGACAGCAGTAGGCGCATCAGTATGTGCGTCTGGAAGCCACGTATGCATCGGTACGACCGGGAGCTTGATCATGAAGGCTGTGATGATGAGGCCGAAGATCGCCCAGGCCGGAAGAATCGCCCCGGATATCGGCTCGCTCATGCTCAGCAACCGGATGTCGAACGTACCCTCAGTGAACCCGAGTACAAGGATGCCGACGAGCATGAATGCGGAGCCGAAGAACGTGAACAGGACGTACTTCCACGCCGAATAGATTCGATTGCCACTGCCCCAGATGGTTATCAGGAAGAACATCGGGATCAGCTCGATCTCCCAGAAGATGAAGAACATCAGCAAGTCCAGCGAGCTGAACACGCCGATCAGGCTCATCTCAAGGACCAGCAACCAACCGAAGTACTCCTTCGGCCGCATGTCAATCCGCCACGAAATGAGCACCGCTACCAACGAGAGGAAGGCCGTAAGTGCGACCAGTGGCAGCGATAGCCCATCGAGCCCAACCGCGTAGTTCACCGTGAACTCGGCGGACTCCAAATCGATCCACACGAACTCATCGACCCACTGGTAGCCTGCTTCCGCGCGGTCGTAAGCGGCGAACAATCCGATCGCCAGGGCAAGGACGATCGCAGCGATCGCTGCCGCTAGCCACTTGGCGTACCCCTCGTGTTTCTTAGGCAAGAACGCGATCATCAACGCGCCGGCGAGGGGGAAGAAGATCAGGAACGATACCACTTAAATCATCCTCATGACGGGTTGATTATCAAAATGGCGGCGACGGCGCCTAACAGGCCCACGAACATCGCCGCGCCATACACCTGTACCTGCCCGTTCTGCGCGTATCGCATCCCCTCAGAGGTCAGCGCCGTCACCCGCGCCGCGCCGTTCACCGCGTTGTCGATCACGTATTTATCCCATAGCGCAGTCGCATAGGCGACGCCGCCCATAAGACCACGCTTGACGATGATGTCCTCGTAGAGAATGTCCAGGTAGTACTTGTATCCGAGAACCTCGGGAAGCGGCTCCAGGAACTTGGCGATCTTCTCCGAGCTGAATATCCGCGCATAGTAGATCGCCCAAGCCACAGCCAGACCGGCAGCTCCAGCCGCCGTCGACACTACAGCGATCCACAACTCAAAGCTACTCTGAGTGACCAGCTCCTCGGCCTCGTGAGGGAGCCACCCCTCGAACAGAGTCTTCAATCCGTCGTCGATGTTCACAAACCCTACAGTTGCCGCAAGGATCGCCAGGACCACGAGCGGTGCGGTCATCAGAATCGGCGACTCGTGAGGCTTGCTCGTGTCGTGGCTGTCTCCGTGTTCCGGTTCCTCGCCGCCGCGATACTCACCCGAGAACGTCAGGATAAGCATTCGGCCAACGTATAGCGCCGTCATGAACACGCCCGTGAGTGCCACCCAGAAGACCCACTGCCGGTCTTCCCAGGCGTCCGCCAGAATCTCGTCCTTGCTCCAGAAGCCGGCCAGCGGGAACATGCCGACGAGGGCGAGGCTCCCGATCGTCATCGTCACGAACGTGATCGGCATCGCGGTCCAGAGACCACCCATCTTTCGCATATCGAACGTGCCCGTCGCGTGGTTAACGGAACCCGCGCCAAGGAACAGCAGCGACTTGAAGAATGCGTGCGCGAACAGGTGGAACATCGCTGCCACAAGGCCACCCACTCCCAGGCCCATCATCATGTACCCCAGCTGGCTGATCGTGGAATATGCGAGCACCCGTTTGATGTCCGTCGCGACGATGCCGAGCAGCGCAGCCATGATCGACGTGATCGAGCCGATCACCGCGACGGTTATGAGCGCATCGTCCGACGCCGCGAACACGGGGAAAAACCGCGCCACCAGGTAAACACCGGCCGCCACCATGGTGGCGGCGTGGATCAGAGCCGACACCGGAGTCGGACCTTCCATCGCGTCCGGCAGCCAGACGTGGAGCGGGAACTGAGCGGACTTCCCGGCCGCACCGGCGAATATGCCGAGCGCGAACCACGTCAACGTTGCCGCGCCTATAGCGCCGGCGACGGCGAGCTCGTCGATCGCAATTATGTTCAGCTCCCCCGTCTCCGACCAGATTAGGAGGATGGCGAGCAAGAAACCGAGATCACCAATACGCGTGACGACAAACGCTTTCGTCGCCGCTCTGCGTGCCGAGTCCTTGAAGAACCAGAAGCCGATGAGAAGGTACGAGCTAGCACCGACCAGTTCCCAGAATACGAACAACTGCAGGATGTTCGACGCTAACACCAGCCCGATCATCGAGGCTGTGAACAGGGACATGAAGGCGTAGTAGCGGTTGTATCCTTCGTCGTCTCGCATGTACTCCTGCGAGTAAATCTGAACGAGGAGCGACACACTCGTCACGATCACGAGCATCATCGCGCTCAGGCCGTCCAGAGTAATCCCGATGTCGACCACTAACGGACCGACAGACACCCACTCGTGGGCGTCGAATCCGACGCGGCGGCCGTCAGCGGCGATCGCGGTGTCGAGGGCCCATAGGGAAAGAAGGAACGCCGTACCGATCGCGAGAATGGTGACGTAACCGCTGAACCGCGGCGCCCACGCGCGGTCTCTCGTCAGCCCCAGCAAGGAGACCAGCGAGATGATCGTAAGCGACCCGATGGGCAGCAGCATGATCGCCCATACGGCTCCCTCAGGTATATCGCTGAACAACTAGCTCTTCCTCAAGATCTCTTCGGCAACGTGAAGCTTTCCCCACGGCACGTAAATGTCCTGCTTCTCGAAGTCTGATGCCTCCGCCCAGCCCGACTCTGGCACGACCTGCACCGAGATGGCAGCCGAATTGAGGAGCTCCTTCCAGATGTCAGCGCCGTAGGCGTTCTTCGTCTCCATGAACTTGATCCACATATCAGCTCACCATCTCAGCAGGTTGATCTCATCGACATTGACCGTGCCCCGCACGCGATACAGCAGCACCGCGATTGCAAGCGCAACAGCCGCCTCCGCCGCCGCAACTGTGACCACGAAGAGCACGAAAACGTGGCCATCAATCGGGTTCACCGACTCAACGAACCGCGAGAAAGATATCAAGGTCAGGTTGGCGGCGTTGAACATCAACTCTATGCCCATCAGCACGCCGACGAAGTTCCGTTTCGACAGAGCCATGAATAGCCCGATCGCGAAAAGGATCGCCCCGACCATCAGGTAGTGCTCGAGATCGACGGACATTACTCTTCAGCCGTGCCTTCCGTGCCCTCAGCACGAACGATGATGATCGCACCCAGCATCGCCACCAACATCAGCGCGGCGGCGATCTCGAACGGCAGGATGTACTTGTCGAGCAGCGCGTTTCCTATCGCCTGAGCGGTGCCATCGAAGCCTTCCGCATCCGGGAAGCAGGGCAGCCTCGCCGTCTCCCCGCACTTGATCCAGGCAGTCTCCACCGCCGCGTAGCCAAGCATCGTCGCCACAAGGACCGCGAGAATCGCCGCGGGTAGACGCATCGACGTCTCAGCGTTGTCGCGGCCGGCCTGTGGCGTCAGCACGATCGCGAAGATCACCAGGATCGAAATCGCCCCGGAGTAGATAAGAATCTGGGCGACGCCCACGAAGTCAGCCGATAGCGTTATGTAGAGCCCAGCCACCCCCATGAAGCTCAGCACGAGGAAAACGACGGCGTGGATGAGGTTGCGAACGATAGCAACCATAAGCGCGGAGCCGATTGTCATGATCGCCAGCGTCCAGAACGCGACTACGGTGCCGGTATCTTCCATCAGGCCCCGGGACTCCCCGCGCCTTCGTAGTAGATCGCGCCCAACTCTTGGGTGAGCGTGGCCCGCTTTCCGGCTGTACGAGGAGTTCCGTGCCCGAGCATTCTCGCCCACAAGAACACGAGCCCGATCGCCAGCACCCAGTTGATAACGCCGAAGATCGGTAGCACTGTCGCCGCATCGTAACCCTGCTCTCGCCAGATCAGCGTCTCGAGGCCAACAACGAGTATGTTCACGAACATCAGCTCAAGCAGGAACTTCCAGGAGAACGTCATGAGTTGGTCTATCCGCAGACGCGGCAGCGTACCTCTGGCCCAAATGAAGATGAAGAACACAGCGTACAGCTTCGTCAGGAAGATCAGGAAGCCAGGCACCCACTCCTCCACCCCCCAGAGCGTCCATCCCCCCAGGAAAAGCGTGACGATAACTCCGCACAGCGCGAACGTGGCGAAGTATTCCGCCGCGTAGAAGAACCCAAACTTTATTCCGGAGTATTCGGTGTGGAACCCAGCGATCAGTTCCGATTCCGCTTCCGAAGTGTCAGCAGGGCTGCGATTGACCTCGACCAGACCGGCGATGATGAAGGCGACTAGCGCAAGAGGCTGAATCGCGAACATCCAAACATCATTGTCAGCCTGCCACCCAACCAGGTCCTGCATACGCATGCTGCCGACCATGATGACGACACCCAGAATCGCGAACACCTGCACCAACTCGTAGCTAATGAGCATAGCGATCTGACGCATCGCGCCGATTAGCGCGAACTTGTTGTTGGACGACCAACCGGCGGCGAACACGGCGATCGTGTTGATCGAGCCGATCGCAACGAAGAAGAGCACGCCGACGTTGAGATCGGAGAGCACCATTCCTTCGCCAAACGGAATCACGGCGAAGACGACCATCGCCGGAATGAAGATCGCGATCGGCGCCGCCCAGAAGAGGATCTTGTCTGTCGCTCGCGCCGTGACGGCTTCTTTCAGCAGGAGCTTGATCGCGTCCGCGACCCCCTGCAACAGGCCCATCGGACCGACTCTGTTTGGTCCGATGCGGTTGTGCATGAGACCGATCACACGACGCTCAATCCAGATGAATATGATCTGACTGACGAGAAGCCACAGCAGTATCCCGACGACGGCGATGATCCCCGAGACGACGTACGGCACCCAATCCGGCGCTCCCCAGTCCAGGATCTGATCCTGCAGAGCACCCATGGCGTTCCCCAGGTCACGGAAGTCGTACCACTCGGCGAGGATCGGCATCAGCGGTCCACCTCACCAACGACGATATCGACGCTTCCAAGCACGACGACGGCGTCCGCGATAGTGGCCCCGACCGTCATCTTCTTGAGGGGCGTCAGATTGATGAACGAGGGCGCTCGGATGTGGAAGCGATACGGAGCCGGACCTCCATCGCTAACGATGTAGAAGCCAAGTTCGCCCCTGGGTGACTCGATGCGGGCGTACGCCTCACCTTCCGGCGGGCGAATCACCAGCGGCGCCACAGGGTCGCCGACCGGCTGTACTGTCGACGTTGACATCCGAGCGTGGATCGGCCCCTCGGTGATCATGTCGGCGCACTGTTCGAGAATGCGCAGGCTCTGCAGCATCTCCGCCATCCGCACCGCGAACCGGTCGTAGGCATCGCCGTTCGTGCCAACGGCAATATCGAACTCTACCTTGTCATACGCTGCGTACGGGTCTGCCTTGCGCAAGTCCCAGGCGACGCCGCTCCCTCTCAACATCGGGCCGCTGAGCGAGTATGCGATCGCTTCCTCCGCCGTGAGCACCGCGATGCCCCGCGAGCGGGCGATAATGATTTCGTTGTCCAGCAAGAGATCTTCGTACTCACTCACACGGTCTGGCAACTCCTTCAACAGAGTGGCCATCGCAGGAAGGAACTCCGGCGGTATATCGCGCGACACGCCGCCGATTCGCATGTAGTTCGTAGTCAGCCGCGCGCCGCAGGCCATCTCGAACAGGTCCAGTATCTTTTCCCGGTCACGGATCATATGCATGACCGGCGTTTGCCAGGTGCCGCAATCGTTCGCGAACGTTCCGGCCGCCATGCAATGGCTGGCAAACCGCTGCAGCTCTGCCATGATCGTCCGCAGCCAGTGCGCCCGCTCCGGGACATCGATCTCCATCAGCTTCTCGACCGCCATCACGTAGGCGAGGTTGCCGGTCATCGCCGCCAGGTAGTCGGTGCGGTCTGTGAACGGGATGTTTTGAGTGTAAGTCCGCTCCTCCGCCAACTTCTCCATCGAGCGGTGCAGATAGCCGATAATCATTTCGGCGTCGATGACCTTTTCGCCGTCCATCGTCAAGCGCAGTCGAAAGACGCCGTGCGTACTGGGATGCTGAGGACCGACGTTGATGACGTAGGGCTCTGCGTTAAGCGTCAACGTTGCCTCTGCCTTCGAGCTTCTTGCCGGGCTCGCCGGGGAACCGCTCGAGACCCGCCATGTGACCCGGCATGTTGAGGTAGTCCTTACGCAACGGCCAGCCCGCGAAACCCTCCCAGAGAAAGATGCGTCTGAGATCAGGGTGCCCATCGAAGACGATTCCCATCAGGTCGTACGCCTCACGCTCTTGCAGGTGCGCGCCAGGCCACACGAAGGTCACCGAAGGGACAACGGGCTTCTCACGCTCACTGGTCGAGGTCTTGATCGAGCCCAAATGGTTCAAGCGCATCGATGTCATGTGATAGACGATCTCGAAAGTGTCAAGGCGGTCCACGGCCGTGAGTGAGTTGAGGAACGTGAAGTCGAGGTCGTCGTCGTCCCGGAGGAACGTACAGACATCGATGAGTTTGTCTGCCTCGATCATTGCGAACTCGGGTTGCGCATCAACCACCGCCTGCGGAAACTTCTGCTCGATCTGATGCGCAATTTCTTGCCCGTCCAGGAACTTGGTCATCCTAGCTCCATTCGAGGGCGTTCTTACGCCAGGCGTAAACGAGGCCGATCGTCAGGATCGCGATGAACGTGACTACAGCGATAAATCCACTGATCCCGACTTCCTCGAGCGAGACCGCCCACGGGTACAGAAACACCGCCTCAACATCGAAGATCACGAACAGCAGCGCGTAGTAGTAGTAGCGAAAGTTGAATTGGACCCAAGCAGTACCCTCAGGCACGACGCCGGACTCGTAGGTGTCTTCTTTAACCTTCTCAGGACGGTCCGGTCGGACGCCGATCACACCCAGCATCCAGGAACTCAAGATGCCGCCCAACGGGAACACGAGCGCAAGCACTATCAGAAACCCGACTAGGCCCCATTCCGACAGCATCAGTATCAGTTAATAGAGTAGACTTTGTGAATTTTATCGCTATCCAGCTAGTCGCGGAGTATAGCACAGCGCATTCGCCGCGAACAAGGTAATTTGCGAGGCCAGACCACGCCGTTCGGCCCACCCCGCCAACCGCTGTCGAAACCAGCGATACGCGAGAGGATCGAGGCCGATGCATGAGCGAAATTCCTTGACACTCGATTGCCCTCGCCTGTACCGTCTCTTCTTGCTGACCCGAACCTAACATTAAAGCAAGGACCCGATGCCTAAAACCGATTACCGCAAGCCGCTACCCTCGCCCAGCCCCGAGACTGAGCGCTTCTGGGAGGGCTGTCGCAACCACGAACTCTTGCTCCCGTTCTGTCGCGGCTGCGAAAGCTACTTCTTCTATCCACGGTCGTTCTGCCCCAAGTGCTTCAGCTGGGACGTCGAGTGGCGAAAGGCCAGCGGACGCGGCAAGATCTACACCTTCGCCATCCAGTACCGCGCCTGGCACCCCGGCTGGACTGACGATGTCCCGTACGTCAACGCGATGGTCGACCTGGAAGAAGGCCCGCGCATCTATACGAACATCGTCGGCGTCGACCCTGACCCCAAGAACATCAAGTGCGACATGCCCGTCGAAGTCGTATTCGAAGACGTCACTGACGAGATCACGCTCCCGAAGTTCCGGCCCGTGAAAGCGAAAGCGGACTGATGGCGGCGAACCTCTCCGACAAGGAAAAGAGCGCGGTCTTCAAGAAGGCCGCAATCGTCGGCACGGACGAGTCCGACGAAATCGGCATCGTCCCGCACAAATCCTCACTCCAGCACCACGCCGAAGCGGCGAGGAACGCGCTCGACGACGCCGGCATCGCTCTTTCCGAGGTGGATGGCGTCTTCACCGCCGGTGCAGGGTTCGGCGCCAGCATGCAGGTCGCCGAGCATCTGGGCATACAGCCAAAATACACAGACGGCACACAGGTCGGCGGTTCTTCGTTCGTCATTCACGTCGAGCACGCCGCCGCCGCCATCGCGACCGGCCTGATCGACGTAGCTCTCATCACTCACGGCCAGGCGGGCCACTCTGACGGCAGACGCGGCCTTGGCCGGCCCGGCGGCGACCCATGGTACCCGGCGGCGCAGTTCGAGAGCCCGTTCCACATTGGCCCCGCCCCCAGCGCCTACTCGCTGGCCGCGAACCGGCACATGCACCAGTACGGCACAACAAGCGAACAGCTCGCGGAGATCGCCGTCGCCACGCGCAAGTGGGCGATGCTCAACCCAAAGGCGATGATGCGCGACCCGCTGACGATCGATGACGTTCTTTCGTCGCGCTGGATCTCGTACCCCCTCCACCTCCTCGACTGCTGCCTCGTCACCGACGCCGGTGGCGGGGTTGTCCTGACATCCGCGGAGCGAGCGAAGGACTGCAAGAAGAAGCCCGTCTGGGTTCTCGGTTCGGGCGAAGCTACCACGCATCAGACGATCGCCAACATGCCGGATTTGACTACCACGCCAGCCGCTCTTTCCGGGCCGCGCGCGATGGAGATGGCCGGCGTCACGCACGATGACATCGACGTCGTCGAAGTCTACGACTCTTTCACGTACACCGTTCTCGTCACGCTCGAGGCGCTCGGTTTCTGCAAACCCGGCGAAGGCGGTGACTTCGTCTCCAACCAGCGCACCGCGCCCGGCGGCGCATTTCCACTCAACACCAACGGCGGCGGTCTCTCGTACACACACCCCGGCATGTACGGGATGTTCCTGCTGATCGAGGCCACGCGCCAGTTACGCGGCGAGTGCGGCGAACGCCAGGTCAAGGACGCAAAGCTCGCCCTGGTCAACGGCACCGGCGGCAGCCTGTCCTCGACGGGAACGCTAGTGCTCGGCGTCGACTGACTCAAGTCTTGCTGATCGACCTCCACAACCACACGCGCCCCCTCTCCCACGACAGCCTGATCACCGGCGACGACTTAATCGTCGCTGCGAAGCAACGCGGCCTCGACGCCGTCTGCCTCACCGAGCATGACTTCTTCTGGGACGTTGACGCGGCTCGTGAGCTCTCAAAGCGCCATGAGTTCCCCGTGATTCCCGGCGTCGAACTGAACACCGAAGACGGTCACTTCGTGGCGTTCGGGCTCGACAAGTGGGTCTACGGGATGCACCGCACCGAGGAGCTCGCGAAGATGGTCGCGGACGCCGCCGGGACGCTGATCGCGGCGCATCCGTACCGTCGTCAGCTCCCGTTCGAGCTCAAGACCGAGGGTGACTGGAGCGAAGCGATGGAGCGCGCGGCCGGTAATCCAGCATATGCGCACGTCAGCGCAATGGAGACGTTTAACGGCCGCGGCAGCGAACGAGAAAATGCGTTCGCGGCCGAGCTCTGCGCGCGCCTGAAGTTGCGGCCGGTCGCTGCCAGCGATTCGCACGAGCTGACTGACATCGGTACCTGCGCGACCGAGTTCTCACGCCAGATCTCCACAGCCGAAGATCTGGTCCGGGAGCTTGCCGCCGGACGGTTCGAGCCAGTGGTGATGCACTCTGGCGAGAGACGAGTACAATAGACACCGCCAATGGAATTCCTCGACCGAGTACCAATACCAAAGAGGCTGTCCGCCAGGGTCTGGTTGGTCAGCCTGCCCTCCGCGCTCGTTTCGTTCGAGCGTCGTCAGAAGGTACCGCCGCTACCGCTAGGCGTCCTCCGCTTCCTGGGCCTGCCGCTGGTGATCGCCGGCGTCGCCCTCACCATCTGGTCGTGGCGCAGGCCCAACGCCTCGATACCCTACGACGGCCCACTGTCGGAACTAACCCGCAAGCCTGCTACCGCTGGCGGGATACTTGCGCTGGGCGGCATCGCATTTCTGATGCGCTCCGCCGCGCTCGCCCTCTACTCGGCCGGAATCGCGTT
>Ga0255057_10002244_pt1 | contig 10516 bp, 9 predicted proteins | sample Cases_109_6_MG_FD_189022 | JGI IMG/M metagenome (GOLD analysis project Ga0255057, IMG submission 189022) | Seawater microbial communities from Amundsen Gulf, Northwest Territories, Canada - Cases_109_6 | ecosystem: Environmental > Aquatic > Marine > Gulf | place: Canada: Northwest Territories... | reverse complement strand
TGGAACAGCTGCGATCGATGTCGCATGAGGAGCGCCGGAGCTACGTCCAGAACCTGGATCCGGGAGAACGGCAACGGATCTTCCAGCTGATGCGGACGGCCAGAGAGCATCAGGAACAGGCTGATCGCGCCAACCCGACGCGGCCGCGACCGGCGTTCGTGTTCGTGGAGGATGATGCAGGCGTGCTGACCCTGAAGCCGGTAACGATCGGCCTCAGCAGCTGGGAGTACACGGAGGTATTGGCCGGTCTCAGGGAAGGCGATGAGATTCTGGAGGTGCCGCTTTCCCTGGTTCAGCAGCGGGAGCTGCTCCAGCGAATACGTTCGCGCTCGGGCGTGCCTGGCGTCCAGCGCAACTGACGGTAGCCGGCTAGGTAGGAGGCCGCTTTCGATGCTCATTCTCGAGACCATGCGCGTGGCGTTGCAAGCGATCCGCGCCCACAAGCTCCGTTCCCTGCTCACGATGCTGGGCATCGTGATCGGTGTTTCCGCCGTGATCGCAATGGTCGCGCTCGGTGAGGGAGCCCAGCGGGCCGTGCAGGAGCAGATCGCCAGCCTGGGAACCAACGTCCTCACGGTGAGGCCCGGGCAGCTCTGGTTTCACGGGGTGAGGTCGGGGGCCACGTCGGAGCTGACGCCCGAGGACGCCGAAGCCGTCTTGACGGGTGCGCCATCGGTGGTGGGGACCGCACCCGAGATGCGCTCCAACCTCCAGGTCGAATCTGGCGCCACGAACGCGAACCTGCGCGTCGTCGGAACGAGCCCTCAGTACGCGGAGATCAACGGGTACGCGCTCGCGCTGGGCCGTTTCTTCGATGATCAGGAGAACGAGGGCCGTCGCCGGGTCGCGGTCCTCGGCGGGGCGATCCCCGCGACCCTCAGCTCCAGCGCCGAGCAGCTCGTCGGACAGAAGATCAGGATCCGCAACATCACGTTCGAGGTCGTGGGCGTGCTCGAGGAGAAGGGCAGCTTCAGCTGGTTCAACTACGACGAGCAGATATACGTGCCGCTCGAGACGGCTCGCTTCCGCCTGATGGGCACGGACCGCCTCTCGTCGTTCAACGTCGAGGTCGCCGACGGCACATCCATGTCTTTCGCGATGGGCCAGATCGAGGAGATCTTGCGTCGCCAGCACCGCCTTCGCGTTGGGGATGAAAATGACTTCTGGATCCAGGACCGCGCTGAGCTCATGGGCACGCAAGAGGAGACGACCCGGACCTTTTCCTTCCTGCTGGCCGGCATCGCCGCCGTGAGCTTGCTGGTCGGCGGAATCGGGATCATGAACATCATGCTCGTCTCCGTCACTGAACGCACGCGCGAGATCGGCGTCCGGAAGGCGATGGGGGCGACGCGGCGAAACGTCCTGATGCAGTTCCTGTTGGAGGCGCTCGTTCTCTGTCTGGTCGGCGGACTGCTCGGGATCGTCGTCGGCGTGACCGGCTCGAGCCTCCTCGCGAACCTCGCCAACTGGAATACGGCGGTCTCCGGCAGCGCGATCGCCCTCGCGGTGCTCTTCTCCGCCTCTGTCGGGCTTTTCTTCGGGATCTGGCCGGCTCGGCGAGCGGCGAAGTTGGACCCGATCGTGGCCCTGAGGTACGAGTAGTGGTCTCGAGCCAGGCGGGTGCCGCGAGTCAACCTTCCGTTCGCAACCTCCCGGACGACGCGCGACTCTGGATCTTCGGCGCCAACCGACCGCTCGCCGCGGAGGAGGCGTCGCGCGTAGACGAGGAGACGGCACGCTTCCTGGAGGGGTGGGCAACACACGGCGAGGAGCTGCTGGCCGCGTTCGACTGGCGTTACGACCACTTCCTGATCATCGCCCTCGACGAGCGGCGAGCGGCGGCGTCAGGCTGCTCCATCGATGCGCTGATGGACCACGTGCGACAGCTGGAACGAGAGCTCGGCGTGAACCTCGTGGACGGATCGCCCGTCTGGTACCGCGACGGCGAGGAGATCCGCTTTGCGAGCAGGAGGAAGTTCCGGGAGCTGGCGACGAGCGGCGACGTGAGTGGCCGAACCGTGGTGTTCGACCTGACCGTGCAACGGCTCGGCGAGCTGCGCACGGGCCGATGGGAGCTCCCCGCGACCTCGAGCTGGCACCGACAGCTTCTGCCCTCGGAGGCCGACTGACGCCGGTCGAGCGACCCGGACCTGGCCCCGAAGGGGCCTCCGATCCCGCCTGACCGCCTAACTCAAGCCCAACCCTCCGACCGGCAGCTCCATCTGCGGCGAAGCTGCGCGACCGGGACCATCCAGGTCGAGATCCGGACGAATTCCGAGGTGCTCGAGAACGAGACGGTCCTGCGTGGTCAGTATCACCTGCCGCTCTCGCGCAATCGTGCATAGGACATCCCAGATCTCCGCGGCTCGGTCGGCGTCGAGATGCACGAAGGGATCGTCCACGATCAGCGGCAACTGTACGGCCATGCCCGCGAGGAAATCGGCCGCCCCCATCCGGACCGCGAAGAGAGCCAAGTGCAGCTCCCCGTAGCTCAGCGGAGGGGAGGCGAGCGCGAGAGGGCGGCCGCCGTACATCAGCAGGGCGGAATCCAGGTTGTCGGGCGCCAGGACGGGGCCCATCTGCCGATCCGCCAGCACCGTGAGATGCGCATCGATGTGGCGCAGAAGCCGCTCCTGGTCCGTCTCGCGAAACTCCTCGTACGCATCGACGAGGAGGCCATGCGCACGGCGGTACGCACCCGCGTCTCGCCTCGCTTCCGCAAGAACGGTCCTCAGCGCCTCGAGCTGTCCTTCCAGCGCCAGCGAGCTCTCGTCGGGTCGTGGAACGGCGAGGAACCTCTCTCGCAGCTCCCGCTCCTCAGCCTCCTTCAGGATCAACTCCTGCCGCTTTTCCTCCATCTCGGAATCCGTCTTCCGGAACGCCGCACGCGCATCCTCCGGTAGCTCTTCGATCTCCGACCTCTCACGCTCCAGCTCCAGTCGCGTGGGTGCCAGAGTGTCGTTCCGCTCCGATGAGAGCGCGGCATCCAGGGCCGACAGCAGGGCACGAGCCGCCTGGATTCCGCCTGACATACTGTCTACCCGCGGCTTCGCTTGAACGCGCTCGTCAGCCTCCGAGCGCGACTCTCCCTCGACCGGCCGTGGACCGGGCAATGGAGCCTCGGTTTCTCGCGACGCGACCGTCCTCTCGGCCCTGCCATGAGCCTCCGCCAGCCGCCGCTCGGCATCCGCAGCACGACCCCGGGCCGATCGCCACGCCGCGAACTCCCGACGCCTCTCCGGGAGCGTCTCCGGTGATATCTCACCTGCGGCCGGCAGGCCGGCCAGCTTTTCTTCGATACGCCGCCCGAGCGCCTCGACCTCCAGGTCGATTCGAGCCAGCTCTAGGGTCGCGGAGCCCTCGGCCCGACGCCGTCCCACGCGACGCTGGAGGCCCCGGATCAGGAGGGTCGCTCCAGCCAGCGCCGCGACGAGGCCGAGGACCTGCAGCGACCCCTCGCCGAGGGCGAGGGCCGGCGATCCTACGGCCAGCAGCACGCCACCCAGCGCTACGCCGCCCACCCCGGCTGAAGGCCGGGTGTCGTCTGCGGCATCCGGAACGGCGCCCCGTGCGTCGCGCGCTGCCTGCATCTCCCGCAAACGCGGCCAAAGCCCCTCCTCAAGCGCCGCGAGCCTCTCCAGGTAGTCCTCGGGATACGCTTCAGGGTAGAGACGTTCCGCGTTGTCGTCCGCCGCTGATTCCGCCTTCCAGATCGCCTCTCGAAGGTCCTTCTCAACCTCCTCGAGCCTTCGGATGCGCTGAAGCGATGCCTCCTCGCGCTCCTCCAGCACGCGCAGCCGAGAGAGAGCGGTGTGCTCGCGCTCCAGACGCCGGACGCTGCGGCGCAGCTCGACCAGCTTCCCCTCGATCTCCTCGCGCGCCGCCAGCAGCGGGGAGCGCTCCGACTCCGATCGGCGTGCAGCCGTGAGTCGGCACTCGAGTTCATCGAGCTCGGCCGCCAGCCGCTCCACCCGCCCCTTCTTTCGCCTCCGTCGTTCCTCGGAGCTGATCGCCTCCAGGGTGAGCTCGTGGTAACGGCCGCGAACGCTCTCTCGAGCGGTCTCCACGTCGGCATGTCCTCCGGCGGCGATACGCAGCAGGTCCTGCGTCAGCTCCGTCTCGAGCATGTGCCCCTGCTGGATGCAGGCGGTGCGCTCGTAGTCCTCCAGCTCGACGAGTCCGACGACGCTCTGCAGCAGCTCCCGGTATCGTCGCTGGTCCGAGCTCGATGGCGCGGCTGGATTCGCCTCGCCATGGTACAGCTCCTCTTCGCTGGAGGGCCGGCTGACCACGACGTCGTTCGTCTCGAAGTCCCGCTCGACGGCCAGGCGGCCCTCCGCGTCCTCGAGGAGGAGAACGGCGCGGAACCTCCCGCCCTTCCAGGGTCGACGGCGCTCCTGCATGAGACGCGCCTCGGGCTCCCGGCGGTTGAAGCCGAACAGCGTACGCACAACCGCTTCGATGAGGGTGGACTTCCCCGAGCCGTTCGACCCCACGACGACCGTCGGCTCTTTCTTCCCGGGGAACCTCTGACGGCCGTGGAGGCAACCGTAATCCAGCTCGATAGATTCGAGGCGAAGATTTCCGCTCATGTCACGCCGAGGCTTCGGAGCGCGATTCGCAGGGCTCGCTCCGTCTCGATCCTCTCCTCCTCGTCATCCGACTCGCCCACCCGACTCAGCCCGAGGCGGGCGACGTGGCCGGCGACCGTCCGCTCCTGCGCTATCTCGGCCAGCCGTGTCGACGCGTAGAAACGGGTCGCATCCTCGACGCGGACGCAGCCGTAGCGCTCCACCAGATCGAATCGGACGATCTCGACGTCGAGCGGGAAAGCGGGCTCCCCCACCAGACGAGCCACCGGAATGCTCGCCTCGGGAGCTCTCTCTCTGAGTAGCTCGGCCACCGCGAGCTCGTCGGGACAGGCACCGACGTCCACGTCTCCCAGGCGAACGACCTCGCGCACCCCCGAGCTGACGTGGCGCACGCGAGGAGGCGCCCCGTTCTCCACATCCGCGACCACGTACCCGCGTGGTCCTTCCTCGGCGATGTCGACCGCCGCGAACGAGCCGGCGTAGCAGGCCCGCATTCCTGCGCCAAACTCCTCCGGCGGCCGGAAGCGATGGTAGTCACCCAGCGCCACGTAGTCGGCGTCCAGACCGGCCAGTCCTTCCGTAGGCAGGCTCAGCGAGGAGGGCTCGCCCCAATGCGGCGCGTCCGGCACTGCTCCGTGAAGCAGCACGACGTGAACACCCGGTGTGTCCGATCGCCGGAACGACGACAATGGGTCGCTCTCGCGCGCGCGATCGTAGGCGAAGCCGTAGACGGTCAGGGGGCCGGCCTCCGTGTCGGCGACCGCCGGCTCGGCGAAGATCGGCTCCGTGAAGAGGTGCGCGCCCGGAAGAGCATTCGCGTAGAGCGAAGGGTCAAGGGAGATCGAATCGTGGTTGCCCGGGACGGCGAAGACCGGCCGGCCCGCCTCCTCGAGGCGTCGTGACACCTCCCTGACCGCCGCGACAAGTCGCTCATCCGGCTTCGGGCCGTCGAAGAGATCGCCACACATGACCACCGCGTGGACTCCATGCGCCTCAGCCGCCTCCGGAAGTCCTCGGAATGCTTCCAGCACCTCCTTCCGACGAGCCTCGGCGACGGGCTCGAAGCCCGAGTAAACGGCGCCGAGATGGGCATCCGAGAGGTGGAGCAAGCGAATCACGCTCGAATCCTCAGGATGCGCCGGCCCGGCCCGCGTGACCCGCCGGGTATCGCCTGCCGACGAGTTCCCGGCTCAGTCACGTGCTCGTGCCGGTCGCTCCTTTTCGAGCTGTGCGAGCTGCTCCTGCTTGATGAGATACACGCCATAATCGATGATCGCGTACACCGATGTGATCCCGACGGCCAGGATGAAGAGCAGCACCAATCCTGGCCGGAAGATGAGCGCGAGGAGAGTGAGGAACTGGAAGAAAGTCGTCACCTTCCCACCCATTCTCGAGCGCGGGTGCACGTCGCGTCCCACGAGCCGGCTGACCAGATACGAGCCGCCGGTGAAAAAGTCGCGCAAGACGAGGATCACGAAGCCGGCCCAGTCCAGACGTCCGGACGGAAGGAACGACACGACGCCCAGCAACACGAAGATCTTGTCGCAGAAAGGATCGAGCAGGATTCCGACCTCCGAAGTCGTGCGGCTGACGCGAGCGATCACGCCGTCGAACAAATCCGTCAGAGAACCGGCAAGCACGATCAGGGCGAGCGCCTTCGCGTCGTTCGTGACGAGGAACATGACGCCCAGGGGGATGCGGCTGAGCGAGAGGAGGTTCGAGACCGTCAAAAAACCCGGATCGTGTCTCTCCGGCACTGAAGCGCCATGAGCCCGGCGCTGCGGCGAGGTTCCCGGCCCGCTCAAAGGTAGTCCCTGACGGCGACCCGGAACGGCAACGGCTCGAGATTGAAGACCGAGCGGAGTGGATTCATCCGTCTTTTCAGAACGCTCGCACCCTTGAACATCGCTAGCTGGTCCGGCGTTATCGGCTGAGGGAGACCGAGCCGAGCCGCCACCCAAAGGGCTTGCGTGCTCATGGTCCGCGGTAGCTTCACAACGGGACGCCGGACCCCGAGGGCCTTGGCTACGATCCGCACTATCTTGGCGAGCTCCAACCGCTCGGGCCCGGCGATCTCGAAGGTGCGCGCTGACAAGTCGGGACGTTCCACAGCTTGCACGAGCGCATCGGTGATGTCCTCGATCGCCACCGGCTGGAGTCTGGAGCGAACGAAGCCGAGGATGGGAAACACGGGCAGTCGTCGCAGCAAGTCCACGATCGCGGTCGTGAAGTGGTCACCGGGTCCATAGACGATCGACGGACGAAAGATGACGAAATCGATCCCCGAATCGCGTATCCGCCGCTCGGCCTCGTATTTGGTGCTGAAGTACGGCCCGCCGCTCGTCGAGGCGCCCAGCGTGCTGACGAATACCAGGCGGTCCACACCCGCTCGGTGCGCTTCGAGCAGGAGATTGTCGGTGCCATCGACATGCACGTCCTGGTAGCCTTGATCTCGGTCGGGCCAAGCGATTCCCACGAGGTCGACGATAACGTCGCAGCCTTCGGCCGCGCCGTGGAGCGAGCCCTCATTCGTCACGTCGGCCGGCCACCATTCCACATCGCCGCCCCAGCTGCCTCTCAGTGGCCGGCGCGCGAGCGCTCGTAGCTGGTGGCCGCGGCCCAGGAGCCGGCGCACGAGGTGCTGGCCCATGAAACCCGTGGCACCCGCGACGAGAACCCTGCGGGGCTGGCCGAAACCCGCGAGCAGTGGCTCAGGAGCCTGCTCGGTCCGTCGCTCCCGAGTCAAGGCCGGGCCCCATGCGAATAGCGGGCCCGTGATGGGACCCGCGTCGGGCTTGTAGGTCACGAAACAAGAAGATCTGAGGCGCCGCATACGGGCGCAACCGAACAGAGAAGCCCATCGGGTGGGCTCGGGACGGCCTCCGCGTCGTCTAGAGGAGTGCGGGGACCTCTTCTTCTTCCGTCGAAGCGAGCGAGGCGCCGTTCGCGCCGTCGAGCAACACGAACTCCTGAACGATGATATCTGTGGTCGGAATCGTGACTCCATCCCGCTCGTAAGATCCGTACTCGACGCGACCCTCCACGTAGAGCCGGCTGCCTCTTCGCACGAAGCGCGAGGCGATGTCGCAGGCCTTACCCCAGAAGGTGAGGCGGTGCCAATCAGTCTTCCGCTGCTCCTCGCCGTTCTGGCGGAAGAAGCGGTCGGTGGCGAGCGAGAGGTGCGCCACCGGCGTGCCGTTGTTCGTCTCGCGCACATCGGGATCGGAGCCGGCGTTGCCAACGAGAATGATACGGTTGATCGATCGAGCCATCGTCTTCCTCCTCGTTCAACTGCGTTCGGAGGCCCCGGACGGGCCTCTCTTCTGCGTTCAGTATGACGGCCTCGTCGATCTCGCCCACCCTTCATGTGCCAGATCGGGATCTGGCACACGGTCGCTGCATGCGGGGTTTGCCTGAGCCGATGCTTTGCCTCAGAATCGAGGCATGCGGGTGGACAGAAAGCAGCGCGAGTGGTCGGATGTGTGGAGAGGAGCCTGGTTGATCTTTGCCCTCTCCACCACAGGCACGGCCATCTTCTTCATGGATGAGACGCGACGCGCCGTCGAAAGTGGCGCCACACTCGTGCTGGTCGCGCAGGAAGCGGGCGAGCTCCGTCCGGGAGCGGCCGTCTGGATCGCCGGGAAGCACGCGGGCAAGGTGGCCGAAATTCGCTTCATCGAGGGAGGTGGCCCGGGGTCTCCGAACCTCCTTGTCCGGACGGTCCTGACCCGTGAGGCGGCGGGCGTGTTGCGGCGAGACGCTCGTGCGACGATACAGCCTTCCGGACTTCTGGCACCCTTCGTGGTAAGCCTCGAGCCCGGCAGTGGGGGCCAGCCAGCGTACAGCTACGACGACACGTTGCAGGCGAACCTCTCGCTCACGATGAGGGATGTCGCAGCGTTCGGGGACAGCCTACGGCGTGTCGTGGCCGAGCTGAGACCCCTGGCTACCCGCCTCAGGAAAGACGCTGCGGTCGGCGGCGGAACCCTTGCCGCTCTTTCGCGATCGAAGGGTGTGTTCACCGAGTTGCGGGCAAACCTGTCGGCGTTCGAGGAACTGGCAGCTGAACCCGGGTCCCTCGGGCTGCTCATGGCCGACACGTCCTTGGCAACCGGGCTCCGCCGGGCGAGCGAACGGCTTCAGGCTGTGGCGCTCCAGGCGTCCGTCGGAGAAGCGCCGAAGCGCTTCGGCGCCGCGGTACGGGCGCTGGCCGAGAACCTGGCTTCGCTCGACCGACACCTGAGCTCCGCTCGCGGAACGGCGGGTCGAGCGATCCACGACCGGGAAATCCAGAACCAGATCCGGCTCTTTCGGGCGCGCGCAGACTCGGCGAGGGCGGAACTCGCCCGCAGACCGTTCAGGTGGCTGCGAGTGCAGCTCTTCTAGGGATCGTTGCGGTCCGCCCAGGAGCGCCGCGAGCCGCCTACCGCTTGCCGGAGGGAGGCAGGCGGCCCTGGAGGACGAACTCCACCTTCTCCTTCTTCCGCTTCCCGCGACGGGTCACGACGATGATCGATTCGACCACATCCATCCGGTCCTCGAGCGCCACGGTGAACTCGGCGGAGCCATCGGCCGCGGCCACCCGGGTCCGAACGACCTTGCCGGGCTTGGCCTGAGCCTGTCGCGCCGGGTTTCGGAAGATGGTCAGCCGGGAGCGCCTGCGGCCCCGCGGAAGCTTGCGCGAGATCTTGACCCTGCTCAACCAGTCGGGCTGGTACCCGATGATCCACAGCTCGCCGCGCTGGTCGACCCCGCGAGCTTCACGATTGTGGCGCGCCATCAGCTCCTCCCAGCTTGACCCGTTTATCGACCTTGGTTATTCATACTCTCGAATCCACCCCGCTTCCGCGACCTCTTGAAACTATCCTGGAAATCCTGACGCTAACCGAAAACCCCTAGAGGGGCCTTCACTCCGACGGAGCTCGTTCCGTGGACATTGCAGAACTGAAGTCCAAATCCATCGCCGACCTTCACGAGATGGCCGAGGAGTTGAGCATCCACAACTACTCGGGCCTTCGAAAGCAGGACCTGATCTTCCGCATCGAGCAGAACCTCCTCGACTCGGACGTCGTCCTTCGCGGCGAGGGTGTTCTCGAGATTCTGCCGGAAGGCTACGGCTTTCTCCGCAGTCAGGATTGGAACTACCTCTACGGCCCAGACGACATATACGTCTCCCCGTCGCAGATCAAACGCTTCGACATGCGAACGGGTGACACGGTGCTCGGGCAGGTCAGGCCTCCCAAGGAGGGCGAGAAGTATCTGGCGCTGTTGAAGGTAGAGTCCGTCAACAGCGAGGACCCGGAAAAGGCCAAGCACCGGATCGGCTTCGACAACCTGCGCCCCCGATATCCCGAGGAGAAGCTGAACCTGGAGCACGGCGACGGCGACATCTCGATGCGCATCCTCGATCTCGTCGCACCCATCGGAATGGGACAGCGGAGCCTCATCGTTTCTCCGCCGAAGGCAGGTAAGACCATTCTTCTCCAGAAGATCGCCAACTCGATCCTGTACAATCATCCGGAGTGCAAGCTGATCGTCCTGCTCATCGACGAGCGCCCGGAGGAGGTCACGGACATGGAGGAGAACGTGGCGGCCGAGATCATCGCCTCCACGTTCGACGAGCCGGCGGACCGGCACACCCAGGTGGCGGAGATGGTGCTCGAGAAGGCGAAGCGCTTGGTGGAATACCAGCAGGACGTGGTCATTCTGCTGGACTCGATCACTCGACTCGCCCGAGCGTACAACACGACCGTGCCGCACTCGGGCAAGATCCTCTCCGGGGGCGTGGACGCCAACGCCCTTCATAAGCCGAAGCGGTTCTTCGGAGCGGCGCGCAACATCGAGGAGGGGGGAAGCCTCACGATCTGCGCGACCGCGCTCGTCGACACGGGAAGCCGCATGGACGAGGTGATCTTCGAGGAGTT
>Ga0255057_10002243_pt1 | contig 10525 bp, 13 predicted proteins | sample Cases_109_6_MG_FD_189022 | JGI IMG/M metagenome (GOLD analysis project Ga0255057, IMG submission 189022) | Seawater microbial communities from Amundsen Gulf, Northwest Territories, Canada - Cases_109_6 | ecosystem: Environmental > Aquatic > Marine > Gulf | place: Canada: Northwest Territories... | reverse complement strand
CGAACGTGAGCATCGCCCGGGGTAGCGTGGTGCGGCGAAGCCGCCTGCGGGACTGCATCGTGGGAGCCGACAGCACGATCGAGGAGTGCGATCTGAGGGACTCGGTCATCGGCGACCACGCGACCGTCGTTGGTATTACGGGCACGGCGAACCTGGGAGATCACTCGGAAGTTACTGTCAGAACGAACGTTGAGGCGAACCAGAAAGCCGGCGAAGGGCGGGAATGAGCATGGAGTTGCAGGATCTCATATACGACTGGAACGAGCTTGCTGGGAGCTTCGACTTCTCGGAGATGCGGGTCGAGCTTGATGACGAGACGCTGCGCGACGGGCTCCAGAACCCGACGGTAAAGGACCCGCCGCTGGCTCAGAAGCGAAAGCTCCTCCACCTCATGGTGGAGCTCGGGATCCAGGCGGCGGATATCGGCCTCCCGGGTGCGGGGCGGAGAGCGCGCGAAGCCGTGCTCGGGCTCGCCAAGGAGATCGTCGACAACGATTTGCCGATCTCCGCCAACTGCGCCGCGCGTACGGTCAAGGCGGACATCGAGCCGATCGTCGAGGTCTCGCAGGCCACGGGGCTGCGATTCGAGGTGGGCGCGTTCCTCGGCAGCTCCCCGATTCGGAAGTACGCGGAGGGTTGGCAGTCGAGCATGCTGCGCCGCGCCACGGAAGAGGCCGTGACCTTCGCGGTCTCCGAGGGCCTCGATGTCATGTACGTCACCGAGGACACGACACGGTCCCAGCCGGAGACGCTCCGCGAGCTGTACACCACGGCGATCGAATGCGGAGCCGGGCGCATCTGCCTCGCTGACACGGTGGGCCATGCCACGCCGCACGGCGTCCGGCAGCTCGTACGCTTCACCAAGGAGCTGGTGAAGGACACCGGAGAAAATGTGAAGATCGATTGGCACGGGCACCGCGACCGAGGACTGGGTTTGGCGAACTGCCTCGCGGCGATCGAGGAGGGGGTGGACCGCGTGCACGCGACGGCGCTCGGCATCGGCGAGAGATGCGGCAACGCGGAGATGGATCTGCTTCTGGTCAACATGAAGCTACTCGGGATGCACGACGGCGACCTCACGCGCCTGCCCGAGTACTGCGGCCTGGCTGCCAAGATGTGCGGCGTGTCGATCGGTCACGCCTACCCGGTGGTGGGCGACGACGCCTTCAGGACGGGGACCGGCGTGCACGCAGCGGCGATCATCAAGGCGATCCGTATGGGAGATCCCTGGCTCGAGGACCGTGTGTACAGCGGTGTCCCCGCCTCCGAGGTCGGGCTCAAGCAGAAGATCGAGGTCTCCCCCGTATCGGGCCTCAGCAACGTCCGCTACTGGCTCGAGGAGCACGGCTACGATCCGGAGGACGAGCGTCTCTGCGCCGCCGTGTTCGATCTCGCCAAGAGAAGCGATCATACGTTGACGGAGACGGAGATCGACAAGGAGATCGAGCGGACGCTCGCCGAGGCGACGACGGCCTGACCGCGCACGGAGCCGCCGGCGTGGGCGGGGCTCCGCTGGTGATCGCGCACCGGGGCGCGGCGGCCGAAGCCCCGGAGAATACGATCGAGGCGTTCGATCTCTCGGTGTTCCTGGGTGCGGACGCGCTGGAGCTGGATGTCCAGCAGGCCGGGGACGGCACGCTGGTCGTGATCCACGACTCCACCGTGGACCGCACGACGGAGGCGGACGGCCCGGTGGCCGGCTTCGGGGGCGCGGAGCTGGAGCGGCTCGGCGTTCCTGCTCTCGAAGAGGTGCTGGAGCGGTACGGTGGGGTCGAGATTACGGTGGATGTGAAGGCGTCCTCCGCGACGGCCGAGGTCGTGGCGCTCATCGAGCGTCTGGAGCGCACACCTCGCACTATCCTCTACGTGGAAGAAGGCACGAGCCTCCGAGCCTTTGCGACGTATGGGGGGCGTCGGGCGACGTCCAGCCGCCAGGCCGCCTGGTTGGCCGCGGAGCTCGCGGACGGGGCCGGTGCCGCCACCGAGCTACCGGAGGACTTTCCGGAGGTCGTCCACGCTCCGCTGGACGGGCCGGATGGGCCGATCGTGACGGCCGAGCTGGTCGCGGCGGCCCAACGCGTCGGTCGCACGGTCCAGGTGTGGACGATCGACGACCCGGGCCGCATGCGTCGGCTGTGCCATTGGGGTGTAGACGGGATCATCACGAACGACGTGCGTCGGGCGGTCGAGTTGTTGAAGGAGGACGATGAAGCGAGCTGACGACCTGCGGTGCTGTGCGATCGCTCTGGCGGCCGTGCTGTTCTCGTGTGAATCCCTGGTCGGCCAGGATCTGGTGCCGGTCCCCACTTTCGCGCCCGGGGGTAACGCCGTACTGCTGCCCATTCAGTCGGTACGACCTCTGCCCTCGGGGGCGTATCCCGGCGGCGCGCGCTCTCAGCGAGAAGCCCGCGAAGCGCTCACGGCGGAGTTCAGCTTCGCCTTCGAGGAGGCGGAGGAAGGCGCGGGCACCTGGAAACTGCCCGCCGACGTGATTCGGGTGATGGGTCGGAATCCGACACTCCACGTGGATCCCTTGCACCTCGCCTACCAGGGCTTGGTCTCCAAGCCGAAGGATCTGAAGCGATACCAGGTGTACGAGCCGCTTCACGGTCAGCTGCGGGCGATCAGCGCCATGTTCGACACCCGACACATGGTTCTCCCGCTCCAGGTGGCCTACGAGCCGTACGATCCAGAGGCGATACTTGACGGTGATGAAGACGCCCCGCCGCCACCGGAGCCCGTGAGCGTCGCGACCGCCGATCCCGGAGAACCGATCGGACGAGCCGTCCTCGTACTCGCCCTCATCGACATTCGCCGGAGCCAGGTGCTCTGGCACGGAGAGGTGCGCGGCGATCCCGCTCCGATCGACTCTTCCGCGCTGTTCGCTACGTTGGCCGCGAGATTGGCGGATTGGCTCGTTCTCTTCTGAGCGGTTGAGATGTGAAGAGTCCCACGCGTCGTCTGTCGATTCTCCTCTCAGCGGCGCTCGGCACATCCGCCTGCACCATCGAAGCGAGCCGGCTGCCCACGGCGGATGAGCTCTCCGGACTCTACGGAGGGGATGCCGAGCTGCGCATGAACGGCAACGTCGTGGACGTCCAGGTTTCACAGGATCCCGCGCAAATCCGACACGGAGGCACTCTATGGGCGAAGGTCGGACCGTACATCTTCCTCTTCTCGCCCCAGACGCAGGAGGTCTTCGAGCGCTTCCCCGCGGTTGCAGCCGTGCGAGTCAGGACCTTCGCGGACCGGGTCCAGCTGGCAGAGGCGATGCTGAGGCGGGATGAGCTGAACTCCGTGACGTGGCGGGAGGCGAACCAGAGGGTCGCGAAGGCGCGGCTTGAAGGGACCCGGAGTCCGGGTCATCTGGAGGTGCTCGTCCGGTACGGAGAGGATCATACGGAGTTCGAGTACGCGCCGCGGTTCAGAGAGGATTGAGGATGGCGCTCACGGCGACCCTGATACCTGGAGACGGAATCGGGCCGGGCATTACCACCGCGACGATTCGAGTTCTGGAGGCCGCTGGGGCACCCCTGGAGTGGGACGAGCAGCTGGCCGGCGTCAGCGCTACGGAGCACGGGCTGGACCCGCTGCCCGAGGCCACCCTGGAGTCGATCGAGTCTCACCGGATCGCCCTCAAAGGCCCTCTCACCACGCCTATCGGCTCCGGCTTTCGCTCGATCACCGTCGCGCTCCGCAAGCATTTCGACCTCTACGCCAACGTGCGGCCCGCGAAGACGATCCTTCCCGACGCCCGCTACCCGGGCCTGGATCTCGTGATCGTTCGCGAGAACACCGAGGGCCTCTACGCCGGCATCGAGCACTTCATCGGCATGGACAAGGATCCCAAGGCCGTCGCCGAATCGGTGATGCTGATCACTCGCTACGGCTCCGACCGGATCGTCCGATTCGCCTTCGAGTATGCCCTCCAGCACGGCCGTGAGCGCGTGACACTCGTCCACAAGGCGAACATCCTGAAGTGCACCCATGGGCTCTTCCTCGAGGTCGGTCGTCACGTGGCCGAGGAGTACGAGGGCCGGATCGGCTACGATGAGAGGATCGTCGACGCGACGGCGATGCAGCTGGTGCTCGACCCGTATCAATTCGATGTGATCGTCACCGAGAATATGTTCGGGGACATCCTGTCCGATGAGGTGGCGGGCCTGGTCGGCGGGCTCGGCTTCGCTCCCGGCGCGAACCTGGGGGCCGATGCGGCGATCTTCGAGGCAGTGCACGGCTCGGCCCCGGACATCGCGGGGTTGGGTATCGCCAACCCCTCCTCGCTCCTGCTCGCCGCGGGCCTCATGCTGGATCACGTGGGCGAGAGCGCGCCGGCCGACCGAATTCGGGCCGCTCTCTCGGAGACGCTTCATGAGGGTTCCGTGCTTACGAGCGACCTAGGAGGCGATGCGTCGACCGAGGAGTTCGCGTCAGCCGTGATCGAGCGCCTCTGAGCTATGGCGCAGGCATCCGACGGGCTCGATACGACCAAGCAGGAGGGGGTGTGGCGCCTTCGATCGCAGGGTGAATCCGCCCGTTGCCGGGCGTGTGGCCGCGCCTACCCGGAGCTGGAGCTCGATGAAACCAGCTGGTGCGGCTCCTGTGCGGCCGACCTGAACCGGAAAACGCGTTGGGTCCCACACCTGATTGCCGCCTGCATCGTCATCCCGTTCGCCATCTGGATCGTGCTCGGAGGCCAGTTTGCCGTCCTGCCGCGCTACGCCTGGCTGTTACCGCTCGCGGCGGCCTACTATTTGGGCTTCAGGATCGGTCGCGAAGTCGTGAAAGGGTACGGACGGTGGCGTCGGGCGAGAGTGGTGGGTCCGGGATGAGCCGGTGGACCCGGAACTCCGTGCTGGTCGCGGCCGCCGGTGGATTCATGCTGGGCCTCGTGTTCCTCGTGAACCCCGGGTTCTACGGGTTGGTCGCCTCGCTGGCGGGGGGCGTCCTCTCGGCCGGAATGGTGGTCGTGTCGATCCTAGCGTATCGGGCAAATTGAGGACCCTTGGACCGGAGCGAGAATAGGTGAGCTTCGAAGGCGTCGATTACTTCGAGATGGACGACCTCCTCAGCGAGGAGGAACGCGCCGTGCGCGACATGGTCCGTGATTGGGTCGAGAGCGAGCTGATCCCGATCATCGGGCACCACTACGTCGAGCACTCCTTTCCGCATCAGCTGGTTCCGCAAATGGCGGAACTCGGCTTCTACGGAGCCAATCTGCCCGAGGAGTACGGGTGCGCGGGCCTGAACAACGTCGCCTATGGGCTCATCATGCAGGAGCTCGAGCGCGGCGACTCCGGGATCCGGTCGTTCTGCTCCGTGCAGGGTGCGCTCGTCATGTACCCGGTCTTCCAGTTCGGCTCCGAGGAACAGCGCCTCGAGTGGCTGCCCAAGCTGGCCAGTGGAGAGCTCATCGGATGCTTCGGCCTCACGGAGCCCGATTTCGGCTCGAACCCCGGCGGGATGCTCACCCGTGCCGTCAAGGACGGCAGCGACTGGGTGCTGAACGGCTCCAAGATGTGGATCACGAACGGCTCGATGGCCGATGTCGCGATCGTGTGGGCGAAGACGGGCGAGATCGACGACCAGAAGTCGATTCGGGGCTTCATCGTCGAAACCGACCGGGATGGGTTCACCGCCAAGGACCAGGAGGGGAAACTCTCCCTGCTCGCCTCCGACACGAGCGAGCTGGCGCTGCAGGATGTGCGGGTGCCGGACGCCAACCTCCTGCCGAGCAGCGGCGGTCTGAAGAGCCCCCTCATGTGCCTCACGCAGGCGCGTTACGGGATCGCTTGGGGGGCGATCGGGGCCGCGATGGCCTGCTACCGCGAAGCCGTCGAGTACGGAACCAGCCGCGTACAGTTCGACAAGCCGATCGCCGGTTACCAGATCCAGCAGGTGCGGCTGGCCGAGATGCTCACCGAGATCACCAAGGCGCAGCTCCTGACCCTGCAGCTCGGGCGGCTCAAGGACGCCGGACGGGCCCGGCCGCAGCAGGTCTCGCTCGCGAAGCGCAACAACGTGAACATGGCGTGCGAGTGCGCCCGTGAGGCGCGCCGGCTGCTGGGGGCCAACGGCATCCTGGTCGAGTACTCGGCGATGCGGCACATGGCGAACCTGGAGTCGGTGTACACCTACGAGGGCACGCACGATATGCACAGCCTCATTCTCGGGCAGGACATCACGGGCATTCCGGCGTTCAGCTAGCGGGGCGGCCCCTGGGAGGGGGCGGCGGTGCTTCCGCCCGCGGAGCTGGCGGAAGCCTGATCCTCGGAGCCCCTCGCTTAGCTCGGGTCTCCTCAGGGCATCCGATGCTCGCTCTGGAAGCGCCGCCACCCCAAGAAGGGGCCGGGCTCGCTGAGTGGTCTGTGGCGGGGGTGCAAAGAAAGGGGCCTTCGGCGGTGTGCCGAAAGGCCCCTTTGCTCGTTCAGGCCTGTTTAGGGCCGATGTCGGGCGGTTATCCGATCACTGGCACTCGCCCATCTTGTGCTTCTTGTGCATCTCATGGGCGGCGACCGGAACCATGATGTGGGCGTAGGGGGTCCCCTTCCACATCACCCAGGGTCCGCCGGACTTCGGGTCGGTCGTGACGCCGTCCAAGGTCTCGGTGTTCGGCGTGATCACCATGAGATGCGGCCCGGCGACGATCCAGTCGGCGGTTTCGCCTTCCGCATACGGATCCGTGTTGCTGGCGCCCGAGTCGCCGGCCAGCATGTAGCCAATGCCGACCCGGTCGATGTTCACGGGCTGCTTGCTCATCCAGGCCCCTGCCCAAGCCAGCCACGGCTCGTCGAGGCACATCGGCGCCTTCTCGAACTGCGGCGGCGTCGGGAAGCAGGTCCAACCGTTGTCGCCCTCCTTGAGGACATTCTCCTCCCAGTCCACCACGGTGGCCCCTTTGGCCATCTCGGGCGTCGTGGCGCTGAGCGCGTCGTGGATCAGTGCTTCCGCATCGGGCGACTCGTACGCGGCCTCCTGCGAGAGCAGCGGTGCTGCCATGAAGAGGAGCAGGAGCGCGAGGGCCGAAAGGCGGGGAATACTGCGGGACATGGCACCCTCCCTTTTGGGGGACTTCATCCGGCGTACCGGTCTGTTACGGGAGCCTAAAATAGAGAGGGGCATGGCCGATCAGCAACGGACAGCGCGTAAGCCTATGTCTTAGACGGTTACGGGCTCGGCGATGGGAGTGCTGCGGATCCTTTCTTCTCGATGAGGGTCTCGACGAACTGTTGCTGCTCCTCGACCCGCTCAAGCCGATCATCGACCGAATCCAGAAGCAGACGAAAACCCTCCATATCAGCCCGGAATCGCGCGACCTCATCCTCGGAGGCTCCCTCCGACCGCTTGATCCGGATCCATTGATCGAGCGCGCCTCCGAGGCGCCTGGTGATGGGTAGCAGCAGGATGAAGCCGCCGACGCTCAGGGTAAGGAGCAGGGCAAGCACCATCCCGAGGATGGCAATGCCGTCGCCAGGGCCGAACATGGTCTACCTCCCGGGAGCCGGAACCAACGCGCGCGTGCTTCCCACTACGTTGTCTCTGAGAGGCATGTTTCGCGAGTCGTGCCCGACGCCTGGGAGGCTCGAGCCGCCTTTCCAGGCGCCTCGCCGGCGCCACTTCTTGTCGTGCCGGGCGTACTTGTATAGAGTTTCTGCTCCCATCCGCGCCCGTAGCTCAACTGGATAGAGCGTCGGACTTCGGATCCGAAGGCTGGGGGTTCGAGTCCTCCCGGGCGCGCTTCTGAATCGATTCTGCTACAGTCACTTGCGGGTCCCACCCAGTTTCACCGTCGGTGGGTGTACCGGTTTTCGTACCAGTTTGACGGCGCACGAAGGGCTATCTGCTCAGGCGCAGAGGACGCGCGTCCAGGAGTACGGCCTCCATAGTCTCGGGATCAGCTTGCTGGTAGACGCGTTGAAAGCAGGCAGCTAGATGAGAGCTTCTAGGGTTTTCGGGGCCATGAGCTGGCGGTCCGCGATGGGCGAGCTCGCCCTCATCGTGGTCGGCGTGAGCATCGCCTTGGCGGCCAGCTCTTGGTACGACGAGCGGGATGAACGCATCGATGAGGTCCGCGTGCTCGGCCAGCTCGCCCGGGCACTGGAGGTTGACCTGGAGGAACTCAGTTCCAGGTATGAGATTCAGAGGAACCGTCATCAGAACGTCACAGCGCTGCTACAACACATCGAGGCGGGCGGGCCCAACGCGCCCGAGGTGCCGTTGTCCTCAGTTCTCGGGTGGGTAGGTGTAAGGACGAACTCCGCTCCGTACGAGGCTCTCAAGAGCCGCGGCCTTGAGTTGATCTCAGACGAGTCACTCCGGCTTCAGTTGATCTACTACTACGAGAACCAGTTTCCGCCTCTGTCGAACGCCTACCTCAATGACCGGGCGTTCGTCAGGGAGTCGGCCTACCCTTACTTCCTCTCGAACTTCCGGCAGGTCGATCCAACGACCTGGGTTCCGCTCGACTATGCGGCCGTTCGGGATGATCCGTACTTCTGGAACCTCTGTATGACCAAGCTCACGAGGTTACAGAATCGCATCTTGCCGTACTTCGAGGAATCTCTCGATCTGGTTCGGGAGTTGCTTCGTGAAATCGACAGCGAGTTGGACGAGTAGGCGCTACCGTCGTGGCTGAACCATTGGCTGGACGGTCTCAACCAGCCATCAACCTGCCCCTCCACGCTCCTGATCTCGTCCTCGTAGAGCCGCCGACCAACCATACGTCGGCGCATGTCTTTCTTGCCTGGCTCGGTCCGCTAGGGCGAAGTTTACTTGAGTCGAACCAGGTAACTGCCCCCGTCGATCGTGCGTTGCCATTCCGACACGAACTCACTCAGCTCTCCCAGCTGGCCTTCGAGGGCTGGCCCGAGTACCGGCTCACCTTCGGAGTTGGTCCCGCGGCCGGTGATGATCCGAACCACCTCGGCTGGGTGATGATGCGCATTTCGTTGCAGGAAGTTGCGCACCGCCCGCTCTGCCTGAGCCACGGTCTTGCCGTGCAGATCCAGTTCGGTTTTTGCGATCTTGTAGCGGAGCTGGTCTCCCAGTTTGGGATTATCCCCCTGGAGCAGCCGCGCTCGGCGTTTTCCCATCGTCTGACCTAGAACAGCCTTTGCGTTCAGGGTAGGGTCTTTGTCGATCACCAGCACGTTCCGGAGTCAAAGCAACACCTGACTAAGTAGAGCGGCGGAAGGCTGAGGAGCGAGCAGACAAAAACGCGGACGGGCGTACCGGAGCCGTTTAACGGCTTCCGACTGGCCCCGGACTTCCCTCCACCCGTCCGCGTATTTGATAATACACCGCGAGGCTCGTCAGGATCGCATCCCGGACGGAGCACGCGCGGGCAGCTCAATACCGACCGGATTGGCCTGCATCTGGCCCCTCCACGCTCCTGATCTCGTCCTCGTAGAGCGGCCCGTGTCCCGCTTGACCGTCTCTTGACTCTCCTTCGCGACTTTTCCTCCTGAACGAACGAGCCGGGACGGGCTCACTGGAAGGAGGAAACCATGAGAATGTTCCGACGGTCGAAGTTCCAGCGCCACCTTGTGATTCCGCTGATGCTCGTCTGCTTCATGGCGGCATGTCACAAGTGGGTACCGCTTGAAGCGCCAGTCGAACAGGCGCTCGCAGAGCACCACGGCAAAGTGCGGCTCACTCTGGAGGACGGCCGACGAGTCGAGTACGGGTCCGGCCCTGCTGCGCTGGCGTTCTGGCATAGGCGTGCCCAGCGTGACACGGCCCTCTCAGATATACCTAAAGCTGAGGTGCGGAAGACGGATGTGGGGGCGACGGTAGGGCTCGTAGTAGGGGTCGCTGCTGCTGCCATTGTCGTCTCAGTTGGAGCCTATGAGGCATTGTGCGCCGACGAACCTTTTGGGTGTCGGGCTCCTACTCAGGCGTCGACTGATAAGGGGTACCCTAGAAAGCAGCTTCGAGGCGACGAGATGCTAAAGCGTCACTAAAGCAGCGTTATCGGACGCTTGGCAAATGCAAGCCGTGATCCTTTGTCCAGATATCTTCCGCCCAACACGGTGTCGCGGGGCACCGGAGTCTTCGACGTCGGTGAGTGCGGAATCGGCCGACGCTCCTGCTCTTCGGGCAGCGGCTGAGAAGATCGCCGCTGATGAAGCATTTGAGCAGGAACTGAACGCGGAGTATCGTCGACTGGAACGGGCTCGACAGCAGATCGCACGGCATGTCGAAGTCACCCAGGCATACCTTCAGCGTATTCAGCGTGAGGTCGCGCGGGTCCAGTCGGGTTCCACCTAGCAAGCGATTGCTGCTGAAGCGGTGAGGGCTACTGCCGGGGCAATCAGTGATGTGTCCTTAGCGGGATCGAGCGAAGATCGCCTCGAACCATGGCCTCTTGTCGGGGCGTAGCCACTCGCCCCTCAGACCGTCCCCCTCGCGTGTGAAGACAATCAGATTGCCGTCGGGACAATGACCTGAAGTCAACCGCTGAGTCACCACTAGATCATCGTCGCCGATGTTCTCAAGCCTCAGATCGTATGAGCACGACCATGTT
>Ga0255057_10002241_pt1 | contig 10532 bp, 8 predicted proteins | sample Cases_109_6_MG_FD_189022 | JGI IMG/M metagenome (GOLD analysis project Ga0255057, IMG submission 189022) | Seawater microbial communities from Amundsen Gulf, Northwest Territories, Canada - Cases_109_6 | ecosystem: Environmental > Aquatic > Marine > Gulf | place: Canada: Northwest Territories... | reverse complement strand
GGCTGGCCAGGGTCATTCCGTCACGGATGCGATTGCGCTCGATCCATCGATATACCTCTTGAATTGACATTTCAATCACCTGGATAAACTCACGCTCTTCCAGGCGATACGTGCCAGGCGTCAGCTCCGTGGCAAGATAAACATGGCAGATTTCGTCACTCATGCCCGAGTACGGGTGAAAGGTCCCGAGGCGCTTCCATCGCCGGGCCCGGTAGCCTGTCTCCTCGAAGAGCTCCGCCTTGCAGGTCGCGAGCGGCGACTTCCCCTCGGTATTTCCGCCCGGAAGCTCGTATGAGAAGGACCTGATAGGATATCGGTATTGTTGGAGGAGGACGATCCGTCCATTCGCGGTCATCGGGACCACCATGACCGATGGGGGGATCGTGACGTAGTAGTAATCAATAATGTGGTTGGTGGGGAGCCTGATCTCCTCCTGGGCAATCTGGTAGAACGGGCAGGAAAAGGCGACAGATCGTTTGAGCACTCGCCACGCCGTCAGTGGATGCTGCCGCTTCATCCCTCTCCTAGATGTGGAATTCGATGATGTCCCCATCCTGCACGAGGTATTCCCGGTGGACCCGCTGCCCCTCGAATTTCCCAGATCCCCAGACTCGGGCGTACTTGAGCTTTGCGGCAAAGTCCTTGTGTACCGCGTCGGCCGCCTGTAGAAGAGTGCTCCCTCTGGGCAGGACCACCGGATGGGCAATCTCCGCCGCCTTGCCAGGAGCCTTGGTATAGACACGCAGCACTTCCAGGGCATCATAGAGCCGGTGCCGGATCTCTTGCAATCCAGTCCCGGCAATGGCCGAACCGCTCAGGAGTGAAAAGCGCCCACCCACGTGTTCTTGAAGGATCAGGAACCGATCCGCTGCCTCGGGAAGGTCTACCTTATTGCCGATCATGAGGGTCCGTATGTAAACCTGTCCTGGCTCTGTAACCTCCCTCCGATCCGTGGCTCCCCCCGGGATGATCTTGGCCTGCATGAGGATCTTTTCGGTCGCGTCCACCTGTTCGAGCAGGTCGTCGGAACCCAGGTCCACCACCCACAGGATCAAGTCGGCGTTGCGAATAAAGCCTACGACCCATCCCTCAACCAGCTCGGGCGAAAGGGCCGGTAAGTCCACGAGCTGAATCTTCACATTTTCAAACTCGAGCATCCCGGGTAGTGGCTTTCTGGTGGAAAAGGGGTAGGGGGCGACTTCCGGTCTGGCGTTGGTGAGGGAACGCACCAGAGCCGACTTCCCCGCGTTGGGTGCACCCACCAGCACCACCTGGCCGATCCCCTCTCTATCTACGAAGATCCCGGATCCTCGCTTGGTGGCCGGACGCCTTTCGAGCTCGGTTTTCAGTTTGGAAAGTCGCCGCTTGAGGTCTACCCGCAGCTTCTCGGTCCCCTTGTGCTTGGGGATCAGAGCCAGCATCTCCTCCAGAACCCGGATTTTTTCTGGGTGATGCTTGGCCTGGCGATATCGCCTTTCGGCCTCGAGATATTGAGGGGGAAGATTGGCCGGCATGGTAGCCTCCTTCGCCGGCAAAAGCATCTGTCAGTAATCAGCCGTCTGCTGTCAGCAGCAAATCGCTGGGACGCTGGGATGCGAGAATGCTGGAAGGCCAGCAGGCTGGCAAGCTAGCACTCTAGGATGCTAGGAAGCCAGAACGCGTTTCGAGCGTCCAAAATTCCAGCATCCAAGCCTGCCGACATTTTAGCGTCCTAGCCCCCGAAGATTCCAGCTTTCTAGCATTCTAGCCCCCTACGGATGACAGCTGGCTGCTGATTGTTCGCGCCTGACTGCTGTCCCCCGCGACGATGACGTTCAAGGTACACAAGAAGGATCGAAAGGGCGGCGGGGGTCACACCGGAGATGCGGGAAGCCTGCCCGATCGAGGTTGGGCGAATGACCAAAAGCTTCTCCCGCACTTCATTGGAGAGCCCGGGGATCACGTGGTAATCAACGTCCTCGGGGATTCGCCGGGCCTCCAGACGTTTGAACTTTTCCACCTCCTGGAGTTGGCGGTGGATGTACCCCTGATATTTGACCTGGACCTCCACCTGATGGGCGAGGTCCGGGTCCCCGTCGTCCATCTCTCCATCCATCATGACCAGGTCCGCATACCCCACCTCTGGCCGCTTCAGTACCTGGATCATTGGAGTAGCCTCGTTTAAGGGTGAAGTTCCGAGGCGAGCAAGTGCCGCATTTACCATGGGCGCAGGATAGAGTTTCCGACTCTTGATCTGACCCATGGCTTCCTGGATCTTTCGTTTCCTTTCCTCTACTCGCTCGTACTGCTCGCGCGAGATCAATCCGAGAGAGTAGCCCTTTTCCATTAGACGGAGATCGGCATTGTCCTCTCGGAGGAGCAAACGGTACTCAGCACGAGAAGTAAGCATCCGATACGGTTCACTAGTCCCCCGCGTTACCAGATCGTCCACGAGCACCGCCATGTAGGCTTCCGAGCGGTCCAGAAGAAAGGGGGGTCGCCCCTGAACTTTGAGAGTAGCGTTCACCCCAGCCCAAAACCCCTGGGCCGCTGCCTCCTCGTACCCTGAGGTTCCGTTGATCTGTCCGGCAGTGTATAGTCCTTGCACGTGCCTCGTCTCCAGCGTGATATGAAGCTGGTGAGGATACAGAAAATCGTATTCGATGGCGTAAGCCGGCCGGAGAAATTCCGCCCTTTCTAGTCCTGGGACCGAGCGGACGATCTCTTCCTGCACCTCAAGGGGCATGCTATTTCCTAGTCCACCCGGATAGAAAACCTCGGAATCCCGCCCCTCGGGTTGCACGATCACTTGGTGCCGGTCTTTGTCGCAGAACCGCACCACCTTGTCCTCTAACGAAGGGCAATATCGGGCTCCAGTCCCTTTAATGGCCCCACCGTACAGGGCCGAGCGGTCCAAATTCCGCCCGACGACCTCGTGCGTTCTGGGCGTGGTGTACGTGATATGGCAGGGGACCTGCTCGCGATCGAGCCGCGTAGCGGCGTGGGAGAAGGGGCGGGCGTCAGGATCGCCTTCCTGTCGATGCATCTGGTCAAAGTCCAGGGAGTCTCGCTTGAGCCGGGGTGGAGTCCCGGTCTTGAAGCGCCCCAATGCAAAGCCGAGTTCTCGGAGAGAGTCAGAGAGAGTGTAGCAAGGTCGCTCACCAATCCGTCCACCGGAAAAGTTGGTAGATCCGATGTGAATGAGCCCCTTCATGAAGGTTCCTGCGGTGATCACAACGGCCCGGGCGCCAATGAAGGTCCCCTCTTGATTGACAAGGCCGGCGATTCGCCCATCTTCCACAACCAAGTGCTCGACACTATCCTGGAGGAGATGGAGACCTCCTTGTCCCTCCAGGACCTGGTGCATGGCCAGATGGTAGTTGTGTTTGTCACACATGGCTCTTGTCGATCGGACGGCAGGGCCCTTAGAGGCATTCAGGATCCGAAATTGCGCCGCGCTCCGGTCCGTCACGCGGGCCATCTCGCCCCCCAGGACATCAATCTCCCGGACGAGTTGGCCCTTGCCGGTCCCACCGACAGCGGGGCTACAGGCCATGGCAGCGATCGTATTGAGGTCCAACGTGATCAGCAGCGTCCGACAGCCTAGGCGGGCCGATGCCAACGCTGCCTCGCAGCCGGCATGCCCTGCTCCGACGACGATGATGTCAAACGCCCGGTTGGGCATCGTGCCCCCCGTGATAGCTGTCAGCAGTCAGCCGCCCGCAGTCGGCTAGAAAGCTGGAATGCTAGAAGGCTAGGATGCTAGAACGGAGGAGCATTACGAGCGTTCTAACGTCCGAGCATGCCAGCATCCAAGCATCCAAGCAGCGCCCCGTGAAAGATCCCAGCTGGTCACATCAGCGCTTGAATCCGCAGGAGCGCCAGGCTAATATACGGAAGTTATGATAACAGCTTCGTCGACACATACCAAGCGCTACGCCGACCTCCGGAGCTTTGTGCAGCGGCGATTCGGCTGCCGGGTTCACAAGATCACCCTCGACGCTCACTTCACCTGCCCGAACCATGATGGGTCCAAGGCGGTGGGTGGCTGCATCTTCTGCCATCAGGGCTCCGGACATTCCACCGTGGGCACCTTCACCATTCGGGAACAGCTCGAGCAGGGGAAGCACTACCTTCGTGAGCGGCAGAAAGCTGAAAAGTTCCTGGCCTACTTCCAGCGCTACACCAACACGTACGCCTCGGTTGAGACCCTGGGACAATTGTACGAAGAGGCACTGGCGGTCGAGGACATCGTGGGACTAGTGGTTGGGACCCGGCCCGACTGTGTCCCGGATCCGGTCCTTGACCTGCTGCAGGAGACCGCCAGGCGGACGTACGTCGCCATTGAATACGGACTTCAGTCGATCCATGACCGGACCCTTGCGCTAGTCAACCGGGCGCATGGCTCAGCCGAGTTTCTTGACGCCGTCAGCCGAACAGCAGGCCGGGGCGTCCATACCTGCGTTCATGTCATGCTGGGCCTCCCCGGAGAGACCCGGGCAGACATGTTGGAAACCGCGAGGGCGATCGCCAGATTACCCGTTGACGGGATCAAAATACATCTCACCTACGTCCTCAAACAAACGGTCTTAGGGGACATGTATCTTCGGGGAGAGTATCGGCCGATGGAGATGACGGAATACGTCGAGACCGTTTGTGACTTCTTGGAGATGCTCCCGCCATACATGGTGATTCATCGACTCACCGGGGATCCGCCTCGGCACCTCTTCCTAGCTCCCCATTGGACGCTTCAGAAGTGGCACGTCCTCAACGCGATCCAGACGGAGCTCACCCGACGAGATAGCTTCCAGGGATGCAAATGGACCCCGCCGTGCGTAAAGTCCCCGACTTCCCAGTGAGATCTTAACTATCTGACGGATTCGATAGTGGAGTATCCGAAGCTCAGGCCGGTAGAGGCTTTTCAAACCGAGATGCACGGGAGGCAGGTCCTCTGCCTCAGGGACCCGACCCACGTCGCCGAGGCGGTCCTCTTTGTTCCGCCCGCCGCCGTGAATGTCCTCCGCTACTTCGACGGCACACATTCTGTCCTCGACATCCAGGCAGCGTATGTCCGGCGCAACGGGGAGATCCTCTTCCGGGACAAGGTGGAAGAGCTCATCGCGACGCTCGATCAACACTACTTTTTAGAGAGTGATCGCTTTACGCAACATCAGAAGGCGCTTGAAGAGGCATTCCGACGGGCCAACACCCGTGCAGCCTTTCTGGCTGGCAAATCTTACCCCGCAGAAACGGCGGAGCTTCGCCAAATGTTCGATCAGTTCCTGCACCATCCCGATGGCCCGGCCGGGAAGCCGGGACCCGTCCAGGAGCCCCTCCGAGCCCTGATCGCACCTCATATTGATTACATGCGGGGTGCAGTGGGATATGCCTGGGCCTATCGCGGGCTGAACGAGAGGACGGATGCGGAGCTATTCGTCATCTTTGGGACCGCCCACGCCGGAACCACGAAGCCCTTTGCTGTTTGCGCGAAGGATTTCGAGACACCACTCGGCTCCGTTTCTACAGATCATAATTTGCTGCAACAACTCAGAGACCGTTGTTCCAATGTCCTCGCTGTGGATGACATTGCCCATCGGACCGAGCACTCCATTGAACTCCAAGTCATTCTGCTCCAGCACCTCGTTGGGACCAAGCGACCCATCCGGATCCTCCCTATCCTGTGCGACTCTTTCCAGGAACGGATCGTTGACGGAAAGCTCCCCTCGAATGACCCAGAGGTCCAGAGCTTCTTTGAGGTTCTGCGTGATCTCCTCGAAGCGCAGGAGCAGCCGGTCTGCCTCATCGCAGGGGTCGACCTCGCCCACATGGGGACCCGCTTTGGAGATGCCGATCCTATCACGCCTGGCTTGCTTCGATGGATCGAGGACCAAGACAGGGAGATGCTCGAATGCGTCATTGCCGGCGATCCAGACGGCTTCTTTTCCTTTGTGAGCAAGGAGGGAGATCGCCGCCGAATCTGCGGATTGTCCCCGACCTATGCCCTCCTGCATTTGATGAGAGGGCGGACGGGGCAACTCCTCCATTACGGGCAAGCGGCTGATCCGCAGGGAGTCGTGAGTTTCTGCAGTGTAACGTTTCCCGCCTAACAGCTCGACGACAGTCGACCGACGTCCGACCACCCGATTCACAGTTCACAGTTCACGGTTCACAGTTCACAGCTCGATGACCGATGACCGATGACCGCCGCGAGACCGGCGAGGGGAGCAAAGCCGAGAAAGGCGGAATCTGGTTTGCGTCGGGCCGGGGTCCCGCCGCCGGAGCAAAGCAAAGGTGGGGGTGGCCGTCCTCGGCAATTAGCTTAGAACACCGCGCGTAACGCAAATTGCATGACAGAGCAACCTGTGGAATATTTCCGCCGCCGCAGGCTGCTTCCCCGAGCCGGTGCATCCCTGCCTAAGGTCGACGACTTCACAGTTCACAGTTGATGGTGGTTGGTGATTCGTGCTTGGTGAAAACCACCAGCCACGAGCCACTAGCCACCAGTCACTTTTTCCTGGTCGGTCGTCGGTCGTCGGTCAACGGTTGCCTGTCATCGGTCAACGGAGGGATCAGGGTGGACGCAGATGGCCTTAACCAGACTATGCTCCAGAGCCAGCTCGGTCTCATGGATCTTGAGGATGTAGGCCGGCACGCGTTGGAGCACCTTGAGGCGCGCACCCGGGACCAATCCATAGGCCACCAAACGTTGCAAGTCCCTTTCAGTAAGGGAGTCGAAGCCAACCAAACAGGCCTGTGCTCCCACCGCCAGCTCGTTCAAGGTGCAAGGCACGGCGCGGTTGTCCGCGTGAAGGGGCTCAACAGCCGGAAGCACTTGGGGGCCAGCGGTTTTCTCACCGGGTAGGCTGTGGTACCCACAATTGGGACACCGGATCAACTGCTGGCAACAGCCGCGGGTCAAGTGATAAAGGGGACAGCTCTGGCAGCCTTGTGCATTTCCCGTACAGTCCAGCAGCCCGTGGCACATCGGACAGCGCATGAATTACCCCCTCAGCAAGGCTCGCACAAGAGCGTTCACCACCGCGCCCACCAATACGGCGTACGGCACGATGAAGGCAACGATCGCCGTAGCGGTGCGCCAGCCCCGTTCCTTCAAGATCACCAAGAAATTAGCAATGCATGGCACGAACAGCGTGATCACCACCATGCTCACCAGGACCTGAACGGCGTCCAGTCCGCCCGCCTGTTGTAGCTGATAGAGTCCGGCGGCACCGTAGTCCCGGCGGAAGAAGCCCATCACGAATGCCGTCGCCGCTTCTGCGGGTAACCCCAACAGGCCCTCGACCACGGGGCGCGCGCCCGATTTAACAGCCATCAGGAACCCAATCTTATCCAGTACAAACAGCACCAGGGTGCCCAGGACGAACAGCGGTACAACCTCTGTGACATACCAGACCAGCCGCAGCCGGGTCTTGGCGGCGATGTTCCTCCACTGCGGCCAGCGCAGCGGCGGCAACTCCATCACGAATGCAGCCGCCTCTCCTGGAAGAAGATGGGCGGCCAGCCGACCCACGATGATCAGCTGCAGGCCCACACTACCCAGCACGCCAATCAAAACCCAGGGCGAAACGGCCGCTGACATTGCCAACAGCACGGCTAACTGGGCCGAACAGGGAACGCCTAAGGCCAAGAGGAGTGTAGCGATCGTCCGTTCCTTGCGCGTCTCTAGGGCGCGCGTCGTCATCGTCGCCATGGTGTCACAGCCCAGCCCCAGGATCATCGGGAGCACGGCCTGGCCGCTCAGGCCCATCCCGCGGAAGACGCGGTGGGCCATCACGGTCAAGCGGGGGAAGTAGCCCGAGTCCTCCAGGAAGCCGAAGGCGAGGAAGAAGGTGGTGATAATGGGTAAGATTAGCGCCAACGAGTACGTTAACGCCATGGTGAGCACGCCGTACTCGCCCACGAGCAGGTCCCGCAAAAACAGGATGGGTAAGTAGCGCTCGGTCAGAGCGATCAGCGCGGGGTTGACGTATAGGCCAAAGACTGTCTTCTCCAGCCAGTCCACCAAGACCTGTGCGCCCAAGTTCCCCACAAACTGATACATCCCGTAGAGCACGCCGAGGAGGATGAGCGTACCCCACAGGGGATGAACCGTCCAGCGGCCCAAGCGCTCACCCCAATGGGAAGAACGGCTACCTGAAACGCGTGCTTTGCTTGCTCGATCCTCGGTCCGACGGGGTGGGTTTTTCGTCAGAATTCGTGCTGCGACTTTTTGGCGCGCGAGGGCAATCTCGTAAGAGGGCCGTGGGGTTTTAGCACGAACCTCCGCCGAGAGGCGCTGGACCCCCTTCCGCTCCTCCGGGGACAGATCCAGCTTCCCTAGCAGGCCTGGTGCATGCTCGGGTGAAAGCGCCAGGAGCAAGGCGGGCAGGCCACGCCCTGTGATTGGGCCTCGGCCGTTCCCACTCACACCGCCACCGCCACAATGACCACTACAGTGACAGGAAGAAGTCGTCTGAATCTCGATGCCATGTCCTGCCCGGGCCTGGCCCTGCACCAACTCCTCCATCGCGAGCACGGCCGGCTCTAGCTGCGGACCGTAGTCCACCTTGAGCCGCGGCACCCGCGCCTCCAACACCGCCTCACGAAGTGCCTCCACCCCCTCGCCCGTGGTCGCCACGGTCTCCACCACGGGAACACCCAACTCCTGGGACAGCTCTGCTACCGAGTAGTCCAGCCCGCGGGCGCGGCGCTCGTCGGCCAAATTTAAATCCAGGACCATCGGTACACCCAGTTCCGCCAGCTGGATAAATAGCAGGAGGGTCCGCTCTAAATTTTTGGCGTCGGCCACCTGAAGCACGACGTCCGCACCACCAAAGAGCACAAGGTCTCGCGTGACCTGCTCGGCCTCGGCGGAGGAGGCAAGATCCACCACGCCAGGGGTGTCGAGCACTTGCCACGATTGGCCACGAATCTGCGCGGCCCCCCGGTAAAGTTCCACCGTCGTGCCGGGGTAATTGGAGCAGCTCACATAGTGACCCGTGAGCCGAAAGAAGATCAGGCTCTTGCCGACGTTGGGCTGACCAACCAGGGCCAGCGTCTTCGTCGCTGTTACATGAATCTGAGGTGTCTCCAGGAAGTTGGCCATCTTCACTTTTTCCACCATGGCGCGCACATTGTTGTGCGGGCCATATTGAATTTTTAAGCCCCTCCTAGCTTGCTTATTAAGGTTCCCTTACCCAAGAATTTAACGCATCATGGATTCCTTGCAATGACGTACATCAAGACAAAACATGATATTGGTTATGTCCAGCGTATTAATGTTGACCTGTAGTATTAATGGGATGGCCGTTCGTCCTTCAATTCGCCGCATGGAGGCTTCATGAAGGTGTGCCACTTGTGTGGGAAGGGTTCAGTGACCGTCGCAGAGGTATTGGGCGAGGGGGGGGATTATGGGAAGACAGTCTCAGGGGCGGGCTAACTGACTTTTTTCAGGGAGTCGATGAAATTATCGATGAGTTGCAGGGACGCTTCCGAGGTCTCTAAGAATTCCAGCCCCGACCGATAGATCAGGTCACGGTCCCCAGTGGGCTGGACCTCGTAGCGGTGTACTGTCGAGTGAGCGACCCGACACTTCAGGCCAGCCTCTTTTCCGGGGGCCGCCAGGGTTAGAAATGCGACGGTCTCGGGCCAGACGTGGCTACTCGAATGTTCGATCAGGGCTCCACCGAGGCTAAGATCAAGGACGGAAGCCTGGTGGGCGCTGTCAAGCCGACCCACGTGCCTGCCTCCGACCTCCCACCGGCGATGACGTCGCCTGTCGCCACTCAGTGGGTATTGCATCCGCATCTAGGCCACCGCCGCGGGTACAGTGCAGATCCCCTCTAGCTTGATAATGTGGACGCCGGGGCACCACGCCGCAAGGGTTTGCACCGCCGTGACAAAATCTACCGCCGCTATCTCCTTGAGCTCCGGCTCCGCGTCAGGAGCTACCTGGATCCTGAAAACGTATATCGGCATGCTGTTACCCCCCCCTCCGCCTTTTGGGCTAATGTCCATTGGGTCCTGGAACATCTCCGAGCTTGCATAGGCATCCTTAAAGTCCTACATGCAACAACTGGACCAAGTGTTGGAAATCCCACCAAGCAGACGCTGTCTGGACGTGACAGTGAGGGAATCGGCCCTCCGGACCGCATCTAAGGCCTACGAGTCAAGGAGTTGGGCCCGAACCTCCCCTGTTAGGGAGTCCCACCACCGGGCTGGTGATAGTCCCCACCCCAGACCCATCTGAGTGCCTGACACGAAAATGGTGGCATTCCTACAATGAACAACCGGGCTTTACTACTCGCTTCTGTTTCGGACACCATCTCCGGGTAAAGAGACGGTCTTGGAAGGATGTCTTGATCTTATTCGTTCTACACGGTGGTACTGCAGGGCTGATACTGCGGTGGAAGGATTTGGAGGGAGGCACGGGAGGTCAGGAGACCTGGAGGGCTTTCCCCAGGGAGGTGAGATCGGGAGGGATAGCGACCGGGAGGGTGAGATCGCTTGGGGGCTGCTTCAGCCCGTGGCCGGTGATCACCGCGACGATCAAG
>Ga0255057_10002239_pt1 | contig 10533 bp, 9 predicted proteins | sample Cases_109_6_MG_FD_189022 | JGI IMG/M metagenome (GOLD analysis project Ga0255057, IMG submission 189022) | Seawater microbial communities from Amundsen Gulf, Northwest Territories, Canada - Cases_109_6 | ecosystem: Environmental > Aquatic > Marine > Gulf | place: Canada: Northwest Territories... | reverse complement strand
CGTGTCCACCTCATCAGGCCCTCCGGTCCGCTGCTTTGCTTGCTGAAGGCGCGGCGGCCGTCCTCGGCGCCCGCCGGGCTACGGAGCGCCGCGCCCCGCCGCCCCGGGATCGAGCAGCTGCGGCTTGCCACGCGCGAAGCGGGCGTGCACGCGGTTGAAGCGATCCTTTAGCACGGCGCCCTGAACCCCTTGATCTCGAAGCCGTGTTCCGATCTCTGCCACCACCCGCAGGCGCTGCTCCGGGCTCAGGTAGTCCCAGGCGCCAGTCACGCCTCCCACGAACTCCCGCGTCTCGCCGAGGGTGTTCACGTAGCCCGAGTCGAGGAAGGGCGAGAGCGCCGCGAGCTCTGCACGGGAGGAGGCGTCCGAGCGGTGCCCGGACGTGAACAGGCCGCTGACCACGAAGGCCAGGCCGAAGACAGTGAGCAAGGCCGCAAGCGCGCCGGCCCGGCGTCCGCTCAGCAGGCCGGCCAGATCGGAGCTCGAGCGCGCCGCCGAGGCGGACGCGCGCGAGCCCCCGCCGCCCTCGCCCAACAGATCCGCCAGGTGACGCGAGCGCACCTCAGAGAGCAGGAAGGCGGACTGGTGCCGGCCCTCCTCGAAGAGCTTTCGCGAGCTGTTGGCCAGCTCGTCCGCCAGCCCCGCCGCCGCCTCCACCCGCAGCCGCTTGGGATCGAGACCCAGCTCCAGCAGCGGGTCTTGTAGGGCGGCCGCGTTGCGCAGCACCAGGCCGACGACGATGGCCGAGCGAGACAGCTCCGCGATCTCGTCGCCTTCGGCGCTGCGATCGAAGACCTCTACCTCCGCCGGCCGCAGGGCCTCGCGCGAGGCCGCGACCGCGCAGCGGTCGGCCGCCAGGTCGTCGGTGCTGCCGCCGCGCAGGCGCGCGCCCACCGCGCGGACGAGGCGAGCGAAGCCCTTGGTGGCCAGCAACTCACGCGCCGCCCGCTCCTCAGCGACGGCGCCGCTCTCTTCTTTTCCGGCAGGCGCCTCCGACGCCTCGGCGAACAAGTCGTTCGCCAGCAGGTCGATCGAGCGACTGCCCTCCAACAGGTCGGCCACCCGATTCCACATGGCCACGTTGTAGGCGACAGACGCGGCCAGGACTCGCGGGTGGAAAATCCCGTTGCCTATCTCGTCCTTGAGATCGCGCATGCGGTCGCGCACCGCGCCAAGGTCTTCCTCGGCGTGGAGCATCAGGCTGGCGCTGCTGATGATGCGCTCGGCCTCGATCGGGTCGCCGCGACCGCCGCCCTCAGCCATCTCCGCGCAGACCTCCCGTAGGCGGCTGGAGAGCTTTGCGGGATCCCGCACCACGACGCGGCGCCCGTGCCGATCTTCACTGGCGGCGAGGGTGATCAGGTACTCGAGCATGCGCAGGCCCGCGTCCTCGGGCACGCCGGCGTCGAGCAGCAGATCGATCAGGCCCTGGGCCTCGACCAGCCGCTCGCCCGAGAGGTCCTGCAGCGCCGAGCGCAGCTCGGGGATGGCGATGCGGTGGATGATCTCGCGAACGTGGCCGGTGGCCTCGTCGAGCATCTCGTCGACCCGCGCCAGCGCCGCCGGCCCGGGCAGGACGCCTCGGAAGCCACCCCCCTGGCCCTTGATGCCCTCCAGGGCAATCAGGATCGAGCGGCCGACCCGATTCGCCTGCTCGAGCTCGGAGGGGTGCACGGCCCGGCCCAGGGCGCGCTGGGCACCTCGCAGCGAGGCGAAGCGCCGCACCCGGGCACTCAGCTCCGCCTGTCTGGCGTCCGTGCGCGCACCGTCCGGTGCTCTTCGCTGCTCCACAGAGGCCCCCCCATGCCCCGAATCCAGGAGCCTGGTGCTTCTAACAGCGGGTGTCGCAGCGCAAGGCTTGACCCGAAACCCCGCGCCTCCAAAGGGCTTCTCTCGGGTACTCTGGCACCCAATGAACGACGCCTCGAAGGGAATGCGGGTGGCCGTCACCGGGGCCTCGGGCAGCCTCGGACGGCGCGTGGTGGCCCGCCTCTGCGCCAGCGCGGAGGTAGGCTCCGTGCTCGCGCTCGACCGCACCCCGCTAGCCCTCGAGCACGCGCTGCTCGAGTCCCGCGTCTGCGACGTGCGCGACACGGACCTGGCGGAACACTTCCGCGGCTGCGACAGCGTGCTCCACCTCGCCTTCGTCGTGGAGCGCGGCAGCCGCGACGCCCGCGAGACCGAGGCCATCAACGTCGGCGGCACACGCAATGTCTTCGAGGCGGCGGCTGCGGCCGATGTCGGCCAGGTGGTCTACGCCTCCTCGGTCGCAGCCTACGGCTTCCACGCCGACACGGACGGGCTGCTGCTGGACGAGTCGGCTGCGATCCGCGGCAATCCGGGCTTCTACTACGGCGAGCACAAGGCGGCCAACGAGCACTGGCTCGATGGATTCGAGGCCGAGCACCCCGAGCTTCGGATCGCACGCCTGCGCCCCACGCTCTTTCTCGGCCTGGAGTCGGAGCGGCCCGTCCGTCGGCTGCAGCGCGGGCTCCACTTCTACCTCTCGGGCCCCGCCCCGAAGATGCAGATCGCACACCAGGACGACGTCGCCGACGCCTTCGTCCTGGCGTTGGAGAAGCGCGCCGGCGGCGCCTTCAACGTCGCCAACGACGAGCCCATCACGCTGCGCGAGATGGGCGCCGCCATGGGTAAACGCAGCCTGCGGGTTCCCCGAGGCCTGATGGCCCTCCACCAGCTCGCCTGGCGGGCGAGGCTCACAGAGGTCGACCCCGCCTGGTCCGAACTCGCGAGCGGCCCTTCTCTGCTCGCCTCGGGCGAGAAGCTGCGCAAGGAGCTGGGCTGGCAGCCGCGCTTCGCCACCACGGGCGACGTGCTGCGGGAGATGTCGCGGCGCCCCAACGCCAGAGCCTCCCACGCCGTGAAGGCCTACTTCGGCCCTCTGCGTCGGCTGACGCGGCTCTTCGGCGGGCTACCCGCCAGCCGCCAGGCGCGCGCCGAGTCCCGGGGCATGCAGGGCAGCATCAACCTCGTCTTCACCGGCGAACACCCGAGCCTCTGGCACTTCACGCTGCGCGAAGGCCGCCTCGGTGTGCACGAAGGCAGCAGCGAAACCGCCCGGGCGACCATCAGCATGCGCGACGCGACGTTCCGCGACATGCTCGCCGGACGGCTCGCCTCTTCGACGGCCATGATGACGGGCAAGGTGCGCATCCGCGGAGACGGAGAGATGGGTTTCCTCGTCGGAGGCCTGGTGGGAGGATTCGGCAGGCTGCGGCGCGCCAAGGGGCTGACCGGCCTGCCGGCACGTCGCTACGCGGCCTGGGTGCTGCGGGAGGTGCAAAAACGGTGAAGTTCTCGCTCTTCTACGAGATGCAGATGTCGCAGCCGACTCGGGCTCGGGAGCAGGAGTGCTTCCGTAACTGCGTGGAGCAGGTGCGGCTGGCAGACGAGCTGGGCTACTGGGGCGTGTGGGAGGTGGAGCACCACGGGCTCTACGAGTACTCACACTCCTCCGCGCCGGAGATCTTCCTGTCCTACGTCGCGGCATTGACCGAGAATCTCCGACTCGGCCACGGCATCACGCTGACACCGGCTTGTTACAACCATCCGATGCGGATCGCCGAGCGCATCGCGACGCTCGACATCCTCTCGGGTGGGCGCGTCAACTGGGGCTCGGGCAAGAGCAGCTCCCTGGTCGAGCAGATGGCCTTCGAAGCCGACGTCACCCAGCTCCACGAGCAGTGGCTGGAGGCGCTCCAGATCGTGCCGCGCATGTGGCAGGAGGAGGTGTTCCAGCACCAGGGGCGTTTCTGGAAGATTCCTCCCACCCAGGTGATTCCGAAGCCCGTCCAGCAGCCGCACCCACCCATTTTTGCCGCCTGCTCCAAGCCCGACTCGGCAGCCGAGGTCGGCCGGCTGGGCATCGGCGCACTCAACTTCGCCGTGGGCAACGACGAGTATCTAGCGCGCAAGGTCGCGAGCTACCGCGAAGCCGTGGCCGCGGCACAGCCCAGCGGCTACCAGAAGACCGACCACTTCGCCGCCACGCCGTCCGCTCTGTGCCTGGATGACGACCACCTGGCTTGCGAGGTGGGCATGCGCGGCGCGCGCTTCTTTGCCGAGTCCCTGGGTGTCTACTACTTCGGCGGGGATCGACCCACCGGCCCCCTCGATATCAACCGCGAGCCCCTTTGCCCCGAGGATCTCGAGGAGGCCATGGCCTTCCGCGGGGCCGAGGACGCCCCGGCCATGAGCGTGGTGGGAGACCCGGTGCACTGCAAGGAGATCGTCTCGCGCTTCGCCGCGGCGGGCGTCGACGAGCTGATCCTGGTGATGCAGGCCGGGACCGTGCCGCACGAGCTGGTGATGGAGTCGATCCGCACCTTCGCCGAGAAAGTCATGCCGGACTTTGCCGGTTAGCGGCCGGCTGGCGCCGCCCTGCCGGCACGGCAAGCCTGCGGCTTGCCTTTGGCCCGGTCGCGGGAGGCGAAGCTGCGCGATACCCGGCCGAGGCTAGCCGGGGATGACGTCGAGGATGTGCCAGGTGGCGGCGTCGGCGGCTACCTCCGCCAGGGCGCGGGCTTCGGCGTCGCCCAGCGAGCGGGCGCGGACACGGAGGTTTCGGGTGCGCGGGCCTCCCACCTGCTTGAGGCGCACGCGGAAGCTGGGGAGTGTTTCCTCGGGCTCCGGCTTGGGCGGCGGCAGCGGCGCCCGAGAGCGGGGGAGATCGGTTTCGAGCGGGATCGGGGGCTCCGGCCCCTCGGCCGGCACGAGCCGCTCGGGCGGGGGCGGCGCGGATCTTCGCAGCGGCATGGCTCCGCGGGCCGGGAGCGAGGCGCGAACCGCGTCGCGCTGCTCCATGCGGGCGAGCAGGCGTAAAAAGTCGGGCGACGGATCCGAGACCACGCAGCCCAGCACGAAGCCGCCCCGAGCACCGCGACTGCGCGAGGAGGCCCGGCGCAGATTCCAGGCGATGGCATCGACCAGTACTCCGGGGCCACCGGGGCGGGACGCGATGCGCAGGCGCAGCGCCTCCCCCTGCTCCACGGGGCGGCCGAGCTCGAGGCTGAGCCCCCCTTCGGAGAGGCTGACGACGGCGGCCTCGCTGCGGCGTCGGCGGCCCTCCAGCAGCTCGCAACGGAGGCGACAGCGAACCCGACGTCGTCGCTGGATGTGCGGCACTGCCCGCCCTTCGGCCTGCCGCCCGGGCGATTCGGTGACGACCAACACACTCGGAAGTCTTCAGCGCATGCGCGGGTCGACTCGGAAGATCCAGGCCTCGTCGGGATCGTAGGGCGGCCTGTCGTACTTGCGAGCCAGGCGCTGGGACACGCGGTCGTAGATGACCGGGTCCTTGACCCGGACCAGCTGCACCGGATAGAGCTTGCCCTGGATGCGCAGCAGGCCTCGGCCGTCGCGCTCGGCCTCCTTGTGCCACTGCTTGAAACCGGGCACCTGCAGGAAGCCGCAGGGCACGTAGAGGTCCTGTCCGTGCCGCACGACCCACACCGTGCGCGAACGCTCCGGGTCGAGGAGCTGGAGCTCGATCTCCTGGAGATTCTCGGCGAAGGTCCAGTCCACCCCCACGGAATCGACCGGATCGCCCCTGCGCAGCGCTCCGCCGGGCAGCGGCCCCATGGGGCCATCGCCGAAGCGAGCAAAGAAGCCGACCAGGAAGCCCACGGAAACCAGGACCACGGCCCCGATCACGAGTCCGCGCAGGACGGAGCCGAGCATCCTGCCGAAGGTCATCGCCGCAAGCATGCCTCAGCCGCTCGGCTCGATCACCTCTGCGCTTCGAGCCGACGCTCCTCGGTGATGTCCCGCGCGGTTCCGATCAAGCGGGCCGGCAGGCCGTCGGCATTCCGCACCAGGGCCGCGCTGGTGTGGAAGGTGCGCACGTCCCCGTCGTCCAGCACAACCCGGAACTCGAGCACGTAGGGCAGGTCCTGCTGAAGAGTGGCGTCCAGCTGCCGCCGGAAGTCCGGACGGTCATCGGGATGGACGGCCTCGAAGACGGCGTCGAAGCTCGGCACGAAGCGGCTCTTCTCCTTGCGCATGAGCTTGTAGAGTTCGTCCGACCACCACACCTGGTCTTCGAGAATGTCCCACTCCCAGCTCCCGATGCCCGCGACGCGCTGGGCTTCGGCCAGCCGCTCCTTGACGGCGGCAAGCTCCTCCTCGGCCCGACGCCGCTCGGTGATGTCGAGAACCACGGTGACGATCCCGCTCACCTGCCCGTCGTCCGCACGCACCGGGTGAGAATTCACGAGCCAGACGTGCGCGCGGCGCGGGTCGGAGGGCAGCGTGCCGTGCACCTCGAGGTCGCATACGGGCTCACCTGTCTCGAGCACGCGCCGGTAGACCGGCAGTACCTGGTCCGCGATGGCGGGGATCACCTGCTCCACCCGGCGCCCGATGTGCTTCGCCACCGTCGAGCCGTTGATCGCCGCCATGCGTTCGTTCAGGTGCACGAAGCGCAACTCGGCGTCGATCAGACACAGCCCCACGGGAGCGAAGCGATACATCGCCTCGAATTGCTGGAGCTTCGCTTCCAGCTCGGGGAGCCCCGCTTCGGGCACCCTGTATTTCGCCGCACGCGCCATGTCGTACCGCCGCAGACAATTGTATGTCGGAATCGCTCCGAATCGAGCCTGTACATGCTCTTCGGGACTCGAACGGCGCGTTGGGGAAACGAGGCGGGACGCCTTCACCCAGATTGGGGGTGGACCCATCTCAGAACGGAACGAGCGCGCACGCCGCTCGTCTCTTCCGCTACTCGAAGCGCTGTCCAGTGCGCTTCACCTCAGCCTCTGCGCGCCGCACGTAGCGCGGCACCAGCTCCGCGGCGCTGAGATAGGCGCCTTCGGAGAGTGCTCGCTGCCCCAGCAGGCCGACCTCGCGGGCGTGAGGCTCGCGGGTCGGACCGAGTTCGACTCCCGGTCCGGCCAGCTCCCGCGCTCGCTGGCCGCACACGGCGACCCCCTCGCCCACCAACAGCGCCCGCGCGGGTAGTGCAGAGGCCAGCGCCTGCGCCGTATAGACCCCCTCGAGCGGCCTCGCCGGCCGCAGTCGGCCATCCGGCTCGTGGAGCTCCCAGCCCGCGGCGTACACTTCATCACGACGCGCGTCGAGCAGGCCGACCACGGGTACGCCACGCGCGGCTACGGAGGAGAGCGCAGCCAGCGCCAGGGCTGCCAGCGTGGGCACCGCTACGACGGGCTTCTGCGTGTCGAAGGCGAGGCCCTTGATGGTCGCCACGCCGACGCGAAGGCCCGTGAAGGAGCCGGGCCCGATGGAGACCGCGAAGGCCTCGATGGCAGCGGGCCCGAGCTGTGCCTGGCGCAGCACGGCATCGACTCCTGGCAACAGACTCTCCGCACCCGTGCGACCGGCGGCGCCCTCGACCTCGGCCAGCAGTGCGGACCCGCGGAACAACGCGACGCTGGGTGTGCGGCTCGAGGATTCGAGGGCGAGGAGCAGCGGTCCCCGATCTAGAGCCCGCGCGGAAGCCAATCCGCCACCTGGCTCCAGACCCGGGAGAGGTCGTTCCAGAAGGCCAGGCCCATCAGCAGCACGAGCACGGTCACGCCGATCTGCTGCACGGCCAGGCGCGAGCGCAACGAGAGCGGCGAGCGCTTGGCGGACTCCACCAGGAAGAGCAGCGCCTGGCCGCCATCGAGTACGGGGATGGGCAGCAGGTTCAGGATCCCCAGGTTGATGCTGATCAGGATCATGATGCGCAGGTAGGGCTCCCAGCCCTGCTCCAGCGCGTGGCCAGCGATCTGCGCGATCCCGATGGGTCCCGCCAGGTTCTTGCGCGAGACGTCGCCGCTCACGATCTTGCCTAGCCCCACCAGGAAGACCTTCGTGAAGTCGACGGTCATCCCGACGGCTCGCGGCAGCGCCACCAGCGGGTTGCGCTCGCGGTCGGTGGCGACGCGACCCGCGACGAGCGCCTCGGAGCCTCGGATCCCGATGCGGTAGCGCGTCTCCTCGATGCCGAAGCCCGTGTCGGTGGCGATCGGCTCGGCGGCGATGCTTACCTCGTTCAGCTCGCCGGCACGGGCGAACACGAGGGGGATGGGACGGCCTTCGCTGGTCGCGACCGTCTGGGCGAAGGAGGAGAAGTACGTGATGCGTCGGCCGTCGTACTCGAGGATCAAATCTCCGGCCTCGAGCCCCGCCTTCGAAGCGGGGGAGTCCGGCACCACCTCCGCTACCAGGGCGCTGGCGCGCAACACACCCAGCGCCTCGACGCTGCCGAGGGCGGGCAGGGTCACGGCCAGCTCCTCGATTTCTTCTCCGCTCGCGCGGGTCAGCGAGACCTCGACTTCGCCTCCCTGCGCAGCCGCGTAGAGAGACGCGAAGTCGTACCAGTCCTTCACGGGGGCGCCGGCGACGCGGTCGACTCGATCACCCGAGCGCAAGCCGGCGGCCTGCGCCGGCGCGGCCAGGTCGAGGATCGCCAGCAGCGCGGCGGGGCGGGCGTGGCCCATACCGGCCCAGCCCACCTCCGTAACGTCACCAAAGTCGTCGAAGCCCGAGCGACCGGTGATGTCCAGCGTCAGCGGCAGCGTCTGGCCGTCCCGCTCCACCTGCAGCGAGAGCTGCCGGTCGGGGCTCTCACGGATCACCCGCGACACGTCGGTCCACCAACGCACCGGCTCCGCGGCAACGGATGTGACGCGGTCGCCAGGACGCAGGCCGGCCGTTTGCGCGGGGGAGTCCGCCTCGACCAGGCCGACGACGGCGTCGGCTCGCGGCAGACCCACCGCCTGCATTCCCACGAAGATCACCACCGGTAGCAGCAGGTTCATGGCGGGCCCGGCGAAGACGATCAGCAGCTTCTGCCACAGCGCCTTCGAAGGCAGCGTCTCGTCCGGCGCCGCCCGCGCCTCGGGATCGTCCTCTTCCTCCGGGTTCTCGCCCAGCATCTTCACGAAGCCGCCGAGTGGGAACCACGCCACCACATACTCGGTGTGGCCGCGCTTCCAGTACATGCGGTGCTTCCCGAAGCCCACCGGGGGACCGAAGCCGATACTGAACTTGAGCACCCGAACGCCGCAGAACTTGGCCGCGAGGAAATGTCCGAACTCGTGAACGAAGATCAGGATCGACAGCAGGAGGACGAAGGCGACGAGTGTGGTCACGGGCGCTGGCTCCCGCTCTCTTGGAGCCAGTTCTCGGCGCACCGGCGCGCCCAGGCGTCGGCTTCCCGGACGTCTTCCAGGTCGCGCAGGGTAGCCCCACCGCTGCGCGCCACGTGCGCGTTCAGTACGGCGTCATTGGTCTGGGCGATGCAGGGGAAGGCAATGCGCCCATCCAGGAAGGCCGCTACCGAAACCTCGTTGGCGGCATTCAACACCGCGGGCGCCGCCTCGTCCGCCGCGAGTGCTGCGTAGGCCAGATCCAGGCAGGGAAAGCCCTTGCGGTCGGGCGCCTCGAAATCGAGGCGGCGCAGCGCAGCCAGATCCAGGCGCGGCAGCTCGAGCGGCAGCCGCTCTGGGTGGGCCAACGCTACGGCGATCGGCACCCGCATGTCCGGAAGGCCCAGCTGGGCGAGCACGGAACCGTCGTGGAATTCCACGAGGGAATGCACGATCGATTGCGGGTGGACCACCACCTCCACGCCTTCGGGGGGCATGTCGAACAGCCAGCGCGCCTCGATCACTTCGAGGCCCTTGTTCATCAGCGTGGCCGAATCGATGCTGATCTTGGGTCCCATGTCCCAGTTCGGATGCGCCAGAGCTTGCGCAATCGTGGCCTTCGCCACGCGTTCGGGCTCCCAGCCACGGAAGGGCCCGCCAGAGGCTGTGAGGATCAGACGCGCAACGTCTTCGCGCCGCTGCCCGGCCAGGGCCTGGAAGATGGCGCTGTGCTCGCTGTCGACGGGAAGCAGCGTCACCCCAGCGGCGCGAACTTCGCGCAGTACCAACGCGCCGGCCATCACCATCACTTCCTTGTTGGCGAGTGCGATGTCCCGGCCGGCGCGGATCGCCGCCAGCGTCGGGGCCAGGCCCACGGCACCCACCAGGGCAGAGACCACGAGATCCGAGGGGCAGGAGGCCACCGCCGCCAGGCCCGCTTCGCCCACCTCGATCTGCGGCTCGTGTGCGTCCGTCCCGTCGAGCCGCCGGCGCAAGGCCTCGGCCGCCTCGGGCTCCGCCACGGACACCAGGGCGGGCCGGAAACGGCGCACCTGCTCGGCCAGCTTGTCGACGTTGCGACCCGCCGCAAGCGCTACGACCTGGTAGCGCTCGGGGAAGGCCTCGGCCACGGCGAGGGACTGCTCGCCGACGCTGCCCGTGCTCCCCAGGAGCGCCAGACGCTTCGGAGCCGCGCTCAAGCGTTCAGCTCCTGACCTGGGCGCTGGTCAATCCGTAGCGTCGCTCGCGCCCCTGATAGTCGCGGATCGCCTGCACCAGATCCTGCTTGCGGAAGTCGGGCCAGCGCGCCTCCGTGATGTGGAACTCGGTGTACGCCATCTGCCACAGCAGGAAGTTCGACACGCGATACTCCCCGCTGGTTCGGATCAGCAGGTCCGGGTCGGAGAGCTCGGGCTCGTAG
>Ga0255057_10002238_pt1 | contig 10534 bp, 12 predicted proteins | sample Cases_109_6_MG_FD_189022 | JGI IMG/M metagenome (GOLD analysis project Ga0255057, IMG submission 189022) | Seawater microbial communities from Amundsen Gulf, Northwest Territories, Canada - Cases_109_6 | ecosystem: Environmental > Aquatic > Marine > Gulf | place: Canada: Northwest Territories... | reverse complement strand
GCGCCGGCGCCCGGAAGTGTGACGCGCTCGCCTTGCCAGCCGGATACCGTGCTGCCATACTGATCGACTGAAAGACACGCACCGCGCGAATGCGCAGCGCCGGCCGGGGCGCGATACAAAATACCCGTTCCGAGTGGTGATCGAATTCACGGCCACACCGGCGCTAGTGCAGCGGCAGGACGGTCCACACATGATATTGGTTTGTATCGTGTTGCGCATTGCGTGCAACACGCGCGTCGAGTTTTCGGCGCATCAAAGGAACCAACGACATGTCAGACATACAAAACACAATCAGTGAAATCGAAAGTTACTTAAACGATTCCGTGGAAGCTGCCGACGAATGCGTAAGTTACGCAGAAACAGCGAGCGGCGAAGCGGACAACGCGCGCAACGAGTTAAGCGCGCTGACTGATACTTTTGAAGAACTGGAAAACGAGCGCGACGAACTGCGCGAGAAACTTAACGGCAACGACGCCGACAAGTTGCGCGCAGAAATCGAAACGCTACGCAAAGAATTGCAATTTGAAAACGCGAAACTTAACCGCGTGATCGAGTTCATCGGAACAATTGCAATGGAAACGGTAACAATGGAAGGCGACGCATCAACGCAAGTTGACGCATTCGACGCGCCGACCGGTTAACCGTCACGCTGGCATGTTGCGCACCGTGCAAACGGTGCGCAACACGATACAAATCCGTATCAGCAAAACAACCGAAAGGTTAAAGGAACTAACATGGCACACTTAATTGACATGTCTAACTACCGCGCCAACATGGCACACACCGACCGCGTAACACCGTGGCACGGTTTAGGTAATCCGCTAACAGTTGGCGCGCCGCTTGAAGAATGGGCGCGCGAAGCTGGAATGTCGCACACGATTGAAAAATCGCGCGTTGCGTTTCGGCATACTGAGGGAGCCGGCGGTGTCGGCGTTATGGATGATCGGCGCGTTTTGTATCGCTCAGATACTAAGTCGCCGCTCGCTGTTGTTTCCGACGGTTTCAAAATCGTGCAACCGCTCGACGTACTCGACTTTTTCAAAAGTCTTGTATCGGCGACCGGCGATTACGAAATGGAAACCGCCGGCGTACTAAACGAGGGTCGCAAATACTGGGCGCTCGCAAAGTACCGCGAAGCGTTGCAATTCGGAAACGAAAACGTGCTGCCGTACTTGTTACTCGCGACCGCGTGTGATGGTTCGATGAATAGCATCGCGCAACACACGAGCGTCTGTGTTGTCTGTAACAACACGCTCGAAATGTCGCTAGGCAACGCGGGCGCCGGCACCGTTAAGGTCCGGCATACGTCACACTTCAACGCCGACGCCGTAAAGGCCCGGCTCAATGTCGGCGATAACATCGCCGGCTACGTGGACGACGTAAACATGTTGATCAACAAAACCATCAACCGTGAAAACGGCGTGGAATTGTTGGTTGAACTTGTTGCAAAACGCGACGACACCGGCGAAATCACCAACGAGAAAAGCGTCAAGCATATTGTGAACGAAATAATGATATCGCTGGCACGCGCGCCGGGTCACGGTTTGGAAACGCGTATTGATACCGCGTGGGGCGTTATGAACGCCGTCACGCACTACGTGGATTTCAAAGCGCGGGCACGTTCTGACAACAACCGTTTCAATTCCGGCCAATTTGGCGCCGGGGCAAAATTGAAACGTGACGCATTCAACGCGTTAGCCGCTGCGTAATCACGCAACCGCAACCGGGCCGCCAACTTTGGCGCGCCCCGGTTGCACCACAATGCCGCCGGATAATCCGACGGCATTGCGGTGCAACTTCGCACCTAAACGAAAGGGACCAATATCATGTCATTACGCAAAACAGTAAGCAGAGAAAACGCGCACGCAATTTACGCGAGCGCCGACAACGCGTGGAAATGGTACGTTTTGAAAACGTACGCGACGCCAGCCGGCGAAGCAAAAAATAACTACGCGCGTTGGTTTTGTCTCGTAACGTCGCCGTTCGTTGGCGAAGTTGGCGAGATGGGCGACACGTATATCGCCGACATTAAACGCAACGCTTCCCTGCTAAGTTCAACGCCGGAGTGGCGCGAAACTTACGGGATAAAAGAGCGCGCGTTAACGTCGCAACGGTATATCGATTCGCGCTCGGGCGAAATCGTAACGCAAATCAAACTTTCCGAAATCCCGTTTTTCGACGAGTACGACGGAACGGTGCTAGCAGGGCAGTTTGATTACGACGCCGTTGGTGGACGCGTTGAATAACATCACGCGCGACGCCGCTGCCGCATTCATAAGCGGCGCGGAATTCGAGCGCGAAAATATGCACGTGCATCACAACGACGGCGGGCGCGTTTCGCGCTTGTTTTTGTTCGGCAATCTGATTGCCGAGCGTAACCGGGATTCAATCCGCGTTACGCTGGCCGGCTGGCCTACAACGACAACGCGCGCGCGCCTAAATGGTTTGCTGGAATTGTTGAATATCAACCGGCGTTTTTATCAGCTTCGGAAAATTCAATACTTCGGCTCAACCATCAACAACACGGCGCGCGAAATCAGCGCGCACGAGTGGCTGAAATTGTAGCCACACCGGCCGGCCGGGCGCCCCGCGCCCGGCCGGCTTTTTTCTGGCCGGCGCTTGCTGCGTCGCAGCGTGTGACATGCTGCGCTGCGTCATGCTGCGATGCACAATAAAAAAAAATCCGCACACCGGGGATCGCCGCAACCCTCTTGAACAAAATTAGCCTTTAGCCCTATCCTTTGAACCGGGCCTTTGGACGTATCCGCGCCTGCGAAATTTCCCGCAAGGTGGCGGGTAGCATTTCGCCCATAGACACATATATTATTTACCTATTTACCCCAATATACAGTCCAGTTTTCTATTGTTTCTTGATTAGCTGCTACCGCTACCCCGTTCCGACAATCCAACAACGACGCCCATTCCACGAGGTAGCGGGGTAGCGGTATCATCCTGATACCAACTACACCTTTGGCGGTAATTCCACGACCACGCCGCCCGGCTCGCCGTTGCGCAAAATTTCAGCACGAATTTTCTTGTTATCTTTTTCAGTTTTCCAGCTACCGAAATTCCGAATTATCCACGGCCGCACCGGGCGCCCTTTGACCTTAATGCCAGTCGCCGGCAGCGCGTCAATGCGCCGCGCCTTTTGCTGCATCACCATTGCCAAGGCCCGGTCGCGCCGCTGCGGGTCGCTCGGCAGATCCAGATCGTACTTAACCCGCGCGCCGTGCGCGAAGTGCCGCCACTGCGCCGCCGTCGCCAGATCGCCGCTCGCCTGCTCGACGAATAGCTCGAATAGCCTGTCTACGTCAGACTGGCCGGCGTCGATCATGCGTTCCTTGGCCGGCGTCATCGGCGGATCTCCGAATGCGTCGTAGAGTAATTGCCCTGCCAACTCGGCCAGCGCATCACTCAGGCACGCGATATTGGCGCGGTTTTTCTGCCACGCCATGATCCGGTGATATAAATCGCCTTTGGCGTCAACCAGCGGGATCTCGCAATTATCTAAAACAATCAACCGCCGGTCGCCGGGTTCGATCGCCAAAGCATCGGTATGGTTCGATGAAATAAATAGGCTCGCGAAAATTTGCTCCGTCGAGTTGCGCCCGTATTTCCGGCGAACATGCGCGCGGTTGCTGACCGGATCGCACACTACCTTTAGCCGTTCGTACGCCACGTGTCTTGCTGTCCATTTGGATATGTCCTCGCGTTCCTCTAATGCCTCGCCGACCGTCACCATCAAACTGTCGGCCATGAACGCATTGAACTGCGCCTGCCCGCCTGTTCCAATCAGGTCGCACAACTCGACTTCGTTGACGTACTCCACGCCAAACAACTTCTGCATGATCTGAACCAGTGTGCCCCGGCCAGTTCCATACGTCGGCGTCACCATCACCATGCCGTGCATTCTGTCACCGGGATTATTTACCTTATGCGCCAGCCATTGCATGAATAAGCCGCTTTCCTTTTTGGCCGGTATTAGATGCTCGATGAAATCAACGAACGTGTCACACTCGCCGCGCATGTCGCCGTGATTCGGCGGCCGGTACGTGTTCATTATTGTTTCGTCGCCGAGTTCGATCAGATCGTCATCGGCATGATCCGGCCGCATTGCTGCGTAGTCCGCTTTCAGCGTCGCCGCGTCGCGCTCCCATAGCTTAGTGAACGGAATCATCTTGTTGGGGTTACTGGCCGGCGGATTTGGATCGGCTACTTGCAAGTGCTGCATCGAGCGAACAAATCCTTCGAGCGGGTAGACGCGCATTGGATGGGTCAGCCGGCGCACCGTTTTGTCGCGTAGCATGACGCAATTCTCGATCAGATCAGACATGTCCTTTGGGATAAATGAGTTGTCACGCTTATCCGGCGGCGGCGGCAATAGCTCGCCGAATTCCGGCCGCCAGATCGACTCCCAATGGGTGCAGTCGTTCGGGAAATCGTGCGCGCACGGCTCGCCTGAGCCGGCCGCCAGATAGAAATGCACGGCATTGGAATCGCCCCATTCATCGTATTCAGGCCGCCACAGATTGCCGAATCCGCCCGCTTTGGTCAGAGTCGGCGCCAGATCGCCCCATTCGCGCCGTGTGCCTTCGTACTCTACGAGGGTGTCAGGCAACAGATCGTACTCGGACTCGCCGTCACCGCCCCGTACGTGCGCTCTCCGTTGCTTTTCAAGGCCCGTCGCGGCCAGCAGTTCGTCCAGCCCTTGCAGGATATTGATCGCGTGTTCGGCGTTTACGTCGGGCAGATCGTCAAATGGCGTATCCGCAGGCGATTGCCCTTCCCACGTGTACGGTTGCTTGGTGCCGGGATGAATGCCGAATGCCGCGAACTGCCGGCCGTTGGTGGTGAGCAGTTCAACCATGTGGCCGCCCCACTCGCCGGTGCGCCCCGAGCGCAGCCCGTCATCGCTGCCGGCTAGGCGATACAGCAACAGCCGTTTAGGCCACTGCCCAATGCGGCAAAGATCAGTAACGCCCGCGCGCCGTTCAACATAATCCTCGCACGCTTGCGCCAATTCCTCGTCCAGAACGTCAATATCAAAGGCGAGTAAATCGTCGCAGCGTATGCCGGTATTGGAATAGCGGCCGTTGCGCGCGTGCGGTTTGAGCCATTCCACGGTGATTTCCGCGCGGCTCCACCCTTTGATGAAAACCCCTTTATCGGCTATGGGCAGGGGGCGATATCCGTTTGATAGTAACTTGTTGCGTAATTCGCTGCGGTGTGTGCTATTATTTTCAGGCATTTTGATCTTCCTCAGAGTTTCAGGGTGTCATGCAGAGATTGGTTCCTTTGCAATCAGATCAGCCCCGGCGTCACCGCCGGGGCTTTTCTTTGTGGCTCGCGAAAGGCTAACCAATATAGCACTAACTACTGCCCAAATACGTGTCGCGGCGACGTTGATCCGCCTCTAAGACTTGGCCGACATTGCGGATCTCAGCGGCGCGTAGCAGTTCAATGATTTGCCACAGTTGCAGGATCAACACCACGACGGCGATCAGAATTGCCACGAGGGCAAACAGTTCCCAATTCATAATCACGGCAGGTGAAGGTGCGGGAGTCGATTCATCATCGAATCGTTGCGGTCCCGAATCTTGTCCACTTTGTCATCGTTGCCCATCAATCGCCGGCCTTTACGCATGTCGGTTTCGCCCGTTTCCTCGCGCCGCATAGTTTCATCCACGGCGGCTAACACTACGTCAATGCGTGCCGAAGTTGCCATTCTCCGCAATTCAACGCGGCTCAGTCCGGTAAAATTCATCATGTCTTTGCCTCAATGCGTTTGGCTCGAACCGCCATCATTGCGTCGGCCATATCTGCGCAATCTTCGAGCGTTGGTTTAGTGGCGTTTTCGCGGTAGTAACCGGGATGCTCGGCCCATCCGACGAGTGTTCCAAAAAAATCATCCCATACGTCTTGATCGTCCATTGTCGTTTCCTATTTGGTGTAATACGGGCCGTGTTCAACGCTAACAGACAACGGCAGTCCCTCGGCCCATTCGGGTAGCCGCGTCATTGCTTCAATCAGTAATTGTTCGCATGAATCGACGCGGTTTAAGCCAACTTCGGCAACTACCTCGTCATGTGTATGCAGTACCAGAATGTCATCGAGTTCCGCGATCGCGCCGCGTAGGAAATCGGCGGCCGTGGCTTGCGTGATATTTTCCGCCAGCACGCCATACCACAGATCGACACGCGCGGAGCCGCTACCGAATCCTTTAATGAAACTTGTGCGCAGCTTGGTGCATAGCGTGCCGTCATCATCTTCGTACTCAATCCAACCGTGCTTGAACTGCGGGTAGACAATCCAGCGCCCGGATGGCAGCCGGCAGATCAGCGTGCCGCGCATCAAACGCGGGTGATACATGTAATGCACGCGCCCGGCTTGAAACCACTGGCCCGGATCATTGAATGCGCCAATGGCGGCGCCCCATAAGTCATCCCAAAAATCTCGCGCCCACGGATTTTGCGCACGCCACGCATTGACGATATTAACGGCCGTGATCTCGGTCATGGTGACGCCGTAACTGCGGCACATGGACGCCAGCGCGCCGACCGCCCCGCCAAATCCTAGCGCCAATTCAGGTACTTTGCCCTGCGCCTGTCGCTCGGCCTCGGTAACGAGGGTAAGCGGCTTACCGGTGATCTGAGCGGCCGTGACGCCGTAAACATCGACGCCCGCGCGGTATAGATCCAGCTTGGCCTCGGCCGCCGGCGAGTTCGCCAGCCACGGTAATGTGCGGCCTTCTATTTGGTCGTAATCAGCCCAAACTAATTCGTTGCCTTTGCCGGCGATGAATGTAGGCCGAATAAGGCGGGCAAGCAGTCTCGATACAGGAAACCCAAACTCAGCCACCAGATCATCCGGCTCTGCGCCGGCCAAAATACGATCAATCGCGTCGAGTGCGCGATCAGGATTCTTTTTCTCAACGGGATCTCGAATAAGATTGTGGATTTGCACTCCCCGCGCGCTAAAGCGCCCGGTCTGCCCGCCACCGTTGAAACTATATTGACCGTGTATCCGCCCGGCAATTTCCTGATTGAATATCGCCGTAAATTTGCGGACTGCGGCGGAGTTTCCAGCTTCAATGAGTTCAATAAAGTCAACGATTTTCTCCCCATGTTCCACGTGGAACAAGTCACTATGTTCTGGTTGGTTTAGTAATTCGAGTAATGCTTCGCGCGTGGTGCGGTCGCAACTTTTGCGCATCGGCCCGCCCTTACGCTTCGGCGGTTTCGTTACAACTTCCTGCAATTCCTGATCAGGCCACAATTCATCGTACAACCACGCAGCTTTGCGCACGTGATTAGTAACCGACATGTTCGGGTCATCGGTAACTTTCATAAGTTGCAGGTTGATATCGGCAAACTCGGTAGCCGCATATCGCATAGCGGCCTCGGCAAATTTCTGATCGACGGCGACGCCGCGATCGTTGATGCGCTCGGATGCGTGGTACTCGGCCCACTCCACCATTGTTAGCGGGCGCGTGTGTTGCCAAATTTCGCGCATCGCATATACATCATGCAAACCGTAGGCGCGGAACCGGCCCATGCGGTCGGCTACGACATTTTCCGCGTAAGGCCAATTGTCGCGCGTACCGTTACTGAGCAACGTGATCAGTCGCTTACCGTGCGGATCTTTTTTGTGCGGCGTACCGAGACATTCAGCCGCCTTGCCGAGCGCGCCCGGCAGATTGTTGGCCTCGCCTTGCGCTTGCGCGCACAACACCTGTTCGAGTGGCAGGTACGGCGCGTCGTATTTGTGAACCATGACGCGGTTCCATATCCACCGATCGAAAAACGCATTCCACGCAACCACGTAACCGCCGTTGCGGATATGCTCGTAAAGGGGATAAATCGAGTCGCCTTTGTTGTCGTATGCCCAAATCGGCGACCATACATCGCCCGGTTCGTCATCGAATGCCCATGCTTGCACGAGACATTCGGTATTGGGATGGCGCGCGTACTTGTACGCGCCAACTACCGTTACATCGAGTGGCGAGCGGGTTTCGGAGTCAAAAAAGGCGAGTTCGTATGACATGGCTAAAAAAGGCCGGCCCACTCATAACGGGCCGGCTCAAGTTCCTTAGCTGGCGCGTCGCCGCCGGCGGCGGTTACTACTCTGCGGTGCGTCATCGCCATCCGTTGTTGCGGCCTTCGTCGCCTTGGATGCTTTGGCTTTTCTTCGGCGAGTGGGCGCAGGCGGTGCTGCATCATCGGTAGCTTTACCGTCGGCTTCGTCAGCTACGGTTTCGTCAGCGACTTGGCCGGTGTCAACATTGCCGGCCGCGTCACCATCGATCGTGATCCAACGCTTGATCGTCAGTATCGGGTAAAAAATCTGCCCGTACTGCTTGTGTTGGTACGAATCGGTTTCCAGTTCGACAACTGGCACGACGTTTACTTTGTCCGTCTGCAATTGGCTGATAATGGAATTTATCAGTTCCTTGCTGGCGTTACGCAGGCCCGTTGATGTGCCTTTGTAGAGTACGTTGGTGCCGGAATCTTCACCGGAAGTGCAGGCGAGTTGCATCGCTACCTGTTGATCCCACTTTTCGCCGAGATCGGGTAACTCTGCTTTGTTTGGCGGCGGCTCCGTGAAGGGAACCATGCGTTCGTCGAGCAATTCGCCCGGCGCCCAACATGCGAATCCGTGCATTAGCGAGTACGGGTTTATGGCCCACTCGCTACCCGGTTCCACTTCAACATTCTCTGCACCGTAAACAAAGAAACCTGCTTTTAACAATCTCAGAAATGGCATACCGCCGGTGCCGCCCTGAATTGCGGACTGCACGTTTTGTAAACCTTTTTCAAGATCCTCGGGCTTAATGGGAAGTCCGCCCGCGAACTTTACTAGATCATTCATCGATCCTGTCTCCTGTTATGAAATGTTTACTGTTTCTGTTCCGGCAACGCGGCTGCAAGTAGCTCGATGCTGCTCGTGACCGCTTGCCGTTTGTCACTGTCGGGAACCAAAGTCAGTCCCGTCGAGTGCATTGCTACGATATCAGATAGCTTGCTACCGTACAATTCTTTGTTGGCCTTTTCCGCTTGCGCGGGGCTGACCAACTTTTTATTAAACATTTTTCCGGCCGGCACCTTGGCGTTACGCATTCGCTTTTCTGCCATTGCCTCGTCCGTCCATACACGTGTTGGCCGCTTGTTGACCAACTTGAATCCCGGTATCACGGCGCCGGCCTCGGCCTCAACTTGCGCCAATTTAACGACTTCCGAGATCCACGTTTTTAATTGTTGAGCTAATAACATCGCCGCTCCGAGATCAACGCTTGTCATTGACTTGGGAACGGTTGACAGCGCGCTCGACGCAAGGGCTTGTTGTGCCGGGCAAGTAGCCCGAGCGCGGCAGAACTGGCACCAATCGCCCGTTTTTAATGGCGCGTCTGGTTTGATGGCGGCCTTCATTGCGAGGTCAATTTGATTAGTTAGCTTTTCAATCCAATCCTCGTCGGTTTCCCACGTATGCAACACTACGTCGGAACCAACACGCGGTTGTACGATGTGCAGAACAACGCCAGTAAGATCAGCACAAAATTCCTGCATTTCAGGATCGTTATCGTACATGGCAGCGGCGGCGTAAAAGCCAAGGGCAACATTGCCTTCAACCGGCACGACCACGCCATCGCCAAATTTCCAATCAAGTATATGCAATCTCTTTTTGAGATCGATGCCGATCAGATCCGCCGTGCCGAATGCGCCCGGTGCGACGTTATCCAGATTGACACGCTGCTCGATAAACCAATCATCCCATCGGTAGTTTCCATCTTTCATCGCACTGGCGTCGCGTACCATGAACCACGCTTCGAGTGCGGGGTACAGTTTGGTGTCGATCAGTTCGCGGGTGATTTCGTAATCTTCGCCGAAACCAAGATCCTGCCCGACCAATTCATCAAGCAGCGGCGCGCCTTCGGTCATGTTTTCGGGATCGGCGGTTAGCAGCAATTCCATAGCTGCATGAAGCATCGAGCCGCGCACCGCGAATTCTGACGTAGCCTGCTCGGGCGCGGCCTTTTCAGCGTTCAGAGATCCGGGGCAGTTAATGCGGCGTTTGGCGGTCGAGCCGCCCATAATGTGCGAGTGTTCCAACATGGCGAGTGTTCCTATTCAGGTTGTGTTGCGACGGCTAGTTCTAATTCCAATACCTGCTTTTTCAGTGATTCGATTCGGTTGTACGCTTCGTGTAAATTGAAACGTAGTTGTTCATTTTCCGTATGTCGTGCGCGAATGCCCATCATTTTGTCAGCTATATCCGCGCAGTCATTTAATGTCGGTCTGCTGACGTTTTCGGGGTATCCAAATTCGTTGCCGGGCGGTAGAAACCGAGTGGCTATTAACCGGTAAACGGTTGTCCACACGGTTCGAGCCGCGTCCCTGCGATTGCGCCGGCGTGCCGCTGTCATTGTCATTAGTGGCGCTCCACGATGCCGGCGGCGATCAGTTTGGTTGTGACGTTTTCACAGTAGCCTTTAGCGAGTTCCGTGAAAGCCCATGTCAATGATTCACCTTCGACCACG
>Ga0255057_10002237_pt1 | contig 10535 bp, 7 predicted proteins | sample Cases_109_6_MG_FD_189022 | JGI IMG/M metagenome (GOLD analysis project Ga0255057, IMG submission 189022) | Seawater microbial communities from Amundsen Gulf, Northwest Territories, Canada - Cases_109_6 | ecosystem: Environmental > Aquatic > Marine > Gulf | place: Canada: Northwest Territories... | reverse complement strand
TTGCGCACGAATCCAGCATCGGCGAACGTCTTCTCACCGAAGATCGTACCGAGAACCGCAAATAGCGTGATGCCTCCCAGCGTGAGAATGAATACCAAGGGGACCAACAGGGTTGATTCGTCCTCCATCCGATCCCGCGCCCTGACCACGAAATAGGCCACGGTCGTCAACGTGAGCGCCCACAGACCCAATGCGGATTGTGACAACAGGTCCTCGAGCAGCCCGGCGGCAAAACCGGCGAACAGAGCGAATTCTGCCGGAAGGTGCCGGGCCAATGCGATAACGACCAGCAGGACCAGGGCCGGGGCGGTATCGAAGGGGCGGAATCGCACGAACAGGGTGGTCTGGAGTGCGGCGGCTGCAATGATCGCGAACGCCGCCACAGCGATCCTGCGGTATTTGAGGGCTGACATCAGCCGCCCCCTCCCTCTCCTGTGGTCCCCGTCTGCTCTCCGGTAACACCCTCGCCCTCGCCTTCACCAGTCGGAACAGTGGTCTCGGTCGGAATGCCCTCCTCCGACTCGCCTTCTGCCGGCTCTTCGTCCGCTGGAATGATGATCGGCGCACGCTCCAGATCCTCGAGATCCTGGATTCCGACCTGATCGCGCGTAAACACCAGCACTCGAACAAAATCGATGCGCGTCACTTCGGCGGTCGGCTCAGCGATCGTACGCAGTGAAAAGCCAACTTCAGATCGCGCCGGTTCAAGAACCCGCGCGACCGGGATTCCTGCAGGGAATCGACCATCGGCGGTGATGAGGGTGTCGCCTTCAACCACGGCAGCATCGGTATTGAACATCTCGAGCACCATCGGGGCCGATCCACGGCCGGTGAGCACACCCGTCTCCCCGGTTCGCTCAATCCTGACCGCGACCCGAATCGAAGGGTCGGTTATCAAACGGACCCGCGCCACATCCGCGGTGACCGAGACGACTCGACCAACCAGACCCCCCTCGTCAACCACAGGCATATCGACTGTGATTCCGTCGGAGCGACCCCGATCGATCACGCGCGAGTGATCAAACTCAGAGACTCCAACGGCCAGGACCTGGGCCACAATCGACTCGAGTTCCGCAGGTGGTTCCAGACCAAGTATGGCCTCCAGTTCGGCAACGCGGTTTTCGAGACTCTCGGCCTCGACCAGCCGACGTTCGAGGTCGATCACTTCGTCACGAAGCCTCCGATTGTCGCCTCGCAGGCTGAAGATATCCGATAGGTCCTCGAAAAACTCCGCCACCGGACGGGTGCCGGCCGACACCACTCGCTGGATCGGAGTAAACACCGTCTGAACCCCTTCGCGCAGGGTGCCTCCAATACCGGCGCCGCTGGCCCGGAGATCGACGGTGATCAACACCAGCGAAACGATGATGAGACCGATGAAGACGCCCGTAGGCCTATCGACATTCGTGGGCCGCCACACTGCGGCCTCCCTCTTAGTGCACCGACCGGCAACGTTCGCCGCATTCAGGACATCCAGTTGCGCCTCTGGCTGTGTCCTCGTCCTCAGAGCACATCAAGTGCGCCTTCGTCCGAAGTCCTTGCCAGAAACACCCCTGCCTCGCCCTGAACATCACCAACGTCGCCGACCGGAGCACTTACAGACGGCCCGAGGTCGTCGTCAGGATGTCCTCGAGGATGTCGAAATCCTCCAAGCAACGACCGGAGCCGAGCACGACTGAGTGGAGGGGCCGATCGGCGGTGATAACCGGAGTCCCGGTCTCGTTGGCAATTCTAACGTCGAGGCCTCGCAGCAACGCACCGCCGCCGGTGATCACAATTCCACGGTCCATGACATCTGCCGCCAACTCGGGCGGGGTCTTGTCCAGGCAGTACTTGATGGTATCGACGATGCCCTGGACCTGCTCCTCGATCGCCTCGCGCACTTCGGCCGCCGTGATGATGACGGTCTTGGGAAGTCCAGTGATCAGATCCCGACCGCGAATCTCGGCATTCGGCTCGTCGGAGAACGGCCAAGCCGACCCGATGGCCATCTTGAGCTGCTCTGCCGTGCGGTCGCCCAGGAGAAGGTTGTACTCCTTCTTCACCCAATCGACGATCGCCTCGTCGAGTTCGTCGCCGCCCGTCCTGGCGCTGCGGGCCACCACGATGCCACCGAGTGATATCACCGCCACCTCGGTCGTTCCACCGCCGACGTCGACGATGACCGAACCGGCCGGTTCGTTGATCGGGAGATCTACCCCGATGGCTGCCGCCATCGGCTCTTCGATCGTGTAGGCGCGGCGAGCGCCCGCGTGATATGCAGCCTCCTCGACTGCCCGGCGTTCCACCCCGGTAATACCTGATGGCACGCAGACGATGATGCGTGGACGAGCCCATCGCCGTGGCTGCACCTTCTTGATGAAGTACCGCAACATCCTCTCGGTGATGTCGAAGTCTGCAATCACACCGTCACGAAGCGGCCGAATGGCCTGGATGTGGGAAGGCGTGCGCCCGATCATCCGCTTCGCCTCGAGGCCCACAGCAAGCGCGACGTTATCGCGCGTGTTCATGGCGACGACAGACGGTTCGTTGAGCACGATGCCTTGTCCGCGGACGTAGACCAGCGTGTTCGCCGTTCCGAGGTCGATGGCCATGTCACGTGTCGCAAGCGACATCAAGCTGGACATGAACTAGAGCCTCTGTGGGATTGCCGGAAGTGTAACCGCTGCAGGCGTTATGAGAAGAACAGTTCGATTTCGCGCTCTGCGCTGTCGAGCGAATCCGATCCGTGCACGATGTTCTCGGTGATGACGGTCCCGAGATCGCCTCTAATGGTGCCTGGAGGGGCGTCAGCCGGATTGGTGGGGCCCATCAGCGTCCTCGCAATCGACACCGCATCAGGCCCGGACCATTCCATCGCAACAACCGGACCGCTGGTGATAAACGACACCAATTCCCCGAAGAAGGGCTTCTCGGTGTGCTCGGCGTAGTGCCGTCCCGCCAACCCCTCGTCGATGGTTAGCAAGCGCATACGCTCCAGAATCAGCCCTTTTCTCTCGAAGCGGCCGATTACCTCGGCAACGAGGCCCCTGCGGACCCCGTCGGGCTTGACCATGACAAAGGTGTGTTGCGTGTCCATGGAAAGTCTTTCAGGTCTGGGGTGGTCGGGACGGGAGAGTAGTGGCGGAGTCAGGAGTCAGGACTCAAGAGCTCCCTCGCCTCCCCCACGAGATAGATCGAGCCGGTGACCAAGACCGCGTTGCCGGAAGCCATGGCGGCTTCGAGAGCTGCCGGGATCGACTGGTGCGCCGTCACCGCCACATCGAGCACATCTGAGGCGATTGCGGCCGTTTCGGTGGCACTGCGAGCTCGTGGATTATCGACCGCAACGGCGTGGAGCGCGGTGATCACGCTCTCGAACGGCAGCAACATTTCTTGCGCCTCCTTGTCCACCATCGTTCCGAAAACGATCTCCCACCTGACACCGGGCAGTTCCTCCTCCAGGGCTCGCGCCAGCGCATCGGCAGCCTCCGGGTTATGAGCACCGTCGACCATCACCAGCGGGTCACGACGCAGAATCTCCATCCGTCCCGGCGAGGTGACCGTCCCCGCCGCTTCTCTGACCCCCGCCTCATCGAGCGGACGGCCGAAGAGGGCCTCTATCGAAGCCACCGCGGTCGCAAAGTTGTCCACCTGATGGCGGCCGAGGAGTCTCAGTTCGACATCGACGTACTTCTCGTGCACGGACTGGATGTCGAACAGCCATCTACCGTCCACGTGCCTGGCATCGCTCACGTCAAAATCACGACCCCTCTCGAACCATGTCGACTCGAGTTCAAGCGCTTTGCGTTCTGCCACCGCCCGCGCTTCAGGATGAAGGCTGCCCGTTACCAGGACGGCACCCTCATCCAGAATGGCCAACTTCTCGACTGCAATCTCGCCGATCGTGTCACCGAGAAAAGCGGTGTGCTCGAGACCGATCGTCGTTACCACCGCAACGTCTGACCGGATCGAATTGGTCGCATCGAGCCGACCGCCCAAACCGACCTCGATGACGGCGGCATCGATCGCATTCTCTGCGAACCAGGCATGAGCCAGAGCGGCGGTCACTTCGAAATAGGTCAAACCATCACCGCTCTGCTGCTCGTAGAAGTCGACCAGCGGAGCGAGCTCGGCGATCGCGAGCGCAAACTGCCCGGGTGTCATCTCTTGCAGACCGTGCTCGTATCTCTGCTCCACACGATGAAGATGCGGCGAGGTGAAGGTGCCCGGCGTCAAACCGTGACTCGAGATGAGGTTGGCTGCCATACGGACCGAACTCGTCTTGCCATTGGTACCGGCCACGTGAACTATCGGATAGCCGTCCTGAGGGTTGGCGAGCAGGTCGAGCAGGGCCGTAATACGCTCCAGGCCCGGCTTCACACCACGGCCGATGTGGTCGTCCAAATAGGTAACGGCAGTTTCGTAGTTCGTGACTACCCCAGCTCTGAGAGTTGCGCTTGAAACTTCCTCAGCCGAGCCCGGGCATCCTCGGCCTTGGAGCGCTCCTTGGCGACCACAGCCTCCGGGGCCTTGCTGACGAACTCCGGATTGCCCAGCTTGGTCTCGCTCTGCGACAGCGCGGCCTCGATATCGGCGATGGATCGCTCGAGCCGCTGCCTCTCGACACCCACGTCGACTATCCCTTCGAGTGAGATGATCGCCTGCACCGACCCGGCCACGATGCGGGTACGCGGGGCGTCGGTCGGAACCCCCTCAATCGGCTCGGGAGCCACAGCTGCGAGCGACTTGAACTGATCCGACCACCACTCTTCGACCACACCGTCGGGGTCGAGCAGCCCGACCGGGAGCTCGGCTCGTGGTGACAACCCATGCTCGGCTCGGAAACGCCTTATCCCGACGATCAGGGTTCGAAGCGTTTCGAATCCGCTCGGCTCGACCGTGGGCAGCGGCTCCGGCCACTTCGCGGTGGCGATGAACCCTTCGCCGACGAGCTCGGACCACAGCTCCTCGGTGAGGTACGGAATTGCCGGGTGGAACAACTTGAGCAGGTCGCGCAGCACGACACCGACGGTTCCCCCGACCGAAGTGTCGCCTCGCCGCAGCGGTGCCTTCGCCATCTCCAGGAACCAGTCGAAGACTTCGGACCAGGCGAAGGTGTACAGCAAACCGAATGCGTCGCTGAAACGGTAGGCATCGAGCAGATCGTCGAACTCCCTGACGGTCTCTGCCAAGCGCGACAACACCCAAGCTTCCTCCGGTCCCGGATTCTCCGGGTAGCCGCCGCTTGCCGGTACCGATCCGGGTTCGACGTGCAGCAGGGTGAACCGGGTAGCGTTCCACACCTTGTTTCCGAACCGACGGGCCGCATCGACCCACTCCTCGGAGTATGGGATGTCCTGACCCGGCGAAGCAGCCTGGATGAGTGCCAACCGAAGCGCATCTGCGCCGTGCTCCTCGACGGTCTCCAGCGGGTCCACGGTGTTTCCAACCGACTTCGACATCTTCCGGCCATCCTCGGCCCGGACCATGCCATGAATCACGACATCGGTAAATGGCTTCTCTGAGGTGAGGTGCAACCCGAACTGGATCATTCGGGCCACCCAGAACGAGATGATGTCGTACCCGGTCACCAACGCCGAATTGGGATAGAACCTGTCGAAATCGTCGGTCGCTTCGGGCCAACCCAATGTCGAGAAGGGGAACAGCCCGGACGAGAACCAGGTATCGAGGACATCCGGATCTTGACGAAGGTCCGACGATCCACAAACACACACGGTGGGTGCGGCGACAGAAACGATCACCTCGTCGCACGAGTCGCAATACCACGCCGGGATGCGGTGACCCCACCAGATCTGGCGTGAGATGGTCCAATCACGGAGATTCTCCATCCAGTGGAAGTAGGTCTTCTCCCACCGCTTCGGAGTAAAACGGATCTCGCCATTCTTCACGGCCTCGATGGCCGGGCCGACCAGGGGTCCCACCCGAACGAACCACTGGTCCGAGAGGTAGGGCTCGACCACGGTGTTGCACCGTTGACAATGACCGACCGAGTGCTGGTGCTTCTCGCTTCCGACCAGCACACCCTCTGCGGCAAGCGCTGCCTTGACAGCCTCCCTGGCCTCGAACCTGTCGAGGCCGGAAAAACGCCCTCCGTTGTCATTGATGACGCCGCCCTCATCGAGGATCACGACCGAATCCAGACCATGACGCGTCCCGATATCGAAGTCGGTCGGATCGTGGGCCGGAGTCACTTTTACTGCTCCTGTCCCGAACGAGGCGTCGACCGCCTCATCGGCGACGATCGGAATCTCGCGCCCAACCAAAGGAAGCGTGACCGTCCTTCCGATCATTTCGACATACCGGGGGTCCTCAGGATGAACGGCCACGCCGGTATCGCCGAGCATCGTCTCCACTCGAGTCGTAGCCACCTCGATGCCACCGTCACCATCGGTAAACGGATAGCAGATGTGCACCAACTCGCCCGTCTCGTCTTCGTGGATCACTTCCACGTCGCTGATAGCGGTGCGATCGCGTGGGCACCAATTGATGATCCGGTTACCCCGATAGATCAGATCCTGGTCGTAGAGGTCGACGAAGACCTTCTTGACGGCCGCAGACAGACCTTCGTCCATCGTAAAACGCTCTCGCGACCAGTCGGTGGAGAAGCCCATCCGCCTGATCTGCTCGGTGATGCGCCCACCAGATACAGCCTTCCACTCCCACACCTGCTCGATGAATCGCTCCCGACCGAGCTGCTCACGATCGATCCCTTCCTTGGCAAGCTCCCGCTCCACGACGATCTGGGTGGCGATTCCGGCGTGATCGGTTCCGGGAAGCCAAAGCGCGGCATATCCCTGCATCCGCTTGCGCCGGATGATGACATCCTGAATCAACAGATCGAGTGCGTGGCCCATATGGAGAGAGCCGGTGACGTTGGGCGGTGGAATGACGATGCAGAAGGGCTCGCCTTCTGGATTGATTTCAGGCGCGAAAACGCCCGCGTTCTCCCAGCGGGAATACCATTCCGATTCGACCTTCTGAGGGTCGTACGACGCTTCCATCACGATCACTCATTCGGGGCGGCGATGATAGACCCACGCCTAACTCCTCCAGCGCACCATCACCGACCCGGATACGGGTAACCGACTGGCAAGATCCCAAACACAGAGACCGACGCCTCAGCGCCGGTCTCTAAGTCCCTTCCTCTTCCGGAAGCTGACAAGTCTTCCGATGCGAAAACGGGGTGGTGTTTCTCGAACACATGAAACCTATCTGGTCCGGGTAAAGATCTCAACGACCATTCGAGATCACGCTCGATGACTAGTTAGGGGTAGGGAGCGGTTAGCAACTAGCAAGCGACCGCCCCCATCTTCTCTTGCTAATTGCTAGAGGCTCCGCAGGAGCCGACTCTTCGCCAATCGCGGGAGGCGGCGCCAGCCGCCGAGCTCACGCGCTCCGCTCTTCGGGAAGATCCTTGCCGATATCGGACATGGGGATCAACGTCGGGTTGACCCGGTCGCGCACGACCTCACCATCGATCAAGACTCTGGCGACGTCTTCACGCCCCGGAAGCTCGTACATGGTGTCGAGCAAAACCTCTTCGAGGATTGCCCGCAAACCGCGCGCCCCGGTCGTCCGCAGCAGAGCCTGGTCGGCAACCGCTTCGAGTGCGTCGTCGGAGAACACGAGTTCCACGCCATCCATCTCGAAGAACTTGGCGTACTGCTTCACCAGAGCGTTCTTTGGTTCCAGCAGCACCTGGATGAGCTGCTCCCGATCGAGGTCGTGCACCGTCGTCGTCACCGGAAGGCGGCCGATGAACTCCGGAATCAGCCCGAAGGACATCAGGTCCTCGGGGAGGACTTTGCCGAGGGTGTCACCGTCCTTGTCACCATCGATTTGAATATGAGCATCGAAGCCGATGGCTCGCTTGCCGATCCGGCTCTCGATGATGTGCTCCAGACCGGAGAAGGCTCCCCCGCAAATGAAAAGCATGTTCGATGTGTCGATCTGCAGGAACTCCTGGTGCGGGTGCTTGCGACCACCCTGCGGCGGAACCGACGCCACGGTCCCTTCGATGATCTTGAGGAGTGCCTGCTGGACACCTTCACCCGACACATCCCGTGTGATTGAAGGGTTCTCGGCCTTGCGAGCAATCTTGTCGATCTCGTCGATGTAGATGATCCCGGTCTCAGCCCGACTGATGTCGTAATCGGCCGCCTGAATGATCTTGAGAAGGATGTTCTCCACATCCTCCCCCACGTACCCGGCCTCGGTGAGCGCCGTCGCATCCGCGATTGCAAACGGGACGTTGAGAATCTTGGCCAATGTCTGCGCCAGCAGGGTCTTGCCGGATCCGGTCGGGCCTATGAGCATGATGTTGGACTTCTGGAGCTCGATGTCGTCCTTGGTTCGCTGGCCGACCCTCACCCGCTTGTAGTGGTTGTAGACCGCAACGGCCAACACCTTCTTGGCCTGCTCCTGCCCAACGACATATTCACCCAGGAAATTGAAGATCTCTTCCGGCTTGGGCAGTTCGGAGAACGGCGTCTCTGCGGTCGTGGCAAGTTCCTCTTCGATTATCTCGTTGCAGAGATCGATGCACTCATCGCAGATGTAGACGCCGGGGCCGGCAATCAGCTTCTTGACCTGCTTCTGAGATTTCCCACAGAAGGAGCACTTCAGCAGGTCACCGCCGCCGCCTGTGGGTTCACCGAACTTCGACATCTAGATCTCCCTTCGGCCTCAAGCAGTGACTGCCTTGAGCGATCGTCCTTCGAGCACAGTGTCGACCAGACCGTATTTCTTCGCTTCCTCGGCAGTCATCCAGAAATCGCGATCGGTGTCGGCTGCGATCTTCTCGGAGTCCTGTCCGGTGTGATCGGCAAGGATCTGATGCATCTCCTCGCGTACCCGCAGGATCTCGCGGGTGTGGATCTCGATGTCTGTCACCTGACCTTCGAGGCCTCCAATATGGGGCTGATGGATCATCACCCGGGCATGTGGCAGGGCAAAGCGCTTGCCGGGAGTACCTGACGCGAGCAGTACCGCCGCTGCAGACGCGGCCTGACCCATGCAGTAGGTGGCAACATCGGGCTTGATGAAGTGCATCGTGTCATAGATCGCCATGAGTGAGGTCATGACGCCGCCCGGCGAGTTGATGTAGAGCGAGATGTCCTTTTCCGGTTCATCCCCCTCGAGATGCAACAACTGCGCCATTACGAGGTTGGCGACGGTGTCGTCGATCGGGGTCCCGAGAAAGATGATCCTCTCTCCCAACAGCCTGCTGTAGATATCAAAGGCGCGCTCACCCCGGCTCGTCTGCTCGACGACTGTGGGGACCAGGTATTGGTTCTTGATCATTCATCGACCTCCACGGGCTGCTGCCCGTCGTTGGTGAGGCGGTTCTATTCGGTTCCAGCTCGATCCGATTCTGGATCTGGTTCTGGTATCTCTGAGTCTTTCGACTGCTCGTCTGCACGGTCATCCGCAGTGTCCTCGCCGGCCTGTTCGGCCTCGCCCTTCGCTGCAGATTCTATGTCGTCGGTCTCCGTGTCCTCTGGGCCCTCATCGGGACTCAGATCGATTTCAGTGCCGGTGCCGTCGACCGGAACCGCCAGCTCGAGGAGACGGTCGATAGCCTTGCGTCGCAGGATATCACCGGACAGGGCTTTCTCCTGACCTCCTTCGGTGAGAGCGTTCTTGTAGTCCGCCACATCCATCTTTGACGCAGCAGCTAGATGCTCGACGGTCTCGTCCATCTCCGATTCCTCGACCACGATCTCCTCGGATTCGGCAATCGCCTCGATCATGACCCGAGTCTTGATGTTGACGTCGGCCTGGGAGCGGAGGTCGGCAAGAAATGTTTCCTGGTCCTGGCCGGTAATCGCCAAGTACTGGCCGAACTCGATCCCCTGCTGTTCGAGTCGGTGAGCGAATCTGTGGAATACGCCATCCATCTCCGAGTCGACCAGGGCCTCGGGCAGGTCGAGTTTGAGATCGTCAACCAGTTGCTCCAGCAGCACCCGTTCGAACTCGGCTCTCAGCCGGCCCTGCCTCGCCCGAGTCAACTGCGCGGCAAGTTCTTCCCTCATCTCTGCCACCGTCTCGAACTCGGTCATGTCATCGACCCATTCGTCGGTGAGCTCGGGCAGCAGCTTCGCCTTGACTTGCTTGATCAGGACGCGGACGTTCACCTCTGCACCACCATCGGGGCCAAACGACTCGGGCAAAGTGGTCTCGAACTGTTCGATGCTGCCTGCACCCTTGCCGCGCAATGCATCATCCATTCCGTCCAAGAACATCCCGGCACCGACTTCGAACAGCATGTCCGTAGCCGACCCCGCGGCAAATTCCTCGCCGTCCCGGGATGTGGTGACATCCACGATCACGAAGTCGTCGTCGAAGGCCTCTCGGTCCACATCTTCCAGGTCGGCGAACTGGTTCCTCATGCGTTCGATCTGGTCGTCCACGGCTGCGTCGTCGATCTCCGCGACATCCAGCTCGATCTTGCGACCCTTGTACTTGGGCGGCTTCTTGAGACTGGGCCACATCGTCACCAGAACATCTACTTCGACACCGTCGCCGTCACC
>Ga0255057_10002236_pt1 | contig 10535 bp, 10 predicted proteins | sample Cases_109_6_MG_FD_189022 | JGI IMG/M metagenome (GOLD analysis project Ga0255057, IMG submission 189022) | Seawater microbial communities from Amundsen Gulf, Northwest Territories, Canada - Cases_109_6 | ecosystem: Environmental > Aquatic > Marine > Gulf | place: Canada: Northwest Territories... | reverse complement strand
GTGAAGACGTCGCGCCGTCCGCCGACGTTCACACAGCAGACCGTGACGCTCAAGATCATGGGTGGCGACGCCGACATCGACAACTTCTTGCTGGCGACGCGGTCGAACCTGCAGGACCTGGAGTCGTCTGTCGTGCAGTTGAAGGCGAAGGCCGTACGGCAGCTCTTCGAGCAGACGTTCATCACCGGCGACTCGGGCGGGGACCCGAAGGAGTTCGACGGGCTAGACGTGCTGAACGACGCCGGCCAGGAGCTAACGATGGGCGTCAACGGCGGGTCGCTGACGCTCGACAAGCTGGACGAGCTGGTGGACAGGGTGAAGGGCGGCAAGCCGGAGATGATGCTGATGAGCCGCCGCTCGCGCCGCATCCTGACGAAGCTGGCTCGGAACTCAGGGTCACTGCTGGAGACGGACCGCGACGAGTTCGGGCAGATGCTGCAGTTCTACGACGGCATTCCGGTCGGCGTTTCAGATTACATTTCGGACACGCAGACGGTGGGCACGAGTACGGACTGCTCGACGGTCTACGCCTTCCAAATGGGAGAGGGCGCGCTCACGGGTCTGACAGCGCCGGGGAGCCTTCAGGTCGAGCGCGTGGGCAGCCTCGAGACGAAGGACGCGACGCGCACGCGCATCAAGTGGTACTCGTCGCTGGCGCTGTTCAACGCCCTGAAGCTGGCACGACTCATCGGCGTGCGGCCGTAGGGACAGTCGAACCTCTGCCGGACGAGGGGCAGGCCCCGAGGGGCAGGCCCCGAGGGGTCGGGGCAGGCATGGGACCCTCGTCCGGCACCGACCCACGTGCTCCGCTCGGCCCTTCGACAAGCTCAGGGTGAGCGGGAAGGGCCTAGTTCGAGGATGACTAGATGACACTGATTAAACGCGGAACGATTAAGTCGTATGACGCCGGCGGCCACGTGGCGACCGTGCAGATGGCCGGTTCGCTCATGGTGTACCTCGATGCGATCCCCGTGGCGACGGACATCCCCGCCGCTGAGGTCGTGGCGGGGCGTGATTGCACCGTCGTCTTCTTCGGCCAAGCGCATGACCCGGACGACGCCGTGATCGCGGCGGTCCAGGGAGCACTCCCCGCGGAGCCCGTCGACACGTTCCTCGAACTGACGGACACCCCCGGTTCGTACGGCGGACAGGGCAGCAGGGCGGTGCGCGTGAACGTCGCCGAGAGCGCGTTGGAGTTTGCGACGATCGGCGGCGGCGGATCGAAGATCGAGGATGCGGACGCCGACACGAAAGTCGATGTCGAGGAGTCCGCCGACGAAGACAAGGTGCGTATGGACGTCGCAGGCAGCGAGCGCTTCGTCCTCCAGGCCGCGTCTCCTCAGCTCAAGGTCACGGGCGCATTGCTCACGACGGAGCACATCGCCGGCAAGGGTGTGTCTGACTACGAGTACGGCACCGATACGGGCAGCGACGACCACGCATTGCTTACGGGTCGCTACGCGGACCTGGCGGCAGCGACGAACCGAGTGCAGGTGTTTGGAGATTCGCTCTTCGGTGAGCGCTTCGACTGGCCGGAGGTCGAGGCGGTGCACGACCGCCTGCGCCAGGTGGACGACCGCAACCTGACGACGGTGGCGGAGGTCGAGGACCGGGCAGATGCGGTCCTGCGAAAGGCGGAGCTGCGTTCCGCCAGCGGCGAGATCACGGTGCCTGTGAACTGCGGTCAGGAGCTGTACGACGTGGTCGAGGTGACGGACGCCGTCGCGGGGTTGTCAGCAGCGAAGCGGCGAGTGCTGGGGCTGGCGCTGGAGTACTCGACGGCGGAACGGGCGGTGTACCGGCAGCGGATCACGTTGGGGGCGGTTTAGGGGAGATGAGGTGCCACGCATCTGTTGGCGCTTTCGGGTTCGCGGCGTATGTTGCCCTGGTGGCCAGATACGACCCAAGGACGCAACGCCGGCGATCTCTTCGCCTTCAGGCTTATGACTATCGACAGCCGGGTGCCTACTTTCTAACGATCTGCTCCTTCGACAGGATCTGCTTGTTCGACGACTCCAGATTTCGAACCATCGTCGAGGAAGTCTGGCAGCACGTAACGACTCGTCGACGTGGTCGGCGAAGCGACATGTTCGTGGTGATGCCGAACCACGTTCACGGAATCCTCTGGATTACCGATAACGGCACCGTAGGGGCGCAGCACACCGGTGACCAGAAATCACTTCTGCCAACTGATGCCGTTCGTCACACCAATGATCTACAGATAGCAAGGCGTGCTGCGCCCCTACCACCAGTTGAGCGCGCAAGGTTTTCCGTTTCGCCAGGATCGCTGGGTGCGATTGCACGGTCGTTCAAATCAGCGTCCGCCAGACGAATCAACGAAGCTCGCGACGCGCCGGGGTCACCGGTGTGGCAGCGGAACTACTACGAGCGCGTAATCCGCAACGAAGTCGAGCTAGCTTACGCCCGGCAATACATCATCGATAACCCTCGAAAGTGGCCGGGTGATCCGAACAACACAGCTACCGCTGCCGCGACCAGGGCTCTTCGCGCCGACGGCTAAACCGCGAACGCGGGCACTTCGACCGGCCAGTTGTCGTTCCAGGGGCGCGCCTGTTCGAATGCGTAGGCCGCCTGGAGGGCGAGGTCGTCGCGGTTGCGCGGGGCGACGATCTGCAGGCCGGTGGGGAGGTCGTTGTCGCTGAAGCCGCTGCGGACGGTGATCGCCGGATGGCCTGAGAGGTTGAACGGCGGCGTGAAGGGCACGATGTGCAACGGGTTCTTCAACGGCTGGCCGTCGATCTCGGTCGGCCAAGCGCCGCGAGCGTCGATCGCCTCGAAGGGGAGAGTCGGCGTCAGCAGCAGGTCGTACTTGTCGAAGAACTCCCCCAGTTGGCGGACGAGCGTCGCACGAGCGCGCTGCAAGTCGCCGTACTTTTCCCAGGTGACGCGCTTCGCAGTCATCGCGCCCTTGAGGAAGGAGTAGCCGAAACGGTCCTCGTGCTCCGCCAGCTTTGGGTAGATCGCTGCATAGGTGCTGGTTGCGGAGATCCTGCCCCAGCCGCCCTTGAGATCGTCGAAGACGTGCCCGATCTCATCAACGTCGTGGCCCATCTCCTCGAACGCCTTGACGCCGTCCTCACAACCGCGCCGAACGTCTGGCTCGACGTTTGCGTAGCCGAGGTCCGGGCTCCAGGCGATCTTCAGATTCTTGGGTAGCTGATCGAGGATGTCTTCATATTTGTAGCCGGGATGCGGCATTGAGTTCGGGTCGGTCTCGACGGTGCCCACGACCTGATCGGTGAAGCGAGCGGCGTCACGGACCGTGCGCACCATCGGACCGAGAACGGCGGTGTCGCCCCAGCCGAGCATCTCGGACGGGCCGCTGGGGATGCGCCCGAACGAGCATTTGAAGCCGGGAAGTCCGGTCCAAGAAGACGGAATGCGGATGCTGCCGCCGCCGTCGGAGCCGGTACAGAAGGGGACCTGGCCACTGGCCACGGCCGCGGAGGAGCCGCCGCTGGAGCCCCCGGGGGTGCGCTCCGGGTTCCAGGGGTTACGCGCGATGCCGAAGAGCATGCTCTTGGTAACAGCGGTGTATCCGAACTCCGGGGCGTTGGTCTTGCCCATGGCGATGGCGCCGGCCTTCTTCAGCCGCGTGACCTCTGTCGAGTCCCATTTCGGATAGTCGTCGCGGAAGGGGACCGAGGCATGCGTGGACGGGAAGTCTTTCAGATCCTCCAGCTCTTTCACGCCGAAGGGTAGCCCCGCCAGCGGTCCAGGGTCTTCACCGCGGGCGATACGGTCGCCCATGTCTCGCGCTTCTGCCAGAAGCTCGTCACGGTCGCGCATGCCAGTCCAGGCGTTGAGGACCTCGTTCGTCTCGTCGATGCGCTCGAAGCAGGCCTCCATCAGCTCGACGGGTGCGAGTTCCTTGGATCGAATGCGATCGGCGAGTTCGTGTGCAGCTGTGAAACAGAGATCGGACGGCATTGAGGCTCCTCCCGGGGCGTTATTCGCCCACCGTGGCGGCGGGTACGGGAATCATACTACGGTGCTGTCAGAATCGGTAGGTGATTGCGTTCACATTCACATTGTTGACAAGTGTCGGCGAGTCGCATATAAACGAAACTGCGGGGGGTTCATCGATTGCATTAATAACGTCTGCACCCAACGGTTGCCGGACCAGGAGGAGTAGGGATGAAGATTCCGAGCCTCAAGCGCTTGTTGCGTCCCGCTGAAGAGCACCCGCCCTGCCAAGTAGAGAGCCTTCTGCGCGATAAGCACATCGCCTTCGAACACCATCACCACGAGGCTGCCTACACGGCGCAGGAAGTGGCCGCCGCCGAGCATGTGCCGGGCCGGTACATGGCGAAGGTCGTGATCGCGTTCGCGGACGAGCGAATGGTAATGCTGGCCTTGCCCGCATCGGAAAAGGTGAACCTTCTCAAGCTGGCTGATCAGATGTGCACTGAGGACGTGCGCCTCGCCAGCGAAGAGGAGTTCGCGGAGAGGTTCTCGGATTGCGAAATTGGGGCGATGCCACCGTTCGGTAACGTGTACGGGTTGCCCGTGTACATCGACAAGACTCTCGCCCGTGACGATCACATCGTCTTCCAGGCTGGCACGCACACGGACACGATCGAGATGGCGTACGGCGATTACGTCAGGCTCGTCCACCCGCGCGTCGCTGACTTCGCATACGCGTCGTAACGCACCCGCCAGCGTAGGGCGCCTCAGTTGCTCAGGCCCCAGCGCTGAGAACCGGCGGCGTGACCTGCTCCGCCGCTCGCCCTACGAGAGCCTCAGGGCGAGCGGATCCACCCGAGCTTCCACAGCGCACCAGGCGACCCGCTCATGGTGAGGCGCTCGTGCGATGAGCGAAGTGACAACGCCCCGATCTGCGCTCCAACGTCTGCTATGGTTGTATGCCGAACAGAGCACAAGGAGGCAGATAGATGAAGGTCGCGATCGGTGGCGGCGTTGACACAAACGAAGACTGGGACGAACTCTCCGATTATGTAATCGAGGCCGAGAAGCTCGGTGTGGATTCGGTCTGGTCGGCGGAGGCCTGGGGGCTGGACGGCGCGACGACGCTCGCCTACCTCGCAGCGAAGACGTCGAAGATCAAGCTCGGCAGCGGTATCCTGCAGACCGTCGGCCGCACGCCCGCCAACCTGGCGATGACGGCGATGTCGCTGGCCTCAATGTCCGGCGGCCGCTTCCTGCTTGGCCTCGGCGCCAGTGGACCACAAGTTGTCGAGGGTTGGCACGGCGTCCCGTTCGAGCGGCCGATCACACGCATCCGCGAGGCGATCGAGATCGTGAAGATCATCGCCAGCGGCGAGAAGCTGGCCTACGAGGGGAAGATTTACCAGCTACCCCTGCCGGGCGGTGAAGGCAAGTCGATCCGCGTAAGAGCGGCGCCGCAGCCGAACATCCCGATCTACCTCGCCACGCTCAGCCCGAAGTCGCTGGAACTGACGGGCGAAGTCGCCAATGGCTGGCTGGGCACGTCGTTCATGCCCGAGCACGCGAACGTCTTCTTCGACTACATCGAGAAGGGCGCGAAGAAGGCCGGGCGTTCGTTGAAGGACATCGACCTGGCGGTGGGTGGTTCAGTGGCGTTCTCAGACGACGTCGACAAGCTGATCGAGCGTAATCGCCCGGGCATCGCCTTCACGCTGGGGGCGATGGGATCGCCGACACGCAACTTCTACAACGCTGCGTTCCGCCGCGCGGGCTACGACGAGGATGCGATCGCCGTACAGAAGAAGTGGATCGAGGGCGACCGAGCGGCCGCCGTATCGATGGTCCCGGACGAGCTGGTGATTCAGGTGAACCTGCTGGGTACCGAAGACATGGTCCGCGACCGCATCCGCAAGTACCGGGATGCTGGCATCACGACGCTACGGCTGCAACCGAGCGGACACACGCTTGGCGACCGGCTGGAGACGCTGGGACGGGCGGTGAACCTGGTGAACGAGGTGTCGCGGGAGACCGCCACCGCGTCATAGACCGCCTGCAAGGACAACCGTATAATGGCCGGAGTAGCACAAGTATTCGATTGTGATGACTGACTCCGAAGACGGAATCTCCCCTGACGAGCGTGTAGCCTCTAGCGAGGAGCAGCCCGACGACGAAGCGCTCGACACCACTCTGCGGCCGAAGCGGATCTCAGAGTTCATCGGCCAGGAGAAGCTGAAAGGGAACGTCGGCATCGCGATCGCGGCGGCGCAGAAGCGTAAGGAGCCGCTCGACCACCTGCTCTTCTACGGACCGCCCGGCCTCGGCAAGACTACCTTGGCGCACATCATCGCGGCGGAGATGTCGGTCTCAGTCCGTGTCACCTCCGGTCCGGCGATCGAACGTGCGGGCGACCTGGCGGCGATCCTCACGAACCTGCAGGAGCACGACGTGCTATTCATCGACGAGATACACCGGCTGCCGCGTGCAGCGGAAGAGGTGCTCTACCCAGCGATGGAGGACTTCGCCCTGGACATCGTGCTCGGTAAGGGGCCCGGCGCGCGCAGCGTACGGCTCTCCGTCCCACGTTTCACGCTCGTCGGCGCGACGACGAGATACGCGATGCTCAGCGCGCCGCTACGCGATCGCTTCGGCGCCGTCTTTCGTCTCGACTTCTACGACGAGAAGGCGATCGCGGAGATCGTCGGCCGCAACGCTACGCTTCTTGACGTGCCGATTGAGGCCGGAGGCGCGGAAGAGATCGCCACGCGATCGCGGGGAACGCCGCGAGTGGCGAACCGGCTGCTGCGGAGGGTGCGGGACTACGCTCAGGTGAAGGCCGACGGCACGATCACGGCGGAGATAGCGCGTGAGGCGCTGGGACGCCTGGATATCGACGCATTGGGGTTGGACGAAGTCGACCACAAGGTACTGCGGACGATAATCGAGAAGTTCGACGGCGGCCCGGTCGGCCTGGAGACGATAGCGGCTTCGATATCTGAGGAGTCTGACACGATCATGGACGTGTACGAGCCTTACCTGATGCAGGTGGGGTTCCTGCAACGGACGCCGCGCGGCCGCGTGGCGACGCGGCACGCGTACGCACACCTTGGCATCGAGGCGCCCGCCCAGATGCAGGGCCAGATGTTCGACTAGCACGATGCCTGAAGCCTCAGAGTTGCCCCGCTGGTATCTGCGTCTCGGTAACATGACCGCGCCCCGGATTTTCGAAATACTGCCGGTGCCACGTGGGTTCGCGTTACTGCGCCTGCGCGGGCGTAAGACGGGCAAGCTCCGCCGTCGCCCGGTGCGTGCGATCCGCGACGGCGAGACGCTCTACGTTGTGGCGCTGGGAGGCGAGTCTAGCGACTGGCTGCGCAACGCCCGCGCGAACCCAGACATCCGGGTGAAGTTGGGGGCGCGAACGCGAACGGCGACTGTGCGGGAGATGACGGACTCGGATGAGGTCGCTCGCGCCACGGAGATCTACGTCAGCACAGTGGTAACTTACGATTATCAGGACTACCCGATGGTCCACTGGGACTTCCCGACGCGGCGCAAGATCATTGACGCGCACGAACGCTGGGTAGAGGATGGCACGATGGTTGCGATAGACCTGAACGCGGACGAAGGCAGCACGACATGAAGATCGCGTTCCTCGCTACCGCGGCGCTGCTAGCTCTTCTGGCTGTTGGCTGTAGCGGTGATGACGACGCATCCAGTCCGACGACCACGCTGGGGGGAGACGTCGCAATCTTCTCGATGCAGAGCAACGCGTTCGCGGAAGGTGCCGATGTCCCGGAGCGCTACACCTGCGACGGAGACAACTTGTCGCCATCGCTGTTCTGGGAGGAGCCACCGGACGGTACGGAGTCGTTGGTGCTGGTGATGGACGATGCCGATGTCCCGAGCGGCGTCTTCACGCACTGGATCTACTACGACATCCCGAGCGACGCGCGCAGCCTACCAGAGGGCATCGAGACAGAAACCGAACCTGCGGCGGGAGGCTCGCAAGGCTTCAGCAGTTTCGGTGAGGTGGGTTATGGCGGCCCCTGTCCACCCTCGGGCCAGACGCATCGATACACTTTTACGCTGACAGCCCTCGACCAGCCGTTGGGACTCCCTCCGGGTGCGTCGCCCCAGGACATCGACTTCGCGGAGCACGCCATCGGCCAAGCGACGCTGACCGGCTCATACGGCCGTTAGACGACGTCGTCGTGAGTGAGACGATCCGGATCGTCGCCTGGAACGTTCGTGCGGGCGCCGGCAAGCGTGTCGATGAGATAGCCGCCCAGCTTCGACGCTGGCGGCCTGACGTCGTCGCCCTCTCCGAGTTCCGAGGCACTCCCCCGAGCGGGCAACTCCGGGAGCTGTTGGCCGAAGACGGGCTCGCGCACCAGATCTCGACCGCCAACAAACGAGCGCTCGCGGAAAACCGGCTTCTGGTTGCATCTCGCTGGCCGCTGCGTCGGATCGGTCTGCGGCGCGCGCCGAAAGAGGCTGGCAAGTGGATTCTTGCGAAGGTGGCGGCGTCTCGGCCGTTCACGATAGGCGCGATGCACATCCCGAACGTCGTCACCAGACGAAAGTACGTCTATCACGACGCCGTCCTAGACGTCGTGCGCCGGTGGCGCGGCGGTCCGGCAATGCTGATCGGCGATACGAACTCAGGACGGATCGATCTGGACGAGGAGACGCCCGTGTTCAGCAAGCACGAGGATGACTGGATGACGTCGCTGGAGCGGGCGGGATGGCGGGACGCCTACCGGCATCTTCACGGGGAAACTCGCGCGTACACGTGGTATTCGCCGAACGGCGGCAACGGCTTCCGGCTGGACGAGGCGTTCGTGAACCGGCGCCTGCTGCCCCGCTTGATCGACACAGAGTACGCCTGGGGATCAACGCCGACGGGCAACCGCCGGGACGCCCTGAGCGATCACGCGGCGCAGATAGTGGTGCTGCAAGCGTAAGATAGCCTCCCGAAGGCAGAAGGAGGCCGCAATGACCGAACGACAACTGATCTCGTCTGGCAGCCCGTTCGAACCCGTCTACGGGTATTCGCGCGCTGTGCGGGTCGGCGACGTCGTGCATGTCGCCGGAACGGTCGCGTGGGGAGACGACGGGACGGTCATCGGCGCCGGCGACATGTACGTTCAGGCGAAACAGGCGATCCGGAACATCGAGGCTGCGCTGAAAGAGGCAGGTTCATCGCTGCGTGACGTCGTACGGACGCGGGCGTTCATTACAGACGTCGCGCTGTTCGGCGAGCTGACACGGGCGCACGGCGAGGCGTTCGGGGAGATTCGTCCGGCGGCGACGATGGTGGTGGTGGTGGTGGGGCTGGCGACGCCGGAGATGCTGGTGGAGATAGAGGCGGACGCGATCATCGGAAGCGGCTGACCCCGCCCGCTACTGACACGGTCGGCGGCGCTCTCACCACCGGCATTGGTAGACTGAGGGCGCGATGGAGCCCCGCATACGATACGCAACCACCGACGACGGCGTCAGCATCGCCTTCTGGACTCTCGGCGAGGGCGAGCCGATCGTGCACCTGCCGTGGTTTCGCGCCAGCCACGTACAGTTAGAGTGGCAATTCCCGGAGTGCAGGCGGTGGTACGAAGCGCTGGCCTCGAAACGAAAGATCGTGCGCTATGACAGCCGTGGCGTCGGCATGTCGTTCCGGAACGTATCCAATTTCTCGCTAGATGCGCTGGTTTCGGACCTCGATGCGGTCGTGGAACGGCTCGATCTCGATCGCTTCGCCCTCTTCGGGGTGCTTCACAACGGCCCAGTGGCGATGGCGTACGCAGCAAGACATCCGGACAAAGTCTCGCATCTGATCCTCTGGTGCACCTACGCTCGAAACGCAGAATATGCTCAATCGACGCAAATCCAGGCGACGCGCAGCTTCACGGAGACCGACTGGGAGCTGTATACGGAGACGCTGGCCAGCGTTCGGCTGGGCTGGCACGAGGGCGGCTCGACGCGGCGCTTCGCGTCGCTGATTCGAGAGAGCCTGACGCCGCAAGCGTTGGCGGCGCAACGGGAGGCATTCGCCGACCTTGACGTGACCGATATGCTCCCCAGCATTCAGGCGCCGACGCTGGTGCTTCACCGCCGAGGAATCAACTGGCTCGATGAGACAGTCGCGCAGGACCTGGCGGCCCGTATCCCCAACGCAAGCCTGGCGGTGCTGGACGGCACGTCCGGCGCACCATACCTGGGAGATACGGACTCCGTGCTGTCGGCGTTTTACGCGCACCTGGGTGAGACGTACGAACCGGTAACAGCGACCGCCGATGATATCGCCGAGCCGACGCTGAAGACGATCCTGTTCACGGATATGGAGGGCTCCACTGCCCTGACGCAGAGGCTCGGGGACGCCGCGGCTCGAGACGTCTTCCGCGACTACGAACGTCTCACTCGCGATGCCCTCCAGGCCCACGGCGGAGCCGAGGTCAAGACCCTGGGCGACGGCTTTATGGCGACGTTTGGGTCCGCCACACGCGCCGTCGAGTGCGCGATCGCGATGCAACGAGCGTTCGATGCAAGGGACGACGGCGAGAAGATTAACGTCCGCATAGGCCTGAACGCCGGCGAGCCGATCTCCA
>Ga0255057_10002235_pt1 | contig 10538 bp, 5 predicted proteins | sample Cases_109_6_MG_FD_189022 | JGI IMG/M metagenome (GOLD analysis project Ga0255057, IMG submission 189022) | Seawater microbial communities from Amundsen Gulf, Northwest Territories, Canada - Cases_109_6 | ecosystem: Environmental > Aquatic > Marine > Gulf | place: Canada: Northwest Territories... | reverse complement strand
TGCCCGGATCGCCCTCATAGGCGTCCCCGAACAGACCCTCGATGCGACGGTCGCTGTCCGCGGCGCAGGGGAGCGCCGAAAGTCGCCCGCTGATGGAGAAGACGACGAACATCAGCAGCCAGCCAGTCGGGAATTGGCCCAAACGCAGGGAAAGGCGAATTTTGACCTACTGGCCCATGATGCGCAACGCGTTCCGGTGCAAACTGTGCGCCCGGGCAGGGGGGTTATTATTGCCTTGTCGACGAGAGTATCGACGAGAGTATCCATGACGGGTTCCAGGACTGCGGTTGTTCAAACTCCGACCATCCGACTGCGGATGCGCGCCAACCTGTCGGGATTGCTGCTCGTGGTGCTTGCGCTGTGCGTCTCTCCCGGCCTGCGCGCGGAGCCGTTCAACCTGGTCATTCGGTCGGAAGTCCATGGGGCCGATTCGGCCATGGCCTTCGCGCCCCTGGCGGAGTATCTCTCCGAGGCGAGTGGCCACCAGCTGAGCCTGTATCTCCCCGACAGCGCGCTGGCCCACTGGCAGGCCATGGGAAAACGGAATGATTATCACCTGATCCTCGACGAAGGTCATTTCACCGACTACCGGGTGCGCAACCTCGGCTACCTGGTGCTGGCGAAGGTCTCGGGGGTATCGGGATTCAGCATCGTTACCGGACCCGCGACCGTGTTCGTCGAGCCCGACGAGCTGTACGGAGAACCGGTAGCCTCACCGGCACCGCCCAGCCTCGCGGCGCTGCGTCTCGCGGAGCTTTTTCCCGACGCAATCCGCGCGCCGGTGCTGGTGGAGGTCGGTTCTTACGCCGAGGGTATCCGACGCGTCATCGACGGCGACGTGACAGCGGCGGTGATCCCGTCAGCCATGGTGCGCGAGCATCCGCAATTGAATGTCGTCATGTCGACCCAGCAGGGGCCGGGGATGGCGTTGTCGGCTTCGCCGGCCGTTCCCGCCGAAGCCCGCGAGGTCATCCGCCGGGCCTTTCTGGCGTCCCGGGACATCGACGCGGGCCGCCGGGCGTTGACGAGCGCCCGGGTGGACGGTTTCGAACCCGCGAGCGCCGCCCTCTATGATGGCTACGAAACGCTTCTGCGGGGCACCTGGGGCTACTGAGGGACCCGCCGGCGGCGCCCGGGGACTCGCATCCGTCGCGACGGGATCTGCCGGGGGTATTGGGAGAATGGACTTCTATAGGTACACTTACGCTCTTTTTTGACCAACAGGTGGGGAAGCGATGGCGCGCACGCAACTGATAACCTCGGAATCCGTGTCCGAGGGTCATCCGGACAAGATGGCGGATCAGATTTCGGACAGCATTCTCGATGCCATCCTGAAGCAGGATCCGAACGGCCGTGTCGCCTGCGAGACCATGATCAAGACCGGTGTCGTCATCGTCGCCGGCGAGATCACGACATCCGCAACTATCGATACCGAGCACCTGGTGCGCGAGCGCGTCAACGCCATCGGCTACGACAACACGCATCTGGGATTCGACGGGCATACCTGCGGCGTATTGAACGCGGTCGGCAAGCAGTCCGCTGATATTGCCCAGGGGGTTGACGAGACCAAGGACCGCGAACAGGGCGCTGGCGATCAGGGAATGATGTACGGCTACGCGACCAATGAGACCGAGGTGCTGATGCCGGCGCCGATTACGTTCGCCCACCGCCTGGTGAAACGCCAATCGGAGGTGCGCCGCAGCGGCACCCTGCCGTGGCTGCGGCCGGACGCCAAGAGCCAGGTGACGATGCGCTACGAGGACAGCAGGCCGAAGCGCGTGGATGCCGTGGTGCTGTCCACGCAGCACGATCCGGATGTCGACGCGAAAATGCTTCACGAGGCCGTCATGGACGAAATCATCCGGCCCGTAATCCCCGCCGAGTTGCTCGGCAACGACACGCGTTTTTACATCAATCCTACCGGACGGTTCGTGATCGGCGGTCCCGTGGGCGACTGCGGCCTGACCGGGCGGAAGATCATCGTCGATACTTACGGCGGTGTGGCGCGCCACGGGGGTGGCGCCTTCTCGGGCAAGGATCCGTCGAAGGTGGATCGCTCGGCCGCCTATGCATGCCGCTACGTGGCCAAGAACATCGTCGCCGCCGGTATCGCGGATCGCTGTGAAGTGCAGGTTTCCTACGCTATCGGCGTGGCCGAGCCCACATCGGTGGACGTCGAGACTTTCGGCACCGGCAAGATCGAGGAAGACCGCATCAGCGAGCTGGTGCACGAGCACTTCGATTTAAAACCCCGCGGCATCATCGAGATGCTCGATCTGCTGCATCCCATCTACACGCGCACGGCCGCCTACGGTCACTTTGGACGCGAGGACGAGGGCTTTCCGTGGGAGCGGACCGACAGGGCGCCGGCGCTACGCGACGCCGCGGGCTTATAATTCCGATGTACATATTGCTGTATCAGACAGCGGAGTGACACTGATGACGACCCAACCGGTTGCAAACATCGACCCCGATTACAAGGTGGCCGACATCGGCCTGGCTGAATGGGGCCGCAAGGAAGTCGCCATTGCGGAGACGGAGATGCCGGGCCTCATGGCGACTCGCGAGGAATTCGGCGCGTCCAAGCCCCTCGCCGGCGCGCGCATCGCCGGTTGCCTGCACATGACCATACAGACGGCCGTGCTCATGGAGACGCTGATAGCGCTCGGCGCGGAGATCCGCTGGTCGTCCTGCAACATTTTCTCGACCCAGGATCATGCTGCCGCGGCGATGGCGGCGGTGGGTATCCCGGTGTTCGCATGGAAGGGTGAGAGCGAGGAAGAGTTCTGGTGGTGCATCGACCAGACGATTTTCGGACCTGACGGCTGGCGCCCGAATATGATCCTCGATGACGGCGGCGATCTCACCATTGTCATGCACGAGAAGTACCGCGAGCTTCTGAACGACGTGCGCGGCATTTCCGAGGAAACCACCACCGGCGTGAAGCGTCTCTACGAGATGGTGAATGACGGAACCCTCGCGTGTCCCGCCATTAACGTGAACGATTCCGTCACCAAGTCGAAGTTCGACAACCTGTACGGCTGCCGGGAGTCACTGGTGGACGGAATCAAACGCGCCACCGATGTCATGATCGCCGGTAAGACGGCCGTGGTGTGCGGCTATGGTGACGTCGGCAAGGGTTGCGCCCAGTCGCTACGCGGGCTGGGCGCCACGGTGTGGGTAACGGAGATCGATCCCATCTGCGCGCTGCAGGCCGCCATGGAGGGTTACCGCGTCGTCACCATGGAGCAGGCGGCTTCCGACGCCGACATCTTCGTCACCGCCACCGGCAACGCGGGTGTCATCACCCACGATCACATGCTGCAGATGAAGAACGAGGCTATCGTTTGCAACATCGGCCACTTCGACTCGGAAATCGAGATTTCGGCCCTGCGCACCCACGAGTGGATAAACATCAAGCCGCAGGTCGATCACGTGGTCTTCGAGGACGGCAAGCGCATCATCGTGCTCGCCGAGGGGCGCCTCGTGAATCTGGGCTGCGCCACCGGACATCCGAGCTTCGTGATGTCGAACTCCTTCACCAATCAAGTGCTCGCCCAAATCGAGCTGTGGCAGAACCCCAAGAACTACGCGAAACAGGTGTACGTGCTGCCCAAGCACCTGGACGAAAAGGTCGCCAGGCTGCATTTGAATAAGCTGGGTGTGTCCCTTACCGAGCTGACCGCGGAGCAGTCCGAGTATATCGGCGTGCCCAAAGAGGGCCCCTTCAAGCCGGACCACTACCGCTACTGAGTTTTAATAAGGTTTAATAAGGGGACAGTATACTTAATTCTTTTCCTTTGGACGGAATCCGTCCAAAGGAAAAGAATTAAGTATACTGTCCCCTTATTAAACCTTATTAAAACGTCACTTCATGATCGTTGCCGGATCACCGATCAGGTTGTAGATGTCCAGCAGGTAGTCGTCTCCCTCGTCATCGGCGTAGCGTCGCTGCGCTTCGAGTATCGTGTCGCCGATCACGCGTTCTCCGTTCTCGAAGGCGCCGCGATAGAAGTCCTCTCCCAGCAACCTTGCCTGATCGTTTATCGACAGCCCGCTGGCCGACCACACGGCGATGGCGCCCCGGTCGGGCCGCAACAGCAGTAGCTCTCCGATTCCGTCGACGCCGGGGAATCCGAACTGGCCCGCGAGGCACGTCTGGGCGGTAATGACCGGCAGCCTGGCGCCGTTGGCCAGGGATTCGAGATCGGAAACTCTCAACAGGCCGCGGTTCCCGAGCGCCATGCTGCCGCCGTGGCCGATGAAGTTCATGAAGGCCTGGCCGCTGTTCAACGCGTCGATCATCCGGCGCCTGGCCGACGCCAGATCCATGCTGTTCAGGTGGATACGTTCGACGTCGTAGTCCTGCGGAAATATTCCCGCCAGATGCTCGCTGTCCGCCGGGTAGTCGCCACCGTCGTCCGCGGCATCGGCTGCAAGAAGCGCCCGCGATGTCCATTCATCAGAGGCGCCATGCTCGTAGGCAATGATCTTTTCGCTCACCGCCAGCAGCTCTTCCGCGTTCATGGCCGGGATGCGGCCGGCCGCCATCTCCGGTAGCCGGTCGGTTCCGATCACGTCGACGTAGAGATTGTCCGACGGAAACAATCCCTGCGGTGTCGGTGCCAGCAAGGTCGGGATGATTGCATCGCCGTTCCCCAGATAGTCCTTGTAGTCGTGAGATCCCTCTCCAGCGAACAGCACGTAGCGGGGCGCCTGCCGCCAGGTGAGATAGGCATGACGGAGAAAGCGCCAGATGGCCTCGGCGTTCTGTATGCCGTGGTTGAATTCGTCGTAAATGTTCTCCACGTCGACCACCATAGCGCGCAAGCCCTGTGCGCGGCGATGATTGGCGAGCACCTCGGCGGCGTCCAACATCTCGTCGGCGGTGATGATCAGGTAGTCCACGCGATGCCGGCGCGAGCGCAGCCTGGAGGGCTCATCGGCGATGATACTGAGGGGTGCGCGCGCCTCGCCGGGATCGATGGCGAGATAGTTTCGTGACTGCTGCCCGGCCACGAAACTGACGCGGTAGCTACCTGGGCGTCCGTCGATGGTGGTGTTGACGACGCGCGCCGGGCGCTTGGGATCGGCGAGGTCGAACACCCGCACGGTTTTGGAGTGGAACCCGTCGACGGTCTCGGTGCGAGAGCCTGTCGCCGGCATCAGCAGCGATTGAGTCCGCGCACTGAAGGCACGCGGATAGTCGAGCGTGATGTCGTTGACGTAAACCACGCTCGGCATGTCCGGATCACCCGATGGGGCAGCGTCGACGGTGACGCTGTTGCCGGCGTCGAGAAGCAGATTGGCGGGAAAGGTGAAGCGCGCGGTGTGCGCAATCGTCCCGTCCCACTCGGCGTTGCCGAGCAGCCGGCCATTCAAGCTCACGCTCACGCGATGGTCGACCGCGTCGGCGGTCTGCGTTCCGCCGTGCAGTCGCATCGTCAAGGTGGCATCGGTATCCCCATCATCGACCACGCCCGGGCTCGGCAGCGGATACTCGCCGATATAGCAGGGCATGCCCGGCTCGACCGTGTCGCAGTCGGACAGCGGCAGGCCGCCGATACGAAAATCCCACATCCAGTAGTCGCCGTCCGGATCGTCGAACAGATGCGTGACGGTGTACTTGTTGCCCTCCACCTGCACGGTATCGCGGAAGTGGCGCCCGGCGACGGGTTCCGGTCGTCCCCCGTCGACAACGCCCATGGGCAGACCGCGGCCACGCCGGAGCAGGTAAACATTCTCCTGGGTGTAAATGTCGTCACGACGATCCTGCGGCGCCTGCGTTTCCTTTCCACCGCCCACCGCTTCGCCGTAGAAGTAGAGTCCGCGATTGCCTCGTGCCGCGGCCGTCGCGACCGGTTCGCCCCGGTTCGACATGGACAGCTGTCGGCTGCGAATGAGACGTCTGACGCGCGCAGTCCGAAGTCCGAGGATCTCGCCAATCCTGGCCGCGTCGAGGTAGTACAGGCCCGGCTCCTGGATAGTGATTTTGGCCGTCGCGGCCCTGCGGTTGCGCCGCGCGAGCCTGGCTTTCAAGCGCGCCTTCTTTCTCGCCTTGCGCCGTGCTTTCTGATACTCCGGTTGCGCTCGCGGGGCGCGCTCGAGGTTGGCGAGGGGCGCATCCGCGGTAGACCTGGACCACCCGCCAGCGCGCTTCCGATTCTTGGCCACGATGACGGGATAGGGACCGTATTCGAGTCGATTTCCGTTGGCTTCCACCTCGACCAGCTTGTAGGTATGCATCTCACCGACATCGGCCCGGGCGTCGCGATACCGATAGGTGCCGCCGTTTCGTGAATGCAGCAGTCCCGGCAGCAGCCGGTCGTTGACCCGCTCGTACTCACCGCTCTCCGCGTTCAGACGCAACAGGTGGAAGCCCACCGTGCCGTGCTCGGCGAGGGTCGTCCATTCCACCATCACCCCGCGCCGCGTGCCGTAAGCACGCAGGTCGTCGACGACCGCGCGGGTTGCGAGGGACGTGCCAACAGTTACGGCCAGCTCACACAGGGGGCCCTGGGTATGGGTGGCGCGCGTAAGCTGTTGTCCAGTGCACGCCGGCACTGCACTCGAGCAGGTTTCGTCCAAGTAGGTAGCAGTGGTGCCATCGGATGCGGGCGTTCCGGTGAGGAGCAGCCGGGTGCCAAGAGGGGCGGGCGGCAGCGGTTCGACCGTCAGCTCGTACTCGAGCTGCGCGGTGGTGCCCGGCAACATGACGCCCGGGTTCCAGATGATGGTGCCGCGACTGCCGACAACAGGTTCGCTGACGATGCCGCCCTGGGTGACGAACGAATTTCCAGCATATTCCACCCGCTGTCCCTGCGTGGCTGGTATCTCTACGATCACCAGCTTGTCATTCGAATCTACAGCCAGATCTTCGAAGGTTATGGAATAGGGCGTCGGATTGTTGATGGCAACCGCGATGCGAAGCAGCGTTACCTGTCCGGCTGTGGGCGGATCCGCGCCGGAGACAACCCCGATAATGCCCTGACCGATCTGTGGCTTGACCGGCGGCCCGCCTGCATCGGTGGGCAGGTAGATACGGAAGGTGTTGAGCTCGGGCTGGGCGCTGGGCGGGGGTCCGGGGCCGGCGGCAGCGGCAGCGTTGAAGGCGCCCGTGTAGAGAACGCCGTTATTGGGAGCCAGCAGGTCGTAATCCAACGTCCAGATGCCGTAATCGTGCGCCGATTCGTCCGTTGCCCACGGCCCGAACGATTGATTCAGCCAGGTGCCGTTCGCCGAGGTGGGCAATGGGCCGGTGCTGAAGCGCGCCGCCGGCGCGGTCGCCGGATCCGGGTCCACGCTCGCATAGGCGATCCCCGGCGACGGTGATCCGTCCCAGTCGAAATCGTTGGACTGCGCGGTGCAGCCGCTGGTGATGTATGGGTGGAATCGGCCGACCGCCGGATCGGGAGGGGCGACCGCCGCGCCCGGGCTGATGAAGCTGTCCACGTAGACATTCAGCTCCCTGCCGCCAGGCCCCGGATCGCTGTCGTGGGCCCTTACCCCATAGCCCTGGAGGCCGTCGCCGCCGGGTGTTACGAAAGAGGAGGTGTCAACGCGCAACTCCCAGTGGCCGGGGGCGGGACTCGCTATCGGTATCAGTGGCAGCGGCTGCCACGCGTCTGCTCCAAACGCGAAGCCGGCCGGGATGAAATTATCGGCGACGGTGACGCCGGCCGGGTCCAGCAGCCGGTACCTGGTGGTCGTGTTGTTGGCACCGGCGGTGTTGTCGTGCAGCCCGAAGAGGTCGGGATCGAAGATGTCGACCTGCAGCGTCGGCGTGACCGGCGGTACCTCGATGAAGTAGCTGTAATAGGTATCGAGGCCCGAGGCAGAGCTCACGTAGTCGCCCAGGGTGAGGGGCAAGCCGGATCCGGATTGCATCAGCAGGGATGCCGATCCCCCGCTCGTGCCTGCCGAGGCCAGAGACCAGCCGAGCATGAGGCTCAGGGCCAGCAGCGTGGGTCCGATCCCACGGCTTGGCCCGGGTCCCTTCGACCGATCGCGGCGGCGACTCGTTGCAGGCAGGTAATTCACGCGCAAAGCTCTGGTGACAATGGGACAATAATAAGTGATTACAGTCCCTTACAGCGCTTGGTTGAGCATGAATCTCTACTTTCAGCCAGAAACCGGCTGGAATTGTGACGGCATCGACGCTCCCGGCGGCGGGTGCCGCCGATCTCCGGCCGCGGCTCAGAACAGCGAAACCGCGTTGCAGTCCTCGGAGTCGCCGTCGATGTTCCACACAGGCGTCGCGTCCACGCAGCCGGCTTCCCGGCCGCCCCATCGATTGGCGCCGGTGAATATCGTCAAGCCGGCGTCGTCGACGGTGGCCCGAATCACGCCCTGGTCGGGCACGCCGTCGTCGAGCTTGACGTCGAGCTCGCGGGCGATGCCGACCGGCAGGCCACGGCCCAGCACGATATGCAGGTGCGTCCCCGTCGCACCCTCGAAGTCCGGGGTGTCCCCGACGAGAATCATCTGGCCGAAGGGGTTCACCGGAGCCAGCGCATTGCCGGCGTTGGGCTCCACGAATCCCGAGCCGGAGTAGCTTCCGTTGATGAAATCAGCTTTGGCGAGTTGTTCCCACAGGGCATTGTTTTCTATCCACGGGACGAAACCCATTTGGTCGATTCGACCGTTGCCGTTGCCACCGCCGGTCAGCGGTACACCGATGGCATTCGATGCAGGGACCTGCCTCCAGTCACCGGGAACATGTCGATAGCGATCCACGAACCCCACGTACGCCGCTTCCACGCTGGTCGACACCTCCGCCAGGCGCTTGACCTTGACACTGTTGATCAGCTCAATCCCCTTCAGAATGCCTCCCAGCAGGAGGCCGATGATGACCAGCACGAGGGCGACCTCTAACAGGGTGAATCCGGATTGCCGGCAGCGGCCTGGATGTTCGATGGTTTGCAAGTTCACGATTTTACCAAGTATGCATGAAGCCACTGCGGGGTGCGCCCGCCGACCTCCCTGATCGCTGTCGGCCTGGCGTCGGCACATGCCGCCGAACGGGCCGACTCACTGCGTTCCACCGAGAGCAAATGTAACGCGAGATTCGCAATCGCGACAATGGCCCCCGGCCGGCGAGCGCATCGGCCCGTGCACAGGGATTCCGTGCCCACTATATTAGTTGGGTTATCAACGGCATCCAGGGGCTCGAGCGACCATGACCAAGGTCACGGCACAACCTGATACCAAGGTCGTGCAACACGGACTGATACTCATCGACGACGATCCACTGATCGGCGAGTCGCTGGCATTCGTGCTGCGCGACGACTTCGACGTGCATCTGGTGGCCAGCCGATCCGAGGCCAGGCGCCTGCTGATCAAGATGGACAACATGCCGGCGCTGGCCCTCGTAGACCTCGGCCTGCCCCCCGAGCCGCACCGTCCCGACGAGGGCTTCGCCCTCATCAAGGAGTTGCTCACCGTCAATCCGGTAATGAAAATCCTGGTGCTCTCCGGTCAGAGCGGGAAGCACAATGTGCAGCACGCCCTGTCCCTGGGGGCGGCCGACTTCATCGCCAAGCCCTGCGATCCACAGCTGCTGAAGGCGCGCCTGGACCACCATCTCATGATCCTGGAGGCCGAGGAGCACGGCCCCGACGAACGTACCAGCGATGTCGAGCTGCTCGGCGAAAGTCCGGCCATGGACGAGCTGCGCAGCCAGGTGGCGCGCTTCGCGAATACTCCCTTTCCGGTGCTCATCCAGGGCGAGTCCGGCACTGGCAAGGAGCTGGTGGCGCAGTTGCTGCACCAGCAGAGCGAGCAAGCCGACGAGCCCTTTGTAAGCGTGAACTGCGCGGCCTTTACGCCGGAGCTTCTGGAAGCGCAGCTGTTCGGCCATGCCAAGGGCGCGTTCACCGGCGCAACCAGCGCCAAGGCGGGTTTTTTCGAGGACACCGGCGACGGCACGCTGTTGCTGGACGAGGTGGGCGAGTTTCCCCTGGTGCTGCAGCCGAAGCTGTTGCGCGTGCTCGAGAACGGCGAGTACTATCGTGTCGGCGAGACCCGCCCGCGGATCGCCAAGGCGCGGATCGTCGCCGCCACCAACCGCGATCTGCTGGAAGAGATCCGCGCCGGCAACTTTCGTCACGACCTCTATCATCGCCTCAGTGTGCTGACCATCGACGTGCCGCCGCTGCGCGAGCGGGGCGCGGACAGTCTCCTTCTGATGGAGCACTATCGCGCCCTGTATGCGGAAAAGGTGCCGCCCTTCGTGCTCGATGAGCAGGGCGCCGAGCGCTGGTCCCGGTACACTTTTCCCGGCAACGTGCGCGAGCTGAGAAACATCGTCATCCGTCTGGGCGCCAAGCACCCGGCCGCACACATCGGGCTCACGGAGCTCGAGGCCGAGTTCGACGGCCAGTCCCAGGTGGACGGGGAGTCACTTCAGGAGCTCACGGCCGGCGGTTTCCGGCTCGACGAGATCTTGAACAGCTGGGAGCAGCGTTACATCGAGGCGGCGCTGAAGCTCGCCGACGGCAACCTCAGCGAGGCGGCGCGGCTGCTGGGGGTGAACCGTA
>Ga0255057_10002234_pt1 | contig 10540 bp, 8 predicted proteins | sample Cases_109_6_MG_FD_189022 | JGI IMG/M metagenome (GOLD analysis project Ga0255057, IMG submission 189022) | Seawater microbial communities from Amundsen Gulf, Northwest Territories, Canada - Cases_109_6 | ecosystem: Environmental > Aquatic > Marine > Gulf | place: Canada: Northwest Territories... | reverse complement strand
CGACGCCGCGGTTGGGATCGCCCTGGCCGCGCTGCTTCAGCTCGATCAGCGCCAGCGACGCGTCGACGAAAACCACCACCGTCACCGGCAGCGCGAGGTCGCGCAGGGTCGCCAGCTCGCCCAGCACAATCTCCAGGCCGGCATCGCCGGTAAAGGCGACCACCGGGCGCTGCGGCGCCGCCAGCTTGGCACCGATGGCCAGCGGCAGGGCCGGGCCCATGGTGCAAAAGCCTGAGGACTGCAACAGCGTGCGCGGCGCCGGGCAGCGCCAGATTTGCGAGAGCAGGATGCGGTGAGCGCCGGAGTCGGCGCTCGCCACACCGTCGGCCGGCAGGGCGCGGCGCACCTCCTCGACGACCGCCGCCGGGCCCCAAGCCTCGTCCGCCGGAAAACGCTCAGCCAGCGCCGCGCGCGCCGCCTCGATCTGCCCGCCCGGCCATCGCGCCTTAGGTGTGGCGCCCTCGCTCAACCGCGCCAGGCCATGGGCGATCGCACCGACGAGGCATAGGCCAGCCTGGTGCATGCCGTGATAGTTGGGCGCGCCGGTCAGCTCCACCACTGTCGTTCGGCCCGGGTCCCAGGGTCGCTTCCAGCCATGGCGCATCTCGATCGGATCGTAGCCGGCGAGCAGGACGAAATCGGCCTCGGCGACGAGCGGCAGCAGCACCTCGTCGGCCAGCGGCGACAGGCCCGCCCCGCCCAGGACCAGGGGATGGTTCTCATCGACCACGCCCTTGGCCTTGTAAGTGGTGATCAGCGGTAGGCCATGGCTCTCGATGAGGTCGGCCAGGGCCCGTTCGGCGCCTTGGTGCAGCACTTCCATGCCGGCGACGACGACCGGCCTCTCGGCCCTGGCCAAGGCTTCCTTCGCCTGTTCCAAGTCCGGCCCGGGCGCCGGCTCCATGGCGGCGAGGCGCGGTGGGCGCACCGGCGGCGCGGCGGGCTGCGCGCGCCCGGCCAACGAGATCGGCACGTCGATATGGACCGGGCCGGGCCGGCCTTCGGTGGCCAGGCGCAGCGCTTTTTCGACGATGATCTCGACGGCACCGTCGACCAGCGTGAAGCTGCCCTTGACCACCGGCGCCAGAAACCGGCCGTGGTCGAACACCTGATGGGTATAGCCTTCCTGGTCGATCGGATCGACGCAGCCGGTGACGAACAGCAAGGACACCCGGTCCTGCCAGGCATTGGCGACGGCGTTGACGGCATTGGTGACGCCCGGCCCCAGGGTCGCCAGGAGGATCCCCGGCGCGCCGGTCATGTGATAGGCCCCCTCGGCCATGAAGCCGGCCGGCGTTTCGTGCTTGGCCAGGTGGAAGGCGATACCCGCCTCCTCGAAGGCGCGCAGGAGACGCAGCACCTCGCCGCCCGGCATACCGAAGGCGTACCGGCACCCCGCTTGGTAAAAGGCCCGGGCCAGGATGTCGGCGGCTTCGGTCATGGTTTCTCGCCGCCGGCACGGGACAGGTTCAGATACCCGTCGCGGCTTTGCGGCAGCTTGCGGCCCAGCAGCCGGGAGGCGATCACCGTGCGCAGGATCTGCGCCGTCCCGCCGCCGATGGTGAACATGCGCGCATCGCGGACCATGCGCTCCAGGGGGTTGTCGCGCGAATAGCCGGCGGCGCCGAACAACTGCAGGGCATCGTTGGTCACCCGGATCGCCGCCTCGGAGGCGAAGACCTTGGCCTGGGCGGCCTCCGTCACGTCGGGAAAGCCGTCCGCCGCGGCGGCCTTATAGATCAGCGCGCGCGCCGCCTCGAGGCTGGTCGCCATGTCCGCCAACATCCATTGCAGGCCCTGAAACTCGCAGATCGGCCGGCCGAACTGCTCGCGTGTCTGGACGTAGGCGAGAGCCTTTTCATAGGCCCCGCGGGCGACGCCAAGGGCCACCGTCGCCGCGCCGACGCGCTGGCCGTTGTAGGCGGTCATCAGCGCCCCGAAACCACGGGCAAGCCCCTGCGGCGGGCGCACCAGCATCTCCTCGGGGACCGAGAGGTCCGCGAAGGTGACCTCGGTCTCGGGGATGCCGCGCAGACCCATGGTCGGCTCGCGCTTGCCGATGACCAAGCCCTCGGGGGCGCCGCTTTGCGAATCGCGCACGACGATGAAGCCGCCGATACCCTGCTCGACCCCGTCGTCGAACACGCGCGCGAAGATCAGGTGCAGCCGCGAGACGCCGCCGCCGGTAATCCAATGCTTCTTGCCGTTGAGGATGTATTGGCCGCCTTTTTTGTCGGCGCGCGTCGTCATCTCGCTGGCCGCGCTGCCGGCCCCGGGCTCGGTGATGCAGATGGCGGGTTTGTCGCCGTCCAGCACCAGCGATGCAACCAGGCGTTTTTGTTCCTCGCTGCCATAGGCCATGATCGCGCCGACGGCGCCCATGTTGGTCTCGACGGCGATGCGACCGGTCACGCCGCAGACCCGGGCCATCTCCTCGATCACCAGCACCGCCTCGAGGTAGCCGAGCCCGGCGCCTCCGTAAGCCTGCGGCACGGTCAAGCCAACCAAGCCGGCCTCCACAAGGGCGGCGACGTTCTCCCAAGGGTAGCACTCGCTTCTATCGACCTCCGCGGCACGCGCGGCGATCGTCTCCTCGGCGAGATGGCGCGCCTTGGCCTGAAGCGCCTCCTGCTCCGGGCTCAAACGCAACATGGCGAAATTCCTCACGGCTGATCGGGAAAGCGGCCAAGTATGGAAAGGCGCCCGGATCAAGACAAGTGAATAGTCCTGGCACAAAGCTACAGCGCAGATCAAGACGTCAAGCCGCCTCCATGGCGGTTCGCCGCGCGGTTCAGCCGACCCCTTTGCGCCCCATTTCCAGGAACTTCTCCCGGCGCTGGACCTTGAGCGTCGGCCCGTCGACCGGCGTGAGCTCGCGCAGTCCCTTTTCGATTTGATCCCCGAGTGACTCGATGGTCGCGGTCTTGCCCCGATGGGCGCCTCCCAGAGGCTCGTCCACGATGGCGTCGATGACGCCTAGCTTGTGCAGGTCCTGGGCGGTCAGCTTCAGGGCCTCGGCCGCCTCCTTGGCCTGATCGCCGGAGCGCCAGAGGATCGACGCGCAACCCTCCGGAGAAATGACCGAGTAGATCGCGTGCTCGAGCATGTAGATCCGATTGGCCACGGCGATCGCGATCGCCCCGCCCGATCCGCCCTCGCCGATGATCGAGGAGACCAGCGGCGCTTCCAACTTCAGGCAGGCCTCGATACAGCGCGCGATGGCCTCCGCCTGGCCGCGCTCTTCCGCGCCAATTCCCGGATAGGCGCCGGCGGTGTCCACCAGCGTGACGATGGGCAGGCGATAGTGGCCGGCCAGCTCCATCAGGCGCCGCGCCTTGCGGTAGCCTTCCGGACGGGCCATGCCGAAGTTGTGCCGAATGCGGCCTTGCGTATCGGCCCCTTTTTCTTGACCGATAACAACCACGGATTGACCGCGGAAACGCCCCAGGCCGCCGATAATCGACGGGTCCTCGGCAAAGGAGCGGTCGCCGGCAAGCGGCGTGAAGTCTTGGATCAGGCCGTTCAGATAGTCCGAGAAGTGCGGCCGGTCGGGATGCCGGGCGACTTGCGTCTTCTGCCAGGGCGTGAGCTTGGCATAGGCCTGCTTCAACAGCCGTTCGGCCTTGCCCTGCAGCTTTTCGACCTCCTCCGCGATATTGATATCGCTGTCGTCGGAGAGGTGCTTCAGCTCGTTGATCTTGCCTTCAAGCTCGGCAATCGGCTTTTCAAAGTCGAGATAGTTCAGCATGGCATTTCTTAGCATGGCAGAGGGCCCGGCGCGATCCCGCTGGCCAAGGGCCGGGGCATAAACTCCCACGCACCCCGCCAGGGCAAGCGCCGGGCGCCAAGCCTACTTCCGGGCGGACTTGGCGACCAGACGCGCCTTCCTCACCATGACCTCCGCCTGTTTGATGGAGGCGATGTCGATCAGCCGGCCGTCGAGAGAAACCGCACCTTTGCCCTCCTTCTGCGCCTGCTTCATCGCCTGAATGATCCGCTTGGCCTTGTCCACCTCGGCTTTCGAGGGGCTGTTGACCTCGTTTGCCAGATCGATCTGGCTTGGATGGATCGCCCACTTGCCCTCGCAGCCGAGCACCGCGGCCCGGTTGGCCTGAGCACGGAACCCCTCGGGGTCGGAAAAATCGCCGAACGGCCCGTCGATCGGACGCAGACCACTGGCCCGTGCCGCGACGACCACCCGGGCGATGGCATAATGCCACATGTCTCCCCAGTGATAGTCGCGCGCCTGACCCTGCTCCGCATCCGTGAGGACACCATAAAGGGGGTTGGGGCCGCCGATGGAGGTCGTCCGCGCCTTGGTGGAGGCCGCATAGTCGGCGACGCCGAAGTGCAGGCTCTCGTTGCGCGGCGAGGCGGCGGCGATCTCGTCGATGTTGGCCATGCCCAGAGCGGTTTCGATGATCAGCTCGAAGCCCAAGCGTTTCTTGTTGCCGACCGCGTCCTCGACTTGGGTGACCAGCATGTCGAGCGCATAGACGTCGGCGGCGGTGCCGACCTTGGGGATCATGATCAGGTCGAGACGGTCCCCGCCCTGCTCGATCACGTCCACCACGTCTCGGTACATGTAGTGGGTATCGAGACCGTTGATCCGCACCGAAAGCGTCTTGTCGCCCCAGTCGACGTCGTTCAGCGCCTTGATGATGTTCTTGCGGGCCTGCGGCTTGTCGTCGGGAGCCACGGCATCCTCAAGGTCGAGAAAAACCACGTCGGCGACCGACTGCGCCGCTTTCGCAAAGAGTTTCGGGTTGCTGCCAGGCACCGCCAGCTCGCTGCGGTTGAGACGAGCCGGTGCCGGCTCGATGATCTTGAAGCTCATTGCCCCTCCTCTGTCACGCGTGCGTCCGGTAAACGAAGTCGCGCAGGACTACACGATTTCAGCAGCCAGAAAAACGCCAAATCCTCAAGGCCAGAAAAACACCAAATCTTCAAGGCCAGAAAGCGCCAAATCTTCAAGGATCGTCGTTTCGCGATCCGCCGGCGCCGCGCGGTGCGCCTTCTTTGGGCCCACGGCCCGAGGCCAGGGGATGATGCGTCTCGACCAACGCTTTCAGGCGCTGGTCGAGCACATGCGTGTAAATCTGCGTGGTGGAGATATCGGCGTGCCCCAGCATCTGCTGGACCGCCCGCAGATCCGCCCCATGATCGAGCAAATGGCTGGCGAAGGCATGACGCAGCACATGGGGCGAGACCTTCGCCGGATCGATGCCGGCGGCCACGGCAAGCTCCTTCAGCAGCTGGCCTACCCGGTGGCGGGTCAGATAGCCGTGCCGACCGCGCGAGGGGAAAAGCCGTTGCTCGCCGTCTTCGGCCTGGTGTTCTTTGGCCGCGAAGCTCTCACGCAGCGGCAGATAGCCCGCCAGGGCGTGCCTGGAGGGCTCGCCCAGCGGCACCAGGCGCTCCTTGTTGCCCTTGCCGCGGACGATCAGGAACCGCGGGTCGCGCAGGACCGCCGAAAGCGGCAGGGATACGAGCTCCGACACCCGCATGCCGGTCGCATAGAGCAACTCCACCAGCGCCAGCAGGCGCGCACCCTCGCGCCCCGGCCGCTCACGCGCTGCCTGCAAAAGCGCGTCGACTTCCGCCTCGCCCAGAACCTTCGGCAAGGGCCGTCCTTGTTTCGGGCTGTCCAGGATCTGCGTCGGATCGTCGGCCCTGATGCCCTCGCTCAACAAGAACCGAAAGTACTGGCGTAGGGCTGACAAGCGCCGTGCCACGGTGCGCGCGGCCATGCCCCGTCGCGCCAGACGGCTTAGGTAGGCACGAATGTCGGCATCGTGGGCGCTTGGCGGATCGATCCCCCGGGACCGCTGGAAATCGTCGAAATCCAACAGATCGCGCCTATAAGCCTCGAGGGTATTCGGGCTGACGCCGCGATCGACCAGCAACATCTCCAGAAATGTCTCGAGGTGCGCGTTCCCATACCGCGCCGCCGGGGAGGATGAAACCCTGGCCATGCCCCTCAATACCCGTTCGCCAGGGCAACTTCTATGCCCAACAGCCGGGCCTCCTCCTCCAATCCGATGGCACGAAAGGCGTGCAGGATCGCATCGACTTCGAGCGCCGTCAGCGCATCCAGGGACCGCCCGCCGATCAAGGCCGCGGCCAGCAACATAGCCTCGCCCGGGCGCGCCGTTGCCGCCGCCTCGTCAAGGGCCAGAATAAGGGGCCCGTCGACCGGCTGACCCGGCGTCAGCGCGCCGCGGGCCGCCAGGTCGGACCAGTCGTCATCAAGCTCCGCACCGACCGCCGTCAGCGCCGCCAAAAGCGCCGTCGCCCTCGCCATCTCCTCGGCGCCCCGGTCGTCCTCCGCCTCGAGAGACGGCGCGCCGGTGAGCGCCTCGTTCGTCGTCGACCCGGCACCGAGGACGGCGAACCCGCCTGGCGCATCATCGATGACGGATCCGTGGAAAAATAGGAAAGGATAGAGCGAGCGCCGCAGGTCCGGTGAGCTCAGCCCCCCTTCGGCGTCCAGCTCGGCAAGCCGCAGCCACGCCCGCGCGCGTTCGAGTTGACCGTCGATGAAGAATGCCCGGGCCGCGCTCGCCGCGAACCACGATAGGTCGGCGCGCGGCTGCAACCGCTCCAAAAGCGGTAGCGCCGCAGCCATCACGACACCGTATCGTCCGGCAAGACCGGCGCTTTGCAGGAGGCGCTGAAGTGCTTCGGCACGGGCGATATCGAGACTTTCCGCGGTTGCGGCCTGGAACAACAGGGCCCGATCCAATGCGTTGCTGGAGCCTGGGTCGGTGGAGAGCGCGGCGGCCAGCGCCGGGGCCGGCACGGACAGCTCCCCATAGACTTCAGCGAGCCCCGCGGGCGAGACGATCCCGACGGCGGCGGCACGCTCGCCGAGGTCGGCGCGCTGTGCCGCCTCGAGACCTTCCATCGCAAGCAGCGTGCCCCACAGGTAATGCGGTGCGGCGGCCACGACCTCGTCGCTCGGCAGCATGTTCATGAGCCGCATCATGGCGATGTGCAAGGCGCTCACCTCGCCGACCGGCGCACCTTGCATGTCGCCGCCGGCAAAATGAAAAGCAAGTGCCGAAAAAAGAGGATCGTCAGCCCCGGTTTCGCGCAGCAGGTCGAGGCCGAGCATCGCCTGGTCGACCTCGCTTCGGCGTATCTGGCAGAACACGAGACCGCGTCCCCAAAAAGCCTCCGCGTGGTAAGCGACGATCTCCTGATCGATCAGGCGGCAGGCGTCGTCATAGGAGCCGGCGGCGAGCAACGCCTCGGCCTGCCAGCGCATGACCGCCTCGCCCTGTTCGGCGCGCGGTACCCGAGCCAGCAATTCGAGGACCTGCTCCGGTGCGCCCAAGGACATGAGCGCACCCACACGCGCGGCCAGGAATTGCGCCGGCGGAATTTCAGCGCGATCGCCCTCGCGCGCCGGCGCCGCGGCCGAGGTCAGCAGCAGACGCACCAACGACCCGCGCATGACCGGCGAGGCCGGCGCACCTCGAACCCGGGAGAGCAGAGCCGTTACGGCCGCGCGGCGGCTACCGCGCCAGACGTCGGCAGAAAATCCGCCTTGCCCGGACCCCATGATCCCGGTGCTCGCCGGATCGGGCCCCGCTAGGGCGTCGACCTCGATCCCTTGACGTGATGGCGTGGCGCTCTCCCCGACGGCGGTCGTCGGGGCACCCTCCACGGCCTGGCCTTCAAGCGTCGGCGACGAGGGCTGGTCCGTGACGGCAGGGAAAAGCGATAACGGCTGGTCCTGCCCGAGAGCCGCCTTGCCACCATCCAGAACGACAAGCATGAGCAGGGCGCCCAGCGCGGAACGCAGCGCACATCTCCCCGCGCGCCTAATCCCCGCGCACCCCATCATCGCGCTGGCGGTCATCGCGGGAATCGATCGTCCGCGAGAACCTTTTCAACGTTCTGGGTCGGCGGCGGGATATCCCAGACCAGCAGGAACACCCCGCCGGAAACGACTAGACCCGCCAAAAGCACCAAAACAATAACGGTCATCTTCATCTCAGTCGCGGCCCCTTGCCCGATGGCAACACAACACTTCCCGTAATGCCGCCCGCCGGAGTTGACGACAAGCCGAGATCCTGGCTTTTCTTCCGCCTTGGCGTGAAAATGCCGAAAGACTGTGGCATGTTTGCGGCAGTCTATCGAGCCCCCACGTCCCATGCAACGAGGCCGGCAACACCAATGCCCCGGGCGACCCCGCAACCTAAGGACCCAAGCCCCCCGACCGGCGGCTTTCAGGAAAGGCTTGGGCGCAACATCGTTCTGGTCGGCCTGATGGGCGCCGGCAAGACCTGCATCGGCCGGCGACTGGCCCAGCGGCTTTCGCTGCCGTTCCGCGATGCCGACAACGAGATCGAGAAAGCCGCCGGTTGCTCGGTGGAAGAGATCTTCGCTCGGCATGGCGAGGCTCATTTCCGCGATGGCGAACGCCGTGTCATCACGCGCTTGCTCGAGAGTGCGCCGCTGGTTCTGGCCACCGGCGGCGGCGCCTACATGGACCCGCGCACCCGCGCGCTCATCCGCAAGAGGGGTGTGGCCATATGGCTGCAGGCCGATCTGCCGCTGCTCTTGAAGCGGACCTCGCGACGCAACAACCGCCCGCTTCTCAAAACCGGCGACCCGAGATCGATTCTGGAAGGGCTGATCGAAAAACGCTATCCAGTCTATGCGCAGGCGGATATCGTGGTCGAATCGGTCGACGGTCCCCCTGAGATCACGGTTGAGCGCGCGATCGAGGCGCTGTCACGCTATTTCGAGGCGCATCCGGAAAACCTCGAGGCATCGGCCGCGCCGCTCGGCGAAGACGAGGAAAGATGATCCAAACAGAGAGCCTGACGGTTTCGTTGGGCGCGCGAAGCTATGAGATTTTCGTCGGCGACGACCTGATCGCCCGGGCCGGGCGCTATGTCGCACCCTATCTGGCGCGCAACCGGGGTCTCGCGCGCGACCGGGTTTTCGTCGTCACGGACGAGAACGTAGCCCCCCTCTATCTCGAAGAGCTGGAACGCGCGCTCGCCGTTGAGCACATAACGATGCGCGCCAAGGTGATCGGGGCGGGCGAGGCGTCCAAGACCATCGAGCATCTGGCCACACTCACCGATTGGCTCCTGGAGGAGAAGGTCGAGCGCCGGGACCTTTTACTTGCCCTGGGCGGTGGCGTCGTGGGCGACCTGGCGGGGTTCGCGGCGGCCGTGACCTTGCGCGGCATCGACTTTATCCAGGTGCCGACGACCCTGCTCGCCCAGGTCGACAGCTCGGTCGGCGGCAAGACCGGGATCAACTGCCGCTGGGGAAAGAACCTGATCGGCGCTTTCCACCAGCCGCGCCTGGTGCTGGCCGACAGCCGCGCATTGCGGACCTTGCCGCGGCGCGAGTTGCTCGCCGGATATGCGGAGGTGGTCAAATACGGCCTCATCGCAAGCAAGGACTTCTTCGTCTGGCTGGAAGGACACGGCGCGGCGCTGCTCGATGGCGATGCGGCCGCGCTGCATCATGGCGTCCTCGAGAGCTGCCGCATCAAGGCGGAGATGGTCGCCGCCGACGAGCGCGAGGCCGGCGTGCGCGCCCTCCTCAACCTGGGCCACACCTTCGGCCATGCGCTAGAGGCCGAGGCCGGATACGGCGGACTGCTGCTGCACGGCGAGGCGGTCGCCATCGGCATGGTCATGGCCTTCGATCTGTCGGCTCAGATCGGCCTCTGCCCACCCGACGACGCCGCGCGCGTGCGGCGCCACCTGGCCGCCGTCGGGCTGCCGACCGGGCCGCAGTCGGTGCCTGAGCTGATTTGGGATCCGGCCCGCCTTCTCGATCATATGGGGCGCGACAAGAAAGTGCAGGACGGCCGCATCAGGTTCGTCCTGCCGAGGCGCATCGGCGAAGCTTTCGTGGAACCCGGCGTGGCACCGGACGCCGTTATGGGCCTCCTGAGCGCCGCGGCGGCGGCCTGATCACGCGCGCGAAAGAGGCTCCTGGGGTGCGGACCTAACGATCCATGGACATCACCATCGTCATATCCTTGGCGGCGATCCTCCTGCTGCTGATCTTATCGGCTTTCTTCTCCGGTTCCGAGACGTCGCTGACCGCCGCATCGCGGCTGCGCATGCATAGGCTGGAGCAGTCGGGCGAAGGCCGCGCCAAGCTGGTCAACGAGCTGCTCGCTCATAAAGAACGACTGATCGGCGCCATCCTCCTGGGCAACAATCTGGTCAACATCATGGCGTCGGCGCTTGCCACCAGCATCCTGATCGGATTTTTCGGCGAGGCCGGCGTCGTCTATGCCACCATTTCGATGACCCTCTTGGTGCTGATCTTCGCCGAGGTTCTGCCCAAGACCTACGCCTTCCACAATGCCGATCGATTGGCGCTCAAAGTGGCGCCCATCCTGAAGCCCGTGGTCGTGCTGCTGGCGCCGGTGACGCAGGGCGTCCAACTCATCGTGCGGGGGACCCTACGGCTTTTCGGCATCAAACTCAGTGCCACACTGGCGCCCGACGCCGCCGAGGAGGAGCTGCGCGGGGCCATCGACCTACACACCGGC
>Ga0255057_10002233_pt1 | contig 10542 bp, 9 predicted proteins | sample Cases_109_6_MG_FD_189022 | JGI IMG/M metagenome (GOLD analysis project Ga0255057, IMG submission 189022) | Seawater microbial communities from Amundsen Gulf, Northwest Territories, Canada - Cases_109_6 | ecosystem: Environmental > Aquatic > Marine > Gulf | place: Canada: Northwest Territories... | reverse complement strand
AGGGTCTGCCCGATTGCTCCAGGGGATTGGCCCGACGCTCCGCCCTCATTTTGGGCGTATCGTGGCCGAATTCTACGATGCCATCCTTGCCGACCCCGGGGCGAAGGCCGTCCTGCGCGACGAAGCTCAAGTCGAGCGGCTCCGGGGGACCCTGCATGACTGGCTCGATCAGTTGGTTACCGGGCCCTACGACGACGCGTACTTCGAGAAGCGGGCCAGGATCGGCCGCATGCACGTCAAGGTCGGCCTCGAGCAACGCTATATGCTGGCGGCGATGAACCTCATCCGGGTCGGGCTTCACAGAGGTCTTGCCGAGTCGTCCGAGAATCCCCCGGGCGCCTTCGAAGAGCATCGAGCCATCGACCAAATCTGCGACATCGAGCTCGCGATCATGCTCGAGACGTATCGCGAGGACTACGTCCTCAAGAAGACCGCGGAGGCCGAGTCCCTGGCGATCATGGGCAGGTTGACGGCGGGCTTGGCTCACGAGATTCGCAACCCGCTCAATGCGGCGACACTTCAACTGAACGTACTCCAACGCACTGCGGAGAGTGTGCGTGACGGCTCAACCCGACGAAAAATCGAACGGCGTACCAACATCGTTCGAGACGAGCTCCGGCGTCTGTCGATGCTACTCGATGATTTCCTGAATCTCGCGAGAGCGCGGCGCCTAGAACCGGTCCACTGCGATGCCTGCGAACTGGTGAGCGAGGTGATCGAGCTTCGGCGCCCGGAGATTCAATCCCAGGGCATCGACATCATTTCTGACCTGTGCACGACATGCGCGCTCTTTGCTGAACGAGACCGGCTCAAGCAGGTCGTGAACAACTTGATCACCAATGCGGTCGAAGCCGTGATCGGTTGCGAGTCACCCGAAATTCGAGTGACGAGCCGCGTGTTGGACCACAACCGTTTGGAAGTTGCGGTCATCGATAACGGCCTTGGCGTCGCACCCGAGATCGCCGAGCGCGCCTTCGAATCGTTCGTGACCACCAAGGACGATGGGACCGGCTTGGGGCTTGCGATCGTGAAGCGTATCGTCGATCTCCACGGAGGCGCTGCCCAGCTCGCGCCGGCGGAGGGAGGCGGCACGCGCGCGTCGTTCTGGATTCCGATGCAGCGTTAGTCGTCGCTGGTTCGAATCGGAGGCTGGTAGCCCCATTCTTTTACGCGGTACTGGATCTTGCGCTGGCTGATGCCGAGAATCTCGGATGCGCGTGCCGTCGAGCCATCGACTGCATCCAATGTCCGAAGAATCGCCATGCGCTCGAGCTCCGACATCGTGATGCCGGGAATCAAGGCCAGCACTGAGCCATTGTCCAAAGTGGCGTGTGCCGACGTCGGGAGGTCGTCGATGTCGATCAGGTTCCCGTCAGACATCACCACCGCGCGCTCAATCGCGTTCTCCAGCTCTCGCACGTTGCCCGGCCACGGGTAGATCATGAGGTGCTGGAGCGCGGGTTGCGTGAACCCGTTCACGTCGCAGTCGTTCTCAAGTGCGTACTTCCGGACGAACGTTTGGGCCAGCAGTGGAATATCGCTCCGTCGAACGCGCAGCGGTGGTACGTCCAGCTGGACGACTTTCAATCTGTAATACAGGTCCTCTCTAAAGCGGCCTTCCTCGACCCGTTGCTTGAGGTCACGGTTGGTGGCTGCCACGACCCGAACATCTACTTTGAGGGTTTCGTTGCCGCCGACTCGCTCGAATTCTCGTTCTTGGAGGAACCGAAGCAGCTTGATCTGCACACTTGGGGGAATCTCGCCGACTTCATCGAGGAAGAGGGTGCCGCCGTCCGCTTGCTCGAAACGTCCCTCTCGGCGGCCAACCGCACCCGTGAAAGAGCCGCGCTCATGACCGAACAGCTCGGACTCGAGGAGCGTTTCGCTCAGGGATGCGCAGTTCAATCGGACGAACGGCTTGTCCTTGCGCTTCGAGTTTTGATGGATTGCCGTGGCGATAAGCTCCTTACCGGTTCCCGTCTCGCCATGGATCAGAACGGTCGCCCGGCTTCGAGCGACCTGGGCGACGTTCTTCATGAGCCGCTGCATCGAGGGGTGCTGGCCGAGGATGTTGTCGAAGTGGAAGAGATCGTCGATTCGCTCTCGAAGCTGCGCCGCCTCGCGAGACAGTAGAGCCCTCTCTAGACCTCGCTCCACGATCGCGTGGACGGCATCGAGCTCGAGCGGCTTGGTCAAATAGCTGTCTGCGCCGAGCTTGATCGCCCGGACCGCCGTATCGATGGTGGCGAAGGCGGTCATCACGATGAACGTCGCGTGCGGCGCTATCGGGCGCCCGTGCTCGATCAGGGACAGACCGTCCATGCCCGGCATCTTCAGGTCGGTCAGGACGACGTCGGGGTCGAACTGGTCGAGTTGAACGAGCCCCGACTGGCCATCGGCCGCAGTGCTCACCATGTATCCGGCGTCTTCCAACAACTCTGCAAGCGCGCTCCGGGCGTTTGCCTCGTCATCGACCACCAGTATTCGTCCCGCCGAGCCTGCCACCGTCAGCCTATGGTCTCGCAGAGGCCGGGTAGTGGGCAACTCGGATGCGATGTTCACGCTTGTCATGTTTCACCTTCATTGCATGCCGTGTGCCAAAATGGGTGGCAATTCGGCTGGTTTGGCCACTCTTTTTGAGGCCTTGCGGGGGCCTCAACGTGAAAAAGATGCGTGTCACCTCTGCGCCGATGGCTTCTGAGCATGGGTCACGCTCCGAACCTCCGGCGTCCGTGCTGCGGCGAGCGTCTTGAGCTCTTCGAACGCGACCTGCAGATCTTCCACGAATTCGTGGACGTCGGGGAAGGATTCCCAGTCCGCGTTGAAGCCCCAGTAGACCCCACCGCAGTAGCTGAACAGTGCGATGCCGAGGTTTTGGTTCTGCATGAGAGGAACCATCGGGTAGATCGCTTTGAGTGCGGCTCCCAGCATGTAGAGCGGGAATGGTGGTCCCGGGACGTTGGTGATGATCAGGTTGTATGTGCGAATCCGCATCGCTGTTCTGAAGAGCTCAGACACGATTCGCTTGGTCGTGAGGTCCGCCACTTCTTCGATCAACTCTGCGCCACCGGTTTGGTTCGACTCGTGCTTGAGCGCGGTGGTAACGGCGATGACTTTCTCGAGTCGGCGCAAAGGATCGGGCTCTGACACCGGTAAATCGGCCAGAAGCATCGCTACGTGATTGCCTGCGGAGAGGCTGCCAGGCTTTCGGATGTTGACCGGCAAGACGGTCCGGAAGTGTTCGATCGTGTCTACATCGGTGCTGCGGCGCAGGAGAAAGCGACGCACGGCTCCTGTGGTCGCTGCGACCACGACGTCGTTGATCGTGCCGCCGAGCGCCTTCTTGACCGCCTTGACTTCGTCGAGGTCGAAACGAGTCCAATCAAACCTGCGATAGGGACTGATGTCGTTCTCGGTGAAGGGCGTTCTGGGGGCGGGCTTGAGCCCGGAAGTCAGCACGTTTCGGAGACCCCTGAGGTTCTCACGAACGCGGGGTGCATAGCCCGCAAGCTGACGAGCCCCGTCTATACGATGGGCGATTTCGCCCCGTAGCAGCTGAGCTCGGCTCGGGGCTGGACGCGCCTGCCACCCAGCGGGGTCACGAATCTTTGCGTCGGGCGATGGCGACAGAAGGGCCTCGAGCAGCTGCACGCCTGCCACCCCGTCGACCATGCAGTGGTGAGCTTTCACCACCAGCGCAAAGGTGTCGTTCTCCACACCTTCGACGACCCAGAATTCCCAAAGAGGCCTACTTCGGTCGAGGTGTTGAGAAAATAAGCGACCGATCAGCCGTTTCAGCATTCGCGCGTCGCCCGGCAGCGGAAGCCGCGTGTGACGCAGGTGAAATCGCATATTGAAGCGGTCGTCGTCGACCCATACCGGGTGCCGGAGCCCCGGTATCCACTCGAGCCGCTGGCGGTAGCGCGGAATCCGGTCCAGGGCTGATTCGGTGAATCGCGTGAGGCGTTCGAAGTCCAGTCCGCCGTGCTCGAGTTGCAGGGGCTTGGCCTCGAACAGCATGGCCGCTCCCACGTGCATAGGGGCGGCCTCGTTCTCGATGTCGAGGAAGGTCGCGTCGAGGGCGCTCAGCCGCTCCCAGAATGGCTCGGTCATCTTGGTTCGCCTCATATGTGCAAGATGCGCGCCCGGCTCGATACATTGATTGTTGGCATCCCGAGCACCCGGGTGGCGCAGAATATTCGTTGATGGATCGCGATGGCGCAGGAAATGCGTGAGAGACCTCGTTGTCGCCTGGCATGGAACATGCTTTTCCAACAAGTCATGGCGCAACTCTTGGTCCGAGACTTGATGAGTACACCGGTGAAGACGGTCGGTCCTACCAGCCCGCTTCGCGACGTCATTCGCTTGATGGAAGAGGCCCACATCCGACATGTCGCAGTCGTGGACGACAACCAACGGCTCCTAGGGCTCATATCGCATCGAGACGTGCTCCGAAGTCAGGAGGGGTCTCTGTCCGGGGCGCCATCCAGGGAGCAGGCTCACATGAATCGATGGATTGAAGCGCGGTGGCTGATGACAAAAGAAGTGCGAACCGTCGATCCGGACACTGCAGCGCTCGAGGCCGCGCTGACGATGCGTTCCCACGGGTATGGATGCGTCCCCGTCGTCGAGCGTGGGATCCTCGTGGGGATTATCGCCGAGTCGGACTTCGTGGAGTACGCGATTCAAGTGCTTTCCGATCCTGGCGTCTGAATCATCGACCTGCCGGGATCTGGCACGGCGCTTGCCTTTCCTTCGAGGCATGGCGGCACGAAGAGCTCCTCGAGGCGCAGCTGATTCTCGGACCGTGGTCGAGATGTGTCGAGGCGTTTGTACTCCTTCGCGGGGAGCTCATCTACGGGTTCGTAGTTCTTCGCGAACTCATCGAGAAGGTCGGAACGCGCATCGCTTTCGTGGGTGCCTCCGCGTTCGCGCCTCCTAAGCCGGTCCAAACAAACTTCGCGAGGAGCAACGCACTCGACGAACGAGAACGGAAGACCGCGCTGCGTTGCAACCTCTCGAATCGCGCGTCGCATTGCCTGGGTTCGAAACGAGGCATCGACGACTACAGGGCGCCCCGAGTCGACGACCACTTCGGTCCGACGCAGGAGCTCGTCATAGACCCTCTCAGTGGACCCCTCCGAATAGGCGTCCGACCAAGCGTCGCTCTGCATCGATTCGGTCGCGCCTTTGCCCATTAGATGCTTTCGGGTTCGATCCGAGCTCACCACGGGCGCCGAGAGTAGCTCGGAAACCAAGTTGGCCACCGTGCTCTTGCCGCTTGCGATCATGCCGCCGACTGCGACGACCTGTGGTGCGACCGCTGGGGGCCGCTCAAATGCGAGCGCCAACAGGAAGTACCGTCGTGCCTCTCTTCTCGCGCGGTCCTGGACCGCCGGCGCCGTGGTCGGGTCCGACATCAGCAATGAGGCGATCTTGCCACGGATGAAAGCCCGGTAGCTCTCGTAGAAGTTAGCGACCGAGTAGAGATCGTAGTCGTTCGTGTGACGGGCATACTGCGCCAGAAATTGTTCCGCGAGGTCCACGCGACCGTGCCAGACGAGGTCCATCGACAGAAACGCGAGGTCCGCACAGACGTCGGCGTAGCGAAACCTGTCGTTGAACTCGATGCAGTCGATAACGGCGATCGACCCGTCTTTGCGAAAGTATACGTGCTCAAGTCGAAGGTCGCCGTGGCCGTCGCGGACTCGGTTCGCCTCCATGCGTGCTTCGAAGGTCCCATCCTCCTGTAGCATTCGCAGTTGCCAGTTTCGAACTTCGTCCGCCTGTGCCCGACTCAAATAGTCTTCGATGCAGTCCTGGGTCTGTCGAAAGTTCTCCTCGACGTTGGCACGGATGATTTCGACGGATCCGTGAAGCGTCGTTTCGGGGTCGCATCGGGAACGCTCGTGAAACTCCGCGATGTGAGCGGCGAGCGCCTCGACGTGAGCATTGCTGAGATCTCCAGCTTGCAGGAGCATGTCGGCGCGGTCTTCGTCCGCGAGACGGCGCATGTGGACCGCCCATTCGACCGGGGCTCCGTCGCCGTTCAGTCTGTGGCGGCCACTGGGATCCAACGTGATCGGAACGACGCCGAGGTAGATGTCCGGCGCGAGCCTCCGGTTCAGCCGCACTTCCGCGTCACATGCGGCCCCGCGCTTGGCGAGGGTAGTGAAGTCGAGGAAGCCAAAATCGACAGGGCGCTTGACCTTGAAGACGTCACGTTCGCCTAGGAACACCCACGAGATGTGGGTTTCGATCAATTCGAATCCGGCGTTTTGAAGGTCGGTCTTGATCGAGCTCATCGTTCTCCACTCCAAGCACGCACCGTACCAATGTCTCGCCCCAGTCGATCCGCGGTGCGGCGCATTTCTCACGCATAGCGTTTGGCGTCGCGCAACGTTTGCGCGGACTATCGGAGAGTGCCAGAGGTGTGCCGGCGAAGCGGACTCCTTGATGAGGGCCGGGGGATTCTTGGCATGCTGCTTGCGTCGAACGATCGGAAGGCTTCGTGAAACCCACGGCATGGCGAATCGCCCCCATCGCTCGAACGAGCTCGAGATCCGGTCCGCGAGACGCCCCTCGCCGACGGGACGCGTTCTTGGCATTCCACCGTCTTGTGTCCTCGTCAGAAGCGATCGATGGAGGTCATCGACTGCTTTCGCTGCCAGCGCTACTCCGAGTTCGCCTTCCACGAAGGTGGGTGCGGCGTGCTGCGATGCCGCGAGAGCCATGATCCGGTGCGAGAGCAAGAGTCTCAGATCCCGAAGAAGGGGCCGCTGGATCGTTGGGACTCGTTCCATCTACTCGCTGAGCGTACGCCGGTCTCGGCGTTGATAGCGGCCCGCGTGCACTGCGTTCATCCTGACGTTTGCGTCGAATCTCTGGCTTCGGCCTTGCTCGACGGAACGTTCAGTAGCAGCGTGCCCGTGGTCGATGAAGCGGGCACCCCAATCGGGGTAGTGTCGAGGAGGGATCTTCCTCGGCACGACCGCCGAGGTAGCGGCGTTTCCCGACCGACGGTTCGGAAGATCATGCGACCCATTACCCTTGCACTCGACGAACGTGTTTCGGTGTCTCGAGCGCTGACGTGCATGGTGGACAAAGCGGTTCACCGCGTTCCGGTCGTCGACAGTCGCGGTAGCGTCGTTGGCGTGCTCTCCGTGAGCGATATCTTACGTTGGCTCGGCCCCTCACTTCCGACGCCGTCCGACCGCTAGAAGTATGGAAAAGACACCGCGTTCCAGAACGCGTCGACACCAGCCAGTAGGCGCAATACCCCTACGACGCCGAGCCACGTGCAGACGTTTGCTCCCACCAGCGTCCACCCGATTGTGCGGAGTCGGCCCGGCTGCGGCCCCACAAGGAGGATTAGCGCCGCGGCGATGGCGGTCGGCCAGGCGGCGGCGAGAACCCACAGCGGAAGCCGATCCACAACCGGCGCGGCCACCGCCGCACCGATCACGACGAGACTGACGCCGAGGGTAGCCGCGGCGCGCCACTGAGCTCTTGCGAGATCATCTGGCCTCGCCTGGAGCTTGGTGCGATCGAGGGTGAGCCGAACGACTGACGTGCCGAGCATACCCACGAGAGCCCAGACACCGACTACACAAATGGAGGTCGCGAAACTCAGCCCACACGCGAGGCCCACAGGGAGGGCGACCAGTGCAAGCGCGATCGCGATCACCGCCTGCCCGGGCGGGGTCTTTCCTAGCCCTTCTCCGCTCAGCATGAAGGCCATCAGCGCGAACACCAACGGGACCATCGCCGCGTACTGGACCTCCTGCGCGGCGATCCACAGACCCGTAACGCCCAAAACCAGCGCGGCGAATCCATACAGGACAAGCCACCCCCGCGCCGTCGTTCCCCGCTCGCGTTTGACGCGACTACCACGCAACCCGAGAACCACCAACATGGGCTCGTGTGCGAGGAAGAACGCACATGAAGCAAAGATGAGAAGCCATCCTTCGAGCGTTGGACGGCCGGCCGCGAGAACCGTGAGCACAGGGAACAAGAACGCAGCGTAGGCGCCATGTTCCCTGGGAAGCATCCATCGCTGCTTGGGGCGCTGCCGACTCTTCGAGATTCGAAACTGCGCCTCTGGGCGATCGACGATCGTCACTGATGCCATTGTTGATCCTCCTGCTTGTGTGGTTGCAGCAAATGGCGTGCCACTTGGGATCAAGCGGCCCTGGCAATCGCGAGGGCGCAACTCTTGCGAGCACGGGGCCGGCGACGCATCGCTTGCGCTGGCCAAAGCGTGTTGGCGCGCCACCAGGAGCGCGCGAAACGCGGCATGTCTCATGCATGCAAGAGAGAGAGATGAAGCTCATAGAGGTCGGAGCGAAGTATCGCGGATTTTTCTACGAGGACGCCCCACGGAACGTCTACTGGGAAACCACGATTGCTTGCGATCTGGCCTGTCAGCACTGCCGGGCCAACGCCATCCCGCATCGTGACCCGCAAGAGCTTACGACCGAGGAGGGCAAGGCTCTCATGCGTAGTGTCAAACAGCTGGGCAGCATGCTGGTCCTCACGGGGGGCGATCCGCTCAAGCGCCCGGACATCATCGAGCTCATCGAATATGGGCGAGAGCTGGGCATTCACGTCGCGATCACCCCAAGCACGACCCCAAGCCTGAACCTCGAGACGATGCGTCGTTTTCGAGATCTCGGGATCAGTGCAATGGGCGTGAGTCTCGACGGGCCGACGGCGAGGCTTCATGACGGCTTCCGCAACGTGCCGGGGACCTTTGCCTACTCGATGCGGGCACTCAAGTGGGCGCGCGCGCTGCACATCCCAGTGCAAGTCAACACGACCATCACGGCCCAAACTCTGCTCCATGTTCCGGCGATGTATCAGTTGCTTCGCGACAAAGCCGCTCCGCCCGTCCGGCGCTGGAGCCTTTTTCTACTGGTACCGGTCGGTCGAGGCGAGGAGCTCGGCGTGCCTACGCCCGATGACGTAGAGCGCTTGTTCGAGTGGGTGTACTCGGTGGCGGAGGATGCGCCCTTCCGGATCGGCACTACCGAGGCGCCGCACTACCGGCGCTATTGGATACAACGCAAACTCGAGGAGGGTGTGCCTCTCGAAAGAATCCACGATCGCGCTCGGCCGATGGGCTTCGGGATACGCGACGGCAATGGCGTCATCTTTGTCTCGCATCGGGGTGACGTCTATCCCGCGGGCTTCCTGCCGTATCCGCTACTGGGAAACGTCCGTGAAAGATCTCTGGTCGACCTCTATCGCCACTCGCCAGAGCTGCAGCGAGTGCGCAACCCAGCAAACTACACAGGACGCTGTGGTCGCTGCGACTTCAAGTGGGTGTGCGGCGGATCGCGCGCGCGCGCTTTCGCGATGACTCAAGATGTGCTCGGCGACGATCCGCTCTGTGCCTATGAGCCTCAGGGCGAACCGAGCTAGAACCCTTTGGGCACCTTGGCTCAAACCACCACTCCTGCTAGGGACACGACATTGGATGGCCTACAAGCTCAAGACCGTTCTCTACGCGACGGACCTCAAGCCGGAGCAACTGGGGGCCTCGCTGCCCGTAGCGTTGGTGCCTCCGCCAGACTAGTTTCGATGGGTTCGCGCTACCGGTTACCCCTCAGGCAGTTTCTGCAGCAGGTTGTACTGAAACCGTTGCTCGCGCTGCCGAGGTGTGACGTGCGTCTCCCGAGCAGACTCAATCAGCCGAAATCTGTCGGAGCCGAGTTCGGCGTGGAGCGCTTCCGGAGAATATCGAACGCAGGGCAGCCCGCTGCACCTGTCGGGACCGTCCTCCGCGAACGTCGCGATGATCGCATGGCCCCCCGGCACCAGCGCAAAGAGTAGCTGGTTTGCATATCGCCCACGCTCGTCAGCATCCGTGAGGAAGTGGAAAACGGCCCGATCGTGCCAAATCTCGTACGTCTGGGGCAGCTCAGCATCGAGCACATCGGCGACGATCCACTGCACACTCTCGGAGGCTGGGCCAAGCCTCTTGCGGCTGTGATCCAGTGCGGCGTTCGAGATGTCCAACACGGTCACGTTTTCGTAGCCGTTGGCCACCAGGTGATCGACGAGGCGTGCGGCCCCACCCCCAACATCGATCACGGGGGATTGGGGTGTGGCGCCTGTCGACTCCAGCATTTGCACCGTCACAGTTGGAGCCTCTTGGAACCAGGCGAGGTCCTGAGGCTCCTTCTCGGTGTGAATCCTCTCCCAATGTGTCTTGCGATTCATGTGCGCATGGGCGCTGTTAACTCTCCGCTGCAACCGTTGCCGCAACGTTGAAGACAAGTTGAACGCTCTGTTGAAAGCGGAACAGCTTGTCGTGTCCGACGGGGTCTCGATACCTGACGCGTATCGGGTCGTCGAAATGGCACAGTGTGTTGATCGTATGCGCAGCGTCGATCTCGCCATTCGGTTGTCTACTGGCGAGCATCTCGGACCAGACTGCCTGGGGGGCCTCCAATACGAAGTCGACCTTATCTTCCAGCCCATCGGTTTCGGTCTCGGTCAGTTCGGTGCATGAGTCTATTTCAAACCGAAATAGATAAT
>Ga0255057_10002231_pt1 | contig 10551 bp, 10 predicted proteins | sample Cases_109_6_MG_FD_189022 | JGI IMG/M metagenome (GOLD analysis project Ga0255057, IMG submission 189022) | Seawater microbial communities from Amundsen Gulf, Northwest Territories, Canada - Cases_109_6 | ecosystem: Environmental > Aquatic > Marine > Gulf | place: Canada: Northwest Territories... | reverse complement strand
CGGGTGGTTCGAGTCCTGCTACGCCCACTGTGCTGATGGCTCTTCGGCTGGCGCCTCATCGCGATGTCGGCCGGGTCCCTGCCCAGCCGACCGTGGGCCTCTGCGTTGATTTGGTTCGAGAACTGTCCTGTTAGGCCCACTGTGCTGATGGCTCTTCGGCTGGCGCCTCATCGCGATGTCGGCCGGGTCCCTGCCCAGCCGACCGTGGGCCTCTGCGTCGATTTGGTTCGAGAACTGTCCTGTTAGGCCCACCAAAGACGCTCACCGACACCAGGCTCCGGACTGGTTTTCCTACGCGTGCGAGCCGAGTGCCAGGGCGAATCGTTCCTCTGAATCGATGAGCCACTCGTCTAGCCGCATTCCGGCGGCGGCGAAGTCCGATTCGACGCCTTTGCGGGTGAACTTGCAAGAAACTTCGGTGTGGATCTCCTCACCCTCGTGGAAGGTCACCGCCAGGTCGAGGGCTCGGATGTTGGCTACCACCTCGCGGGTGGCACGCAGACTCTGTGCCATGCAAGAGAACTGGCGGTCGAATCGGGTCACATGCTCGAATGTGTCGAGGGGGATGTCCCCGTCGAGCTCGCGGTTTATGACCCGCAGGATGTTGAGGTTGAATTGGGCCGATACCCCGGCCGAATCGTCGTAGGCGGCGATCATGGTCGGCTCGTCCTTCACCAGGTCGACGCCCAGCAGGAACGAATCACCCGGGTCCAGCGCCGCAGTGACCGCTCGCAGCAATGAGTAGCGCAACGTCGGCACATAATTGCCGATCGTCGACCCGAGGAAGACGATCAGTCTGCGGCCTCGCCGCCGTACCTTGGCGAGATCGGCGACGTAGTCGCCCACCAGGCCTTCCACCTCGAGCCACTTGTAGGTTGCGCACAGCTCCTTGGCGGCGGCACGCAAGGCTTCCTCGGAGATGTCGATGGGCACGTATCTAGTTCCACCCGAGAGGTGCATGGCATCGATCAGCATCAGGGTCTTGGTAGAGGATCCGGAGCCCAACTCCACCAGCTCGTCGGGCTGGATGCGGGTCATCAGATCCTCGGAGTGCTCGGCGAGGATCTCTGCCTCGGCCTCAGTCAGGTAGTACTCCGGCAGACGGGTGATCTCCTCGAACAGCTCCGAGCCGCGCGCGTCGTAGAAATACTTGGAAGGCAGGTGCTTGCGGTAGGCGGTGAGACCGTGGCGCACATCTTCGAGAAGCTGGTTTCGATGGTCCGTTTGCTCGGTCAGTCGGGACACGGTGACGGGCGCATCACCTTCTGCTCTCATGACGCCATGCCTTCGTGCTCGATGGCATCGATGTGGACACCATCTGCGGTGATGACGGCGAGTGAATGTTCGGGTACCGGATTCCATCCGGCATCGTCATCGAGTGGCTCCGACGCCAGCCAGCTGGCTTCGGCGGTGGTCCGGGTGTAGAGCGAGTTGATGACGTCTCCTGCCGAGGTTCGGGCGGCGACGATCTCGCCGGACGATGCGACCACCAGATTCAACGTTGCTACCTCGCCGGCGGCAATCACGGTCTTGGCGGTGTGTTGGATGACGGTCGTTACTGCGTTCGACAGGGAGGAGCCGGGATCATTCTCCACGTGCTGAACCACCATGAGGAACAACGCCAACGAATCGTTCATGGTCGTGAGCTGTCCGAACCGGGAGTCGCTGAGACCGCTCAACAAGGTCCGGCCGAGACCACCTTGGAACCCACCGATGCGGCCGTTGTGGGCGCCCGCCAGTCCGTCCGTCACGAACGGAGCCACGTTGTCGGGTCCATAGGGCAACCCGGGTGTCGCCGAGCGAACCGTTGCCAACATCGTGGTACCGCACAGCGAAGGCGCCAGGCCGGGAAGGTTGGGATCGGCCCACGGCGGCGCGGCGGTCACATATCGCAGCGGCCCCGACCCGTCCTCGGGCCACCACGCAGCGCCGGTGCCATCCACGTTGACGGTTCCGCTGAGGAGTTCCCTGGGTGCGTATGAAGCGTGTTCGAGCGAGTGGGCGGGTTCGTAGAGAAGCGCCGACAGTGGAATCGGCTTACGACCGACGTATCCGGCGAGGCGGCACATGTCAGATCGCATCCCAGGCAAGGCGGATTCCGGCGAAAATCTGACGGCGGATCCGATAGTCCCAGTTGCGGAACGTGCTTCTGGTGACGTCGGCAGAAGTCGCCCAGGAGGCGCCGCGCAGGACGCGGAATTCAGGATCGTCGAAGAAAACCTCCGAGTATTCCGGGTAGGGGAACGATGCGAAACCCGGATATCCGGCGAAAGATGACGATGTCCACTCGTAGACATCGCCGAGGAGTTGTTCTACCCCGTAGGCCGAGGCCCCGGACGGAAAGGCGCCGACCGGCGATGGTCCCAACGCCAGAGAGCCCACGTTGGCCAGGGCGGGTGACGGTGCCGCCGAGCCCCACGGGTAGACACCGGGCGTGGTGGCTTCCGGCCCCCAGGTGGCGGCCTTTTCCCATTCGGCCTCGGTCGGCAAGCGCCCTCCGGCAAAGCGAGCAAACGCTTCAGCTTCGTGGAACGAAACGTGTTGAACCGGTTCGGCGGGGTCGAGATCAAGAACGCGTCCAAATCGACGAAGCAACCAGCCGCCACCGACCCGGCGCGTCCAGCCCTGTGGCGCCTCGACGTCGAGACCCGAGCGCCAGTCCCATCCGTCGCTCGTCCAGAGTTCCGACCGGGCGTAACCGTCCGCCTCGACAAATTCTGCGTAGCGCCGGTTGGTGATCGGGAACCGATCGATCGCAAACGTTTCCAACTCCACCGAGTGACGTGGCCGCTCGTTGTCGTACCCCTCGGTGGTGTCGTCCGTGCCCTGAAGAAATGGGCCTCCGGGTATCGCGATCTGCTCGGTGTCATCGACGGTGCGAGTGGTGGCGGTGCTGCGGTCGCCGGCCAGGGTGTATGGGGGAAGGTCGTCGCGTAAGTCGAGCGCCTGGAGAATCGTTTCTTGGTGCTGCGCCTCGTGCTGGATGACCATTCGGAACACGTAACCGTCCCGTATCAGGGGGTTCGAGGGATCCAGGTCGGAGCGCCTCACAATCTCCAGTGCGTCCCCCCTCACCTCGTCGATGTAGTCGAGTGCTTCGTTCCGGTCGAGTAGGGGAAGGTCACCGCGCGTCCAGCGCGGGTTGTCGAAGGGGTTGTACATCTCGTCGAGTCGCGCATCGTGGGCGGGTCGTCCATCGAGTTGGCGCAGCAACCACAGTTCTTCAAAGTTGCCGACATGGCCGAGGTCCCACACCAGAGGGCTCATGATCGAGTGATGCTGGCGGTGGACGTCGTCGTCATCCAGGGCTCCGAACATCTGCTTGGTGCGGCTGCGGTAGTGTTCCAGCCCCGCCTCCAGTTGGCGGCGCGCCTCTTCGGCTGAGAGTCGGTGTCCTCTGATATCTGTCGTCATAACCCGTTGCTCCAACGGCTGCGCCCATTGTGGCATTCCGGAATGACGGGAGGTATTAGGTATTAGGTAAACCGGAGTCTTCCTAACTCCTAATTCCTAACTTCTTCCGCTACTTCTTCGATGACTCGTAGTAGGGGTCGGTCCCCGACTCGTGGTCGGTGACGTCGACTACATGATTGATTTCGGGGACGGCATCTTGGATCGCCACTGCGATCCCCTGACTCAGCGTGACCTGGGCGAGACCGCATCCCTGGCACCCGCCCCCCATTCTCAGGAACGCGGTGTCGTCTTCGACATTTACCAATTCGGCGAACCCACCGTGAGCCGCGATGGACGGGTTGATCTGAGTCTCCAGAACATGACGGATACGGTCGGCGACCGGTCCGTCGACGGTGCCTGATCCGGGTGCCATCGGGGGACTCGGCGAGGTCGGGTTGTCGATGGCAAGTCCGCCGTCTCGCACGGTGATCGAGGCACCCTGGAGTCGATCGATACTGTCGGCTCGGCTGATAACCGGCAGGTCACCAAACCTCTGCAAGACATCGTCATCGGTCGCATCCTCGACCGAAATGAACGTCAGCTCGTATACGAACTGGAGGTTGCGGACGCCGGTGATGGCGACGGTGAGTGCGAGGTCCTCGGCGTCGGGTTCGTCGGCGCGGATTCCGAGAACTGCGGCAATAGCCTCGTCGGTCAGTGTCAGCAGGGATTCTTCGCGTGGCATGGAGGCCGCATCGTACTGACCCGAATGTGGCTAGCAGTCGGGTTTAGCCATCATTGCTCCATGTCCACGATTGGCCTTGTGCTGCCGACGTCGTCCTATCGAGCCTCCGACTTCGTCGCCGCTGCCGACGAGCTGGATGTCGACCTGGTTATCGCCTCCGACGCTTCGCTCGGCATCGTGTCGGGCCGCATCCTTGACGTGGTGACTGTCGACTGCACCGACTCGGCGGCTGCAGCCGAAGCGTTGGTGCAGGCGTCCCTGACCAATTCGTTGGATGCGATCGTCGGCGTCGATGATGCCGGTGTCGTGGCTGCAGCATTGGCAGCAGAACGGTTGAGTTTGCCGCACAACGACCCCGCCGCCGTGGCCGCAACCCGCAACAAGCTCGAAATGAGGCGACGGCTGGCGGGCAGGGGTGTGCCGCAACCCGAATTCGGCGAATTGGAGGTCGGGTCGTCACCGGCGACGGTCGCGGCATCGGTGGGCTATCCGCTCGTCGTCAAGCCGGTGTCTCTATCGGGTAGTCGAGGGGTGATACGAGCCGATGATGAGGTGGCCTTTGAAGCCGCGGTGACGAGGATCCGCGCCATACAGGCCGAGGCTGGGGTCGAGGACCAGGTGCTCCTGCTGGAGGAGTACCTGGAGGGTCCCGAGATTGCGATCGAAGGCCTGGTATCGACCGTCGGCCTCGAGATATTTGCGGTGTTCGACAAGCCCGATCCGCTCGAAGGGCCCTTTTTTGAAGAGACGCTCTACGTAACGCCTTCGCGCCACCAGGACTCCCTGCTCGTTGCCGCGGGCGATGTGGTGGAGGAGGCAATTCGCGCACTCGGATTGGTCTTCGGACCGATCCATGCCGAGGTCCGTTTGACGCCTGAGGGACCGAGGATCATCGAGATAGCCGCCCGTTCGATCGGCGGTTTGTGCGGCCGTTCACTCAAATTCGGGATGCTCGCCCAGAGCCTGGAAGTCCAACTGTTGCGTGCCGCCCTGGGAATGAATCGCCGGGGCATGCGTGTCATCGGGCAGGCCTCCGGAGCGATGATGATACCGATTCCCTCCGACGGGGTACTACGTGGGGTGCACGGCCGCGCCGCGGTCGCAGAGGTGGAGGGGATAGAGGAGATCACGATCACGGTTCCGATGGGTCGAAGGATTCGTCGCCTTCCCGAGGGGGATAGATACCTCGGATTTATCATCGCCCGCGGTGACAATCCGGAAGCAGTAGAAGCGTCGCTCCGAGAAGCGCACGGGGTGCTCAGCTTTGAAATCGAGTAGGCAGTAGCCAGTAGCCAGTAACCAGTGAGAATCTGAGCGCGTTCTGGCTGGGGACTGTGGACTGAAGACCGGGAGCTGGTCTCAACCGTTCGCTGACTCTCCGGGTGGTTGACTTCTCCGGGTCGCTCGGCGTAGCCGGGTCAGGATTCTTCCGGCTTGCCGCGGCTCGAAGGGGGTGCGGAGCAAAGTCGGAACATGCTTCAACCAGCCGAATGCCCGCAGGGCGCCGTACATGACGCCTCCGGTGATGCCGATGATGCCGATGCCTGCCAGCAGCACCACCAGGCGAGGCAGTTCGAGTTCGAAGAAGACCCGCCAGGCAGGCGTCAGAACGACGAGTCCGAAGATCGCGGCCATCGTTCCGACCAGGACGCGGCGGCCCGGGGTGAGCGGCCGTGAATTGACCACGAGTGCGAACAGCCCGACCGATACCAGTACCAGGGTTGCCAGTGTTCGGGCTCGGAGCAGCGTGACGTCCTCGGCGATTGCCAACTCGTATGCCGCGTAGGTTGCGGCGGCGGCCAGCGTGCCCACCGGGAGGGCAAAGCGAAGTACCCGGGCGATGAATCCCGGCCGGGCTCTCACGGAGGTTGGTGCCAACGCCAGGAAGAAGCCGGGCGCTCCGATTGTGAGTGTCCCGACCAGGGTGAGATGGCGGGGGACGAACGGGAACGGACTGGCGAATACGACCACGAGGATCGCCAGCAGCAACGCATAGACGGTCTTGGTGACGAAGAGGTTGGCGACTCGCTCGATGTTGGCGATGACTCTGCGTCCCTCGTCGACCACCGACGGCAACGTGTCGAACGAGCCATCCAAGAGTACGAGTTGGGCCACCGCCCGGGACGCCGAAGAGCCTGAACCCATGGCGATGCCGATGTCGGCATCCTTGAGGGCGAGCACGTCGTTGACGCCGTCACCGGTCATCGCAACCACGTGGCCCCTCGCTTGAAGCGCTCCGACCATCGCTCGTTTCTGGTGCGGTGTGACTCGGCCGAACACAGAACCCTGCTCGATGACCGATATCAGCGAGGCGTCGTCTTCGGGGAGGTTCCTGGCATCCACCACCTGATCGGCGCCGGGGAGTCCCACCGATCTGGCGATCGCGGCCACTGTCTCCGGGTGGTCGCCGCTGATGACCTTCGTTGCCACCCCCTGTTCGGCGAAATAACGCAGCGTGGCTGCTGCGTCGGCCCTGACCACGTCTGACAGCAGGACGAGGGCTACACCGACAAGCCTGCCGGGGAGAGCCTCGCCGTCGAGTCGATCAGAAGAGTGGGCCAAGAGCAGGACCCGCTTGCCTTCGGCAGCTGCGGTCCCGGCAGCATCATGAACCTCACGATCGTTGGGGAGGATCATCTCGGGGGCGCCGATGACCCAAGAGCCAAAGTCCCCGAAACCCGCCGCCGACCATTTGCGGGTGGATGAAAAAGGAACGGTCTCGGTTCGCCACCAACCGATGGGTTCTTCGAATTGGTCGGCGACTGCTCGCATCGTGGCGTTCGGATTGGGGTCGGCAGCGGCCAGAGCGCCCAATGCCTGTACGACGTCGTCGCGTTCTTGCAACAGCCGTACCTCATCGACTGCGAGCCTCCCCTCGGTGAGGGTGCCGGTCTTGTCGAAGCAGATGATGTCTACCCGGGCCAGGCCTTCGACGGCAGGCAATTCCTGCACGAGTACCTGTTTTCTGCCGAGTCGAACAACCCCGACGGCGAAGGCAACCGAGGTGAGCAGCACCAGACCTTGAGGGATCATCGCCACCATCCCCGCCACCGCGACCCGGATCGCCTCCTTCAGTTCGTCGTTGGCGTTTACTTGACTCCAAACCAGCAACGCCATCATCGGCAACATCAACCACGCGATGACGCGCAGGATCCAATCGATGCCGCGGCGTAGTTCCGAGTGAACCATCGTGAACTTCTTGGCCTCGTCTGCCAACTTGGCTGCGTATGCATCGGTTCCGACGCGGTGAGCCTTGTAGATCCCCGAGCCGGCCGAGACGAAGGAGCCTGACAAGACCTCGTCGGCCACCTGTTTGAGGATGGCGTCGGCCTCGCCGGTCAGCAGGGATTCGTCGATTTCGAGTCCCTCGGATTGAACGACCAATCCGTCGACCACGATCTGGTCGCCCGGGGTGATCACCAGCAGATCGTCCAGCACCACCTCATCGACCGGGACCTCCCACCGCCGATCATCACGGATGACCACCACTTTGGGTGCGCTGAGTAAGGCGAGATGATCGAGGGTACGTTTGGCCCTCAGTTCCTGGATGATCCCGATGAGGGCGTTTGTGACCAGCACCAGACCAAACAGTGCGTCTTGTGGCGGGGCAACGAATAGCACGACGACCAAGAGCACACCGAGCATGAGATTGAATACGGTGAAGACGTTGGCGTGCACGATCTCGCCGACCGTGCGGGTGGGTCCGGTGGGAACCCGGTTGACGGCACCTGCCGCCATTCGCTGATTGACATCGGCCGCGCTCAGACCCATCAGCTGTGCCTTCTGCGGTGTCAGCGGTGCATTCTCCATCAGGCTCGGAGAATAGAGATTGAGTCGTTGGGGTGGGTCGCAGACTTGGTGGTCTGTCACCCGTCGTCCGTTGCGGGAATCGGGAAACTCGACCGGAGTGCCAGCGCGAGTCCCGTAGGCACGTCGACGAGCGCCGCGGCTGCTAGGTCTGGAACGGAAAACGCCGACGGCGCATGGGCGAGATCAGCCCCTCGATTGGATTGCACCCGAGCCCGCCCTCTCAGGTTTCTATCTCCCAAGATTGCGACGTCCGCTTCCTCTTCTTGGTCCCCCAGGAGGAGGCCTCCAGCACCATCGACAAACCGAGGGCAATGATGACAACCGGCCAGATCGAAAAGTCGCTTTCGAGCACGTCGAGATCGCGCAACAGCATGAACGTCCCGATGAGCAGAAGCGTCAGCGGCCAGAACCAGCCGCGTCGGTTGCCGGCGAGGGTCCCGAGGAACAGCCAGGAGCCAAGGGCCAGCCAAATCAGGGTCCACAGGCCGATGTCGGGCACCGCGCCCAGTTCGCGCAATAGGAAGAGGACGCCGATGGTGATGAGCGCCAACCCGAAGAAGATGGGGCGCGGCGGGCGGGATCCGGACCAGGCAGCCATGGGGGGAGACTAGGCGGGTGGGAAGGAGTTAGGGATTGGGTGTTAGGTATTAGGCAGAAAGGAATCTTCCTAGCTCCTAAATACCTGACTCCTTGGCTGCTCCATTAGAAACCAGCGCTCGCTCGAGCACATCTTTCTTGACCAGACCACTGCCCCGCCACCGCGGGCTGTAGGCCTTCTTTGCGGGAGCGCCTGCCGCCCCGGCGCGTTTGCGGGCCTTTTTCGAAGGCTTCTTCTGTGACCGTCCCATGACGACGAAGGTGGGCGTCGACTGGACCTTGAATGCCGCTGCCGCCCCGGGGACCCGACCAACATCGACCTTTACGACGTGAGCAACACCGTCGAAATCGGCAGCCAGTTCGTCGACGATGCCGTTCATGACCTTGCAGGGCGCACAGCCCTGCTGCCACAGATCGATAAGGATCGGCTTTCCTTCGGCGGCGAAACCCTTCAATTCGTCGAGATGGTCGATGACGACCGCTCTCAATTTCTTACGTCTGCGCATCAAGTCTGCAACGAAGGTTTGGGGAAGATCATTCCACAGTATCCGAGCCGCAGTCCAAGAAGGTCCCGTACCTCCCCGGTCAGTGAATACGCCAACGTCTCGGTTTGATGCGAAGGGTCACCGAATACCGTTCGGCGAATGATTCGGGCGTGTGGCCGATGTCACGGATGCCGTCGCGGTACTTCTCTTGATAGGCCGCATCCTCGGTGCTGGGGGGCCCGTCGACGACTCTGGCCACTCCTTCCACAGCGACGACATCGGCTCCGGCATTGCTGTCGAGATTGAGCGACACCCGCGGGTTGGTTCCGAGGTTGGGTACTCGAGCCGTGTCATCGAGGCTGTAAATGACGAATTCGTCATCGTCGATGACGAACCACACGGGAGACGACTGGGGCTGTCCGTTCGGCCGAACCGTTGTCAGCCACACGACGTAAGCATCCTCCAGCAGCGCTATTCCCTTGGCTCCGTCTGGTGTGTTTGGATCGAGCATCTACCCAGGTTAGGTCAAGGTGCCCAGCGCTTGGCGCAGGTCGTTGGGAATGCGGGTTGGCCGACCTTCGGTGGAGACGAACGCCGCGTGAATGTGAGCTTCGACGATCCGGTCTTCGCCGCGATCGATGGTCTGGTGCCACACCATGCTCGCTCCTCTCAGCTCGGATATGCGGGTGGTGATCAGGAGTTCATCGCCGGCGGTCGCCGAAGCCTTGAAGTGCACATCCGATCTAACAATGACGACCTGGTGGCCGGAAGCCGTCAGCGCCTCCATGCCACGGTCGAGTTCTCCGAGCGCAGCGACGCGGGCGTGCTCCAGGTAGGACGAGTAGACGGCGTGGTTGACGTGGTTGTAAGGGTCGAGCTCGCCCCACCTCACCTGGATGGTGGTCTGATGCACAGAGGCGAGACTAGAACCCGATGCCCGCGACCCGACGCCCGCAGCACGTTGTCCGTCTTCCGTTGTCCGTGCCCGGTACGACGGTGCCCGACCACATGGAACTTTCCTCGCCGGAGGATCGGAACACGGATTACCCGACCAGGGCTTTTGTCCATCGCTGATTGGCGCGTCTTAAGCCGCATAACGGGGTTCGACCTGGGACGGTCCGCTGACCCTCAACTGATGACTGCATACGATCGGTACCAGGCGTGGGAAGGCATCGATCCTCGACTGTCGAGACACCGACCCACCTTCGGGAATCAGCTGCTCAGCACTCCGAGAACCTCGTCCACGTCGTAGCGGGTCGAGGTCGGTCGGTTGATCGATCCGAGTTGCTGCCAGGATCCGCCGGCGCGGTAGCGGGCCGTCCACTCGAAGGTGACGGTCACCGGATAGCGGTCGTGAGCCGGATGGCACTTGGCACCGTCGAGGTGGTTGGCTCGATACTCGGGTGGGCAACTCTTCAGCCGATAGGTGTGCCGTATCCCGCCGGGATCGCCCACAGCTGTGTCGAGTGGGTGACTCGTCGAAGGACTTCCGTCGCTCCATTCGATCCACACGGCCTGCAC
>Ga0255057_10002230_pt1 | contig 10552 bp, 11 predicted proteins | sample Cases_109_6_MG_FD_189022 | JGI IMG/M metagenome (GOLD analysis project Ga0255057, IMG submission 189022) | Seawater microbial communities from Amundsen Gulf, Northwest Territories, Canada - Cases_109_6 | ecosystem: Environmental > Aquatic > Marine > Gulf | place: Canada: Northwest Territories... | reverse complement strand
ACCCGCAGCCAAGCCGAGAACGCGGTGGCCAGATACATCGACGGGTTCTACAATCCGATCCGGCGGCACTCAACGCTCGGCTACCAGAGCCCAGTCCAGTTCGAAATGGCAGGTCGGGAGTGAGCAAACAGCTCTCCACTAAACCGGGGCAAGTCCAGTTTCATGATGGGCTCAAACAAAGGAGATTTCGACGAAAAACCAGTGCACGCGGTGACGATCACCGAACCTTTCGCCGTGGGCAAATACGAAGTGATGTGGGACGAGTGGGAGGTCTGCATTTTCACTGAAAGGCACGCGCCGGCGCCACGGCAAGGCCATTAAGCATAAGTCATTATTTTACGATACCTTCGAAATATATCAAATCTCTATTCTCTATTATTCTTTGTCTACCCTATATATTTATCGGCGGCAAGAACGAAAAAGACTTGATAAAAACCAGCAAATCTATGTAATATCACTCAATAGCAAGGTCGAAAATAATTTTCTATTGTTTTTATGGTTAACGGCGACCCTCGAATCAAGCAGAAGACCATTTCTAAGACCTGATCATGGGAATATTCGGAGAGGTTTACTCTGACTATGAGCAGTTTGGAAGAGCGCGTTTCAGCCGTGCGCCAGTACTGGGAGGCGCACACCCTCGGCAAACAATACGTCACGGATCACTCTATCGAAGTCGGCTCGCCAGAGTATTTCGAGCACATCCGGCCGTGGATGAATCCCTATAAATTCGACTGGATCATGGACCGCATTGAGCGCGAGGCCGTGAACCTCCGTGGCAAACATCTGCTCGAGATCGGTTGCGGCATGGGCTATGACAGCCTCGAATTTCTTAAGCGCGGTGTCCGTGTGACGGCCATCGATTTAACCGAATCTGCGGTGGCGCTGGCCCGCAGGCACTTCGAGGTCGCCGGCGTCAAGTCGGAAGAGGTTCGGGTTGGGAACGCCTTGGAGCTACCGTTCCCCGACGAGACATTTGACGCTGTGTGGTCGAATGGCGTGCTCCATGCAACGGGAGATACCCGCCTTGCCATCGCGGAAGTTCGGCGGGTCCTGAAACCGGGTGGGCGGGCAATGATCTCGCATTTCTATCGGAAGCCTTCGTGGATGGACCTGATGCATCGTTACGGGCGAGAGAAAATTGAGCACAAGGACGAGGATCCACCGGTAAACGATTTCCTCTACGAGGACGAGATTACTAGCTTCTTCGAAGGATTTAAGATCGTCGAGCAAGAGCGCGAGCACTATCGAGCTCTGCCGGTTTGCCGAAGCGGCTTGAAGGCGGCGCTCTATCACTACGTCTTCAAGCCGGTATACAATCTCATTCCGGCCGCGATCGCGAAACGTTGGGCTTACAAGTATTCGGTTACTGCGGTAAAGGTGTAGCAGGAACATCGTTCGGTATTCGGACCGAGCGCACTAAAGGTTTCAGGTTCGTTGCGCAGCGTATCAGCAATTCAGCTCATGTTGTTGACCTCAGTCGAGACGACTCGAACCCCTTCAACCGCCATATTGGATCGGCCAGCGTCCCACCTTCAGAGACCTGGAATCCGAGACTTTTTGGCTTGGCCTCTTGTCGCATTGCTTTTTGCACAGTGGTATTACTCATGAACCCTACCGTACTCGTAACAGGCGCTAACGGCTTCACAGGCAGTCGACTCTGCCGTTACTTGGCCGAGCGCGACATTCCGGTTCGGGCCATGTACTGGCCAAACGACGGCGTGCCGGAGATCAGCGACGCGCGCATCCAAATGGTGCCGGGCAATCTGCGTGACAAATACAGCCTGCGCGCCGCGCTTGAGGGCATCGAGGTTGTCTACAACATCGCCGCCCTCTATCGGCCGCCGAACGTGTCAAATCGCATGTATTGGGACGTCAATGTGGAGGGCACGCGCAACATCGTGGAGCTGGCCGCCGAAGCTGGGGTCAAACGCTTTGTACACTGCTCAACCATCGGCGTACATGGCACCATTGACAATCCGTCGGCCACCGAACCGTGCACGAACCTGGCTGCTTTTCATGAAGCGGCACGCATCCCTCGGCGAAAAACTCGGGTTTTATATTGTCGGCGGGCCTTACCGTTTGATCCTGCTGATCCTTCGCGAAGGCCGCAAAGGCAGCTTCAATGCCTTGAAAGGTCTTGTCCACGGGCTTACCAGCCACCGAAAAGTTTAAAGAAGCAGATATATCCGGGCCGACGATCCGAATAGCGCTCCGGGAACGCTTGCACAACACCGGGCGGTTCGCATACTTTTGGCCAAGGAATAGTTAAGTAGCGGCTCGATGATCGTGGAAAAAGACGAAGGCGTTAGGGTAACTCTGGCGAGAGAGCTAGGGGACGACACCCAATCCGCCTTGACCAAATACCGTCGCATGTTTGTCGGCAGCGAGTCCTTCGCCGAGTTTCTGCGGTATGAGTTCTTCACCTTCTTCCTATCTTCCTTGCCTGGCGCGTTCGGGCTTGTCCTGCGGCGTAGCTTCTATCGCCAGCTCTTCGCCAACATGGGGCGGGGCACCATCATCGCCTGCCAGGTAACGCTGCGCTGCCCTCGCAACATTACCCTAGGGCAGGGAGTCGTCATCGACGATAATGTGGTTTTGGATGCCAAGGGCGAGTCTTCCCTTATCAAACTAGGAGATTCGCTGCTGGTGGGGCGGAACTCAATCTTGTCATGCAGCTCAGCCCAAATTCATATCGGCGACGATGTCTCTATCGGGCCCAACTGCTTCATCCGCGCCGGTCTCTGTTCGGTCTCGATCGGTAGTTCCGTGACGATCGGTGCCCAAGTCTTGATCGTTTCAGGCAATCCGGGCCATGTGCGCACGGACATCCCCATTAAGGACCAGGTCGGCGAATACAAAGGGATCCAAATCGGCGATGGCGTTTGGATCGGTGTAGGTGCCAAGGTTGTTGACGGTGTGAAGATCGGAGACCATGCCATCGTTGGTGCAGGTGCCGTAGTCACCAAAGATGTTGCGGCCTATAGCAAGGTTGCCGGGGTGCCGGCCAAGCTTTTGGGATCAAGACTTCCCAAAGGGATTCTCTAAACTCGAGAGCTGATCATTGGGCGTTGTCATCTATGGACACCCCCCTGATTGCAAGTGGTTTTGATGATTGGTGGCGGGTTGGGTTGCTTACGCCGTAGCCCAAGGTGAAAGAATCACCAGAACAAATAATCCTAGACACTCCTTCCGCAGGTTTCTTTCGAGCGAAGCTCTCTTCATTGCGAAACCCCTGGCTATTGATTTTCAGATCGACTCCAGGACCATACATATCATCGACTTGGACGCCGGGAACGTTTGCCCACCTGACCTGCTGTCCCTTCTATAAACTCTGTCTACCGCAGAAATCCTTGGATTCTTGACCACTGTCAGTCGATGTGAGCTATGCGTACGCGTACGGCCAGCTCCTGTAAGAACCCTCGGCCGTTAGGGCAGATGGAATAAATGGAAGGGACAGCCAGACTTTCCCATACGACATTGTGCCAATTGGAACGCTGCCTTCCTTCACCACCGCTCCCAAATCCAATCCGGCATTGATTAATTGAATGGTGACCGTGGCTTCGCGCTCGCCATTGTGGATCGCCCAAAAAGTGGTTTTCTTACCCCGATAGTCGGGCAGGCGGCCATGGTGGATACCCAAGGTGCCCGAATGAGGAATTTCGAAAAGCGCGGGTTTCAGGATCGGCGCTCCGTAAACAAGGCCGAGATCAGGAGCCAGATCCCTGACCTTGCGTAAAATCGCCGGATCGTGAAGATCGGTGACAAACTCGATGCGGTGCCATAGGCACTTCATCCGATTACTCAAGATCAATTCGCGCCGCGGATTACTCAGCCAGCGGGCGATGGCGGTCCCACCCTGCACCAAGAGGACGGGGATAGCCAGAAGGCCGCGCCTGGCGACAACGCTGACAAAGATCGCAAACGGTCCGCGCCCCTGCGATTGGCAAAGGACCGCTAGAAGATCGATCCCGGGCTCTTCCTCCAATAGGCAAAGAAACTCCTTGACGCCGTGCTCGAGCAACGGACCGGAACAAAACACGACGACACGCACCCGATCCTTACTGCTTGCTGATTTCCGCCGCCACTGGTCCCCTTGCTTCGTTTCAGCCACCGGCATCGCCGCTTGCGGCAAGTTGGGTGAACATCCGCTTGCGAGGAGCGATCACTCCTTGCCCTCCCGAGTTGCGCGCATAGCGACGATCAGTTCAATGTTGGGATCGGCGGATCCCAGTTTTTCCACCTCGAGATCCTCGAGCGATAGCCCGTGCAGAAAAGCAACCGCGGCATAGACATTCCCGTAAGTTACCGTACGCAGATTGGCCGATCCAAACAGCGGTTCGCAAAGCTGACGGCACGATGACGTCGTAAATCGCCAATAATCATGATATCGACCCACCGGTTCGAGTGTTATGCGACTAATCGCTGGAACCGTGGCCAGCAGTACGCCGCCCGGGCGTAAGATGCGGTGGAGAGTCCGAAAGGCGGCGGGAAGGTCGAAGATCAAATTTAGCGTTTGGGTACAAATTATGCAGTCGAAGGCTTCGGACGGTATTTCATGGCCCTCGGCTAGATCGTCGATAATGGTAGCCGCTGGATTGTCATCGCCTTTGTGGATTACGTCGCTTCGTGTGACGCGGTCGCCGCCGAATCTCACGGTATATTCGTTGTCCTTGACTTCGAGCACACGACCCCGAATGTCCGACGCGTTGTCGGACAGAAAAGATTCGATGAAATAACGATCGACAGGTTTCCCCCGGTGGAATCCCCAATCCTCGCTGATCGGCCGAATTCGATCCAGATCCCCGAAATCCACGCGCCCGACCGGCGGCCAGGACAGTCGTTTGCGAGCTTGCTGTCGTAGCTTTCCGAAGATCGTTGATTTACCAGTTCTACGAATTTGCATCATCGGACACTTAAGTTTGCATTGAAAGGAAATCGGGTTCAATAGAGTATGGAAGTTAAAATAGCTGTATTGTTGGCTGTCCACTAGTGGGTTTGTTCATAGATTTCTCATCTTTAGTCTTTAGGGCGTTTTCACCTCGGGAAACGCCCTAGAAAAAAAATCCACAAGTCGTGTTTCATAGTGCAGTATTTTGAAATTTGTGGATAGAATGTTAAATGTGCAATAAGAATAAACATGATTATATAGTATTAATTATACTATATAGTACACCGCACAAGTCTGGCCATGTTTACTCTGCTGGACTTTGCAATTTGGTCGTGTCTTAAAAGGAAAGATCTTGTCTTGCATATTCCTGGACTTAAATCAGTCCGATCAACGGCCCGATGGACTGGTTTGTGGTTGCAGGAGCACGCCCTCCTATTGGGTTACCACCGGATTGCACGCGAGGATTGGGATCCACACCATCTGTGTGTATCTCCAGACAATTTTGTTGAGCAGATGCATGTTTTACAATCCGTTGCCAATCCGATTTCACTGACGGACCTTGTCGTGTTGCTCGCAGAAGGTGCACCGCTTCGGGGCAGAGTGGTCGTGACGATTGATGACGGCTATGAGGATACCTATTCGACGGCGACGCCGATACTGCGCCGCTTCCGTGTTCCAGCCACAGTATTCGTGATCACCGGATCCATCGGGCTGGAGTTCTGGTGGGACCGGCTTACCGGATGGTGCCGCGAGGCCAAGGATTTTGATCGACCGCTGCATATCTCGCTCGACGGTCAGGAACTGGACTGGCGGCCCCGAGGCAGCGACGAGAAGGAAAAGCGGCAAGACTTTGCACAAAGGGCAGGAGATTTTTTGCGAGCGCTGGCGCCTGCCGACCGGGAAGAGGCTATGTGCATCCTCTCCGCGTGGTTCGATAGTTCAGTCAATTCGACCACGCCAGTCAGGGGAATGACGGCGACGGAGATTTCGGCACTGGCAGCCGACGGTCTGATCGAGATCGGCTCGCACACGAAATCGCATGCCTTGCTCGCCGACCTGTCTGTCGAGGAGCAGCGTCAGGAGATCACCTGCAGTAAGGCGAGCCTCGAGGAGATCACCGGACAACCGGTCATGAGCTTTTCTTATCCGCACGGATCCTATTCCAATAAAACGCCTCGCATCGTTCGCGAATCTGGCTTCGCCTGCGCCTGCACGTCGGCCGAGGGGGCGGCTGTCAAAGCGAGCGATCCTTTCGTTCTCCCGCGAGTTTGGGTTCCCGACTTGCCAGGGGAGCGGTTCCATCATTGGCTCAAACGGCGTCTCTAGTAGTTGTTGGTGGCGACCCATGGATCTCGTTTCCATTGTTGTTCCCTTCCTGAACCCCAACGAACGGTTCTTTCGCGAAGCGATCGATAGTGTGTTGGCGCAAAGCCACCCGAATTGGGAACTGCTTTTGGTGGATGATGGTTCCGACGAGACAACCCGCCGGATCGCAGCCGGCATGGCTGAGGTGCGTCCGGGCACGATCAAACTCCTCCAGCACGATGGTCATGAGAATTTAGGCACGAGCGCCTCGCGTAATCTCGGCATTCGGCATGCTGTGGGTAATTATATCGCCTTTCTGGACGCTGACGATATCTGGCTGCCGAACAAGCTGGCGGAACAGGTGAGCGTGCTCGAGGCGCATCGTGAAGCGGCCATGGTCTTCAGCAATACCCTCTACTGGTATGGCTGGACCGGCCGCGAGGCAGACGAAATGCGTGACTTCTTGCCGAGGTTGGGCATTCGGACGCCTTGTCTGATCCCCGCGCCACGATATCTGGAATTGTCACTGCGCGGACGGGCCGCCGTCCCGAGCGCTTCGAACATATTCTTGCGGCGCCAGTCTGTCGAAGCCGTCGGCGGTTTCGAGAGGTCGTTCCGAGGCCTCTACGACGATCAGGTCTTTTATGCGAAGATTTGGCTAGAACATGGCGTTTACATAATGCCTGGACATTGGGACAAGTACAGGCAGCATGAAGGCTCGATGTGCGCGGTCGGAGCAGAGAGCAGTCGATGCATCAACGGGACCGAAGGGGGCAGCGTAGTTGCGGAGCTTGCGCGATGATAGTGGTGCCGTCAAAGATCCGAGGCCCGGTTGTTCTGCTCGACTGAGCTTGCATTCGCCGCTATGACCGTTCGAAACCATGTGGGGGGACCGAGATGAACAAATCCGACCTTGTCGCCGCCGTTGCCGCCGCCACCGGCATCTCCAAATCTGACGCTGCCAGTGCCGTTGATAGCACCTTCGATGTCATTTCCGATGCTCTGAGACAGGGTGACGATATCCGATTGACCGGGTTTGGCACCTTCGATGTCGCTGACCGCGCAGCCCGAGAAGGCCGCAATCCCCGTACCGGCGAGGCCATCAAGATCGCCGCTTCCAGACAGCCCAAGTTTAAGGCCGGGAAGGGGTTGAAGGAAGCGGTCAATGGCTGAGCGATGTCGGCCATAAAATCCACCAAAGTACCGAAGGCGTTCGAGGAAACATACGCCGCCATCACCACCATCACCGACGATTTCTGTCGGGAGCATCTGAATGAGGAATACGGCGAACTGGCAAGTTTCGCCTCGGCCGCCCTTTGCTGCAAACGCCCCAGTCCCCTGAGCAAAGGAAAGCCGCAGACATGGGCCTGTGGCATCCTCTACGCCTTGGGGCAGGTAAATTTCCTGGCTGACAAGTCTCACGAGCCGTATCTACCGTTTAGTGAGCTCAGCGATCGAATGGGGATCGCGAAAAGCACCGCATCCACCAAGGCACGGGTCATATCGAAAGCGCTGGACCTCTACCAGTTCCATCCGGACTGGACGCTGCCCAGTATGCTAGAGCATAACCCCTTCGCTTGGTTCATCGAGATCGACGGGATAGTCATAGATGCGCGCAGCCTTTCTCAAGAGATCCAGGAGGCTGCCTTCCAGGAAGGCCTCATCCCCTACGTCCCGGGAGGCAAGGATCGGTGATCGCGATCAGTTCACCGAAGCTGTCTACGCTGCGGCTGTGGAAGCTTGTACGCTGGTAGGACTGTATCGATCCAAAGCAACGGTGCGGGTCTAGGCTCTGGGCACAAAAGGCGGGTGATGAGAGTTTTCGGGAGGAAAAATTGCCGCCCCGTTGGCACATTGCGATGCCGTCGGGGGGAGGCCAGGTCGTCGCTTACCGGTTCCCTGATATTTCCCAGTTATTCCCTGATAGGGTCAAAATAATTCCCTGTTCTGCCGAGTAGGGAATTCTGCAAAAAAGTGATGGTATTTCAGTGGCGTAGTCGGCAGTCACTCCGCCAAAACAGGCTTGAATCGAGAAAATTCCCTGTTTTTTCCCTGTTTAACAGGGACATCGGGCGGAGACGAGTTCGCAGGAGACTGCTTCCACCGCCACACTTAAGTTATTGATATTGCAGTGTTTTTTGAAATAGTGCGGGATTCGAACTTGCGCCGCCATGTCCGCGCCTTAGGGCGCTGAGCGCATCCTCAAGCTGCCTCGAGAGACGCCATGTTGGCGGGTTGGGGCGCTCCCGCGGGCGAATATCTCTGTCGGCCTTTTTGGTGGTACCGTTCGGACAGCCGATTTCTCGGTCGCATCCTTGACGTTGGCGTTGCCGGTGGTGGATCTGCGGAGAAAGTGGGCCCCTAATGAGAGCCGATGAGGGGCGGGTCGGCTGGTCCAGTTGCCGGCGCGCGGTGGCGTCAGGTGAACCCCAAGGCCGTGCGTTGGTCTTTCCAGTCGAGGGGAAGCCGGGCGTGAGTGATGAGCCGGCCCGCCGTCAGGTCGGGGGGATGGCGACCCTCGAGGATCGCCTTGGTAATGTCCGGCGCGAGGAAGGATAATTTAACCAAGCGGGCGAAGTAAGAGCGGCTCACGCCTGCACTTTCAGCGATGGCGTCCATGCGATCACCGCCTCGGATGAAGTGCTCCTTGAGCTTCTGCGCCTTGACGATCAGCTTGACGAGGCTCGGATCGGGCCTGCCCTTGCGGGCCTCTTTGGCGTCGATCAGCATTGTCATCTCCATGCCCGCCCGCCTGAGGCGCGCCGGGGCGCCGAGGGTCAGCGTCGGCCCATCTTCTGCCGCGGCGGATGCCGGGGACAGGAGAGAAGCATCGCCGGTCAGAAGGTTACCGAGGCGTTCGGGGAGGAGATGGATCTCGACCTGGTCAGGGCGCAGGTCGATGCGGGCCACCAGAGCTGAGAGGAGTTGGCGTATCTGTGCCGGCGTCTGCTCGGGCCACTGCCCGGCGAGCGCTGCCGCCTGATTGATGAGGCTCTTCTGCGCGATCACGCTTTTTGCCTGTGGCGCGACCGCCTCATGGATCTCTACCGCTGAGGAGAGGAACGCGCGAAGTCGGGAGACGACGATTTGTTCGATGTCGCCGGCCGGGACGCGACGCCCGTCGGGTAGCGCCTCTCTATGTTGGGTCGTAAGCGCACGGGTGACGTAGTAGCGGTATCTCTTGCCGTTCTTCACGGCATGGCTGGGCGTCATGGGGAGGCCCTTGTCATCATGGAGCAGGCTGACGAGCAGACTCGGGCTCTTGGCCTTGCCGCCGGTCCGGCGCTCGACCCGGTTCTCCGCAAGCCTGGCCTGCACCCGGTCCCAGAGGTCTTGGTCGACGATCGCCTTGTGCTGGCCGGGATAGCTCTTGTCCTTATGGACGATCTCGCCGCGGTAGATGCGGTTCTGCAGCATCAGGTAGAGCAAAGAGCAGCCGACGCATCGATGGGACCGATGGGGGCGGCGTTGTGGCGGATTTCGCGAGATGATAGTGGTGCCGTCAAAGATCCGAGTCATGGTTGTTCTGCTCGACCGAGCTTGCATTTGCCGCTATGACCATTCAAGACCATGCAGGGGGACCGAAATGAACAAATCCGACCTTATCGCCGCTGTTGCCGCCGCCACCGACATCTCCAAATCTGACGCTGCCGATGCCGTCGATAGCACCTTCGATGTCATTTCCGACGCTCTGAGACAGGGTGACAATGTCCGTTTGACCGGGTTTGGCACCTTCGATGTCGCTGACCGCGCAGCCCGAGAAGGCCGCAATCCCCGTACCGGCGAGGCCATTAAGATCGCCGCTTCCAGACAGCCCAAGTTCAAGGCCGGGAAGGGGTTGAAGGATGCGGTCAACAGCTGGGCCATGTTGGCCATGAAACCCACCAAGGTGCCGAAGGCGTTGGGGGAAACTTAGGCCGCCATCACCGCCATCACCGACGATTTCTGTCGGGAGCATCTGAACGAGGAATACAGCGGGCTGGCAAGATTCGCATCGGCCGCCCTTTGCCGCAAACGGCCAGCCCCCCGAGCAAGGGAAAGCTGCAGACATGGGCATGTGGCATCTTCTACGCCTTGGGGCAGGTGAATTTCCTGTCTGACAAGTCTCACGAGGGCAATGTCATGTATGGACGCCCCCGGTGTTGCAAGGGGAAAACTGATTTGAAACAGCGGTAGAGCTTGCAGTCATGTATCCGGCCTTTTCTCTGCGGTACGCTGACCGCTGGCCCTGATGGAAACCGAAAGATCGACGCCCAGTCAGACTAACGAGCTTGATGCTCGGACAATGCCTCGGGTTTGGCCGATCTCGGGTGGAACCCTGTTTCGCCATCAAATCGTTGTTACCCTCGCAATTTGGTG